>Ga0134128_10002883_pt1 | contig 21125 bp, 24 predicted proteins | sample KB31754_FD_96462 | JGI IMG/M metagenome (GOLD analysis project Ga0134128, IMG submission 96462) | Terrestrial soil microbial communities with excess Nitrogen fertilizer from Kellogg Biological Station, Michigan, USA - KB3-175-4 | ecosystem: Environmental > Terrestrial > Soil > Unclassified ...
ACCATGTACATCATGGCCGGCTTGCTCGTGATCGGCTTCATCTGCAACTACTTCGTCAAGGCCGTGAGCTCGCGCTATCACATGGCAAGCGACGATCAACGCAGTGGCGATACCCGCGCTGCACGCACGGCCGGCGCTCGGGCCTAGGGGAGAAACGAACATGGCAGAACAAAATCAGCAAGGCACGACGACATTTCAGCTCGTGCTCGCCTGGGGCTTCGTCGGCATCCCGCTCACCCTGGGCGTGCTGCAGACGCTGATCAACTCGATGAAACTTTTCCAGTAGCCGCGTTACTGACTGGAAAAACTGCGGCGGCTCAAAAGGCCGCCGCTTTCTTTTTCTGTTTTCTCGCAAGTTCAACCGGCTCAGGGTACCGCGCTATCCCAAATTCAATTCCTTGAAGAAGTCATTGCCTTTGTCGTCGATGACGATGAAGGCCGGAAAATCCTCGACCTCGATCTTCCAGATCGCCTCCATTCCGAGCTCGGGATACTCCTGCACCTCGACTTTCTTGATGCAGTGTTCGGCAAGCTTCGCCGCGCTGCCGCCGATGGAGGCGAGATAAAAGCCGCCGTGCTTCTTGCAGGCGTCGCGCACCTGCGCGGAACGATTGCCTTTCGCGAGCGAGATCATCGAGCCGCCGGCGGCCTGGAACTGATCGATGTATGAGTCCATCCGCCCCGCGGTGGTCGGGCCAAACGAGCCCGACGCGTAGCCGCTCGGCGTCTTTGCCGGCCCCGCGTAATAGATCGGGTGGTTCTTGAAATAGTCCGGCAGTCCCTTCCCTGCTTCCAGCCGCTCGCGCAATTTGGCATGCGCCAGATCGCGCGCGACGATCATGGTGCCGGTGAGCGAGAGCCGCGTCTTCACCGGATATTTGGACAGTTGCGCCAGGATTTCCTTCATCGGCTTGCGCAGGTCGACCTTCACCACGGCGCCGCCGAGTTTTTCCTGGTCGATCTCCGGCAGATATTGCGCCGGATGATGCTCGAGCTCCTCAAGAAATACGCCGTCCTTGGTGATCTTGCCGAGCGCCTGCCGGTCGGCGGCGCAGGAAACGCCAAGGCCGATCGGCAAGGACGCGCCGTGCCGCGGCAGCCGGATCACGCGCACGTCGTGGCAGAAATATTTGCCGCCGAATTGCGCACCGACGCCGGTCGACTGCGTCATCTTGAGGACTTCCTGCTCCATCGCGAGATCGCGGAAGGCATGGCCGTCTTCACTGCCCTTGGTCGGCAGCTCGTCGAGATATTTCGTCGAGGCGAGCTTCACGGTCTTCATCGTCAGCTCGGCCGATGTGCCGCCGATGACGATGGCAAGGTGATAAGGCGGGCACGCGGCGGTGCCGAGCGTGAGCACCTTCTCCTTGAGAAAAGCGAGCATCCGGTCGTGCGTCAGAATCGAAGGCGTCGCCTGGAACAGGAACGCCTTGTTGGCCGATCCGCCGCCCTTGGCGATGAAGAGCAGCTTGTAGGCGTCTTCACCCTCGGAATAGATCTCGACCTGCGCCGGCATGTTCGACTTAGTGTTCTTCTCCTCGAACATGGAAATGGGCGCGAGCTGCGAATAGCGCAGATTGCGCCTGAGATACGCATCGCGCGCGCCTTCCGCGAGCGCGGCCTCGTCGTCGCCAGCGGTGAACACCATGCGGCCCTTCTTGCCCATGATGATGGCGGTGCCGGTGTCCTGACACATCGGCAGCACGCCGCCGGCGGAAATATTGGCGTTTTTCAGGAAATCATACGCGACGAACTTGTCGTTATCGCTCGCCTCAGGGTCGTCGAGGATCTTGCGCAGCTGCTTCAAGTGCGCCGGGCGCAGCAGATGATTGATGTCGGTGAACGCGGCCTCGCTGAGCGCACGCAGCGCCTCGTGGCTGACCACCAGCATGTCCTTGCCCATCACCTTCTCGACCGTGACGCCGCCGATATCGAGTTTTCTGTACGGGGTTTTGTCCGGCCCGAGCGGAAACAGCGGCGTGTGGTGATAAGGCGGCGTGGTGGGAGGCGTTACGGGGACGTTCATGGGTATGTTCCGGGAAGTGCCAGAAGCGGCATTCCCCGCGTTTTAGACGATCCTGAGGCTGAATCAAATTGCGCCTGGCGCCAAACGTTGTCCGCTTTACCGCTGATCAAGAAAACAAAAGAGGCCACCGCAAGGGCAGCCCCAGTGAAAGCGTCGGTATTGCCGCTATTTGTGCTTTGAGCCACCACTTGATTTATTGATTGCGCCAAGGTTGGTTGACTTGTTGCCCTTGTTTGACGTGTCACTTGTAGTTTGAGCTGCACCCGCCACAGGATGTGATTTTACGACACCGCCAATTCCACTAGCGGGGCCAGCCTTGGCCGAAACGGTGCCGGTGCACTTTCCTTTGGCGGTGCATGTCACAGTACCGCCGCCCGAACCGGCACAGCCGTAACCACCCTTTGGCCCATTAAAAAATGTTCCTCCATTGTCGATGCAGTGCATCTCAATGTCGCTTACATTGTGAGTGCCGCTGATCTTTACGTCCCGAGCCGAAGCTCCTCCAATCGCAAATATTGCCAGCGATGCGCCCAATGCGACGCTATAGCCGTGATGCATTTTCTCCTCCCTGACCATGCGGGTCTTCCCCCGCTATTTCGCGAACGAACGCAACTCAATCTAAAATCAATATCGATGAGGGTCAAAGCAGGCCCCAGCCGATGACGGTCCGAAATTCCTCAATGCGGGCCCCTCAGCATCTATCGATGCCGTGGACCGTATCGGCGCTCACGGCAAATGCAAAGTACCACGACCTTCATTGAGAATGGAACTAAATGGCAGAGTTTAATGTTTCACCGGCATGATCGAAACGGCGATGTATGTTGGCATTGGCCTTTTGGCGGGGTGCCTGATCGCGGTCGTGATCTCGCCACTCGTGCATGAACGCGCCGTGCGGCTGACGACCAGCCGAATCACGGCCGCACTCCCAAAATCGGTTGCCGAGATCCAAGCGAACGAAGATCTGTTGCGTGCAGATTTTGCAATGTCGGCACGGCGGAGCGAAATTGCGATCGAACAGCTGAAAAACAAGACCGCCGGGCAGCTTGTCCAATTGGGCAAGAAAACCGACATCATCAATCGGCTCAGAATCGAGCGCGACGGTCTCAAGGCAGAAGTCGTTGAGCTCAGGGCACAAGCCGCGACATTCAAACGACAGCTTGCTGCCCCGCAAAGGCCAGCTCGCCCGCGAATCCACGTTGGCACCCTGTTACGCCGATGGACGCCTTACAAGCTCTATCATTGAAGCATCGAGTTAAGCGGCGGCATCCTCGTGAATCTTTTGCATCTTCTTGGGTGGCGGCAATGACACTGTCTCATCAAAAATCGATTTGATGAGTGAATTTTCCGACAGATATTGATGGTACTGCGCGACGACCGCTTTTGCTTCATTCAGAGTTGCCAGCCGCCACTGGATCTCGAGATTTTCATTCCCAGTTATGCTCTCCACAATCCGGCGTTCCTCGACGAGCAACTTGAATTCACTAGGCTGATTGGGATCATCGGCGTTACCATCAAAGCGTGTCGCAAAATCGATGCGTCCCGTAGGGACCCAGTCCCTTTTTACGACACCCTGCGACGGTGACTTTTTCCAGCCTCTCCAAGAATCCGGATTTGTCATGAACGTCAGCACGTGAGCCATGGCCCTGTCCTTCTCTGCTACGAAAACAGTTTGATTTCAGATGTGCACGAGATGTCCCCGGCTTTAACAACGCCGAAGAAGGCCGGATTGTTTCAGGCGGCGTAGTTCTCCCGCTGGCCATCGAACGGGGCCTGCAGACCGGACATTCTCTACGCAGATACCATTGATAAACATGCGGATCTGGGGCGCCGGGATCGACTCCGGTCCGGACCGTGGGGTATCGCCGGAGCAGACACGGGCGGGGTGTTAGCCCTTCCCGTCATTTGCGGGTCGCGTTCGCTCTAGCCGAGAAATCGCCGGCGATATTAAGATTACGCTTTAACTAATCATCGCATTACGCGTTGGCGACCGCTAAAAGCCCGGCCTAATTTGCATGGGGTGGTGCGTTTGAAACTATCAACTGGTGGGCGGACATGTTCCATAAAGTCGGCGTGGCATCAGTTTTTAGCATCGCGATTGCGCTGACGTGCGGCCAAGCGCTGGGCGGATCGGAGATAGGTTATGCCGGAAGCCACGCTTGGAGGCATTCCAACGGGCGTTCTAACCCAGCGATCTCGCAACCGGCGTCGCGCGACATCGATTTCACGTACAAGCTTGATGTGCCCTGGGATTGGGCGCACCGGTATCCGCCGGGTTTTGTTCCGGTTGCTCCGCCGGTAGCCGTGGGAGTCGCCCACGCATTTTCAGGCGATACGAATTTTACATACACGTTTGATGTCCCATGGGATTGGGCGCACCGGTATCCGCCCGGTTTCTTCGCGAGCCCTTCCGAACTACCGGCCCCGCCACCGGTAATTCCGGCTCCCGGATGCCGCGTGCAGGAAGTAACGGTCGGCTCGGACAAGCAAACAGTGACGATGATTCGCTGCTAGAAAGAAGCAGGCATCCGTCCGTCAGGAATCGCATGTCCGCTATCGGCCAACAGCGGTCTCATGCACCGCAGCAAACAACGGCCCTATTCGATCACCTCGTCGGCGCGCGCAACGATCTGCGGCGGTACTGTTAGGCCAAGTGTCTTAGCCGTCTTGAGGTTGACGACCGTCTCATACTTGGTCGGCGCCTGAACCGGCAGGTCGGACGGCTTCGCACCCTTTAGGATTCGGTCGACGTAGCCGGCTGCATGCCGATAGTTGTCGATCAGATCAGGCCCGAAGGAGATCAGGCCGCCGGCAGCGACGAAGAAGCGTTCCCAGTAAACGGCCGGCAGTTTGTGCCGAGCGGCTAGCGAGATGATCAGATTGCGATAACGCAACGTCAGAGCGCTCGCCGTCACGATCAGACCGCCATTCGGAGCGCGCGCGAAAGTGTTGACGGACTGCTCGATCTCGCCGGCATTGGGCATGTTGATTGGGGTCACCTCCATCCTGAACGATGGCGCAGCGGCCTGAATGACACCGAACTGAGCCGCTCCAGAAGGAATGGTAGTGTCGCGAATGACCGCCACGCGGGTCAAGTTTGGCGCAATCTCTTTGAGCAGCTCTAGAAATTTCCCGCCCATGCCGAATTCGAAAACCATGAACCCGGTGGCGTTACCGCCCGGCCGCGCCAGGCTGTCGACATAGCCGGCGCCGACCGGATCGGTGGAGACCGGGAACACGATCGGCAGGGTGCGGGTCGCCTGCAGTAACGCCGGCAAGGTCGTGTCGCCTGCGGCCAGAATCACATCGGGCGCGAGCGCGACCAATTCCGCCGCCTGTTTACGAATGTCGGCGGCATTGGTCGACCAGCGGATGTCGATGCGGACGTTGCGGCCGATGCTCCAGCCCAACACCGCCAGTTCCTGTTGGAAGGCCCCCATACGGGTCTGCCATACCGGGTCGTCCGATGATGCGGGGTTCAGCACGCCGATACGGCGCACGCGCTCGCCCTGCTGGCCGCGCGCCGTGAGCGGCCACGCTGCCGCGCCACCGATAAGGCTGATAAACTGGCGCCGTCTCATTGGCCCCCCCGAGGTCAGAACCGGCATCGTATCGGTTTAAGCTAACACCGGAAGGACCCATTTGAGTTCAAGCACAGTGTGTCTTGCGGAGCGAGATGGCTGGGCAAGATCGGCAGCCGGGCCCGCCACGACAGCGGAGCGGGAATCGTGCTTCCGGCAACATCCGCTCGACTGGCTCGTCACGTCGGTCGGGCTAGCCCAGAGAGCCCGGGCATCGATATAAATGCTTTCCGATCTGCGTTGCCGCGTGAGGGGTGGCGATGGGTAATTTTACGGAATTTGGGGACTTGGAGCGCAGGAGCTGGGCCGACGCTGGGCGAGCTTCGGGCTATGTTGATTTATTCGCCTCCGCTTCTGATCAGGCAATAGATAGTTTGTTGGACGCGGTCGACGCCAAATCCAATCTCAAAGCGCTCGACCTTTGTTGCGGGCAAGGCAACGTGTCCAAGGCGCTCATCCATCGCGGGTGCCAGGTTGTTGGTGCCGATTTCTCGCCAGCAATGCTGGCCTTTGCACAGGCCAGAGCGCCATCTGCGACCTTTATCGAAGCGGACGCGCAGGATCTTCCCTTCGATGACGCTGAATTCGACATCGTCGTGTCGAACCTGGGCGTTTGCCATGTCCCCGATCAGCCGCGTGCCCTGTCACAAGCGAGGCGCGTCCTTCGTGCCGGTGGACGATTTGCAATGACGGTATGGTGTGGCCCCGATATTTCTCCATGCTTCGATGTCGTTTACAGCGCAATCAAAATGCATGGCAGTCCTGAGGTGTCCGCGCCGCCAGGACCAGATTTTCACCAGTTCGCAAAACGGGAAATTGCCGAAAAACTTCTGCGCGAAGCCGAATTTAAAAATATCGATTTGACGATTGTTGATTGCGCATGGGACCTCAGTGCGCCCGAAGGGCTGTCCGAAATCTATGAGAAGGGCACAGTCCGCGCGGCGATGGTCCTTGCAAAACAGCCGGCACAAAATCTCGCTGCAATCCGTTCAGCCATGACTGAAGCTGTACGAAAACGGTTTGCTTATCGTGATCGTTGGCGCGTTCCAGTCCCGGCAGCGCTGGTGCGGGCCACTGCATGATGGTCCGCTTCGGGGTCATTAGCGGACATCCCGCACCGCAATTGCGTGTCCGCTATGGGCCAGAAGCGAACATCGTATTCGTCGCGGCACGCGTCGGCTTCGTCAGCAATTGGCGCACTGACGTAGCCGGCCAGGAGTGTTGTCTTTGGTGGCCTTATCCATGGCATCTTTCGCCGTCTCTCCGAAGCCACGACCATTGCCGACGACACCGGCGGCTCCGGACGCAGCTTTCGCGAAACCCTTTACGTCTTGGGAGACGTTGTCGGTTCTAGCTGTGTCGGACGCGGCTTTCGTAATGTCTTTTACGTCTTGGACGAAGTTATCGGATCGATTGGGCTGCGATCCATGACTGGTCGTGCCGTCTTGGATTTGCTTTTCGACGTAGCCTATCGGATCGCTGAAAGGATTAGGATCACTCGATTGTTGGGGGGCATTGGGGTCTCGGTTTTCCAACCCATGCTCCTTCGCCTCTTGTTCGCGCTGATCCTGCAATTCTTTTGCCTTCTCCTGCTTCTGTTTTTCCAAGTCGTCTTGTTGTTTCGTATTTTTGCTTTTCCCTTGCGCTCCAATCGCGCTTTTCAGGTAGTCCGCGTTGGATTGCAAACGGGCCCCCGGGGTCTTCACTACCGTTGTTGCTTTGTGATAATCGCCATCCACTTGTTTTCCGGCTTGGGTTTTCACCGCAGCGGCATCTCTCTTTTGCAGCTTTCTCGACGCCGGAGGCTTATTCGGAAGCTTGGTGTCGGCGGATTGACGCACGGATTTTTGCTGCGGAGCAGATACAGTATGCGAGCCCCCTGAGTTGCCCGCATTCGCCGTGCTCGCGACGAGCAAACCGGCAAAAAGAGCAACCGCACAAAACGTGAAGACGTTGGTTGCGTTCATCACAAGTCTCCTTTGCCGACTAGATGCGAGCGTTGTCTACCTTACAACGTCCCAACCCGTGGCACTGTGATGGCAAACACATCATAGTGGAATTTATACCTTGCCCTGAAATTATGTCAGCAATGCTCGCGCAATACGAAGCGTTGTCCGCTTTGGGTCAACAGCGGACCTGTACTAAATACAGAAAGACCATCTCGCAGGGGTCTCTCCTCAATGAAACCGATTTGGCCGGGCATCGGTTCTAGTTGTTACAATAAGACCTTCCGGGAAGCTCGGATGCTACGGATTCTTGCGTGGATTCTGTTTTTTACCGCACTGGTTTCGGCGAGCGGACTAAAAGCGCAACAAACCGCTGAATCCGCTGACACCGCGACGATCGCAAACAAAGGCGATGAATCGCGCCGGGTTCAACAATCGATTTGCCTCCTGCTTGAGTCGGCGGCTCGCAGCAATGGATTGCCGATCGAATTTTTTGTCCGGTTGATCTGGCGGGAAAGCCGATTTCGGCCCGGCGCTGTCGGGCCGAAGACGCGCAGCGGCAGGCATGCTCTGGGCATCGCGCAATTTATGCCCGGCACGGCAGCGGAACGAAATCTACTCGACCCCTTCAATCCAATCGAGGCTTTGCCGAAAGCGGCCGAATTTCTCAAGGATCTGCGCAATCAGTTTGGCAGTCTTGGACTTGCGGCGGCTGCCTATAACGCGGGACCCGCTCGCGTCCGCGCCTGGATTGCGGGCGCAGCCTCAATGCCTGCCCAAACCCGCGCCTACGTGGAGGCGGTGACCGGCAACACGATCGAGGATTGGGCAAACGCTGGTGACCTGCAGCCCAGACGCGACGATGCAAAGACCTGCGAGACGGTGATGGCGGAGCTTAAACAGCCGGCGCCGGCTTTTTTTGCTGCGCTCCAACAGCATGTCGTGATGGGGACGCTTCAACCCTGGGGCGCCATTCTCGTCGCACATAGATCGCGTCTGAAAATTCTCGATCAATATGCGGCACTGCAGCGGCGATTTGGCGAAGTCCTGGCGGGACGCGACCCTATCTTGCTTGACCGCGGCGCCTCCTTTTTCTCTCGTTATCAAATCAGGGTCGGTGCGGACTCGCGAACAGCTGCAAACGATATTTGCAAAAAAATTCATTCGGCTGGTGGCGATTGCGTCGTGCTGCGTAGTCCAAACAGCTAGAGCACCGAACTACGACCAAAAACGCATCAGTTGTCCTTCGCGGTTGTTGCGGACATAATTCCACGTCTGACGCAGGATCATATTGCATTTGATGATACGGGCCGTTGGTCCTTCGTCCTGCGACACTCTAAGATTTTATTCCGTGCTGCCTTGCTCGGCTGAGGGCGTCTTCGCGGGATGCAACTTGCCGGGAGGTAAAAACCAAAAACAGGATCGGCGGAGCTTGGCTGTTTGACAATTGAATCTGAAAACTCCGCCGCGCCGGAGCGGGGCAATGGCGCTGCGCGATATTTTGCGCCAAGCTGCCGCCAACAACACAAGTGCATAATGAGACGCCGCACTCATGCACGCTCATGGAGGACGCCGATGCAGACCCGATTGACCGTCCGTTCACTCGCCGTTGCCGCGCCGCTCGCCCTCGCCCTGACACAAGCCGCGCATGCGCAATACACCGCCAAGGAATGGCCGGAAGGCGCAATGAAGCAGCGCTTCACCGAGACCTGCGGCCTCTGCCACGACATCAACCGTATCCGCGTCGGCTATACGCCGCAAGGCTGGCTCACCGTCGTGCGCATGATGCAGAACTTCGATGCGCCGATCACCGCCGAGGAATGGCCGGCGATGACCGAATACCTGATGAAGAATTTCCCCGAGCGCAAACGTCCGCCGGCGGTGCTGGTCGAGGGCCCGGTCAAGGCGCGCATCGATCTGTGGGACGTTCCCACGCAAGGGTCGCGCCCGCACGATCCGCGCGCGGCAAAAGACGGCTCGATCTGGTGGACCGGCCAGCTCGCCAACAAGCTCGGCCGCATCGATCCGAAAACCGGCGCGATCCGCGAATACACGCTGAAGTCGCTGCACACCGGCCCGCATGGGCTCGCCGAAGACAAAGACGGCAACATCTGGTTCACCGGCAACGCGCTCGGCCTGATCGGCAAGCTCGATCCGAAAACCGGCATCACCACCGAATATCCGCTGCCCGACAAGTCGGCAAAGGACCCGCACACGATCAACATCGCGCCGGACGGCATGGTGTGGTTCACCGTGCAGGGCGGCAACAAGATCGGCCGGCTCGATCCAAAAACCGGCGACATCAAGCTGGTGACCCCGCCGACCGAAAAGGCGCGGCCCTACGGGCTGATGATCAATTCGAAAGGCGTGCCGTACTTCGTTGAATTCGGCGCACCGAAAATTGCCAGCGTCGATCCGCAAAGCATGGCGATCAGGGAATACAAACTGCCGAACGACGACGCGCGGCCGCGCCGCCTCGCCTTCTCCGATGACGACACCATCTGGTACACGGACTTTCCGCGCGGCATGCTCGGGCGGCTCGATCTCAAGACCGGCAATGTGAAGGAATGGCCGTCGCCGAGCGGACCGAAGTCGGAGCCCTACGGCATCGTCTTCACCAAGGGCGCGCTCTGGTACAACGAATCCGGCGCCAAGCCGAATACCATCGTGCGCTTCGATCCGGGAACCGAAAAATTCCAGAGCTGGGCTATCCCCGGCGGCGGCGACATCGTGCGCAACATGGACGTGACGCCCGACGGCAATCCGGTCACCGCCAATAGCCTTACCAATCAGGTCGGGCTGGTGACGGTGCAGTAGCGCCGCGGCGCGGTTTTCTCGTGAGGAGACTTACTGGCGCGACGCCGTTTCCGGGATGGTCTTCCCATCGCGCCCGGAGACCGCGGCGTAGGCGTCCGCCATGAGCGATGACAGCATATAGGTTCGGGTCTCGCGGCAGGTGTAGCAGACGAAGGTCGTGCGCCGCATTGTCCGCGCGGTCGGATGCGGCATGGCGGTGACATAGACCATCGCGCTGCGGCACTTTTGGCACTGCGCCTGCGTGGTCTGATCTGATGCCATGGCGTAATCCGGAAACGAACGGCTGCGGCGATCGGCTCTCCGTATGCGTCAGAGATCGTAGCCTGAAAGGTTAAAGATTCATCTATTGGTCAAGGATATTGGCGCTGCGACGACACGGAACCCGGCCCGCACGGCCTTCACACGGGCTTTCATACGTGCCTGGGCCGATTTGGAATTCCAATTGCGCAATCAAGCTTTGCGCGGTCCCATTTGGCCAAATCGGCCGCCGCCGCGTAGGTGCTTTGCAGGAATTCCATGAGGGCGGCATCGGGGTCGCGCGCCGTGCGGACGGCCTCGTAGGGAAGCAGGAACTCGCCAAGTTCCGTGGAGAAATACGCCTGCGCCGGCTTCACCTTCGCTGCGGCAAATCCCTCCGGTGCCGGGTAGCCATAGGAATAGAATGCAGCGTCGTCGATCGGCCCGCCGCCGCCCGGCCAGAAGCCGGCGCTCGAGACCTCGTGTGAATAGGCTTCCTGCGCGACCGCGTCGGGCAAATGAGGCACGCCGCCGGGATGCCGCGGCGCAATGCGTCCGGAAAAACGCGTCACCGCAAGATCGAAACTGCCCCAGAAGAAATGCACCGGACTCGCTTTGCCCAGAAAGCCGGTGCGGAATCGGGCAAAAACATCGTGCGCGGCCAGCAGCACGCGCCAGAAGCGGTTCGCATAGAGCGAATCATAGGCGGCGTGCAGCGTGTCCTGCTCGAAAGGAATGCAATCGGCGATCTCGCACGGCATTGTCGTAACCTTGACCTCGATGCCGAGCTCGCTCAATGCGATCATCACCGAATTGTAAAATTCCGCCACGCTCATCGGCGTGAGCATCACCTGCCGGAAATGCCCTTCGCTGGTGCGTACCCACAGCACATGGTCGATGAAATCGACGTCGATCTGGAAATCGCCGCCGCGCCAGGGAATGGGTGACGTCGTCAGTCCGCGCGCGGTGACATAGAGCGCAACCTGCCACGAGTGATTGAGCCACGGCGCCAATGCCAGGCGGATCTTGCCGATGACCTGCGTCCACAGGTGCAGCGTGTCGCGCGTATCGCGCCAGGCGACAAGCGACAGCTCGGGCCAGCGTTCCTGAGAGGGTGCCATCGCGTCATCATGTGGCGGTGGCGGGCGCCAAGTAAAGGCGGCCGCTGCATTGGCCTAAAGGCGACCGCTGCATACGCCGCCGAATGCGCGCATTCCCGTTTGCGCCGCGCCGCGGAAAAAAGAGACAACAAAAATGAGAGAGGCCGCCCCAACCCCCGGACGGCCTTCCCCCAGCTACCGACCGAACGGAGTCAGCAGAATTTGCAGTTCAATCTCGCGTGCACGATGTTGTCGGTCATCCTGCCACTCACGATGTTGAACGCCAGACTCACCGCTACTGTCGGCCCGTCCCCAAACTCGACGTAGAACTTTTGCCCACTCGACGCCGCCCCCGACGATCCAGTCGTTGAAGTCCTTGCCGGCACTGAATCGAGCATGGGATTTCACCCCGCAAGCAACGTGAAGAATTAGAAATACGCCTCAATAGAATTCGAGACAATCAAAGTGAGATGATCTTGCGGTACACACGCGCGAATTCCAGCGGCCGTGATTGAAAAGTCACAACTGGTCGCTTGCGCAAAGTTCCAACACAATGAGCCCGCACCCGATTACCTTCAAATACTCGCGTCAACTTGGCGGTGGTGGAGTACCCGTTTTTTTACGCTCAGTGATATTGACCGCAGACCACCTCTCGATTGGAAGATCATCACATCGACTCACCATGTCAGCTGGGAAAATGCCCCGTGCGCGACTTGATGTTCATGTTGGCTCCCGTCGCCCTCATCATTTATTTCGTGGTCTACCCCGATCAATTCAGTGCGTTTGTTACTTGGGCCGGGCTGCTTCTTCACTAGCGTCTGCGAGGGATAGTTTGTCCGTCCTTTTGCCCGTCCTGCGTCATTGGCGCAGGGCATGTAAAGGCGACCTCTGCGTCGTTCGATTCGCGCCTGCCGCTTAAATCGCTAGATTGGATTGACGGACGGCGTTTCATCTGCCATCCGCATCGACTGTTCGTCATTCCTCTGTTCCGAAATGCCTCAAAAAACATTCCGCGTCGGTCGCTCGTTCACCGGGCTCGGTCTTTTCGCCAACAGGCTGATCAAAAAAGGCGAAAAAATCGTCGAATACAAAGGACCACGCGTGGGCGCGGAGGAAGCCGGCCGGCGCGAACGGCGCGGCAACCGTTATCTCTACGAGATCAATCCCCGCGTCACCATCGATGGCACCCCGCGCAGCAATATTGCCCGTTATGCAAACCATTCCTGCAATCCCAACGCGGAGACCTACACCTACGGCGGCCGCGTCTTCATCCGCTCATTGCGCAATATCAAGCCGGACGAGGAAATCACCTACGATTACGGGACCGATTATCTCAAGCACGTCATCGGCCGCTCGCGCTGCCTGTGCAGGCGATGCCGGCGGCGGCGGGCACGCAAGCAGCGGGAAGCGCGCATGTTGCAAAAACGGCGGGAGGCGCGCCGTGCGCGCAAGCGCAAAAGCCGCTAGGCCATATGACAGGCCCGCCATTCGATTTTGCGCCTCCCCGCAGCCCTGTGCGCGTGCTAGTCATGCCCGCAATTCCGTTGGGGAGCTTCCTTGACCTCCGAGAGTCTTGACCAGCGCGTGGTGGCACGTGCCGACCGTATCCCCCTTGGCATTCTATTCATGCTCGGCGCGACAATCATGTTCGCGCTGTCCAGTGCGCTGTCTAAATGGCAAGTCGCGGAATATTCCTTCGTCGAAGTCCTGTTCTTCCGCGCGAGCGCCTCGCTTGTTGTCTGCGCCGGCCTGATCCTACCGCGCACGGGTCTCAACGTGCTGCGTACGCGTCGGTTGCGTGATCATTTCGGGCGGAGCGCGACACAGGCAACCGCGCAGAGCCTGATCATCATCGCCTTCGGACTCATGCCGCTGGCCGGTGCGGTCGCCATCAATTTTTCTTCGCCGCTCTTTGCAACCTTGTTTGCCGCGTTGTGGCTCAAGGAAAAGGTTGGCCTGGCGCGCGGTGCCGCCCTGATTGCAGGTTTTCTCGGCGTCATGCTAGTTGCCGCTCCAGGCGCCGACAGTTTCCGTCTCGGTGCCATGTTCGCGCTCGCAAATGCGGTGCTGTTCGGAAGTGTCACGGCTGCCGTGCGCGGAATGACAACGACCGAATCCGCGGAAACACTGACGATGTACCAAATGATTTTTTTGACCTTGTTCTTTGCGCTGGCGTTGCCGTTTTTCTTCGCGTGGCCAACACCAATCGACGCCGTCGCCTTGATCGGCAATGGAGTCATCAATGCACTCGGTCAATACTGGTGGACGCGCGCACTGTCGCTCGCCCCGCCCTCGGCAGTCGGACCATTCTATTACTTCATGCTGGTGTGGTCGGCTGCTCTGGGTTTCATATTCTGGGGTGACGTCCCGACGCTGACCCTGCTTGGCGGTTCAGCCATCGTCGTCGGATCCGGGCTTTTCCTGCTGCTACACGAGAGTACGCGAAAGCCGCGGGCAGCCGACTAGTCGATTTATCAATCGCCTCAAAAAGCCGCAATGTAACCAGGAGTGAGCCAATGAACTTGAACATCCGCCGCGTCGTCACCGGACACGACAGTCAGGGCCGCGCCAAAGTGCTGATCGATGAACCCATCAAGAACGTGGGATCGCAGCGCCCCGGCGCGCTCTACGGCGTCATCTGGTCCAGCGAAGGATTTCCGGTCAACAACGACGGCGACGAAGATCCTTCAGCCAAGAAAATCGGCACGACGATTCCCAATGGGACGGTGTTTCGAATCGTGAGCTTTGGTCCGGGCGTCACACCGCGCAACCATCGGACCGACTCGATCGACTATGCGGTGGTGATGTCCGGCGAGATAGACATGGAGCTCGAAGGGACGAGCGTTCATCTCAAGTCCGGAGACGTGCTGGTCCAGCGCGGTACAATCCACAATTGGGTCAACACAGGCAGCGAACCCTGCGTGATCGCCTTTACGCTCATTTCGGCAAAGCCGGTGACGGCCGGTGGAAAAAAACTCGACGCGCAAGGATGAATTCGCCCCATGCTGTCAACATGCGTCACCCTTTCCGGCACTCAACCATCCAGTTCCGGGTAGTGTCGGAAGATACCCATTTCGTTGAACGCAATGCGGCGCGGTGATGCGATGTAGGCCTTGATGCCGGGCCGTGCCGCCACCCGGCCGTGGATTTCGACGAGTCCAGGTGCCTTGCGCTCGATGCGCTCCATCGCCAGCGGGAACGCATAGCGAAGCCCCTCGATCAACTGAAACATTGACAGATCGGCATATGTCGGCCTGCGGCCGGTCAAATAGGGGCCGCCGCTCTTCGACCGGACGGCTTCGAAATACCCGAGGTATTTCGGCACGCGTTCGCCAAGAAAATTTCCGGTGTAGCGTTTGGCCTCCGGTTTCTGGTCTTCGTAATAAAGACCTGAACCGACGGGATGATGGGTGTCGTGGATTTCCTTCACAAAATCCGCAACGGTCAGCTGCAGCTGATGTAACCACAGCCGGCTTGCCGCGTCGCGAGGGCCAAGCTTCAGGCGCGGCCCGAGATAGAACAGGATATTGGCGACCTGGGCGATGACCAGCTTGCCCGCCTTCAGGAAAGGCGGCGCATAGGGCGGGTGCTTTTCGCGGCGGCCATCCATTATGGCCATCATCCGATCCATGCCGCCGGATTTGCGCGCGACATCATCGTAGGCCGCGCCGGCGTCTTCGAGCGCGAGCCGGATGAATTCCCCGCGGCCTTGAATCTGCGGCCAATAGAACAGCTGATAACGCATGGGAATGCCTCGCCTGCCGCGATTTACAGGCCTGCAAGCTTGGCCCGCGGACCGACGTCACTGCAAGAGGGTTAGTCTCAATGCAACGACGCCGGCGAGGGAAATCCCCGCCGGCGTCCTTTTGCAAATTTCGGATCAGTTGGTCGCGAAGCAGTAAAGCAACCCATCGCCGCCGGTGCTGCGCAGGTCAGCCTGCGAGCAGCCGCCGTCCGGCCCGCGCGAAGGATGCGACGAGTTCCACGACCTGGACTCTTCATCGTCCCGCAAGCCCTGGCGGTCGTTGTGGCCGAGCATGACCGACCCCTGCGTGCTGCTTGTGTAGTTCTTGCAGGTCATGTCCTTGTCGGCTGGAAAGGCTTTTCCGTCCGGCATCGAGCCGGTGAGAATATCGTGGCGGTTCGGCTTGTCACCACGCCCGTTGATCACCTCACCTTTCTCGGAAAGGTTGTTTTGCTTGCTGAGCTTGTTGTTCGCGCTGTGCAGATCATCGACACTCATGGCGACGGTCACGCCTTTTGCATTCATCCAGGGGCCTTTGCCGATGCGATCACGCGCATTGACGGCGCCGGCGCCTTGCGTTGACAGATAGGCGTGCCAGGTTTTTGCGCCCGCGCCGGCAGTGGCCGCCAGCTCCTGGCAGTGGCGGTCCGCGCCGGCGAGCCCGCCGAGATCGGCGCCCTTGCCCGGTCCGGCGCTGGTCACGAAAAACGACATGTTGGCCTGCTGCGCGTAAGCAGACACGGTACAAACCAGCGCCACGCACACAGCGGGCAGCACGCTCACAAACTTCATTTCAATACCTCCCGGGTTTGGCGGGAGCACGTCGCCCCACCATCGGAAAAGCGAAACACCGCGCGCATACGCGTATTCCTTTGATCACGTGTCCTTGATGAGGTGGCGTCAGCCGGTGGCTTTGCCGGCGTATTGCTGATCGGTGACCGGCTCAAGCCAGGTTACATGCTCGCCCGCTTGCGCTTCCTGCATCGCAATGTGTTCCAGGGCGTGTTCTGCGGTTGCACCGTGCCAATGCTTCTCGCCGGGCGGTATCCACACCGTGTCTCCGGCCCGGATTTCACGCACCGGCCCACCCCAAGTCTGCACCCGGCCGATCCCTGAAGTCACGAAGAGCGTCTGACCGAGCGGATGCGTGTGCCAGGCCGTGCGGGCGCCAGGTTCAAACCTCACCCAGGCTGAGCGTACGCGCGCAGGATCGGGCGCTTGTATAATGGGGTCCTGCCACACAGTTCCAGTAAAGCTTGGCGGCCCCATCCGGCGCGAGGGCCGCGATCCGCAAGCAATGATGTCCATATCCCTGCCTCCCTGTTCCGGCGCAATTGCGCTGTCGACCGCGATTTAGATTGGACAGCTTAGCCCGTGGCACGAAAAAAAGCCCGGCGTTCCCGCCGGGCTTCAACTTCAACACAAACGGTAGAGAATGGTCAGACCGGCTGCAAATTGCCGGCGGCCTGCTTGCCACGCTCGGTTACGATTTCAAACGTGACCTTCTGGCCTTCGTTCAACGAACGCAGACCGGCCCGCTCCACCGCCGTAATGTGCACGAAGACATCCTTCGAGCCATCGTCAGGCTGGATGAAACCGTAGCCCTTTTGAGTATTGAAAAATTTTACAGTTCCGACAGGCATCAAGAGTTTCCTTTCACGCTTTCCTGTTGAACGCCGACGCGTTGATCGCGTTGGCGGTCACAAGCCAAGTTTTTGGGAGTTCACTTGAGGCGCAGCCCAAAACCGGGAGCGTGGCAGCAAGTTGAGGCCGAAAACCAGGTTGCGGGCGGCCACATAGACGGATTTCAACGTAACGTCAACGGTTGCGCGCCCGATCGGCGGTATCGGATAACGCTTTATGAATTTGTAAGGGCTAGTTGCTACAGTTGCGGCTCTTGAAGTCACGAGAATTAATAAAAACTGAATACCTGGCCTGATCGAGTGGGTTTTACGGCCGCGAGGTTACATGCGCGGAGATAAGCGTAAGGCGAAACGTCACCACATGCAGCACAAAGCGTGGCTGCTGGTGGAAGGCAAGCAGCGTTGCGAATGCGTCTTGACCGATATTTCGGACCTCGGCGCGCATGTGAACGTCGCTGACTCCGAAGAAATTCCGGACACCTTCCTGCTGTTGCTGGCGGAAAATGGCGCGACGCGGCGCCGTTGCCGGGTGATCTGGCGCAAGCCGCGCGAAGTCGGGGTCAAGTTCGAGACATGGCTCGATGAGCGCATACGGGCGAGCCGCACGATCAAGCCGGAAGCCGGTAAGAAAACGGACGAGACCGCCAAAAGCGCCTGAGGAGTGCGCGGAGCGCGCTCAGGTCTGTTGAATGGCCGAGAGCAGCCAGCGCCCGCCGCGCGCGCGCATGAAGGTCCACAATTCGGTGACCTCGCCTGGCTCGCCACCCTCGACCGTTCGTCCGCTCGCGCGATCCACCATGCGATCCGTCAGCGAGAAGCGCATGGCGACAGTTGCGTACTCGACGCTGCCTTCACGCCAGGCTTCGGCCAGGTCGCCTTGCTCAAGCCTAACGCCGGTGATCGTGTTGACGACCCCGCGGCTTGCGTTCTCCGCGAGTTGTTCGGAAAAATAGGACAGCATCTCCGGTGTTACCTTCGCGCGCAGCGCACCAAGGTCTTCGGCTGAATAGGCGGACTGGATGTCGCCAAGCAATTGCTCAAATGCATCGTAGTCGGATTTGCCGATTGTCAGCGGCTCACCTGCCGCAGCGTTCGCGCCAAGCATACCGCCGAGCCCCGTGAAAGAATGGCCGGTGGCCGGGTGTGCCGCCGCGTAGGCCGCAGCCGGCATGTTGCGCCGTTGCCACCACGCAAACAGCATCCGCGCAATGAACACGATCAGGACGATTTGCAGCAACAGGCCAAGGATCGAAGCGAAGCCCGCCATGCCGCCAAAAATTCCATGCCCGAAAAGAAGACCAAACAGCCCGGCTCCAAGGAACCCGGCCGCAAGACCGCCGAACAACCCGCCGCCGAACAGGCCGGGACGGGCTGCCGTCTGGCCAATCGCCCCACCACTCCCGGGCTGCGTCAACGTGCGCTGTAACGGCGCTGCGGTGGTCGGCGCGGTGGGTGTTGCGGGTGGCGCGGAAAAGCTACGCATGCCGCGGCTACCGCCAGAAAACCCGCCGCCGGCACGCGCTTGCGCATCCGTCACAACCATAAAAAACGCAGCCACGATGGCGGCAAGCGCAAAAAGAAAGCGATAACGGATCATCCGATGATCTCCCGGCAACATTGGCGCCAGGAGGATATGCATGCGCAAGACAATTTGTAAGGGCCTGCCAGTTGCGGGGACCCCGCACCGGCGCGACATAGTCGCCGCGAAACTCGGCTTTTTATCACGGAAATATCATGACCGCTTGGGAACGAGCTGTGCGTCAGGCGATTTTTCATCTTGTCATGTCAGGGAACGCTGCGATGAAAACCATCTTTGTCGGACTGCTGTTGCTGACCGTCAGCGGCACTGCATTTGCAAAGCTCGAGCCGCTCCTCGGATTGAATTCGGGCCCATCGGCACGCGTCAACAGGGACACCGACATCAATATCGGTCCGGCTGGCGCCATGCTCGAGAGGGATTATTTTCAGGCACCGCACGCCTTTAGCGCCGGGACGTTCCCCTGCCGTTTCGAACCAAACATGTTTGCAAAGGTCCATCTTGCTCAAGCGTGTCACTGAGCGGAAAGTGCGGCGTGTCGATTTTGCAGAATGTTGCACCGCGGTTATGCGCGAATTCATGAAGGCGCACGCTGGAACCATGCAGCGTTAAAATCGTTGTTGCGGGCGGCGGTCATGCATAGGACCGCATCACAATTTATGGGGCGCAACAATGCTCGGTACAATTCTAATCGTCTTGCTGATCCTGGCTCTGATCGGCGCTTTCCCGCGTTGGGGCTACAGTTCCGGTTGGGGGTATGGCCCGTCCGGACTCGTCGGCGTTCTGCTGATCGTCGTGATTATCCTGGCGTTGAGCGGACACGTTTGACGGCGATTCAGTGCGCTAGCGTTTTCTTCACTTCGGCGACCAGCTGCTTCAACGTAAACGGCTTCGCCAGGAACGCGTATTGCTCCTGGCTCGGCAGGTTGCGGCTGAAGGCCTCTTCGGCGTAGCCGGAGACAAATATAATTTTGACGTCTGGATCGCGCCGGCGCAGCTCCTTGAGCAGCGTCGGCCCGTCCATTTCCGGCATCACGACATCGGAAACAACCAAATCAACGCGACCTTGCTTTTCGAAAGTCTCGATCGCTTCCACGCCATTGCCCGCCTCTAGAACCGTGTATCCGCGCGACGTCAGCCCCCGCGCATTCAGCGCACGCAAACCTTCCTCGTCCTCGACCAGCAGAATTGTCCCTTGCCCGGTAAGATCTGCTGCCGCGGCACGCGCCATCGAATCCGCGGCCGACATCGCATCGGCAATGGCCGGCGCTTCCGCGACAGGAATTTGCGCCAGCACCTCCTCCGCCCCGGGGATATGACGGGGAAGGAAAATACGGAAGGACGTGCGGCCGGCCTCTGAATCCGCATAGATAAATCCACCGGTCTGTTTGACGATCCCATACACCGTGGAAAGACCGAGGCCGGTGCCCTTGCCCACGTCCTTGGTGGTGAAAAATGGCTCGAAAATCTTCTCGATAATGTCGGGCGGGATACCCGTTCCGGTGTCGCTGACTTCGACCAAGACGTAGTCGGCCTTGGGCATGCCCTTGTACGCGAATTTTTCGCATTCCGCGGCGGTCACATTGGCGGTACGCACGGTGAGTTTTCCGCCATCGGGCATGGCATCGCGTGCGTTGACCGCTAAATTCACGATTACCTGCTCGAATTGCGAAATATCGGCCTTAACAGGCCACAGATCCCGCCCATGTAATATGTCGAGCGTCACCTTCTCGCCGATAAGGCGCTTGAGCAGCATTCCGAGATCGCTCAGCGTTTCGCCGAGATCGAGCACCTGGGGCCGCAATGTCTGCTTACGCGAGAACGCCAGCAACTGACGCACGAGCGCTGCTGCGCGGTTGGCATTCTGCTTGATCTGCATGATGTCTTTGAATGACGGATCCGTCGGCTTGTGTGCGTTGAGCAAAAAATCCGTCGCCATCATGATGGCGGAAAGCACATTGTTGAAATCGTGCGCGATGCCACCGGCCAGCTGCCCCACCGACTCCATCTTTTGCTGCTGCTGAATCCGGTTTTCGAGCGTGCGTTGCGCGGTTGTTTCGAGCGCATAGACGATCGCGGCTTCACCGTCGCGGTCTTCTTCTTCGACCGCCAGCACGAAAAAGTTCGCCCAGCGCTCGGTGCTACCGGTGAGCGCCGCCTCTACCGGTGCAATATCGCTTTGGCCGTCGGCCGCCTTGCGGATTGCGGCCTCGAGCGCGGACCGGTCACGTCCGCCTACAACCGACAGGATCGACCTGTCATCGCCTTTGAGCAGACCTTCGAATGCGCTGGCAAAGCGCGCGTTGCTTCGTGCGATCCGCCCGGTCTTGTCGACCGTTGCGATGGCCATCGGCGTATTCTGGAAGAAACGCATGAAACGCACTTCGGCAGCACGTTGGGGATCACTTCCGTCATTCCTCGCCCGATTAAGCACGAGCGTGCGCGAGGCGCCCGGCGTGCCGCCGGTGCCGAAGGCCACCTTGTGGAAGAGGCGCA
>Ga0134128_10002884_pt1 | contig 21109 bp, 20 predicted proteins | sample KB31754_FD_96462 | JGI IMG/M metagenome (GOLD analysis project Ga0134128, IMG submission 96462) | Terrestrial soil microbial communities with excess Nitrogen fertilizer from Kellogg Biological Station, Michigan, USA - KB3-175-4 | ecosystem: Environmental > Terrestrial > Soil > Unclassified ...
AGATAAAACGCGGTTAGTGCTGGTATCGCCAGAGCAAAGTGACCGAGCGCGATGATTATGCCGCCGACCAGAATCGCTCGGCGCGCGCCCATAACGCGGTCTGCCACGAAGCCGCCGCCGATGGAAAAGAGATAGACGGACATGGTGTAGACACCGTATATGGTGCTGGCCACCGCCGTGTCGAAACCTAGCCCACCTTGCGCGACCGCAGCCGTCATGTAAAGAACCAGTAATGCGCGCATGCCGTAGTAGCTGAATCGCTCCCACAGTTCGGTGAAAAACAGCACCACCAGCCCCTTTGGGTGCCCCATGAATTCTTGATTAGCGGGCGTAAATGTTTGAGATTGCAAAGTTGTCAATTGCATTGATCTGAGGTGATTTGCGAGTGTGGACGTGCACACTTCCTTTTTGTTTTCGCGAGACATAGTAGCTCAAACACCCCGCGCGGATTATGAAATCACAGCTTTGACGGACTTTGTCGTCTGGCTGTGAGGTCTCGTGTCGAACAAGGCGACGCACCGCGTCTGCCCTACTAACCGTTAACCGAGGCACGCGTTTGCGCGCCTTCTTTTGACACTCCTGGAGACTGAGATGAAACTCAGATACGTTGTTGTCGTGTACAACCGGTTTGGCGGGTCCTTTCGCCAGAACGTACTTTCGTCGTTGCAGTCCGAGCTTGGACAGCACGGGACTCGCGTTGACGCCTGGGCAACAGAAGCTCACCCGACCAGCGCCATCGAACTCGCCAGCAAAGCGGCTGCCGCGGGCGCAGACCTCGTCATCGGCATGGGCGGTGACTGGATGGTGCGCAGCATCGCGGAAGGACTCAGAGGCGCTGGCGTGCCGATGGCCATCTGCAAGGGCGGCACCGGCAACCTTTTTGGCAACGTTTATACAGGCGAACAGGAGCCAAAGGCGCTCGTCGCGATGTTGCAATCCGGATATCCGCAGCCGGTCGATGCGATTTCGTGGAACTGCACGGACGTCGACGGCGAAGAACATTCGGGCATCAGCATCGTTGCAGTCGGATTCGGCTGCCTGCTCGATGCTATCGGCGATGCCGACCCAGCTTGGAAGAAGCGTTTCGGCAAGGCCGTTTATGCGCACAACATGGTGAAGGCCGCCTTCATGCCGAAGATGGTCAAAGCGAAGCTGCACAAGGCCAACGCCCTTCCCAGCGAGAAGCTGTCGGCCGCGCTCGTGTTCAACGTTCCGCCCGTGGACATGCCGGAACTCGCCCGCGGCTGCAACGCCAGCGACGGGTTGCTCGACTTCGTGGGATTGCGTGCTTCAAACGCGCTCGACATGGCGATCGCCGTCGGCTCACTTTGGTTGACCAAGAACGCCGGCGACCACATCGTCTCTTTCCGCAGCAAGCGCCTGGTCATCGAGCTGAACAAGCCTGTCGCACTGAACATCGACGGCGATAAGGGTCCGATTACCGACAAGGTTACGCTCGGCGTCATCAGCGGCGCGGCGAACATCGTGCTGTCGGCATAAGCGGGCTTCCGCCCGCCGCTACCAAAACCTGCGGGCTAAAGCCCGCCGGTACCAAACAGAGGAGCGCCGGCGCCTCGCCTGCGTTCTAAACCCTCGAGGAAAACCATGGTCAAACCCGCATTCTTCGCGGGGCCCATTCCGCGCGTCATCGCTCATCGCGGTGCGTCGGGAATGGCGCCCGAAAATACCATGGCCGCCTTCGACCTCGCTGTCGAGCTGGGATGCCGCTACGTCGAACTCGACGTGCGTCTTACCGCCGACAAGAAGGTCGTCGTCTGTCATGACAGCATGGTTGATCGTGTCACCGAGGGTTCCGGCAAAGTCGCCAACCTGACGTACGATCGGCTGCGCTCACTTGATGCCGGCTATCGCTTTACTCGCGACGGCGGCAAAGCGTTCCCCTATCGCGGCAAAGGCGTGCACATGCCATTACTCGAGGAAGTGCTGCAAAAGCATCCCGAGCTATGCATGTACATCGAGCTTAAGGATTATCGTCCGCTGCTGCTGGTGAAGGTGCTTGAACTGCTCGAACGACATGGCCGTCTCGACGACGGAACCGTGCTCGTCAGCTCGTTCGGTCATCGCGCTCTCAAGCGCATGCGGCGGTTGTCACCGAAAATTCTCACCGGCTCTTCGCGCGTCGAGATGTGGCAACTTCTGCTGTCCACTGCGCTGCGCGCGCCGGTGTTGTTCCGCGGCAAGGGGCTCGCCTTTCAATTGCCCGTGCGCAAGCTGGGCGTCACCTGCACTTCACCGAAAGTGGTGGCACTTGCTCACCGCCTCGGGCTCGAGGTGCACACATACACCATTGATGACGAAAACGAAATGCGCAGGCTTCTGGACATGGGTGTGGACGGTTTGTTCACCAACTATCCAGACCGCCTGCATGCCGTAATCGCCAGCCTGGGAGATCGCAAATGACGAACCAGGAAAAATTTCTCCGCGCTTTCGAGAGCGGGGAGACCAAGCATCGCGTCGTCGGTGTTTACGGTCGCATCCTCAGAACCGAGGACGAGCACCCTACTATGCTCACGGAAGACCCGCACCGCAAGGTGATTATGGTGATGGGACCTTCCGGCTTGCAGCAGCTGCTCGGGCTGACGGGACGGCAAGCGCTGGACAAAATCGGTTACACCGACCGCTATGTCGAACGCAATGTGTCGCGCGGCAAGAAATTCAAGCTCGCCGTATTCGACCGCCCGGCTCCGCTGCGCGTGGCGACATGGCGAGTGTCGATGGAAGTTGTCGCCGCATCCTATCCTGAATTCGCGGCGCTCTTTCGCCGGGTTTTACCCGTGCTAAAGAAAACGCCGATCGAAGAATTCGAGGATTCGGCGGGACACAGCTTCTACGAGGCGAGTGTAAGCGGTCCTTCCGATTGCCGTTTCATGACGCCCGATCGGTTACGCAAAAGCAATCAAACAGCTTCGGATGTGCGGCGGTTTTTGTTTCACACGCTGCACTTTTCAGAGCTCTACACAGGCGACGGTTACACGCTCACAGCCGGCGGCAAACGCGGAGTGCGCGAGTATCTGATGCCGAACACGCGAATCGATTCGCTGCGCAATTGCCGCATCATCGATTTGAACGTTACCAAGCACGTTTGAACCGAGCCCACTAACTACGGGCCCAAAACGCGCGCGAATGTGCGCAAGGAGTACATATGGATACGCTGATTCAAATCGGCATTGCGCTGGCCGTCGTTGCAGCCGTCGTCGGATTTTCCTGGTGGATTGCCGGCATGCAGGTCAACCGCGAATTCGGCCGGCGTGAACGCGCTGAAAAGGCGGCGGCGAAGATTCGCAATTTGATCTTCGCGACCCGGACATCATTTCGCGATAGCGAAAAGCGCATGCCGCTTTCACTCGACACGCTACTCGACGACTCGTGGCAGACATACGCCAGACTGAGCGATCGGTCCTGGTGGGTGCGCAATGAGGCAGGCGTGACGACTATCGTTACCGAAGCCGACAAAGTCATCGCTGCGATCAATGCCGCGATCGAGCACGTGCCGACGATCGAAGAACTCGACGCCGATGCAGCCGCACTCGGAGAGCAGCTGGAACAGGCGCAACGCGATCATGCCGAGGCAGTCGCCCAGGCCGATCGCGACCTCAAGGCAGCAATCGCTGACGCAGATGGCGCTCTCACATCCGCGCGTGCGCGCGTCGCAAAAGAGCTCGACCAAATCAAAGCCGAGAAAGCCTCTCGGCAGTGAACCGCATGGAGGCGTCGGGTTAGCCCGCGCCTCCGTTCACAATCACATGGAGATATCGATGTCGCAATCAGAATCCGCAGGACCTCGCGTCAAAGGTATTCGCATCAAGAGCGTCGCCGTCGAGGTTTGGCCGAACGTCAAAAACGTGATGAGCCACATTGCCGATGGCTTGGGCGTCTGCATTCGCAAAGACGGTGACTGGAGGGCTCGCCTCCGCTCGCCGGTGCATTCGGACATTCGCGAGATCGCCGGCAACTATTTTCACGACCAACTGAAGCAAAGCGGCGAATTGCGACCGTTGCAGACCGTCCCCACGCATCACGCCGATGCGCAGAAGGGGCTGCGCAACGTGCTCTTCGTCAACGGCACTCGTCCGGTTAGCCGGGCGGTGGAAGCGATTGTTCTCGGCGCCGATGATGAGGGCTGGGAAACGCTGGTCCTGCCAATGGCAGCAATCGCCGACACGGAAAGCGACCAGTCCGACACCGAGTTGTTGCTCGAAATCGCGACCGAAATCGGCACCGTGCTCGACATGCACGACCTCGCCAACATCACTCGGATCAAGGTCATCCAGCCGCATCAGCAGGACGAGATTAGCACGGCGATGGCTTACGCCATCGGTCGCGCCGCCAAGTCTGCCGTCCGCGGCAAGCCGACTGCAGTGAAGTTCGAAAGCACCATCGAGCGGTCCGACATTGCCAGAGTCGAAGGCGAAGCGCTCGTTGCGTGCGTTTCCTCCGACGGCAAAGGCGACCGATTCGGCATCACCGCCGACTTGCAGGCGCTTGCCGGAGAACACTTCCATGCGCAGCTAGTCGGCAAGGGCAAACTGGATGGCATGACCATCCGTGTCGCAAGCAGCACCGACATCAAGGCTGCCTTCAGCGGCGTCATCTTCGTCGTCAACGACGGCAAGAAGACGGTCGCCCAATACATCGAGAGAGCGCTGCGCTTCGCGGACAACAGCGGTCTGCGCTCTGTGGCGCTGCCGTTGCACAGCTTCGTTGCCGACAAGAACGCCGACGACCACGTGTACGGCGCCATCATCGACCAGGCTGTCGAAGGTATCAAGAACTTCCTCGGCGGCGGCACTCGCGCGCTGCAGCAGGTAAGAATCGTGATGCCGCTCGGCGCAGGCGAGTAACGCCAAAGCGGGCTTACGCCCGCCGTTACCAAGTTTCTTTCACAGTGCCGCGAGCCGCTATCCATGCAGCTCGCGGCATTGCCGTTTTGTTTCGCGGTCATATGCTATGTTATATAGTATAGCGATTTCAAAGCAGCAAACCGGGAGGAACGGTTCATTCATCCTGGTTTGCTGCCTCGTCTACCGCCTGGGCGGAGGTACCCAACCTTGAAGTTCGTAATATCCACCGCCGAGGTAGAGCAGATACAGGCTTCCCGGCGTCCCCCATGCCACCTCACTTTTGTGGTGGTCCGTGACGGCGGGCGTCTTGACGTCCGCCTCGTTGACCTCCGTCGGAGGGTCGTCGAAGACAGTCCTGTCGTTGCGCGACAAAGTCACGTCATGTTGCTCCTTTCTGAAGTGAGCGGGGCAGCATGGTGCTGCCCCGCAAAGTCGTCACATGCCGAGGACTCTGACCACAGCGTGTTTCTCCAGCGTTGTGGAGACCCAGGCGGTCAGGTCATCGATCAGTTTCGCAAGGTCGGCGGCAACCCGCCGAAAGTTTTCCGGCTCCTTGTCTTCGGGAACCAGACAGAATTTGAATTCCTCCTCGAACGGCGCAAACTCCGTCGCCGTCGCGAGGCGGTCGCGCAAAGCGCGCAGCTCAGCGATGAGAACTTGCCACTGCGCTCGCCCGATGCGGGTGAAACCGTAGTAGTCGAAGTCCGGCACGCAGCGCTGGAAAGTCCGGTTGAGGAAATCGAAAGCCTCATCCGACATGTAGACGGATCGCGAGCTCCAATAGCGCCGACGCGGGCCGATGCCGAACTCGAAATAGCAACTGCCCAGACACTGAGACTTGCGAACCAGTCGAATATCGTCCATGCGAATTCCTTCTGAATTGAGATGAGGTGTCCGTCGAGTTACTCGGTCTCGACGGCAGCAGGCGCCGTTTCGGCTGCCACGGCAGCCGGGACGGCGGCGTTCAACCGGCCAATGGAGGCCAGCACGCCGGCGACGCTACCGGAAACGAGGCTGCCGACGACGATGACGAGCAAGCCCATCTCGCCGAGCGCGTTGGAGAAGCAGCTAGCGAAAAGGAGACCGGCCGCCGCACCATACTGGGCGCTCAACTGGGTAAGCTTGGTGCGATTGCTGAAGGCGGTGACCGCCCCGTAGAAATCGAGCTTCTTGTCCTCGGTGACCATGCCGCCGAAGAGCATGCCGCCGAGCCAGCCGAGCAACGGAGCAACGATTGCCTCGCTGGGGCCGAGCTGCCACATCATGACAGCGACGGAGAGTCCGGCGAAGGCGAGAATGACAATACGGTTGACGGAGAAGGTCATGGTGCCCGCGACGGGCTCCTTGACCAGTCCATAGCCGTGCAGGACGCCGAAGAGCGTGACGAAAACGACCGCCACCTCGACGAGCTGCGACGCTGCACCGTGCAGGAACATGTCCGCGGCCGCGATGACGGGAAGAAATGCAGCGGCGAACAGAGCGCCGTCGCGAAACCCGAGGATGCGTCCGCGCGCAGGGTTGGCTCCGGCCTCGACCTGCTCGGGATTGGTGCCGCCGATGTAGCTCCCGGCGAGCATAGCGACGCCGACCGAGATAAGAGGGGTGAGAGTCATGGATGTCCTTTCGAACTTTTTTGCTGCCGGCGGAAGAAGCATTCCAGTCCGACATGAGGAACGTTGAAGCGGCATGCTTGCGCACGCCGCCCGAAAGTTTCATTCGCCGACGGAACGTCGCTTAGCCGTCGACTCGAGGTTGTTGCTTAGCGCTTGCTGCGGTGCCATCCCCAGGGGGGCGTGCTTACCGCATTGCCGGCGCCGTCGACCAGCGTCATCACGAAAGTCGGCTGGAATGCCGGCAGTGCGCGAGCGGGTCTGCTGTCGAAGGCGTTCCAGCCACCGACTTCGGCGGCAAGGCGTTCGGCAATCACGACGGGCATCGACCAGATCCCTTCGGTGCTGCAATGGAGACTGTCGCTGAAAACGACATTGTGTCCCATATCCAGGCCGAGACCGCGTACGATGCGCTTCATGCCCGCGCGGAATTCCGCGGCGTGCTCGGCATCGTGCACATGAATGGCGCAGAACACCAGGTCCTGTGCATTCATTCCGTCGAGTTCCTTCGCGAGGAAGTCCATCGCTGATCGCCAGACGGCCGGATCATTGCGCCACGCCTTCAGTTCGCTGAAGTAATCGCTGTCTGACTGACGTCTCCGAGAAGACGCGTCGTCAGGCGAGCGAGCGATGAAGGACAAAGCGCCGTGAACCGCATCGCCATCGGGTGATGACGCGAGGGTGTTTGCATGCATGATAAGTTCCGTAAAAGTAGGTTAATGCGCACCTTCAGCTCCAGCTAATTATGAGCGTTTCCCTATGGCGGACACGAGTCCGTGGCTGCGACGTCAAAATCTAAATGTGCAAGCTCTGGGAGGGGACTTTGGCTCAATAAAAAACTGGAACAGGTGCACCTTCGTATTAGCTAAAAGAGAAGCGCGAAACCTAGTTTATGTGATACGCGCGCAATCTATTTGCGCATACTTAATCACTAATGCCTCACGCACGCTAGCGCAGGTCGACGATACATTCGTTACGCTGGTCAATGTGGAACGTGCGACGGCCCGAAGCTGTTAGGCAAAAGCTGTTCGAGAGTTCGCGCGGTCACGGTTCCATCAGCGGTGCGCGTGATTATCTCCAGTTTCAGCTCAAATTCGCGCAACGATTGCAAACAAGTTCCGCAGGGGAAACGACCATTCGCCACCGCCAGCATTTTGAATTTGCGCTGTCCATCTGCCACGGCCGCCGCAAGCGCGCTCGCTTCTGCGCAGATTGCAGCACCCCAGGCAGCGTTCTCCACGCATGCGGCAACGTAGACCTTGCCGTTGTCTGCAAGCAGCGCCGCGCCCTTAGGTTCGTGCGAATAGTCGACGTATGAGTTCTTCGCCGCGCGTTGCGCCGCATCCAGTAGCTGATTTTTGTCTATGGTTGTCATGCTCACGCTCACAGGCAAACACTTATTCAACCATTGTTTTGCCGATGATGCTCATCGACGATTTAGTATAGTAGCCGAGTCGAGAAGCACAAAATTTTTAAGGGGTCGCAAAGAGCGCTGATGGGCGCTCTCTGCGATGTGCAATGCCTGTTTCGTTTTTGTGTAGTTGTTTGTCAGGGAAACGGCGCGAATCCGGATGGGAAATCCCAATTCGCGCCGCCGCATTGTGGTTAGTTACCTCTGCAATGCTGGTTGTGCACTACGCCTGAGGCGCAGAGCTAATCAACGGCAAACGTCTCGATAGCCGATGAAGCGGTGCCAGCCGTCGTACACGGGAACACGCACGATGTAGCAGCCGCGATACGGCCGGTAAACCGGTCCGTAGTACTGCTGCGACTGCTGGTCGCCGATCAGTCCACCGGCAAGTGCTCCTGCGGCGCCGCCGATGACGGCCCCGGGCAAACCGCCCGCAGCACCGCCAATGGCTGCACCGCCGACACCGCCCACCACGCCGTACTGCTGTCCGAGCGGGGTGGTGCATGCACCGAGCGCAACGAGGGCGCCGAGGCAAGCGACGAGACGAAGCTTTTTCAACATGGGCAACTCCTTGAAAAATCGTTGGAGGAAAGGTTTAGGTCATCAGGCGCCATATCCGTCGCCGCCGTCGATTTTCATCGTCAGCACGAGGAATGCGCAGATTGCGACTCCCGCCCAACACCAGGCACTCCACGAAAACTGCAGCGTGTACACCGCCAGGGTCGTACCGACCGAAGCGAAGAGCATCTGCAATTTCGTTTTGTCACCGGGCTCGAAGCAGGAGCAGGCAAGCGCCACCGCAAAGAAGATGGCAGCCAGCCAGGGATTGACGAAGCCTGCAAGCATCGCCACAGACGTGATGACGCCAAGTCCAAAAGACCCGGCGAACACCCTACGAACCGCTGTGTTCATAGTGTCCTTTCAGCTTGTTTCAAGTACGCGCAGCCCACCCGGAAGCAGGTCCACCATGCCGAACCGGAAAGGTCCGAAAAGCATGTGTGTCTCCTATTTACTTTGGGTTTTCAGTCGTGGGGGCTTTGAAGGCGCGTCATAGAACAAGAACTTCAGCTAACTGAACCGTAGGGGAGCACATCAAGAGAACGTGAAGACAAGTTGCTAAGTTGATCTAGCGCAGCGAGGCAGAACGCGGGCTAAAGCCCGCCGGCACCATGCAGAAGAACGCGGGCTAAAGCCCGCCGGTACCTGCAATAAGCGCGAGAAATACCAAGCGCGGTGGAAGTCAGTTGCATTAGAATGCTTGATCCACTGGAGGAGCAGCTTATGGAAACTTTGAGAGAAACGCTTAAGCGACTGCGTATAAGGCGGGTTGCCGAGGCGGCGGGCATAGTCGAGTACCGCCTGGCAAATGGACTCAAGGTGTTGTTAAAAGAGAATCACAGCGCTCCGGTTGTGTCTTTCATGGTGGTCTATCGGGTAGGCAGCCGCAACGAAGCCAACGGCTTCACAGGTTCCACGCACTTCTTAGAACACATGATGTTCAAAGGCACGCGCCGTTTTTCACCTGACAAGGGCAACGGCGTTATGGAGACTTTTGGCCGCATTGGCGCTCTGCTCAACGCCACTACTTGGCTTGATAGAACTAACTATTTTGAGTGCGTGGGCTCGGAATATCTCGAGTTGTGCGTGGAAATCGAGGCGGATCGCATGCGCAACTTGCGCCTGCGCGAGGAAGACCGCGACTCCGAAATGACAGTGGTGCGCAATGAGTTTGAGCGTGGGGAGAACGATCCCGGCAGCGCCCTGGACAAAGAGTTGAACGCTATTGCCTTCCGAGAGCATCCTTACCACTGGCCGACTATCGGCTGGCGCACCGATGTCGAGGGCGTTCCTATGGAACGCATGAAAGACTTTTACGACACGTATTACTGGCCGAACAATGCCACCTGCATGATAGTGGGCGATTTCGAGGAGCAGCAAGCGCTCAAACTGATTGCCAAACATTTCGGCAAGATTCCGTCGTCCGGAACGACGATTCCTGGCGTCTACACGCAGGAGCCGCCGCAAGAAGGCGAGCGTCGTTTCGTTTTGAAACGCTCCGGCGATCTGCCTCAATTGGTGATTGGTTATCACACGCCTGAGGCCAACCATCCTGATACGTATGCGCTCTCCGCGTTGCGCGCTGTACTCGGGGATGCCGGCAAACGCTCGAGTCGCTTGTATCGCGCATTGATGGAGAGTGGCTTGTGCACGTCTTGCTACTCGCAAAATGGTGAGTTTCGCGACCCGGCATTGTTCGAAGTGGGAGCCACGTTGACGCCGGATGCCAGCTTCGACAAAGTAGAACAGGTTATCTACGAAGAGATCGAAAAACTCGCGCGCGAGCCCGTCAGCGAAGATGAGTTGCGCCGTGCCAAGGCCGCCAATCGCAAAGGCACTGTGTTGGCCAACGCCGATCCGATGAGTTTCATCAATCTGCTCTGCCAGGCGGAAGCGTCCGCCGATTGGAAATGGGCGGTGGAGTATGACGATAAGTTCGACGCCGTCACTCCGGAGGAGATTATGCGCGTCGCGCGTACGTATTTCCCCGAAGACAATCGCACGGTAGGCCGTTTTATTCCAACGGAGAAAGAACTTCATCAGATGCCGGCATCGGCGATGGCACCATCGGCAGTTACCGACGGTCACAATGGGAAGAACGGCAAGAAGAAGAAAACAGCAGCCCGCTCGTCAGGCGGTGGCAGAACCGCGAAAGCACCGCGGATGGAAATTGTGGCGAAACCGCGGAGCAAGCGCGCAACATTCGCCTCGCAAGTCGTGCGCGAAGTGTTGCCCAACGGTTTGACTCTGCTGATCATGCCCAACCCCGGCACCGGTTCCGTCGCGATTCAGGGCGCCATCTTCGGCGGCGATTACTTCGCACCGGGTGAGCAAATAACATTGCCCGGAGTGACAGCGAACATGATGACCAAAGGTTCGCGCAATTATTCGAAAGTTCAGTTGGCGGAAATTCTAGAAGAGATGGGAACGCGATTCGGCTTCGGCACGGATCGTTTCAAAGTCAGCTTCGGAACCATGCTTGTCTCGGAAGACCTGCCGCGCTTCGTTCCGGTTCTTGCTGATGTCCTGCGTAATCCGCTTTTCCTCGAGGAAGAGTGGACTCAATCGCGGCGCGAGTTCACCGCGGCTTTGACCAAAGCGATCAACAATACCGGGCAGCGCGCGCGGCAATCGTTGATGCAAACGCTTTATCCGCCGAATCATCCGTTTTACGAAGTGCCCTACGACACTCGCATCGCCGAACTCGGCATGGTGACGACGGAAAACATCACGGCATTTCACGGCTGCACTTTCTCGCCTGCAAACACGATCATCTGTATCGTCGGCGACATCGATCCGGATGAGGTGCGCGATCAATTTGCAGAAGCTCTCGGCGGTTGGGAAGGTCGCTCGCGGCAGGAAATCATCGTTCCGAATGTGGGCTTGCCGAGTGGGCGCAAGCGCATCGAAATTCCGCTAGCCGACAAGGCTAACGTGGATATTTTGATCGGACACCCCACCGAATTGTCCCGGAAGAACGAGGATTTCTTCAGCGCCTACATCGGCAATTCGGCACTCGGCGGGGACACTATCGCTGACCGTCTTGGAAAAGAGTTGCGCGTAAAGCACGGCTTGACGTACGGAATCTACTCGGGCTTCGACGATCCTTCATTCGGAGCGGCCGCGTGGAAAGTTCAGTTGTCCGTCAACCCGAACAATGTGGATCATGCGCTCGAGTTGGTCGACAAAGTGATACGCGACTATCACAAGAAGGGCATTTCCAAGGCGGAACTGGAAGATAAGGTCGGCGATGCCATTGGATCGTTCACCGTGCAGTTGCGTTCGTCGACAGGCATCGCGCAGGCACTGGTTCGCTTCGAATTCATGGGACTCGGCATCGAGGCCATGGACCGGCTTGCTGATGAATTCAACGTTGTCACCAAATCTTCGGTTGACGCTGCCATTCGCAAGTACATTCATCCCGACAAGTTGGTGACTGTGCTTGCAGGTACGTTCGCCAAAGTGCCGGTCGGTGCGCGGTAGAGTTCACACCCTACTATCGCCGGTCGTATTTGAAATCACAAATAATATGCTACGAAAGGGCGGCGCGGTGCGCCGCCCCTCGTTGCTCCAACCTATTCGGTCAACCCTCCCAGTACGCGGAAGGATCCCGGTGCTCCGGGTAATGTTCCTCCAGCCAATGCCAGGCATCAGACCACGTTTCGCTGCTGACCAGGCGCTGGTTCAGCGGCTCTTCGGCACGATAAATCGCGCGCTGCTCCCGATTGTCCCAAACGACGGCGACAGCCGGGCGCTTCACACCCAGGCGATCGCAATCATGCACATCGAAGCGGCACTTCACGTTCATCGTCACAGAACGTCCCTCGAGTTCGTCGTCCTCGATTTCGGCACGCACGTGGCGGTTCGCATCGAGCAGGCGAAAGATCCACATACCCATCGTCGGCTCTTTCTCGATGAACCGCTCGATGGACCAGCCGGCGGGAAGGGTGGCCTCGACGTAGTATGCCATCGCAACCGAGCGCGTGCTGGGCCCGATGGAAATCTCGGGCGAGTCTGCCACGGGAACGTAGGTAATGCCCAACTTCTCGAGCAGTGCCCAATGGTCACAGTGCTTCGGCAGCCACACCGCAGTGCGGCCACCGTCGAGGTTATCACCGTCGCGGGCGTTGCGAGCGAGCGGATTGATGGTTACCTTCTTGCTCATCGATTACCTCTCCGTTGTTCAGCAATGAAGTCACCAGCCCGCGCGATCGGCGGGCTGGTGAAGGTCGATCTTCGCCGTCAGTGGATTGATGGATGCGAGACGACAGCCGATTGCGCGGCGCGTTCATCACGGCGGCCCTGCAGGTAGGCCATGCCCAGCTGCAAGGCGGCAAGCGTGCACTTGAAGCCCTCCTTAGCGAAGCCGGGAACATCCTTCCAATTTGCGGTGGCTTCTAGCGCCTCGACTTGCTTCTGGGCCAAGTTCATCTGCTCCAGCCCATCTTCGTAGGTTAGCTTGTTCACCTCGTAGAACGCCTGGACGCTCGCGATGGAGATGCCGAGATTGCGCCAGTGCTCGAACGCGATCTGGATCTCCTGGCTGTTGTAGCCGCAGTAGGACTCGGAGCCGTCCGCCGTCTGAGGGTCGTCCGTCGGCTCACCGCCGCCCGCCAGCCGGCTTACCTCCTGGTTATAGACGGCGATCGTTTCCAGCGCCAGGCGCGCGAAGAAGTACGCCTGATCCGCGTCGAGCTCGGACTTGCCGAAGTTCTGCTCGTCATAGTAATGGCAAGCGTCCTCCAGGTAAGACGCGACGAGCCCGAGATGGTATGTCGCCACATGCGGGACAACATCGGCGGTCTCCAGGCGCAAACGCGCTTGCAGACCGACCATTGCCGCCTCCGTGATGGAGCTGAGAGCATCGTTGTAGGTCGTTTCGCCACTGGAGGATTCTTCCTCGCCCTCATCGTCGTCCACATAGTCATCGTCGTAGTCGCCCTCGTCCTCACCATCGTCCTCGACCTCGGACGGTTCGCTCTCCTCCCAAGCAGCCGGCTTCAGCTCCAGCGAGATTTCCTTCGCGTCGAGAAACTCGCATGTGAGCTTGAAAGCGAGCTCGGCGAACGAGTAGCCGTCCCAGGCGGCATCGTATGTGTTGAACCAGGTGTCGGCCTTCTCCGCCTTTTTCAGGTACGCCATGGCTCGCTCGAGATGCGGTTTCGCCTCGATAAAGCCTTCGAGTTCGTTTCCGATGAGGACATCGGCGATGCCGTGGACACGGGTAATCATCAGCGCAAGCCGGCGCATCTGCCGCATGCCTTTGGCGACTTCATCGTTATCGTCCTGCGTGTACTCAGGCGACGCGCTGTCATGCGCTCCGCCTGAGGCAGCCAGAGCGATGGCGTTGATGGTTCCCTCAGGCACCGGCAGCGATGTCCCGGACAGGCGTTCGCGAACGGCGCGATACTCGGCGACGACTTCCACGCACAGGCGCGCGTGGAACAGTCCAAGCGTGCCCCTATCGAGAGCGGCTGTGTAGCTGAAGGTGCTCCAACTTGATTCGGCTGCGGTCTTATATGCCCGCGCCTGCTCTAGAAGCCCGGCAGCGAGGGAAATGGATGGCTGCAAGGCAGCACCCAACTCCGCTTGCGCAATGGCCTCACCGAGTTCGAGAATGGTCGCTTTTGCGGGCGACCTGTTTTGGAGACCTAAGATCATTTCTCTGTTCCCTTTTCAATGAGAAAGCAAGGCTTCAATTCGCCCTTACACCTGCGGGCATTTGGCCGGCGGCCTGAACCCACATTCCGTTTGCGATCTGGTCGGCTGTCTGCCCGAGCTTGGTCACCAGCTCGAGCTGACGACCAAAGCTGTCGCGATGAGCTTCGACCGTCGAGACCAACGACGTCAGGACTTCGACGTCGACGGGGCTTTCGGCGAGCGATTCACGGACATGGCCGAGTACCCGCAAGCTGTTCTCGCATAGCCGAACACCCAATCGAGCCAGCGTGTGATTGCGGCGCGTCAGGCGTTGCAGGCTCGCAGCCAGTTCGAGTCCGAAATTCAGATCACTGGTGGCAAGATCATCCTCGCCATCCGCAGAATGTTTGGTCCTCCAGTCACCCAACTGTTTGTTGGTGCTGATAAGTTCCATCCAGGTTTTCTGCATCCTTTCAGAACACGCCGTCGCGAGCGCGAGTGAAGGAGCATCATCGATGAGATGACTCATGTTGCGTTACTCCATGCGGTACAGCCATGACAAAGAGCGGCCGACTTCGCGTAGCAGGGCGCTACCTGTGGAAGCGGGCTCTATGCTGCTTGACTTAGCAGTTTCTCCGGGTTGTTACGGGGGTAGATAACGGATCTATCTAGACAAGATCTCTGGAGAAAAGCTTCTGCACTGACTCAGATCGCGTGGTGATTCTACGATCCGATTAACCTGTTATATGTGGCGCGGTTCGCGCAGCCCATCCTGTGTGCATTTCTCCATGGGCTCTTGGATAGCACAACCGATTCCAAGAATTGATTTCGCGAATTGATTCTCAGTATGGAAAGATCCTTCTTTCTTATCCCGTACAGTTTCCAGTTCACCTTTAACCACAGTACCCCCGCCTATTTGTCGCCGTTTTCTTGCAACATTTCCGTTGTCCGGTATATGTATGTACTCGGCGATGGCGGGAACTTCTGTCTGTTTTCGAAAGGGAGTTTGTCATGCAGCAGTTCGAGAACTACGAGTCGTTCTGGCTGTTTTACGTCGGCGAACATCGCAATCCGACGTCGCGCGCTCTGCACTTCACGGGCACTTCGCTCGCTGCGCTGTGCCTCTTGCTTGGGCTTCTCTCCAATGCCTGGTTTTTGCTCGCCGCTCCGCTGATTGGCTACGCCTTTGCCTGGACGGGACACTTCGTCTTCGAACGCAACAAACCGGCCACATTCGGACATCCGCTCTGGTCGCTTCGGGGCGATTTCCGGATGTACAAGCTCATGCTCACCGGTGGAATCGACGCCGAGCTGGAGAAATCCGCGAAGCTCTATCCGCCCAAGAAATGACCTCGCTCCGGCACCGACCCTAGTCAAGATTGCGCTGCCGCGTCAGCCGTAACTTGATTGCGCGGCAGCGACCAAAAAAGCGGGCGGACGCCCGCCGGTACAAACCGCCGCGTATGAATTGCAGCTTGCCTTGGGTCGGTGAGTTGCTCCGAAAGAGCGAAAGGACCACTGCGATGGCTATACGTCGTGTCACCGCATCCGACCTGACAGCGCTGAAGCACCACCTGCTGGACAAGGCGAAGACTTGCGTCCACGCCTCAAGCGGAATGCTTCAGCACACTTTTGTCATCCCCACCTGCGACGCCATTCCGGGCGCGGACGATGAAAGTCATACTGCCGAGCGTTCCAAAACCGGCGCGTACCTGCAAATGTACGATTGGGATTCCTGCTTCTTTGCCCAGTTCGCTCATCGAGCCGGCATTGAGGGCTTGCCACTGTCCGTGGTGCGCAACTTCCTGGCTGTGCAGGAGGAAAACGGCTACATTCCACGCACGGTTTCACCGGGACGAGTTTGGGACCAGGGCGATTTGTGCAAGCCGTTTCTCTGCCAAACTCTGGTGCAGTACATGGAACGCACGCACTGGCAAGAGTTGCCCGAGGTGCGCGCACTTCTTCCGGGACTACGCCGTTATCTCGAATACTTCCGTCAAGAACGGCAGCACGACTCCGGCTTGTTCTTCTGGCGCAACGTGCTGGAAAGCGGCGTGGACGACAACTACGCGCTGATGGCACCACGCGAGGCAAAGAAAGACGAGGATCAGGCATGCATTCGTTATCCGGACGGACGCTTGCTCGCTGTGGATTTGAACAGCTACCTCGTCGCAGAATTCCGCGCTTTCGCCAGACTTTGCTGCGCAAGCGATGATATTGAGACGGCGAGCGAATACGCGAAGTTGGCGGATACGCTCGCCGGCAACATCGAAGCACGCCTGTGGGATGAGCAGCTCACCATGTACGTCAATGTCGACCCGGACGATAACACGCCGGTGCGCATGCGTTCGTGGGTGGGATTGCTGCCTGCACTACTCGGCATCACGTCCGATGTTCAAGCATTGAAAGTGCTGCGGGCAAATGCGCTCGATCAACGTCACTTCCTGCGCAAGTTCGGCATTGCGTCGATGGCCGCTTCGGAGCCGTTGAGCAATCAGGCGCCACGCGGTCTCTACGGCAGCGCTATCGTCTGCAACTGGAACGGACCCGTTTGGGTGCTTCCAAATGTGCTCACGGTGCGCGCGCTGATTCGCCTCGGATTAATCCGCGAAGCGAAGGACATCGCTCGTCGCGTCCTGGCTGCACTGGTGAGCGACGTGAAGCGCAGCGGCGAGTTGCACGAAAACTACAATGCCGACACCGGCGAGTCATTGTGGGCGCCGCATTTCATGAGCTGGAACATCATGGCGCTCGAGCTCATCGAGCTGCTGGAAAACAGGAGTCGAAAATGAACCAGCATCGCTCCGGCAAGACCAAGCTTGCCGTTATCGAGGCTTGCGCGAACATCGGCATGGTCGGCTTTATCGCCGCATTCGTAGCCTGGCTCGCGTTCGGTCAAACCGCTTACTGGATGGTGCCGGGTCTGGTGGTTGCAGTGGTGGCGCTAGTCGTTAAAGCACGCCAACATGTGCGGATCACAGCCGAGAAAACCGCTCAGGACGATGCGGTTCGCAATATCGCGACTCCGGCAAGCGAACTGGAAGCAAAAACGGCTGAGCTGTTCGCAAAGTGCTGCCGGGATCTGCCCAAGTCCCTCGCGTCCGACAAGCGTTCTCCGTTCGTCGGGGAAAAGCAGAACGACGGTGCGCCACAGTTTTACGTGGACCTGTCGAATCCGGGCGCGCCGCATGCTAATGACGTCATCGCCGGCGTTGTAGCGCTGTTTGCGGAGCGTGGATTCGAAGCCAGGCATTGGAACATGCCAGGCGCCATGAATTGGGACTACTTGGTGCTGACCGCTCCGTCCGACTGGACAGAACGGTTGCTCGTTCCCAAAGCGTGACGCGAGCTTCGTTCGTCAATCTATAGGAGCCGGAATAACCAAACCGGCTCCTGTAGGTTTTTTTGGGCTTTGAAGGGCACCGCCGGCGGTGGCATTCGTTCCAAAGCCGTCCGGTACCCCCATGCTCGCCGCCGGGCTTCTCACAGCCCCACGAGCCGCGAATGTGACGGTTTCTCCCAATGAGATCGAGATCTCGGCTTGTTTCTGTGCAGATCGCTTACCTAGCATCAGGTCATCTTTTCTTTTTTTTCAAGTCGAATACTCCACAGCTCAGATAAAGCCCTACACCCCGTCCATAGCGTTCGTACCGCAGTCTCTTGTGGTGCGGGAACTGTCGTCGGTGCAGAGCTTGCCTCACTGAACGGAGTTGGGGGCTTGCGCCTTCCAAACAAATTCGCGCCAGAGCAGTGGCGCTAAGAAGTGGTGTCGACAGTCGCATTCAGCGCTGAGCACCAAACCACCTGTGTTAACCACGGACACCGGCATCGCGTTGTCTGCTTACGCGCGCCTGCCGGTCCGGTAACGGAAGGGGGCTACCATGCCTCGGTCACTGACTATCTCCAACGGTATGGGATGGATCGGTTGGGACCACCTGTATCGGCTTCGTGATTTCACCTTTCCCCAGGTCGGCGAAGCTGACCACACCTTAGGGCAAACCTGGCGCTTCGGCGTCTGGGTGAACGGCAAGTTTTCCTGGTCGGACGACGAGTCCTTCTCTCGCAGGCTTGCCTACGTTCACAACAGCCTGGTCACCGACGTCACTCTCGACGACCCAAACAAGTTGGGCGTGCGTCTAGGCATCAATGACGTCATCCATCACCGCAAACCGCTTTATCTCAAGCGGATGGCGGTGGCGAACCTGCGGCAGGAAGCGGCTGACGTCAGGCTGTTCTTCCATCACAACGTGGCGATGGGCGCCACCACCAACCGAAACTGCGTGAAATACTTTCCTCAGCGGAAGGTGTTGATCGCTTACCGCACGCACTATTGGATCATGTCCAACGCCATGGTCGAGGGCGGCGAGCCGGGATTCACCGACTACTCGTGCGGACAGAAGGGGTTCAACGGCAAGGAAGGAACCTACGTCGACGCCGAGGACGGCGAGCTTGGCCGCGGTAGCGTCGCCCAGGGTTCTGTCGACTCCGTCGGCGGTATCCGCCTGCATCTCGAACCGGGCGAAACGAAGATCGCGTACTACTGGCTCGTGTTCGGCGAAGATTTCAACTCCGTCGACGAGGTCGAGCAGAGCGTGCAGTCGCATCCCGACCAGCTGATCCAGTCAACGACGAAATACTGGCAATACTGGTTGGCGAAAAACAAGGGCATGCTCACTCGCTCCGATGTGGCGCTGTCTAACTCGCCAGCCAACTCGAGCAAGCATGAGGCCGCCGGCGCCGGACTGGCCGATCTCAGCCCGGCGGTGAAGAATCTCTACGATCGCAGTCTCCTCGTCGTGCGGATGCTGTCCTCAGCGTCCGGCGCGATTATGGCGGCGGTCGATGACGACCAGCTCGACTTCAATCGCGACGGCTACGACTACTGCTGGCCGCGCGATGGTGCACTCAACGCGGCGGCCATGGACGCCGCGGGATTCGCTGAGATCTCGCGCAACTTCTACGCATTCCTCCGGCGCGTGCGGATGAAGAAGGGGTACGTCGGTCATCGGTACACCCCGAGCGGCGACCTCGGCAGCACCTGGCACGGCGACGTCGGGGCTGAGGGCGACATCCAACTGCCGATTCAGGAGGACGAGACCGCACTCGCCGTCCTCGGTGCCTGGCACCACTATCGCGCTCATCGCGACACGGAGTACATGTACGAATCGGAGAACAACCTGTACTCCAATTTCGTCGTGCCGGCGGCGGACTTCCTCTGCAGGTACGTCGACGAGTCGGGGCTGCCCCTGCCTTCCTGGGATCTCTGGGAGGAGAAGCGGGGCGTGCATGCGTGGACGGTCGCCGCCGTCTATGCCGGCCTCTGCGCGGCCGCTCGACTGTCCAAGCCGGTGGATGCCGACCACGGCGAGAAGCGTGCCGAGAAATACGAAGCCGCTGCGGCGCGCGTGAAGGCAGCGTTCGAAGCAAAGTTCTACTCGGAGAAGCTGGGGCGGTTTGTCAGCAGACTGACCGACAAGGGCGAACAGGCTGAGATCGTCGATGCCAGCATGCACGGCATCTGGTACTTCGGCTTGCTGCCGGTGGACGACGAGCGTGTCGTCCGCACCATGCAGGCCGTGCGCGATACCTTGTGGGTGAAGACCTCGGTTGGCGGCATGTCCCGCCTCGAGGGCGACTACTATTTCCGCAAGAACGACAAGTACCCCGGCAACCCGTGGATCATCTGCACCATGTGGGATGCGCAGTGGCAGATCGCCCGCGCCAAGTCGCTCGCCGATCTGGCTCCGGTGAAAGGCCTGCTTGAGGGCTGGCTGCTCAACCGCACCAACAGCGCCGGCTTGCTCGCCGAACAGGTGCATCCGGACACCGGCGAAGCCCTGTCCGTGTGCCCGCTCGGCTGGAGTCACGCGCAGGTGATTCTGGCCATCGTCGAGTACGTCGCCAAGTTCGAAGAGCTCGGCGGCGCCGAGGCGCAAGCATAGCTAAGACGTACGTCTAGCCGGCGACCCTACCTTTCGTCGCCGGCGGCGAAAGAAACTCAGACTTAAGCAACTGAGTCTGGCGAAGCTAACTTCTAGCTTCGCCGGACTTTGCTTTTTTTCACCCAATCCGACTTGGTATAGTAGGCCAGCCGTTTCAGTCGGGATTTGCCAATGGCTAACCAAATGCAGAAAAACGTTTGCTATATCCAAGCGGCCTCGGCAAAACACCGAGGACTTTTCAAATAGAAACAGAAATCGGCCAAAGTCGTTTCTATTTGAAAAGTCCAAGATGAACAGCGGCATCGACGAGGAATGAACGCAGGATGAACGCAGGATGAACGCAGGATGAACGGAGTCCTCACTGAGGGATTGACGGGGAAGACCCAAGGACGGGGCAGTGCCGAAAAACGTCGATTGCAGGTTGTGGAATTGTGTCAGTTGCTTCATGTATTTCCACGTAGCCGGTTTTTCCCATATAAGAATTCGCGCGAGTGGTGAAGAAGATACCCCGAAACATCCACCAGATCATGTTTTATGCGATTGCACCAGAGAACGTTTCGCGATCAAATCAACCAATATCCTGTCTGAAATTGCTTGGTTTTGAGCTTTCCGCGCGCGTATCGTCTATCTTACACACTTGTTTTTTTCGTGCATCAGGAATCACTCGACACCCAGAAATAGCCACCGGCTTATGAGGCAACCCCTCCGGCAGCAAATCCAGCTGTTGTGGTGGCGCATATGGTGCGGTTGATTGCGTTTCCCCTGCTCGGGAGTGTGAGGTCCGTCCGTACGGCGGTATTGCCGTACACAGCTAGCGAAGGATATCGATATGCAAGTATTGGACTTCAGCCAACTAGCGCGAACGCATGGCCTCGACCTCATCAAGATCAACGTCGCCTTCGGAAATGCCCGGACGCGCGAAATCGCCATCGCCGATCTGGAACACCGACGCGACGAACTCAGGACGACAATCGCACACGAATTCGGCGGCATGCTCACCGTCGGCGGTGAACAGCAGATCGAGGACGCGACTCGGGACCGTGTGCATGAGCTGTTCAAGGAGCTGGCGAGCATCTGGTTCGACCT
>Ga0134128_10002885_pt1 | contig 21106 bp, 17 predicted proteins | sample KB31754_FD_96462 | JGI IMG/M metagenome (GOLD analysis project Ga0134128, IMG submission 96462) | Terrestrial soil microbial communities with excess Nitrogen fertilizer from Kellogg Biological Station, Michigan, USA - KB3-175-4 | ecosystem: Environmental > Terrestrial > Soil > Unclassified ...
ACACCGTATCAGGGGCTCGATCATTTCGGACTGTCGGTGAAGGACATCGACGCGGCCGCCGCCGAGATCAAGGCCAAGGGTGTCGAATTCACGACGGAGCCGACCACGATCCGGCCCGGCGTGCGGATCTGCTTCATCCGCGGCCCTCAAGGCATCTCGATTGAGTTGCTGGAGCGTGATCCGAAATATACATAAGAATGCAGGCCTGCGGCTCGCTGGCGCGATCGCTCTGCCGCGCCATCCGCGCCATGCGCGAGGCGGCGCGAGCGGGAGAAGGATCGCCCGGACGACGGGATGTGAGGAGCTAAGCGAGCTTACGCCCCCGGGGCCTCGCGCGGGTTCGAAGTCCCAAGCTGTCGCGTCGACCCCCCGCCTCCCTCAACCACAAAATGCCGTGATCGGGGTGTATGCGGTCTTCAAAGCTCAGGACGCATCGAGGCCTCTCGGTACATCAAGGCCTCTCAGCACATTAAGGCCTCTTGGCACATTAAGACTCGGGCAGATGAAAAACGGTCTGTATTCCATCCATGTCAATCTCTTGGATGGGCGCGTCGGCAAAGGCAGCGGCGTGGTCGTTTTCCGCGATGGCAAGATCGTGGGCGGTGACGCCTATCTCTATTATGTCGGCACCTACACCGTGAAGGAGAACGCGTTAAAGGGCGAGGTGCTGGTACACCGCCATACGTCGAGCAAGGACGATAATCCGCTGTTCGGCGGCACGAGCCCGATCGGCATCGGCGTCTCCGGCACGTTCACGGACAAGGATGCCGTCATGAACGGCACCGCGCTGGTCGGCAATTCCAGCCAACTCTTCGGCGCCACGCTGCGCAAACTCGCGGATTTTGATTAGAGCATCATCCGGAAAAGTGTGAAGCGGTTTTCCGAAAAGATCATGCTCAAACCAAGAATCTAGAACGCGATGGCGATTCAACCTAATCCCATCGCGCTCTAGAAACGAGCCAAACGCAATCCGGTGATTTGCCCGCCGGGCGCCCGCTGAAAAATTCCTGTCAAGCCTTGAATGCAGAAATATTCTGCTTTCCAGAATTTCTGATTTACCGTATTGTCAGCGCATCCCGCCTCGATTGCGGAGGGGCGTATCGCGATCGTCACGAAACGCGAGGCGGGTTGCGGTGGACGCGGAGGTGCCGGTCGACGAACGGCACGATCGCGGACGGCGAAGTCGTGTGGTCCTGGCGCGCCCATGCAGGCGCCAAGTCGGCCGCGATGCTAACGCATCGTGGCCTGCGACGGTGGCAAACAAGCTGGTTCACCGGGGAGAGCCCGAAGCAAGCCGTAAAACCACTGCGCAGGGAAGGCCGGGCTGATCCCGCCTGTACCTGTGGTCAACGCGCGCTCGCGCAATTTCCTTTGCGCGGGGGCCCCGGGTGCAGCGGTCACCCGGCCTTCCCTGCGCCCTCTGTATTATCGGAGGGTGATCGAAAGCAGAGCCTCGGGCGCGGATCGCGCGGCGAGAACGCGGACGTTTGTCCCTCCGCTGTTTGCCCGGTGGCGGGCATGACGACCTCAGTGCGTCAAGGCGCATAGATCCTACTCCGCCGCCAGCTCCAGCGGCGCGATGCGCGGCAGGATCATCTGGATCCGGGTGCCGCCGCCCGGTTCGGAGTCGAGATCGAGCCGGCCGCCGAGCCGGTTGGTGACAATGCTGTAGACGATATGCAGACCGAGCCCGGTGCCGCCCTGGTCGCGGCGGGTGGTGAAGAAGGGATCGAAAGCACGACGGCGCACGTCCAGACTCATGCCGACCCCGTTGTCCGAGAAGACGATCTCGACAAGATCCTTGCCGGACTCCCGCGCGGAAATCTCGATCACGCCGGGCCGGCCGTCCGGGAACGCATGCGCCACCGCATTGAGGAAGAGGTTCGTCAGCACCTGACCGTAGGGACCGGGATAGCTGTTCATCATCAGATTGGGCTGACAATTTACGATCAGCGTCAGATTTTGCTTGCGCAAGCCCGGCCTCAGACTCATCGCCACCTGCTCGGTGAGATCGGCAAGGTCGAAGCTGCGCTGGTCCGAATAGTTGCGGTCGGCAGCCACCTGCTTGAACGACTGGATCAGCTCGGCGGCGCGATTGAGATTGGCCACGAGCTGGGACGACGCATCGCGCGTGGTATTCAGGAAGTCGTTCAGACTCGAGCGGCGCAGATCGCCGCGCGCGACGTCGACGGCGAAATTCGACGCTTTGCGCTCGAGCGCGGATGCAACCGTCAGGCTGATGCCGACGGGGTTGTTCACCTCATGCGCCACGCCGGCAACCAGCCGCCCGAGCGCCGCGAGCTTCTCCGCCTCGATCAGCGAGACCTGCGTTTCCCGCAGATTACGGAGCGCGGTTTCCGCGGCGTCGCGTGCTTTCCGCATCTCCTGCTCGCCGCGCTTGCGCTCGCCGATGTCGAGCGCGACCGTGACGATGTGCTCGATCTCGCCGTCGGTATCGAGCAGCGGCATCTTGTTCACCAGCCACTGCCGCACCTTGCCTGCGGAGTCCGGATATTCCTCCTCGTAGAAGCCGAGCCCCGTTTTCGTCTTCAACACGCGCTGGTCGTTATCGTCGGCCTTCGCCGCGCCATAGCGCGCCATCAGGTCGGTGGTGGTGTGGCCGAGCGCTTCGTGAGGCTCGATGCCGAAGATGCCGGCCATATAGCGGTTCATCAGCACGTAGCGCAGGCTGCGATCCTTGACGTTGATCACCGCCGGCACGGTGTCGATCACCTGCTGCAACAGCCGGCGGCCTTCGGCGATCGCCTCCTCCGCCCGCTTCTGGTCGGTGATGTCGCGCAGCGTTCCCTCGTAGCGCACCACCTCGCCGTTCTCGTCGCGCACCGCCGTAGCGCTGTCCGAGAGCCAAAGGATCCCCCCGCCGCGCTGCCGCACCTGGTATTCGAAGTCGCGCACGATGCCGTGGCGCTGCATCAGGCGCTTGTATTCCTCGCGTGCCTCCGGATGCACGTAGACGTTGGTGGAGACGTCGCCGATGCCGCTGATAAGCTGCTCCGGCGTGTCGTAGCCCATCATCCGCGCCAGCGCCGGATTGGCGTTGAGCAGCGCGCCGCCGGGGGTGGTGACGTAAATGCCGTCGACCGACCCCTCGAACAATTTGCGGTAGCTTTCCTCGGCCAACCGCTGTTCGCTCAGCGCGCGCAGCGCCGCTTCACGCGCCGCATCGGCATCGACCAGGGTGCGCCGGAATACTTCGGCGGCGCGTGCGATATCGCCGATCTCGTTCTTGATATCCGTCGCCGGAATCGAGGCGTCCTTCTCTCCGGCCGCAAGCGCGCGGATCGAGCTCGCGATCGAGGCCAAGGGACGCACGGTGCGGCGGACCACGAAAGAGGCCGCGAAGGTCCCGATCAACACCCCAATCGTCGAAAGGATGATGCTCTGCCACTTGGCCTCTTCGAGTGTGCGCGCGAAATCATGGCTGAGCACGCGCCCCTGCCGGGCGCTGAGCTCGCGCAACAATTCGGTCACCCTCCCGATCAAACGGCCCTCGGTCCCGAGCACATCCTTGTCGAGAGCGGAAATCTGGCTTTCCGTCCCGGCGATCGCAGCGATCGCCTGCGCATAGGCATCCACCGCCTCCCGCAGCGCCGGCTCATCGATCGCGAGGGTTTGCATTCGCTTGGCGGCCTCCGCGGCACCGGCGGTATTCTTGGCGAGCAACGCGTTGGCGATCTCGTTCTGCGCCACAAACAGGCTGCGGCGGCCGGCACCATCAGGCGCCGCGGCAACCGCCTGCTCGAAGCGGGCGCGGACCGGCGGCAGGGCTGCGAGCAACTCGGCGCGGCGCGAGATCAGCGCCGAGACCCGCTCGATACCCTTGCGGTAGTTGGCGAGGCGCTCAGTGACGCCGTCGATCATGGCTTGCTGCTCGGGCGCGAGTTGCAGCCTCGTCCTCTTCAGAAGTCCGCCCAGTTCGGTGGCCGCTTGCGCGACACGGTCGGATTGCGCCCCGGGATCGGTGACGAAATCGCGCGCGGCGAGCCGCAGCTCGTTCATCTGGCGGTCGATTTCTTCGGCGAGGTCGCCGACATACACCAGCCGCTGCAATTCGCTGAAGGTGCTATCGATGTGACGGATCGCAATCACGCTGGCCATCGAGGTCGCAGCGATGACGGTCAGCAGCAGCAAAAAGCTGCCAAAAGTCAATTGTCCGATCGAGAGCGAAAACGATCGGGCTTTTTGCAAAAACGCCGCGAGGGCACTTGCCATGAGAACTTGAGCCTAGGGCTAAAAGCTCCATTATACGATGGATTTCAGCCCGGGCGACAACATGCTGGTATCGCCCGCCCGGAGCCTTGGGCTGCCTCCGAGGCCCGTTGGCAAATCAAGCCGTGGTTGGTCGGACCAACTTGCGCGGCGGTATGGTCATCGCTCCGACCCCTATCACGGCACAGGCAAGCCCGATCCAGCCGGTCGCGGGAAGCGATTCGCCAGGAAACAGCGCGCCAATAGGAGTGGTCAGGTCAGGTCCAAGGCCGGAATGCTGTCGTTCCATGGAAACACGTTGCTCTCGACATCGATCGAAACCCGCAAGCTACATGGAATGCCGCTATGGACACTTCGATAGAGCGCGAAGTGTCCTAGCCAAGCGCGCCGACCTCGAAGAGCTCGCCGTCATAACCGGCATCGCGGGGGATGCGCAGCTGGCGACCGCCGTTCAACCGGGTCATCACAGGCATCACGGTGACGATCGGCTGGCCCCGGGCTTCGTCCAACGCGGCCCTGACGCTGCCCTGCCTGCCCAGCTTGATCAGGTTGCGCGTGGTCGGGAACGGCAGCTTGAAGCGGCCGTTCTCGCCGCCCTCCAGCGCCTCGCGCGGCGATACCCAGATCGAATCGGTCGATTCCTTGCCGTCATGCGCGCCGAGCTGGTCGGGCGGCGCGGCGGCGAGAAAGAACCAGGTATCGAACCGCTTGGGCATTCCCTCCGGCGTGATCCAATGCGCGTATGGAATAAGCTCGTCCAACGCAAGCTGAAGCTGGTTCGCGGCGAGCACGTCCAAGAACGTCACCTTGCCTTCGCAAAGCGGCCCGCGGCAGGCCGCCTCGATCTCCTTCGCGCGCGCAGCGTCAATCAACCTCTGGGAATCCATCGGCCGGGCCAGCAGAATGCCGCTCTCCTCAAAGGTCTCGCGGATCGCCGCGACGCGGAAGCTCAAGGCGCTTTCGTCGAGCCCTGCCCCGCCGGCATAAAGTTCGGGCCTCGCGACAATCCCCTTGTCACCCTGATCGATGCTGCCGCCCGGAAACACCAGCGCTCCGGAATTGAACTCGATCTGATGGTGACGGACCATCATGAACACCTCGATCTCGCCGCCTTGCGCCCTGTCGTGCAGCAAGAGCGTGGTCGATGCCGGACGCGGAGCGACGATCTCGGCCATGGATCAACCCGCCGCGCTCGATTGCAGCTGCAGATTGGCGCGGCGATCGACCCGCGCCACGCGCGACAACAAGTAGTCCACCTCGGCCTTCGCCGTCGCCGTGAGGCTGGCGCTAGGCTTGCGCTGCGCACTGGAGGCGATGATGCCACGCTTCTGAAGCACGTATTTGCGGACCGAAAGCCCTGCCCCGGGCTGCTGCTCGTAACGGATCAACGGAAGATGCGCGTCGAACAGATCGTGCGCCGCATCGCGCTTGCCCGCCTTGGAGAGCCTGACCACGTCGATCAAGAGCTCAGGGAAGGCATAGCCGGTCATCGCGCCGTCGGCGCCACGCTCCATCTCGAAATCCAAAAACAGTCCGCCATTGCCGCACAGGATCGACAGCGGCCGCAGCGAGCCATCCTTCTGGAAGTTGCGCAAGCTCGAGATCTTTTCCAGCCCCGGCCAATCCTCATGCTTGAGCATCACGCACGAAGGGCTGTCCATGACGATCTTGCGGATCACGGCCGGCGTAAACACCACATTGAGCGTCAGCGGATAATCCTGCAGCACCCAGGGCACGTCTTCGCCGATCGCTTCCTGCGCCTGCTTGAAATAGCCGATGATCTGATCGTCGGTACGCAGGTTCGGCGGCGGCGCGATCATCACACCGGCGGCGCCCGCATCCATCGAGGCACGCGCCAGCGATCGCATCGAGGCGAAGCCCGGCGCCGATACGCCGACGATCACCTGCATCGCCTTCTGCCCGGAACTGGCGCGCTTGACGAAGTGGGTCGCGACCTGCGCGGCCTCCGCAGCATCGAGCTTCGGGGCTTCCCCGAGGATACCGAGCACCGTGACGCCTTCACAGCCGACCTCGGCATAGAACTCGACGAGCCGGTCGATGGATCGCTCGTCGATCCTACCGTCATCATGGAACGGCGTCGGCGCGATCGCAAAGGTACCTGCAGCTTGGGGAGTCAATTTTGTCACGTGCGTCTCCAATCCCTTTCGTCAATCCGGGACACGCGAAGCGTGAACCCGAAATCTCGAGGTTCCCAGATGTGCAATTGCACATCTGAGTTCGATGCGGAGCCTGTCATCCGGCCGCGCTTTGCGCGGACCGGGTCGCATCGCCCCGGAACCACAACCAATCAAAACCTCCGCGCCGATTTCTTGATCTCCGCGTCGGAGAAGAAGATCTCGCGCGCATGTTCGACAATGTCCTGCGCCCTCCAGCCGGTGTGCGGCGGCTTCCAGCCTTCCATCTCCATCATGCGCATTTCGCGCACGCCGCGCGGGCCGGAGACGCCGAGCACCTTGCCGGTTTGGTCGCCGGACAAATCGCTGACCATGTATAGCACGGCCGGTGCGATGCCGTCCGGTCCCAATGCGGCACCGGGGTTTTCCTTATATCGGGGCAGGTCTGCGGTCATGCGGGTCAGCGCGCCAGGCGCGAGCGTCCAGATCCGGATGTTGTATTTGCGCCCCTCGATCGCGAGCACGTTGGAAAAGCCCCAGATGCCGCCCTTGGCGGCGCCGTAATTGCTCTGGCCGAAATTGCCGATGAGGCCCGACGTGGAAGCCGTATTGACGATGACGCCGCCGCCATTCTCCCGCATCCAGCGAAATACCGGCAGCGTGGTGCAGAAGGTGCCCTTCAGGTGCACCTTGATGACCTTGTCCCAATCCGCCTCACTGGATTTGGCAAAGGTCTGGTCGCGCAGGATGCCGGCATTGTTGACGAGGATGTCGGCACGGCCGAAATGCCTGATCGCCTCGTCAAACACCGACTGCCCGCCTTCGATGGTCGAAATGTCGGCGCCATTGGCGACCGCCCGGCCGCCCTCGGCCTTGATCGCTTCGACGACCCTCTCCGCCATCGACTTGTCGGCGCCGGAGCCGTCGCGGGGACCGCCGAGGTCATTGACCACAACCGCCGCGCCTTCGCGCGCGAACAGCTTTGCATACGCCTCTCCCAGTCCGCCGCCCGCTCCGGTGATCAGTGCCACCTTGCCGCCGAGTAGTCCCATGCTGTCCTCCCGATTTTTTTTTGGTTGTCATTCCGGGATGGTCCGGAGGACCAGACCCGGAATCTCGAGGTTCTCAGATGTGCAATTGCACATCAGAGTTCGGTGCTTATGCACCGCCCCGGAACGACGACGCTAAGCCAGCACTGTCATGCCATTCTTGATCACAGTGATGCCGCGCGCCTTAACCTTGGCCTCGAACGAAATGACATCACCGTCCCTCCACATCTCCAGCGTCACGGTCTCGCCGGGGTAAACCGCCGACGAGAACCGCGCCGCATGGCGTTTGAAGGCGCTCGGATCGTAGTCGGCATAGGTCTGCAGTATGCCGCGGCAGGTGATGCCATAGGTGCACATGCCGTGCAGGATGGGCTTCGGAAAGCCGGCCCGCTTGGCGAATTCGGGATCGGCGTGCAGCGGGTTGCGATCACCGCAGAGTCGGTAGATCAGCGCCTGGTCCGGGCGCGTGGCGATGTCGATCGTCCGGTCGGGCGAGCGGGCCGGGACCTGATGAGGCTCGGGCTGGCCTTCCGACGGCCCGCCAAAGCCGCCGTCACCGCGGGCGAAACGCGAGGCGACCAGCGTCGCCAGCGCCTCGCCATCACTGTTCCTAAGCACCGTCTGGTGCCGGATCACCGCGCCCTTGTCCTTGCCCTTGTCGAAGACGGCAAGCACAGAGGAGTCGGCGGTGATGTGAGCTACAGTCTGAAGCGGCTTGTGGAAGGTGATATCGCGCTCGCCGTCCACCACCATCACGCGGTTGAGCTTCATCTCGCCGGGCCCCGCGCCCCAGGCCGCAACGGACGCAAAGGTCGGCACCACCTTCAACGGGCGCGGCGTGGCAGTCGCTTCGTTGACAAAGGCAAGCTCGTTCTCGTCCATTGGGTCGGCGCCCATGCCGATCCCATAGGCGTAGAGCATCACCTCGCGATCAGTGTAGCTGTATTTCTGGCCGAGGTTTTTCATGGCCATCAGCTGTTCGTAGTTGATCGGCATGCTGTGCTCTTGCCTCCCCACATTGCTCTCTTCATCATGCCCGCGGCCAGCACCCGCGTAGGATGGGTTGAGCGGAGCGAAACCCATCGCCGCCAACCGTGGGTTTCGCTTTGCTCAACCCACGCTACGAACCGTGCAGCCTCTCTACACCGGCGTGAAGAACGGCAGCGGCGCGCCTTCCGTCGGCTTGAACACGACCTTCACCTTCTGGCCGATCTTCAACTTGTTGATGTCGCAGTCGACGAAATTGGTCTGCAGCGACGGCCCTTCCTTCAGCGTCACGTAGCCAATGGCATAAGGGCCGGTCGGCGATTTGCGCATCAGGCTGAAGGTGTAGATCGTGGCCTCGCCCGAGCTTTCCTCCCACACGGTCTTGTCGGAAAAGCAGAACGGGCAGATCGAGCGCGGGAAATAGTGCGCGTCGCCGCAAGCCGTGCAGCGCTTGATCAGGAACTTGCCTTGAGCCGCCGCATCCCAGAACGTCTTGGTTTCGGGATTGGTGACGGGCGTGGGATATTTTTTTGCTTCAGCCATTTAAACGCGCTCCAGAATTGCAGTCGAGGCAGCGTGGCGAACGCCAAGCAGTCCGCCAGTGCCATGGGCGATCGCGAGATCACAGTTCGGGACCTGCACCTTCGGATGCGCCTCACCGCGCAACTGGCGCACGGCCTCGATGATCTTGGTCATGCCGCCGCGATTGACGGGGTGGTTGCTGCACAAGCCGCCGCCATCGGTGTTGAACGGCAGCTTGCCGACGCCGGAAATCAGGTTGCCGTCGGCAACGAACTTGCCACCTTCGCCTTTCTTGCAGAAGCCGAGGTCCTCGAGTTGCATCAACACCGTGATGGTGAAGCTGTCATAGATGGAGGCGTATTTGATGTCTTTCGGCGTGACGCCCGCTTCTTCGAACGCGCGCGGACCGGACCACACGCCCGCAGAATAGGTGAGATCGAGGTCCTTGCCGCCACGCGGGCCCTTCATCGCCTCGCCATGGCCGATCAGGCGCACCAGCGGCTTCTTCAGGCTCTTGGCGATCTCCGGCGTGGTCACGATCAACGCACCGCCGCCGTCGGTGACGACGCAGCAATCCATCCGATGCAGCGGATCGGAAATCATCGGCGAGTTCAGCACATCTTCAACGGTAACGACCTCCTTGAGAAACGCGTGCGGGTTGTATTGCGCGTGATGAGAGGCCGCGACCTTGATCCAGGCCAGCTGCTCGCTTGTCGTGCCGTAGTCGTGCATGTGACGCATAGCACACATGCCGTAGGCATTGTGGGTGGTCGCGCCATAGGCCGCCTCGAAGTCGGCTTCGGCGCCGGCGGCGCGCGGCGGCATCGGACCGGTGCGCGGCTTGCCGGCGAGCGTAATCAGCGCAATCGAGCATTTGCCGGCCGCGATTGCCTCGGCCGCGTGTCCAAGGTGGATGATATAGGAGCAGCCGCCTGTCTCGGTGGAATCGACGTGGCGCACCTTGAGGCCGAGGTAATCGACCATCGGCCAGGCGCCGCCGGGCGCATCGCCGGCGCAGAAATAGCCGTCGATATCTTCCTTCGAGAGCCCCGCGTCCTCAATAGCGCCCTTGGCGACCTCCGCATGAAGTTGCGCGGTGGACTTATCGGGCGCGTGCCGGGTCGGATGCTCGTAGATCCCGGCAATGTAGGCCTTGCCTTTGATGGTCAAGTCGTTCTCCGCTGGCGTTTCTTCGTTCAGCGGATTTCTTGGCCTGTCGCCGCGGCCTTGGCAAGCGGCGAAATATTCCGCCGCGCGAGAGACCGCCTACTCGGCCGCCAACTGCCGCGGCGCCGGCGGCGGGTTGGCAAGGTCGGCCACAAGTTGCGCGTGTCGCGTTTGTGTCTCCTTCGCTGCCTTCTCCTTCACCGGGCCAAAGCCGCGGATGCGATCGGGCAGCGACAGCAGTTCGATCGCGGTGTCGACCGTGGCCGGCGACAGCAGCTCGAGCACGGTCGCGACGTCCTTCTCGTAGGATGCGATCAGGCCGCGCTCCATCTTGCGTTCCGCGCTATAGCCGAAGAGGTCAAGCGGCGTACCGCGCAAGAACCTCATCTTTGCGAGGGAACGGAACACCGGCAACATCCATTCGCCGAAAGCGCGCTTCCTCGGGCGCCCGAGTGCATCGACACCGCCGGAAAGAATCGGCGGCGCGAGGTTGAAATTGAACTTGAATTCACCTTCGAACTGATCACGCAGCTGCTGCTCGAAGCGACCGTCGGCAAAGAGCCGCGCCACTTCGTATTCGTCTTTGTAGGCAAGCAGCTTGGCGTAGTTGATCGCGACCGCGCGCGGGAGCATCTCGCCATAATCGCCTTTGCTGGCGGCTTCCCGCACCTTGTCGACCAGTTTGCGATATCGCGCGGCCAACCGCTTGTTTTGATAGGCCGTGAGGTGCGCGCTGCGATGGGCGATGATCTCGTCGAGCGACATCGAGTCGAGCGCTTTCGGCGGCGCCGCCGGCGCATCCTGCCCCTTCACCATCGTCTCCAACCGCACCGGATCGAGCACGGCGAGCCGTCCGAGGCGAAAGGCTTCGGTGTTCATCTTGATTGCAACGCCGTTGACCTCGATCGCCTTTTCGATGGCTTCCGCGGAAAGCGGGAGCAGGCCCTTCTGGTACGCGTAGCCCAACATCATGATGTTGGTGGCGATGGTATCGCCAAGCAAAAGTTCAGCAGGTCCTGTGAAATCGAAGAAGACGGACTCTTTGCGCAGCGCGCTTTCGAGCACGGAATCGATCTTGCGGGTCTGGAAATTGAAGTCGCGGTTGAGGATGAAATCGGCGGTCGGAATGACATGGCTGTTGATGATGCCGGTGGTTCGGCCGGATTCGCAAAGCGAAATCGTGTCGTTGGACGCCGCGACCACCTCGTCGGCCGCAAGCACCAGATCGGCCGTGCCGGTGACAATGCGCGAGCACGTTACGTCGGCTGTGTGCTCCGAAAGCCGCACATGGCTCAGCACCGCACCGCCCTTTTGCGCCAGCCCCGACATGTCGAGGATCATGCTGGCCTTGCCCTCGATATGGGCAGCCATGCCAAGCAGCGCGCCGATCGTCAGCACGCCGGTGCCGCCGACGCCCGCCACGCCGATATTGTAGGGCCGCTCCAGCGGCGGCTTCGAAGCGGGCTCGGGCAGCTCGCCGATGTCGCCCAGTTCAGCCGGCGCGCGGCTACGCAGCTTGGCGCCATCGACCGTCACAAAGGATGGGCAAAAGCCCTTCACACACGAATAATCCTTATTGCAGCTCGATTGATTGATCGTGCGTTTGCGCCCGAGCTCGGTCTCCAGTGGCTCGACCGAGATGCAATTCGATTGCACGGAGCAGTCGCCGCAACCTTCGCACACAGCGGGATTGATAATCACGCGGCGCGCGGGATCCTCCATCAGCCCGCGTTTGCGGCGACGGCGTTTTTCCGCCGCGCAGGTTTGCACGAAGACGATTGCCGAGGTGCCCTTCGTCTCACGGCAAATCTTCATGACGGCGTCGAGCTCGTCGCGATGCGCGACCTTGACGCCCGGCGCGATGTCGGACGGAGGATAGAGATGCGGGCTCTCGGAAACGAGATGGATCTCGCGGATGCCCTCGGCATGAAGCTGGAAGGTAATTTGCTGGGGCGACAGATCACCGTCATGGCGCTGCCCGCCGGTCATGGCAACGGCGTCGTTATAGAGGACCTTGTAAGTGATGTTGGCCTTCGAGGCGATGGCCTGTCGGATGGCGAGGATGCCCGAGTGAAAATAGGTGCCGTCGCCGAGATTTGCGAAGATGTGCTGTTCACCTGTGAACGGTGCGATGCCGACCCACGGCACGCCTTCGCCGCCCATATGGGTGAAGGTCTCGGTATTACGGTCCATCCACAGCGCCATGAAATGGCAGCCGATGCCGGCCATGGCGCGGCTGCCCTCCGGCACCTTGGTCGAAGTATTGTGCGGACAGCCCGAGCAGAAATACGGCGTGCGGCTGATCGGCGCGACTTTCTGCACCTGTGTCGCCTCGCGGCCGTTGAACCAATCGGCTTTGGCGCGCAGCATGTCGGCGATTTCGGGATTGAGATTGAGCCGCAGCAAGCGCTCTGTAAGCGAGCTTGCGAGCGAGGCAACGGAAAGTTCGGCGGCGAAGGTCAGAAAGCGCTTGTCGAGCTCGTCCATCTTGCCGACGATGCGCGGGCGCACATCGTCGCGCCAGTTGAACAGTTCCTGCTTGACCTGGTTCTCGACGATCTCGCGTCGTTCCTCGACGATGAAAATCTCCTCCAGGCCTACCGCAAAATTTCGTACGCCTTCCGGCTCCAGCGGCCAGGGCATGCCGATCTTGTAAAGGCGAAGGCCGATCTTGGCGGCGACCTCCTCGGTGATGCCGAGCTCGCGCAGAGCTTGCCGGACATCTTCATAGCTCTTGCCGGACGCCATGATGCCAAAGCGGGCGTTCGGACTGTCCATCGTGATGCGATTCACCTTATTGGCGCGCGCGAAGGCGATCGCGGCAAAGCCCTTGTAGTCCTGCAGGCGGAGGTCCTGGGCGAAGCGGTCATCGGGCCAGCGCAAATTCAGCCCGCCCGGCGGCAGCTCGAAATCACTCGGAATGACGAAAGGCTTCATCTCGTCGGTGAGATCAATCTCGGCGGTGGTTTCCACCACTTCCGTGATCACCTTCATGCCGACCCAGCAGCCGGAGTAGCGCGACATCGCGATACCCAACAGGCCCATCTCGATCATCTCGTGGATACTGGAAGGATAGAGATAGGGCATCAGCGCCGAGATGAAGGCATGGTCCGACTGATGCGGAACCGTGGAGGATTTCGCGCCATGGTCGTCGCCGGCCAAACAGAGCACGCCGCCGTGCTTGGCCGAGCCTGCGGCATTGCCGTGCCTAAAGACATCGCCAGAGCGATCGACGCCGGGACCCTTGCCGTACCAGATGCCGACCACACCATCGTATTTGGCGCCGGGCGACAAATTGAGCTGTTGCGAGCCCCAAATCGCAGTGGCGGCGAGATCCTCGTTCACGCCGGGCTGAAATTTGACGTTGTACTGCTCGAGGTGCTTGCGCGCAGCGAAGAGCTGTTGGTCATAGCCGCCGAGCGGCGAGCCACGATAGCCGGAGATAAAGCCTGCGGTATTGAGGCCCATCGCGCGATCCCTGCGGATCTGAGCCATGGGCAGGCGCACCAGCGCTTGTATGCCGGTCAGGAAGATTTGCCCGGCGTCTTGGGTATATTTCTGATCGAGGCTGATCGCACCCTGGTTGATTCCCATTCCACCCTCGCTAAAGCCTTTGGCCGTCTCGGCTCTTTCTCAGCTCTTGCGTAAGCTAATACTTCAGCCTCGAATTACTACTGTAAGGTCGTTTTCTGCCCGTCCGCATCACAAATCGGGGCCGCCAATGCCGGGTCTTCCAAATCGCAATTTCGTGGCTTGGCGGCGCCCCTGATTTTCCTCTTATGTCGATGCTAGGCATGCTCGCGAAACGAGATAACCCCCCTATAATGCCGCAACAGGTAACGGGTGCAGGGAAGAGCTAGACTGATGCGGGCAATTCTTGCTTGTCTGCTTTTGTGCAGTGCATTCGCCGCGAGCGCGCGAGCTGCGGCCCCCTCGGAAGAAACGATCGCACACGGCAAGGCACTGGTCGACGCCGGCGATTGCACGGGCTGTCATACCGCCGATCCGACGAAGCCGTTCGCGGGAGGCGTGCGGATCGACACCCCGTTCGGGGCCATCTACTCCCCTAACCTGACGCCGGATCGCAAGACCGGGATCGGCGCCTGGAGCGATCAGGACTTCTACAATGCCTTGCGGTTTGGGATCGCGCCCGATGGGTCGCGCTACTATCCCGCCTTTCCCTACCCCAACTTTTCGAAGCTCACCCGCAGCGATATGCTTGCGATCCGCGCCTATCTTGCCACCCTGACACCGTTCGCAAACCAGCCGCCGCCGCCACAGCTCCGCTTTCCCCTCAATTTCCGCATCGTGATGCGGCTGTGGAATTTCCTGTTTTTCCGGCCCGGCATCTTGCAGCCGGACCAGCAGAAGGGCACGGACTGGAATCGCGGCCGTTATCTGGTTGAGGGCCTCGGGCATTGCGGCGGCTGCCACACCCCCAAGAATTTCTTGGGCGCGGACAAGCCCGAACGCGCCCTTACCGGCGGCAGGGTGGGCGGCTGGTTCGCACCGAGGCTCGATGGCACCGCGCGCAGCGGCCTGAAATCCTGGAGTGTCGACGATATTGCCGAGTATCTGGGGAGCGGCCGCAACGGCAAGAGCCATGCCGATGGGCCAATGGCCGATGTGGTCGTCAATTCCACCTCCAGGATGAGCGACGACGATGTCCGCGCTATCGCGGTCTATCTCAAGAGCCTGCCGCCCGGTCCGCTGGAACGGGCGGTTGTAGCGCCCTCGGAAGCCAGCATGAAAAGCGGTGCGGCGATCTATGCTCATCAATGCATCGCTTGCCACGAGGCCGACGGTTCCGGCGCGCCCCGCATCTATCCGCCGCTGCCGGGGAACGCGCTGCTGCAGTCGGCCGACGCCTCGAGCACACTGCGGGTCATTCTCGATGGCGCACAGACCGTCACGACGCCGCGTGCGCCGAACACGGGCTCGATGCCGGCCTACGCCAAGCAACTGTCCGACCAGCAGGTCGCCGACGTCACCAACTACGTCCGAAACTCCTGGGGTAATGCTGCTTCGGCGGTGGCTGCGGATCAGGTGGCGAAGGCACGCAAACCTCAATAGCTGACTCCGGTTCCAATTCAGCGGAACAGCAGGAACCCGACGGTTCCGGGAACAGCGAATTGCCTCCGGTGGTTGTCCCGGCGCAACGGAGGAGATCACAATGGCACACACTCCAAACGAACCCAACGATACTTCCAGGTCCAATTTCCGCGACGATCCCCTCGACGCCCGGTTCGAACGGGAGGCGCAGGTCGACCCCGAACTTTCCGAAGGTCGCGCCAGCCACGCAAAGGTCACACTGGTTGCGCTCGGCATCGCAATCGTGCTCGGTGTCGTCTTCTACGGCCTGAACAATTCGAGCGTCCATGAGGCGTCGATGGCGCCGCCGGCTCAGACCGCGCAGACCCACCCGGCGAACCCGAACAACCAACCCGGGACGACCACGGGTGCGGCGACCAATCGTCCGGCGCCGCCGCAGGCCTCGCCAAAGGCAACGCAGAGCAACCCGTCGCCCAACCCGGGTCAGACCAAGTAATCGACGACGTTCGACGGGTCACTTATGCTCCCGCGGATAACTGCCCGCCGGCCGCGCCCGTCCGTGCTAGCCGAACATCCTGTTCAGCTCACCGCCGGGATAGCCGCCGGCGAGTTCGGTGAACGTCCCCTTCTCCGCCATCTCGCGCGCCGCACGCATGAACCCGACCCAGGCCATCCGCGCCAGGGAGCCGCCGACGCTGATGCGGCGCACGCCGAGCTCGGCTGCTTCGTTAAGTGACAGGCCGGAGGCGCCGATCAGAAGATTGACCGGCTTGGGGTGCACCGCCTTCACGACGGCCGTGATTTCGTCCCGCGTCTTGATGCCCGGCGCATACAGACAATCCGCACCCGCGTCCGCATAAGCCGTAAGGCGGTCGATCACCAGCGTCAGGTCGCTCTGCCCCCACAGGAATGCCTCGCAGCGGCCGACCAACATTACGCCGCTCCGATCCGCATCTATGGCCGCACGCGCCGCCTTGATACGCTCGACCGCCAGCGCACGGTCGTAGAGCGGATCCGCATTGTCTCCCGTGGAGTCCTCGATCGACAGGCCGGCGACGCCGGTCTTCACCGCGCGCGCGACGTTGGCGGCCACTGTTTGCGGCTCGCGCGCAAACCCGCCCTCGAAGTCGGCGTTGACAGGAAGATCGACCGCCGCGCAGAGCGCCGTCAGATGCGCGCAGACATCATCGACGGTGACACGATTGTCGGCCTTGCCGATCGACCAGGCAAAGCCGGCACTGGTCGAAGCAATCGCCTTGAAGCCGAGGTTCTGCAGCGCCTTGGCGGTGCCGACGTCGAAAGGGTTCGGCAGCACGAAGCAGCCGCTCTCATGCATCTTGCGGAATGCGGCGCGCTTGTCAGCAGTTGTCAGCGGCATGGGTTTCTCCCTTCGTGTCCTTGCGGAAGTTCAAGATAGCGTTGCGAGCTTCAACCCACAACCTTGCGCAGGAAGGTCCGCTCCTCGGACAAAATGAACTTGTGCTCCTCGGCAAAATTGAAATTCGCGACACCCTCCGCATTGTCGCGCAACTGCGCACGATAAGCTTCATACGCCGCGAGGCTCTCGAACGAGATCAACCCGTAAGCGACGTTGTTGGTACCTTCGTGCGGCATGAAGTAGCCGAGCAGATCGCCGCCGCAGTTCGGAATGATGGAAAGCCAGCGCTTGGCATATTGCTCGAACTGCGCGCGCTTGAACGGATCGATCTGGTAGCGGATGAAAACGGTGACGGTCATCTGGAATCTCCCGGAGCTTTGTTCGTCATTCCGGGGCAATGCGAAGCATCGAACCCGGAATCTCGAGATTCCGGGTTTGGTGCTGGCGCACCATCCCGGAATGACGGAGCGAGATTACCCCTCTTGCCCACCGCCGATGCTTCGTCTATCATCGAAGCATGAAGGCAGGACCTGATATTGCGATGGTTGCCTCGCTGATGGGCGATCCAGCTCGCGCCAACATGCTGATCGCGCTTCTGAGCGGGCGCGCGCTCACCGCAAGCGAGCTCGCGCAGGAGGCCGGCATCACGCCGCAGACCGCGAGTTCCCATCTCGCAAAGCTGGAGGCCGGCGGGCTGGTCGAGCCCGAAAAGCAGGGCCGCCACCGCTACTACCGGCTGACCGATCCCGATGTCGCGAGCGTCCTGGAAAGTCTTGCCGGGCTTGCCGCGCGCGCCGGCCACATGCGCGTACGTACGGGACCGAAGGATCCGGCATTGCGCCGCGCTCGCGTCTGCTACGACCATCTCGCCGGCGATCTCGGCGTCCAGATGCTGGAGAGCATGAAGGCACAGAAACTGGTGCGGCAAAAGAAACAGGACATCGAACTCACGCCCGAGGGCGAACGCTTCCTGGAGAAGAACCTGCAGATCTCGCCCGGCATGCTGGCGCACCCGCGGCGCCCGGTGTGCAAGGCCTGTCTCGATTGGAGCGAGCGGCGTCATCATCTCGCGGGCACGCTGGGCGCTGCCTTGATGGCGCGCTTCACCGAATTGAAATGGGCCGCACGCGATTCGGCACCGGGCAGCCGTGTTGTCAATTTTTCGCGAACAGGCGAGAAGCGTTTTGCCACCCTGTTTGGCCACGGCGAATAGGCCGCGCGACGCACACAAGCAGTGATTTCGCTCAAGCGCGAACCGTGCACCATGGAGCGGTTCGTACTGCAACGGCAGGACTCGCACGCAAGTCCTGCCGCAACACCCGTTAGTTCATCAATCACCAATTCCGGAAGCAGTGCCAGCCATGCGGACCAGGATGCCAGCCGCGCGGGCAGTTGTAGCGCGGTCGACAAGCGCCATGGGGACCACGGAGCCCGCCGGGTCCGCAGCCGCCGGCCACGCGAATGATGTCGGTGGATGCAGCCGGAGCCTGATAGAGCGGCGCGGCCGGCATGGCTGCGAGGCGGTCATTGCAGCGAGGCTGATGCCCAAAGCAAAAACAGAAGCAGCAAGCAGTTTCATCGACTTTCGTTCCTTCCAAGTTACCGCAAACGCGGTTCGCAGTTAAGCATCACGCCCACCAATGTCGCCGATGGCGGCGCCAGTGGTGGTGATGCCAGCTCCAATGATGACGCCAGCCCCAATGACGATGACGCCAACCCCAATGGCGGTGGCGCCAGCCTCCATGCCCGTGCCAGCGATGGCCCCAATTCACTTCTTCCGGTTTGACGTGATGGACTTGGTCGCTGGAGGCGATGGCCGGCTGAGCATTCGGATGCAGGAGCGCGCCCTCTTCTGTCGCAGGTCGCGTCGGCGCGAGAGGTGCGGCTTCTGCAGCCGCGGCAAGAGCGGTTAGACCTACGGCGCAACCGAGAGCGAACGTGAAAAAATTGCGTCGTTTCATGACCCTGCTCCTTCTCATGCATTGGGCTAGTTGATTGAGCCGAGCTTTGCCGGAGCCGGCTGAACGGCCGCTGAACTTCGCGTGCAGCAACGATTCATGTCATGGCGTCCGTCCCGTGGCCGTGTCGTTAGCGAATTCAATTTTCGAGCAGCACGGCATTGGCGTTGCGAGAGCGTATTGCGCATACATGCGCTCGCATTCTCGCGACGGAATTCGCCCGAGTTTTGCATTGACTTCACCCTCTCGAATGAAGAGGGCGCAGGGAAGACCGGGTGGCCGCTGCACCCGGGGCCCTCGCGCCAGAAGAATTGCGCGAAGGGCGCGTGACCACAGGTACAGGCGGAAACACTCCGGCCTTCCCTGCGCAGTGGTTTACGGCTTACTTCGCGCTCTCCTCGGTGAGCCAGACTTTGTTGTCACCGTCATCGGCAATGATGCGCATGCATCGTCGCCAACTTGGCGCCAGCCTCGGGGCGCCAGGACCACACGACTTCGCCGTCCGTGTTGGCGTCGTTCGTCTTGCAACGCCTTCACGTCCACCGCATCCCTTGCCCAACGTTCGTGACGATCGCGATACGCCCCTCTTGCGGGCCGGGACCAGGCCAGTAATCACCAATTTCGGAAAAAAAGAAAGAGAAATATTTTTACGCGAAGGACTGGACAACCCAAATCAGCTTGAAACCGTTCGCAAAAATTCGATTTTGCGCGCGAGCTATCGTCGGGCATTCGGGCGCCTCGAACCAGGCAGAGCTCGAAACATGATCGAGGATTCGCCTGTCGGGCAAGATCAGATGCCCGCCGAGCACGCGCAATCGCGTCAAGCTGCGGCTTCGACCTCTGCCTAGCCGCCGGCCTCCTGCGCCAGCACGAAGGTCTCGCGCGTGCGCGGAATGCCCGGCCAGTCCCGATCGAAATCCTTGACCAAGCGCTTTATCTCCTCGCCCTTTATCATGCGCTCGAGCGAGGCTTCATCGTCGAACTGATAGGTGGCCTGATGCAGGGACGGATCGGACAGGCTCCAGAAGCGCCATGCCTTGTTCACGCCGAAGGATTTGATGGCATCGGGCAGATGCTCGGTCGCGTACCATTTGTCGAAGGCGGCGCGCTTTGACGGATCGGACACGGTGGCACGGACGACGAAGAAGGCGGCGGGCATGGATTCCTCCGGTGTCTCCTGTTGTTTGCCCGTCACGATAATGCGGAACACGCGTTGCGCAAAGCAAAACACGCTACGCTGAGGGATCGCCTCGCCTCTTCGGCGCAGCCATGGAATGGCCGACCGCGCGGCCGGCCGTTCTTGAATGCACGCTTGTAGCAGGCTCTCGCGCAGAGCCTACCGCGGCTTCGCAGGTGGACCGCTCTTGTTTCCCGGCATGCCCGGGATCTTCGACGGGTCCTGCTGTTGGGTGGTCGGATTGTCCTGCTTCCCTGTCGTAGAACCGACCGTTCCCGAATTCGCCGCCGGGCCATTCTTGTTTCCCGGATGGCCCTGAATTCCGGCGCCGGAATTCTGCTTGCTCGGAGCCGTGACGTTCGGGTTGCTTTGTGCCAACGCCGGCAGGGCCGTGGTCGTCAGCGCAAGTATGGTTGCACTCACAATCATCTTCATGGTGTCAATCTCAATGCCGTTTCGATCCTCTGCGAACGTCCGCGCGTCCCCCACGTTCCGGGTTCCGGATGAATTAAGCGCGTCAGTCAGTCGCACCCAACCGGCGATACCGCTTCGCCAAACCCGCCGCCAAAGTGCCAGCTGGCGACGGCAACACTTATGCGAATTTTAGAGCGATGAATGGAACACGTGCGTACACAGGGGAGTGCATCACATCAGTTTCATGGGCGCATCACCAACCACCCGAAGGTCGATGCTGCTGATCATATCCGAACGGAGCGCCTCGGCGGCGCTGATGGCGGCGTTGGTCTGTCGCAACGTACCGACGTTCGAGCCTAGCGATACGATTCCGCCGAGCATCAAAGCGATCGATCCGAGCGCGGCGACCTGACCAGATCCGAACAGGCCGAGTATCACGACAAGCAGCAGTGCGGCGCCCCCGGCGATCGCTACCTTCGAAGCCAGAATGAACTTTCGGCATCGTTCGGCGATCTCGGCAAGCTCCTCGATGCGCGCCTCAATCGCTGAAATGTCGTCGGTCGGATCGTCTTCAGTCATCGGATTCAAGATCGAGGATGCAAGGTCACCAACGGCATATAGCTAAAGAGCGGATTGGCCAGTAGCCCGCATTAGCGAAGCGACATATGGAAATAGAAACGGGTTTAACCATCCGAAGCAACAGCGCGGTTGTAGATGGGGTAACGGGCGCACCCCTAGTCCAGTCAGCCGCTCGCGAGCGCCACCACATAGCGCCGTAGCGAATGAGCAGCTGACTGGACTAGGCGCCCGTTACCCCATCTACGCACCATACACCGTCATTTCACGCTGCACCGCGTCTGTACTTTCCCAGTCAGTCTCACAACGGCAAATTGTCGTGCTTCTTCACAGGCATCTCGACGTGCTTGTCGCGTAGCATCGCGAGCGCGCGGGCGATGCGGCGGCGGGTCGAGTGCGGCATGATGACGTCGTCGATATAGCCGCGCTCGGCGGCGATGAAGGGCGACAGGAAGCGGTCC
>Ga0134128_10002886_pt1 | contig 21095 bp, 14 predicted proteins | sample KB31754_FD_96462 | JGI IMG/M metagenome (GOLD analysis project Ga0134128, IMG submission 96462) | Terrestrial soil microbial communities with excess Nitrogen fertilizer from Kellogg Biological Station, Michigan, USA - KB3-175-4 | ecosystem: Environmental > Terrestrial > Soil > Unclassified ...
TGCCGATCCAGATCGCCGAGCGGCGCAACCCGCTGTTTGCCGATGTGCCGGCGGTCGGCGAATTCGCCAAGGACGCGCGCACGAAGAATATCCTCAAGCTGGTGCTGTCGCCGCTGAAGATGGACCGCCCGATTCTTGCGCCGCCCGGCGTTCCGCAGGCGCGCGTCGCGGCGCTGCGCGAGGCATTTCACGCCGCGATGCACGATCCGGGATTCATCGCGCAAGCCGAAAAACAACAGCTCGAAATAGGCGAGGTGACAGGCAGCGAGGTCGGGCAGATCGTCACCGACGCCTTCGCGATGCCGCCGAAAATCGCCAAAGCGGCATCGGCCGTCATGCGGGCCGGCGGGGCAAGTGAATAGGGCGCGTCAACGTTTAGCGGGCTGGCCCGGATGTCGCCGTGATCTGCGAACGCTCGACCCGATAAAGCACGAAGCGGTCGCCCACATACATTTCGCTCAAATGCGCAGGATCGGGATTTTGAAAGTTGGGCGGCGTGAACAGCACATAGAGATAGTCGTAGTCCGCCGTCCACCGCTGCCAATATTCAGCATAAGCATGGGGACGATTGGAATTTTGCAGATCGGCAACCCGCACCATTTCACCGATTGTCGGCGGCGTGCCGTCTTCGGTATCGACGCGGCCGCGCCAGGCGGAGCGCGCGTGCAAAATCTGCTTGCCGACGACGGTGAACTCGGTCGTCACCAGGGCCGAGCGCTCGATGATCGCAATGCAGTCGGCATGTACCAGGCCGTAATCGCGCAGGCTGTCGCCGCCGTTCGGATCTGCATAAGCGACGGCGACCTTGGCGCCGCGGCTGAGCAAATCGACCGAGTGACGAAACGATTCGACGCCGGCAGAAAGCGGCGCCCAGACGTATTCGACTTCGGCGACGCGTGCGCTCACGATCAGAACGAGCGCCGCCGCAAAACCCAACCGCACAAAACGGTTGCGAAAATCGACGTCGAAACAGGCGATGACCATGAAGGCGAGCGAGATCGGCATCCGCTGATCCGCCAAGTAGGTCTCGAAGATGACCTGCGGCAGCGCCAGATAGGTCAACACGCCGATGGGAAACAGCACCCAGCCGAAGCCGTGGAACGAAAGCGCGCGGTAGCGCAGCGCCAAGGCGGCACCTGCCACGACGATGGCTGCGAACACGTAGGCAAGCACATCCGAATAGGCCCGGATCGCGGCCAACGCGCCGTCGCCTTTGCCTTGCAGCGACCAGACGAAGTCCCACAGGCCGCGTGTCGGACTCATCATCAACAACAGCGGCACCGGAAGAAACGGCACGCCGGTCAGCACGTAATCGACAATGAGGCCGGGCAGGGCGCGGCGCGCTGCGACGCCGCCCGAAGCGCGGCGTGTGCGCATGTAAGTAGCGCAAAGCCGGTGCGACTCGAACGCGAACAACCCAATGGCGTAGACGCCAAGAACGAACAGGTGGCAAAAGAACAGGCCGAGCACGAACGCCGCCGAAACAGCAAGCCGCAACGCGCGGCTGCGTTCACGCAGCGCGACCCAGGTTGCCAGCGCCCACAGCATCAAACCGATGCCGAACACGAAATTCATCGTGCCGACCAGGAACATGTCGTTATAGAGCAGCGGAAACGCGATCAGCGGCAGCGCCGACCAGCGGCCGAACAGCGAGCGGTGCAGCGCGAGCGTGCCCGAGATGATCAGGGCGAAGCTCAGCAGCGTGTAGGTTTCTCCCGCCAGATAGACATTCATCACCCGCTCGAACAGCGGGACGATCATGTCCATCATCAGGTTCGGAATGACCTGCCAGTTGACCTCGTAGTAGCGGTGCAGAAGCGGATCGCTGTTGCCCGCCGCGATGATGTGCATCCGCGCCAGGTGATTGATGTAGTCGGAGATCGGCGGCAGCGGATTGAGCAGGATCGGCACAGCGGCGATCGCCAACAGCAGCGCGAAAAGCAGGGCGATCCTGCCCTTGCTGAAGCCCGCGGCACGCCGGCTGCGGCGCGCAATGGCAAGTCCCGCGTCCGTCGGCGCGAAGTTCGGAGCGAAGCCCGGGGAATGCGTCAGGACAAGCATGGCGACGGTCGCGCGGACGAATGCATCGCGTCCCCGGGGAAGGGACTGAGTGCAGGATGGACGTGGATAACCCCCAACCAAGACTTTGTGTCAGACGGAACGTGAACGCAGGATGAATATAGGCCGGAGGGCTCGGCGGGCCTGCGCGAATGCTTAAATGCTTGTAAAGCCGGCAGCTTTGGCCGCGGCGCGCTCCTCACATTTCCGCCGCAAGCGGCGTGTTAGGAAACGCTCGTGGTTCTTGCCCTCCCAGTCACATCCCGGATCATGCGTTGTCCGCTCATCCTGGCATTCCTGGCGGCTTTCGTTGTCAGTGTGCCGTTCGTTTCGGCAAATGGGCAACCTGCGGACACAGGTGCCCAACCTGCGGATAACGGTGGACAACTTGCCGATACCGGCAATTTCCACATCGTATGGGAGGTGAAGAATCGCTTCCGGCTGTTCCGCAAGGAGGCGGATTTCCTGCACCAGGTGGCGGCAAGCCGCGGCGACGGGGTACTCGCCGAGGAACGGCGGCTGGAGGCAGCCAATGGCGGCGTCGGCTGGGCCCAGGACGTCGTCGGCAATCTGTGCCTCGACGATTACGGCAACCTGTTGCAGACCTGCAACCGCGACGGCGCTAATGAGAACTACCTGGATCCGCGTGACCATTCGGTCGGCGTCGCCATATCGGGCACGGTCCCGCAGGGCCAAACTTGCGCGTGGACGTTCGACGACGGCAGCGGACCGCTTCAGCCGGTCAGCGCGCCGTGCGATGCGGAAGTCAAAGTGCGGGTGCGCTCCGGGCATGCCACGGTTGCGACGGTCGACATTCCGCTTGGTGACGGCACGGCGCAACGCGTCACGACCGAAGTAAACGTGCGCGACCTGCTTATTGCCGGGCTCGGCGATTCCATTGCGGCGGGTGAGGGCGATCCCGACCAGGCGGTCCAGCTTGAGGGCGGCTTCTGCTTCCGGCGCTTCGGCGGCGGACAATATTATCGGCCGGGTCGCGCCGGCTTTACCGGCGACCGATCCTGCGAGAGCGGACCGGCGAACGACGTTGCCGCGAAGGACTGGGCGCACCACGGCGCGCGCTGGATGAGCCCCGCGTGCCATCGGTCGCTTTACAGCTACCAAATCCGTACCGCGCTCGCGCTCGCCGTCGAGCAGCCGCACGTCGCGATCACCTTCCTGCCGCTCGCCTGCAGCGGAGCTTCGATCGACGCCGGAATGTTCAACGGACAAAGTTTCGACGATTGCCCGACCGACGTCGGATTGGATGCCTGCGCCGGAACGGCGCCTGCTCAGCTGACCGAGCTGAAAGTGCTCATGGCGCGGGTACACAAGCAGGACCCGCAGCGTAATCTCGACATGATATTACTGACGGTCGGCGCCAACGATGTGAAATTCGCCGCGCTGGTCGGCAACGTCATCGTCGACGCGAGGACCGAACGAATTCTGCTCGGCCGCGGCGGCGGTATCGTCGGCGTGCGGGACGCGGAAGACGCGCTGCAACGAAACCTGCCAGAAGAATTCGCCCGGTTGCGCACGGCGCTCAAGCCTTACGTCGGCGGCAATCTGGCGCGCGTCGTTTTCGTATCCTACGCCAACCCGGCCATGCAAGCGCCGGACAAGCCGTGTCCGGGCGGCCGCTACGGTGTCGATATTCACCCGGCGTTTTCCGCCGATCCGACTCGGCTGCGCGAGGCGGCGGATTTCGTCGACAAAATGTTCTTGCCCGCCGTCAAGGCGTTGGCGACCTGTGACAGCAAGAATGCCTGCCGCGATCCGATGACCGATCGCATGACGTTCGTCGATGCGCATCAGTCCGAATTCGAAAACCACGGCATGTGCGTGCAAGCGCCGAACGATCCGGCGTTCGATCGGCAATGCTTTTCGCAGGACGGCAAGAGCTTTGCGACCGACCTTGTCGCCGCCGCCAACGATCCGCTGGTTTGTTCGCTCCCAGCAAGCGACTACCGTCCCTATGCGTCGCGGGCGCGCTGGATCAGAACGGCGGACGACAGTTTTTTCACGGCAATGACTTATCCGGTAGGCATCCCGGCGATGTTGCGGCCGACCGACATTCACGACGCGCTGTGGGGCGTGGTCAGCGCGGTCTATGGCGGCGCCATCCATCCGACCGCCGAAGGTTATGCGGCGATGGCCGACGCGGCGATGCCGGCGGTGCGAGTGGTGCTTGGCCTGCCGCAACCACCGGCGGTCAGCGTCGATACCTTGCCGCCGCCAACGTCTGAACAACCGTCGGCGCCGTCACCGGGCGGACCTCCTGCCGCAGCGCCTGCAGCGCCGCCGCCGGTTCAGGTGTCACCGGCGCCGGCCGTCGTGCCGCCGCGCACGCCTTAAGCGGAAATTCTTCTTCAGCGCGACGGCGCGACTCCGAGCTTCTTCTGCAGGCTCGTGGAGGACGTGGTGTATTGGAATACCAGCCGCTTATCCGGATAGACGTAGTGGTGAGCCTTCTGCGCCATCAGCGCCGCCTCATGGAAGCCGGAGAGAATGAGTTTCAGCTTGCCCGGATACCAGTTGATGTCGCCGATGGCGAAGATACCCGGCACGCTGGTCTCGAAGCTTGCGGTCTCGACTGGAATGAGTTCGTTGTTCTTCAGCTCGAAACCCCAGTTCGCGACCGGTCCGAGCTTCATCGTCAAGCCGAAGAACGGCAGCATCACATCGCAGCCGATTTCGAAGGTCGAGCCGTCATTGCTCTTGACGTTGACGGTGCTGATCTGACCGTCGGCGCCGACCAGCGACGTGACCTGGCCGGTCACGAAATCGATTTTGCCTTCGCCGACGAGCGCCATCATTTTGTTGACGCTATCGGGGGCGGCGCGGAACTCGTTGCGCCGGTGCAGCAGCGTGAGATGTTTGGCGAGCGGCGCGAGGTTGAGCGTCCAGTCGAGCGCGCTGTCGCCGCCGCCGACGATCAGGATCCGCTTGTGGCGAAAGGTCTCCATTTTCCGCACCGCGTAGAACACCGATTTGCCTTCATAAGGCTCGATGCCCGGAATCGGCGGACGTTTGGGTTGAAACGAGCCCCCGCCCGCCGCGATGACGATAATTTTGCTGATGAACTCCTTGCCCTGATCGGTCTTCACGCGAAACAGTGGATTGCCGATTTTTTCGACCGTCTCGACCATCTCGTTGAGATGGTATTGCGCGCCGAACGGCTTGATCTGCGCCAGCAGCGAGTCCACCAGACCGTGCGCGCTGGTCATGGGAATTCCGGGAATGTCGTAGATGGGCTTCTCGGGATAAAGCTCGGCGCACTGACCGCCGATCTTGTCGAGAATGTCGACCAGGTGCGCCTTCATATCGAGCAGGCCGAGCTCGAACACGGCAAACAGGCCGATCGGGCCGGCGCCGACAATCAGTACATCGGTCTTGATAGGTTCACTCATATCGCGTCGTACTCTTAAGTTGCGCGGAAATGTCCAAAAGGTGGCGAGTGTCTAGCGTGCTCGCAACGGTAGGGAAAGAGGAAGCCGCAAAAGCCTTAACGGGCGCGGAAATTGTTCCGGCCCACCTCAGATTCGTTCCAGGCGGCTTTCGTCGCTTAAGCCTGCCGTTCCGGCGTGCGCACCGTCAGGCCGTCGAGATCTTCGCGGATCTTGATCTGGCAGGACAGGCGCGAATTCGGCCGCACCTCGAAAGCGAAATCCAACATGTCCTCTTCCATCGGCGATGGCTCGCCGACCTTTTCGCGCCAGTCCTCCTCAATATAGACGTGGCAGGTCGAACAGGCGCAGGCGCCGCCGCATTCGGCTTCGATGCCCGGAACTGCGTGCTTGATCGCAGTCTCCATGACTGTCGCGCCGATTTCTCCTTCGACCGTGCGCGCGGTGCCCTCGTTGTCGATGAAGGTTATTTTGGCCATGGCTTAAAGCATCGAATGGGTGATTGACGTCGGCGCAGTCTGTGGGCTGCGGGGATGGGCGGGAACGCCGCCGAGCCGGCGGCAGGCCTCTTCTATAGGCTCAAGGCGTCGTGCGCCAGTGTGCAGGCGAGCCGCCAATCGCACGCGGAATGCTGGGCAACCTAATGTGACGGTTCGGCCAGCCGCGCGCCGATTGCGGCGGTGGCTTCGAGGCTCGCGGCCTTCAAGTCCGCGATCGCCTCGCCGATGCCTTCGTCACCACCTTCGCGGGTCGCGCGTTCGAGCCTTTCAGCTGCGCCTGCGACCCGCCATGCGCCGATGCCGCGCGCCGATCCGATCAGGGTATGAGCTGCCGTGCCGAGAGCGCCCGGCTGTCCGCCGGATATGCGCTCGAGCATCATCGCGCTCTGGCGCACGAATATCTGTAAAACTTCGCGCTCCAGGCGCCGGTCGCCGAGCGTGATGCGCTCCAAATGCTCATCGTCGATGACGCGGACGTCGGCCGCGTTTGTCGCGTGCCTCTTCTTGGTGTCGCCGGCCAGCTTGGCGCCTGTCATCATTGGTCTCTCCGCCGCCATTCCCTGGATTCCTGCCCAAGTGTGCCGGAGAGCTGCCAAGGCGGGGTAAAAATGCCGCCGCTCACCCGGCGTTGCCGCAGCTTCTTTCCGCCGTGTGGTGAGCAAATTCCTACGAAGCGGCGGCGGCCCGCCGGGTTCCTCAACGTATACTTGTCGCCGATGAAACCTTACGGGCGGTGTTAAGAGGCGGAGCCAACCCCCTCAGGTTCCAAATTATCCACACCGGGGAAGCCGGCCGGGCGCAGAGTTAGTGGCGTTAGGTCCAATGCCGGCCGTATTGTGGGCCGCAAAATGGCAATTCCTTCCCCTGCGGCCGAAGCCTGATGCTATGGTAAGCAAACCGTTAACGATGATTAAAAGGTCGTTACCGGGCTAGTTTCTTTCGATGCGCCAGACCGATAGGATGGGGTACGGGAGTGCAACATGAGGGCGGGGGAGCCCTCTGCACCGCATTGAGGACTTAGACGATCACGCGCTCGTGGCGCGGCCGGAGCCCACTCCAGGCCGACCTCAGTCAAGCGTAACACGCGAGGCGACGACCGATATGGCCAATTATCCGAAAAAGACGATCGATCCGACCGAAGCGGCGCTGTCGGCGATCCAGGAAGCCCTCAATATCCGTGACGAGGATGAGGATCACACCCCGGCAGCCGAGCCGGCGGCGGAGGTCCCTGCCGACGCATTGATCGATTACGGACCCGCGCCGGCACCTGTCGAGCCGCCTGTTTTTCGCGATGATCTGCGCGCCGAGCCGATCGGTAGCCGCGATCTGCGCCCCGAGGCGGCCCCCCCGGCCGCCAACGACGACCGCCGGTCGATCGGACAAATCCTTCAGACGCTGCAGCGCCGCCCTGCGCACACGTCATATTTTGTCGCCGCGGTGTTCTCCGCCGCCTGGATCGTCGGCTGCCTGGCCTTGTCATGGGCCTTTCTCTCCGACCTCGCCGCGGCGATGGGACCGGGCCATTCGATGGCGGCGGTTGTCGTCGGGTTCGGCGCCGCTGCGCTGTTGCCGATCATTTTCTTTTTCGGCGTCGCCCACATGGCCTGGCGCGCCCAGGAACTGCGGCTGATTGCTCAATCGATGGCCGGCGTCGCCATGCGGCTCGCCGAGCCTGAGAGCGTGGCACGGGATTCCATCGTCAGCGTCGGCCAGGCGATCCGCCGCGAAGTGGCGGCCATGGGAGACGGCGTTGAGCGCGCGCTGGCTCGCGCGAGCGAGCTGGAAACCATGGTGCATAACGAGGTCGCGGCACTCACCCGCAGCTATGGCGACAACGAGGTGCGCATCCGCAACCTTATTCAGGACCTCGCCAGCCAGCGCGATACGCTGGTCAGCCAGGCCGAGCAGGTGCGTTCGGCGATCAACAATGTGCATATCGATCTGACGCAGGATCTGTCGACGATCAGCGAACTGGTCGGACAGCAAGTCAACGAAGCCGCGCAACGCATTACCAACTCGCTTGCCGAGAAGGGCGAGCACATCACGCTGTCGCTTGGCCAGATCGGCGACGACATGATCCAGCAGCTGAGCGACCGCGGCGGCGATCTGTTGGAGCGGCTGGAAAGCACCAGCACCGAGACGTCGCGCGCGATCGCCACGGCCAGCGACCGGCTGACTTCGAGCCTGAAATTCAAGACGGATCATATCGGCGAGGAATTTTCCGATATCGCTCAGGGCCTCGAAGACATGATGACGGCGCGGCTCGATGCCGTCACCGAGGGCTTTTCGGAAAAATCCCTCACCGTGCTCGATCTCATGGTATCGCGCTCGCAGGAGCTGACGGAGCAGATGGTGTCGCGCTCCCAGGAGCTGACCGATCATATGGTCGGCCGCTCGCAGGAGCTTTCCGACACGATCATCGAGACATCGAGCCGGATCGCCGACCGGATCGCGAGCAGCGCCGAGGAGGTCAACAGCACGCTCAAGACGTCGAGCGAGTCGCTCGTTCTCGACTTGAATCTGCGCGGCGGCGAAGTTGCCGCCAAGCTCGAACAGGCCGGCACGCGCATCACCGACGCGCTGATTTCGCGCAGTTCGAAAATGACTGAATCGGTGCGCGAAAGCGCCGAGCAGCTTGTCTCGGTGATCGTTTCGCGCAGCGACGCGATGAAGGAACTGCTGGCGACTCGGCTCGCCGCTTATGAGGAGATGTTCAGCCATTCGGGCGTCGAACTCGGCGAGCGGATTTCGCGCGACGCCGGAACGCTCGGCAATCTGATCACGCGTCATCTGACGGAATTCGACCGCACGGTGAAGACCTACGGGTCCGAACTGGTGGAGCGTCTCGGCGCGCGGACCCAGGACGTGTCCGAGTCGATGCGCGGCTATATCGATAGTTTCGACAGCCGCGTCAGTTCGCGGGCGAACGAGGTCACCACGACGCTCGATCAGCGCCTGACGCGTTTCCAGGAGACGCTCGATAGCCGCACCCAGTCGCTGACGGAAGCACTGTCCTCACGCGTCATGGATATCGCCAAAACGCTGGCCGAAGGCGGCAAGGACGTCGTCAACGCGATCGACAAGCGCGTCACCGACGTTGCCACATTGATCGACAGCCGTGGCCAAACTATCGCCGACGCAGTCAGCGAGCGTGTCGCAACGATAGACAGGACGCTCGGCGTCGGCGCGATGCAGGTTGCCGGCACGCTCGATTCACGCATCGAACAGTTGGAGCAGTTGCTCATCGGACGTGCCGAAGCCGTCGTTCGCGAACTCGACTCGCACTCGCGCTCGGCAGCCGAGACGCTCAGCGCGCGCGTGACCGAGCTGTCCGAAGCGGTCAAAACCAACGCTGATTACGCCGATAAGACTTTGAGTCAGCTTCTCGCGACCACCAACGAATCGCTCGGCAAGAGCGCGGCGGCGACCACGGCGGTGACGGAGGCGCTCAACCGCAGCGCCTTGGAGACGGCGGCGTCGCTCAATCACAGCGCCGAACAGCTGACCAATTCGGTTGGAAAGAGCACCGCGGAAGCCACCGCTTCGCTTAATCGCACCTCCGAACAGCTCACCAATTCGGTCGGGAAGAGCACAGCAGATGCCACCGCTTTGCTTAATCGCACCGCCGAACAGCTCACCAATTCGGTCGGGAAGAGCACCGCGGAAGCCACGGCTTCGCTTAATCGCACCGCGGATATACTCACCACCTCGGTCGGCAAGAGCGCTATAGAAGCCGCCTCGGCGCTCGGGCAGAGCGCCGAATTGCTCACGACTGCGCTCGGCAAGAGTGCGGCGGAAGCGACTGCATCGCTTAATCGCGGCGCCGATCTCTTGAGCAACGTCGTCGTCAAGAGCTCGACGGAGGCCACTGCGGCGCTCAATCGCAGCGCCGAGTTGCTCGGCACGATACTCGGCAAGAGTTCGGCCGAAGCCTCCGCTACGATTGGCCGGAGCGCCGAATTGCTCAGCGGCACAGTCGGCAAAAGTGCGGCGGAGGCGGCCTCGGCGCTCAACCGCAGCACCGTGGCGCTGAACAATACGATCGCCAAGAGCGCCGCCGCGGCCAGCGAAGTCATCGACAAATCGACCGCCGGCAGCAGCCAGGTACTGGCGCACAGCGCCGCTGCGGCCAGCGATATCATCGAGAAATCGACCGTCAGCAGCAGCCAGGCGCTGAACCGCAATGCCGCCGCCGCGAGCGAACTGGTCAATCGCACGGCAGTGAGCGCCAGCGAAGTGCTCGGCAGGAGCGCGGCCGCCGCGAGCGAGACGATCGGCAAGACGGCCGCAACCACGACCGATCTGATAAACAAAACGGCGCGCACGAGCGCCGATGCCATCGGTCGCACCGCGAGCGAGGCGGAACGCACGCTCGTGAGTATGAGTGCGGACATCGCCAAGAACATTTCCGGCAAGGCAGAGGATATTCATAGCGCGGTGTCGCAGCGCGTGGGCGAGCTGCGGCAGGTGCTGGAGGAGAAATCGGATGAACTGCTGGGCGCGCTGTCCAGCAAGGGCGAGCAGTTCGCCAACGAAGTGGGCCGCGTCACCGACCAGGCGGTGAAGTCGATCGAGGCCAAGGGCTTCGTCTTCACGCAGACCATGATGGACAACAGCGAGGAAATCGCCCGCCTGATCAACGACGCCGGCCACAATGCGACGGCCGCAGTGACGCGCACGCTTAGTCAATTGCAGGAGGGCACCCAGGGCGTCGCCGACGCGGCCAAGACCAACATCTCCCGCACGCTTACGGATCTGCACGAAGCGACCCGTAGCGCGATCGACGAGTCCAAGCAGACAGCGGCTGCGACGGTCGCTGACATGCTGGAAACGCACAATATGCTGCGTAACGACTCCACCGCGCTGTTCGAGCGCTTGCGCGAGGCCAATATCCTGCTTCAGGAAGTGCTGAGCGGCGCGCACGAGAACATGAACGCGATCGAGCACACCATGGTGTCGCGCGTTTCAGAGTTCGTCAGCGCGATGAACGATCTGAACATCAGGAGCGGGACCGCGACCACCAAGGTGGAGGAGCATCTCGGCGCGTTCAACACCACGACCGTCAAGGTGTTGCACGATCTCGGCGAGCTCGCCACGCAGTTCACCGCGCACGGCCGTGGGCTGGCCGAAGCGGTCGAATTGCTGGAAAAAAGCAACCGGCGCACCGAGGAATCGATCGGTAGCCGGCACGCCAATATCGAGGCGCTGGTGGCGACGCTCGACGCGCGCACCGACGACTTCGAGCAGCGGCTGCGGCGTTTTTCGGGCCTGCTCGACGAATCGCTCGACTCCGCGACGTCGCGGGCGCGCGAGATTGCCAGCATCGTCGCCGAAAGCAGCAACGAGAGCGTGCATACGATCGAGCAGCAGTTCGATCTGATGCGCTCGCAGGCCGACGACCAGCGCAAGCGCACCAGCGAGGCGCTCAGTTCCGCCTATGAGGAGAACGCCGGCGAACTGCAGGCCATCTTCACGCAGACCGCCGAACGCTTCACCGACATCATGCAGGGCATGAAGCAGATGGCGTCGGAAATGCAGCATGAGCTCGAAGCTACACGTGCCGAACTGCGGCGCGGGGTGTTCGAGCTGCCGCAGGAGACCGCGGACAGTGCGGCGCAGATGCGGCGCGTTATTGTCGATCAGATCGAGGCGTTGGCCGAGCTCAATCGCATCGTCGCCCGGCACGGCCGTGCGCTTGACGCCGTCGAGCCGGTGCGCCGCGAGGCCGAGCCGGCCTACGCGGCCGGCGGTGGGCGCGCGCAGCCGCGGCCGGTCCGTCCCGAGTCAGGCGCGCCTGCCCGCCCTAGCGGGCGCGATATAACCGGAGCTCCCGCGCGGCGGCCCGATGCGCCGTCGCTCAGCCCGATTCAGGGCGGCAAGGACCCCGGCAATGCCAAGGGTGGCGGCTGGCTGAGCGATCTGTTGACGCGCGCGTCGCGCGACGAAAGCCCGCCGATTACGCCGGCGACACCGTCCGCGTCGCGTGAACCATCACGCCCGGTCCGCGACTCCGCGAGTGCGCTGGAATCACTGTCGGTCGACATCGCGCGCATGATCGACCACGACGCGACGGCCGACTTGTGGGAACGTTACCAGCGCGGCGAGCGCGGCTTCAGCAGTCAGCGCCTCTACACCGCTCAAGGCCAAAAGGCGTTCGAGGAAATCCGCAACAAATACCGTACCGATCCGGAATTCCGGCAAACCGTCGAACACTACATCCACGAGTTCGAACGGCTGCTTGACGAGGTTTCGCGCGGCGATCGCGGTCCCGCGGTGGCGCGCAATTACCTCACATCGGATACCGGCAAGGTTTACACCATGCTGGCGCATGCGGCGGGGCGGTTCGACTAGCAGACAAGGGCACTTGCTGTCGCCGCAATCGCGGCGCTACCCTTGTGAAATGGACGCTGCGGTAACCCTGCCGACGGTCGCCGACGTGGACGAGGCTGCACGTCGCCTCGCCGGTATCGCGCTGCATACGCCGCTTTTGTCTTCGGCCGCGCTCGACGCCATGACGGGCGGACGCGTTTTTCTGAAGGCCGAAACCTTGCAGCGCACCGGCTCTTTCAAGTTTCGCGGCGCCTACAACAAGCTTGCCGCACTGCCGTCCGAACGCCGTTCGGGTGGCGTGGTCGCGTTCTCGTCCGGCAATCACGCGCAGGGCGTAGCGGCGGCGGCACGGCTCCTGGGCATGCCCTGCGTGATTGTGATGCCGAGCGATGCGCCGCGCGCCAAGCGCGAACGCACGATCGCGCTCGGCGCAGAGGTGGTCCTGTACGACCGGCTGAGCGAGGACCGCGAAGCGATTGCCGCGGCGATAGCCAAACAGCGGGGCTCCACACTGGTGCCGCCTTACGACGATGCGCTGATCATCGCCGGTCAGGGCACCGCCGGACGCGAAATCGTCGACGATCTGGACGCGCTCGGTTTGAAACCCGATGTCGTTGTCGTGACGGCCTCCGGCGGCGGTTTGACCGCCGGCATCGCACTCGCAGTCAAGGCGCGGGTCCCGTCGGCCGCCGTCTACACCGCGGAACCGGCCGGTTTCGACGACCATGCGCGATCGTTCAAGAGCGGGCAGCGCGAAGAGAATGCGGCGCTGACCGGCACCATCTGCGACGCACTGATGGCGCGCACGCCGGGCAAGCTCACCTTCGCCATCAACCGTTCGCTGGTCGGCGCCGGCGTCTCGGCGAGCGACGACGAGGTTGCGGCCGCAGTCGCGTTTGCGTTCGCCGAACTGAAGCTTGTGGTCGAACCCGGCGGCGCCGTTGCGCTGGCCGCTCTGATGACCGGCAAGGTCGACATTCGCGGTAAGGTCGCGGTCGCCGTGCTGTCCGGCGGCAATGTCGATCCCGAATTGTTTTCCCGCCTGGTGGCGTAGCGCGCACCGAACCGGCCTGTTGCCATGCGCAATGGTCCCCCGCCGCCACGGAGGTCACATGTTACGGAAGGGGCGCGCTTGTCGGTCCGTTTCGCCCCCGCGTACGGACAGAGCAAACAATCAGGCGCCGGCGCCCGGAATGAAGCAACGGATTTGCGTTGCGCCATTCATGTCCTGATAGGGCCATACCACGGCGGGGCCGAAGCGATTGGGCTCGGTGACCACCGCGGCATCCGGCACGATGACCCACTGTCCGTTGAGCCGAACGCGATAGCGACCATCGTGCGTGGTGTCCCAATCGACATCCTGGACGCTGACGCCATCCGCAAACGAACAGCACAAGCCCTTGCCGCTGGCGAGCTGATCGAACCAGGCCTTCAGCGGCGAATTGGCCAACCGCCCATCGTCATGAGCAAACAACTGGCTGGGAGCGAAAGCGTTGATGCACAACGCCACGCCCGCCAAAGCGGGTACGGTAAGTCTGTGCATTTATGGCCTCCAGTAGCTGATCTATGCGGATGACCAACGCTGGTCCTCCTGACCTGGAGCACGCAATTGCACATTGCCTACGCGTCGTTGTCGATCCGCAGTCTCCCTTAAAAGCAACTTCTGTGCCGCTTACGCGAATCACGCATTGGAGGATTGCTATTCATAAAGTATTAGTGATCGCACGGCGACACTTTTTCTGCAGCGGTTCGGGAGCACCGCTTTAGATAATGCAGCAGATGGCCGGCGGTTCACTGTTACGTGAAGAGGGCGAGCAATTCTTCCGCGCTGAGCGCGCCCATGGACGCAAGCGGATCGGCTGGTGCCGCAGAGCGTGCCTGCCTTGCGGGAGCGCCTGAGGAGATTTTGCTCGCAGACCTCGGTTCGGCGAGATTTGCGGTGGCAATCGAAGGCGCTGTGCCTGCGAGCGGTTCGAACAGGTCGCCGGGATCGTCTTGCGGATCCACCAGCGCCAATTCGGGCAGCAGCGCTTGCGATGCCTCCGCAAAGCGTGGCGGCCCTTCGCTGACCTCGGCTGCCGTCGCCGCGACTGCCCCATCGGCGTCGTGTGAGGGCAACCCGTTGGCAATCTGAGCCGGCAGATCCTCGCCATTGTGGCGAGGCAAATTCTGATGAGACGGTTGTCCGGCCAAGATGGCAGTGGCGTCAATGTCAGCCAGCGGGGAAGGCGCCTCGCTTGAGGGCGGCGGTTCCGCCTCCGCACTGGGAGTAGCGATCGGTGAATTTTCCGCTGCCCGTGCGGATTCACCCTCTGGCATTTCCTCTGAAGCCGGTGGCGACAGTGCTTCACTGGCAATGTGAGGCGCGTCCGTATCGGCCAGCGAGACGACGGCGTGCCCATTCACCGATGAATGATCGGGTGAATCGCTGGGCGAGCCCGCAGGCTGCCCCGGTGCCGCTGCATCGTCCGGAAGCGCTTCCCCGGATAGCGTTTCGCCCGATATGTCCTCGATCGCTGGCGTCACGTTCGAGATCGCATCATCCTTCAACTCTTCGGCAGCAGGCGCGAAAACAGCATCCTGGCGGGCCAACAGCTCGTCCGGCATTTCGACAATCGCGGACCCTTCGGCCGGCGTTTGTTCGATGGCCGGCGCATCGTCCATCGCGCTCGGCTGTTGCTCGTGTGCGGCCTCATCTGCCGGCAGCTCGGCGAGGCCATGCGGTGGGACGGAAGCCGGTTCTTCGGACACAAGCGCGTGTACAGACTCGTCCGCCGCAAGATGAGATCCGTGCTGAGTTTCGGCAACCGCTCCTTCCAGCTCGGGTACGGCATCAGGTTCATTCGCCGCAGGTCCGCCGGCTTCTTCGCTCCGCGCTTCAGGACGCTCTCTATCCGGTGCCGGTGCTTCGGTTGGCCCCGATGCCGCGAAACTGGCTGGCTCGGGCGGCGCAACGACTACCGCTTCATCCGGCTCCGCTGTTTCGGTTAGCTCCGTTGCCGCGAAACTGGCTGGCTCGCGCAGCGCAACGATAAACGCTTCATCCGGTTCCGGCGCGGCGATCTGCTCCGCCGCGAGATCCGCAGGCTCGTCCGTAGGGATGACAGCCGCTTCGCCGAGCTCGGCGAGGACCGGGAGCGAGGCGGCGAACTCTTCGACGGGCTCGGCGAGGGCCGGCAGCGAGGCGGCAAGCTCTGCGACGGCCCGCGCGAACTCGTCATCCTCCAAAAGCTCCGCGGGGAACAGACCCTCACGCGGCATTTCGCCCTCGAAGGTGTCTTCGCTCACTAGTTGCTCTCGATGGGCCGGCTCGTCTTGCTCCGGCAGCGATTCATTTGCTGTTGTATCATTCGTGACAGGCGGAGACATCTGCAGCAGCGCGATCATGTCGGTGACGCGCTGCGATAGTTCCCGCAGCATCTCGGCGGCTTGGCGAACATGGTGCACGTTCGCCTGCTTGAGCGCGTTGGCGTTGGCAAGTTCGCGCACGGCAGCGTCGAGCGCATCGCACAGCGACGCCTCCACGTCCCGTTCGTGCAGCACAAACGCAATGTCGGCGATGCGCTCGATTGCGTCCGGGCCTTCAGGTTCCGGGTCGCCGCCGGCGGCCAGCAGCGCTTCGACGCGTTCGATCGCCGTTGCAATACCTGTGAGTTCGTTGGACGGCTCGGACGCAATCTGGGGCGCGCCGGCGGTGACAGCAGCATCATAGCGCGTCAATGCCGCGCCGAGAGGATTGGTGGACATCTTTGACAACCAGTTGGCGCAAGCCCGCGGCCCGCTCGACAGCGACGCAGCGGGCGGCCGGCGTTATGGGCTCAACGCACGCAACAGTTAAACACAACGACTGACGCGACAAAGACACCCAATAATACTCACGCGATAGCGGCACGAGCTTAGTTGATTCTGGCGTTGGCCAGCTTCACAATCGCGCCCCATCTTTGCGTCTGATCGGCGAGGAAGTTCCGAAAGTCATCGGGGGTGCCAGTTTTGGCGATGGCGGAAAACTTGGCAAGGCTCGCTTGCGCGGCCGGTGTCTTGAGCGCGGTGTTGATTGCCGCGTTGAGCTTGTCGACGATCGGCGCGGGCGTGCCGGCCGGTGCCACGACGCCGGTCCAGGCATCGAGCACGAAATCCGGATAGCCGCTCTCGACCAGCGTCGGCACGTCCGGCAGCGCCGGCCAGCGTTCGCCGCGCGCGATGGCGAGAGGACGGACCTTGCCGGCCTTGATGAGGGGATAGAGCGTCACCAAGCCGTCGATGGTGAATTGTGTGCGGCCGCCGAGCAGATCGGTGACCGATTGGGCCGAGCCATTATACGGGATGTAGACGACATCGATGTGCGCTTCGGTTTTGAACAGCGTGCTGAGCAGGTGCGGCGGCGTTCCGAGCCCGGCGCCGAAATTGATCTTGCCGGGATTGGCTTTAGCATAGGCGACGAATTCGGCGATGGTCTTCGCCGGCACGTCAAGATTGACGACAAAAACGTGCGGCAGCAGCGCCACCGTGCCGATCGGGACGAACGCCTTGCGCGGGTCGATATCGAGACTTGAATAGAGTGCGGGCGCCACCGCGAGCGATCCCGACGAGCCAAACATCAGCGTGTAACCATCAGGCGGTTGGCCTGCCACATATTTGGTGGCAATGGTCGAGCCGCCGCCGGGGCGGTTTTCAACGACCACTTTGCCGATGCTCTCGCTCAGCTCCTCGCCGACCAGCCGCGCCATGGTGTCGATCGGACCGCCGGGAGGAAACGGCACGATCATGCGGATCGGCCGATTGGGATACCCTTGCTGCGCCCGCGCGGTGTGCAGCGCAGCCACCGGCAATACAGCGCCGGCCCCCGCGATGGCTCTCAGCACACTGCGCCGTGTTGTCATGAGAAGTTTCCCCGAGGCTACCGATCCCACGCGCCGCAAATCTCAAGGCCTGCGGGCGTTGGCTTACTTTGATCGCGCCGCCGCCCTCAAGTCGGTAGCGATCATACATGATTGCACGCCGCGGCTCACCCCCACAGCGCGGATTCAGGTGGATAGATCAGGCTGCCGTCGTAGCGAAGGTCGCCGGCCCGGTCCTTGGCCAGCAGGAGCGGCCGATCGAGATCGACAAACCGCGCTCGCTGCGCCGGCGCGACTAGCGAGATCGTGGAGGCGGTAACCCGTGGCTCCGGAGCCACAAGTCCGGCTAATTCACAGACCCTCCGGCCGGATTGCTTGGCGTTAACGTCCCAGTAAGCACAATCAAGTGCATTACGAGCCGCGCCGGGGGCATTTCGGCCTGGAGCGCCGCGCGGTCGAGACCCTGGTGCAACGCCGGGCGCATGGCTTCGATGGCCGCCACAATCCGGTCCGGGCTTTCGCCGTAGCGTGGGCAGGGGACGCATTCTCCGCGGCCACAGTGAGTTCCGTCGCTGAGTTCGGCCTCGACCACCACCGCCTCGGACTTGCTGCCGCGGCTGATGGTGAAGGTACCGGCCAGTGGCCAGCGTTCGATCCGTACGGAGAGGTCCATGCCAAGCGTCATTCCAACCGTAGTTATGACCGCGCCCACGACTGTCGCTCAAGAGCCGTCCCGCGCGGACTTAAAGCGACGGAACGTTGCGCGGTGACCGCTGCCTCCCTTACGGCGACGCTCGCCGAACCCGACGCGAGTGCGCGCCACGGCCCGACCGACACGCACGTCTCGCTCGTGATCGCCGGTGCCTGGACCGCCGAGCGCGCCGCCGAACTTGAGCGGATCGTCGTCACGGCTGGGCGCCGCTGCGAGAATGCGCAGAGCGTCGACATCGATCTGGAAAAGCTGGAGCGGCTGGATACGTACGGCGCCTGGCTGATCGAGCGCCTCACGCGCGCGCTGGCGGCGCGCGGCGCAGAGACCCGTATTGTCAATCTTTCCGACGGCGACCGCGCGCTGATCGATGAGATGCGGCTCGCCAATCGCGAGCCCGCACCTGCAGTGCACGCGCCCAACCGTGCCGTCGGCGGCCTGGATTCGCTTGGCCGCGCCGTCGCCGACATCGGCTGGTCGCTGGTGCTCATCGCCCATCTCCTCGGCGCGCTGACGATGGTGGTGCTGGGCACGATCGCCCGGCCGTCACGGCTGCGCTTGACGTCGATCGTGCACCAGCTTGAACGAGTCGGTCTGCGTGCGGTGCCGATCATCCTTCTGAGCACGTTCTTGATCGGCGCCATCCTGGCGCAGCAAGGCATCTTCCGCTTTCGCCCGTTCGGCGCCGACGTCTATGTGGTCGACATGGTCGCCGTGCTGGTGTTGCGCGAAGTTGGCGTGCTGATCGTCAGCATCATGGTCGCGGGCCGCTCCGGCAGCGCCTACACGGCCGAACTCGGTGCGATGAAAATGCGCGAAGAGATCGACGCGCTGCGCACCATGGGCTTCGATCCGGTCGAAGTGCTGGTGCTGCCGCGCATCATTGCTCTTATTATTGCCGTCCCCTTGCTGGCGTTTCTGGGTTCGATGGCGGCGCTCTATGGCGCGGGCCTGGTGTGCTGGCTGTATGCCGGCATGACGCCAGACGTTTTTCTGGCAAGACTGCGCGAGGCGATCTGGCTGCCGACCTTCGAGGTCGGCCTGATCAAGGCGCCGTTCATGGCGCTCGTCATCGGGCTCGTCGCGTGCACGGAGGGTTTCGAAGTCGACGGCAGTACGTCGTCGCTCGGACAGCGGACCACCACGTCGGTGGTCAAGTCGATCTTCCTCGTCATCGTGCTCGACGGTTTCTTCGCGATGTTCTTCGCGACGATTGGGATGTGACGCATGCCGGCGAACGATACCGTCATCAACGTGCGCGACCTGGTCGTCGGTTTCGGCGGCGCTACAGTGCTCGACCACGTGACGCTTGACGTGCAGCACGGTGAGATTCTCGGCTTTGTCGGCGCTTCCGGCGCCGGCAAGTCGGTGCTGATGCGCACGATCATCGGGCTGTTGCCCAAGCGCAACGGCACCATCGAGGTTTTCGGCCGGGACATCGCCGCGTTGAACGGACGCGAGCGCCGTTCGATCGAACGGCGCTGGGGCGTGCTGTTTCAGCAGGGCGCGCTATTTTCCTCGCTCAACGTGCAGCAGAACATCGAATTTCCGATCCGCGAATATCTCAAAGGTCTGTCGCCGCGGCTGATCGAGGAAATTGCTCTGGCCAAGCTGAAAATGGTCGGCCTGAACGACAGCGTCCGCAGAAAATATCCGGCGGAGTTGTCCGGCGGCATGATCAAGCGCGTCGCGCTCGCTCGCGCGCTGGCGCTCGATCCCGACATCGTCTTTCTCGATGAACCGACTTCCGGCCTCGATCCGATCGGTGCCGCCGAGTTCGACGAACTGATTCTCACCTTGCAGCGCACGCTCGGCCTGAGCGTCTTCATGGTGACGCACGATCTCGACAGCCTGCACGCGGTCTGCGGCCGCATCGCGGTGCTGTCCGAGGGCCGTGTGATCGCCGACGGGCCGATCGAGACGCTGCTCGCGTCCGAACATCCCTGGCTCAAGTCTTATTTTTGCGGCAAACGCGGCCGACCCGTCCGGCACTGAGAGACGAAAAGGACCTTCGCTCATGGAGACCAAGGCGAATTATGTGGTGACCGGCTTGTTCACGCTCGCCGTCATCGTCGGGGCCTTCGGCTTTCTGTACTGGTTTCAGCGGGCCGGCGACCGCGGCCACGAGACCGCGTATCGCGTCGTCTTCACAGGTTCCGTCGCGGGCCTGAACACGGGTTCCGACGTGACGTTCAACGGCATTCGGGTCGGTCAAGTTGCGGGGCTGACACTTGATCCGCAGGATCCGCGCAAGGTCGTGGCGCTGCTCAAGGTAAAGAGCGCGGTGCCGGTGCGCGCCGATACCAAGGCCGGGCTAGTGTTTCAGGGGCTGACCGGACTTGCCGAAGTGTCGCTGAGCGGCGGGTTGGCGAGGGCGGAGCCGTTGAGCGGGGAGGGGGCCGAGCCGCCGACACTCTACGCCGACGCAAACGCAAGTGCCGACGTGACACAGCAGGCGCGCGATGTGCTCTCCAAGATCGACAGCATGGTAGCCGACAATGAAATCGCCTTGCGCGCCTCGCTGCAGAACATCCAGAAAGTGACAAACACGCTGGCGCAAAACTCACAACGCCTCGACCAGGTCATGGCCGGGCTGCAAAATCTCACCGGCGGCACCGATGGCAACGGCCAGATCGGCAAGGCGGCCGACTCGATCCGCAAGCTGGCTGACGACCTCGACAAGCAGAGCACGCAGATTTCCGCCGGCCTTAACCAGTTTTCCAATCAGGGGTTGAAGCAGTTTGAGGCCTTTGCGGTCGACGGCCGGCGCACGCTCGCCGAACTGCAAAAGACCATCAAGAATATCAACCAGCATCCGAACAGCCTCATTTTCGGGCGCTGACGAGCCGCGTCAATTTTCTGCTTCGTGCCAAGCCCGCGACAACAAGGCGGGCTTCGCGCAGGCCGAACAGCAGCGACGCCAAGATGAGCGGCACCACGAAATACAGCAGGCGAAATGTGAGGAGCGATGCCAGCAAGTCCTCCCTCGGGAATTGCGGCAGGCTGAGAAACATCGCCGCCTCGATCACGCCAAGGCTGCCCGGCACATAACTGACGACGCCGATCAGCATCGCGGTGACGAACACGACGAGCAGATCGAAGAAGTCGATCGCCGGCTGTGCCGGCAGCAGCACGTACATGGCGAGTGTCACAAAGATCAGATCGAGCGACCCGATGGCGATCTGCACGAGCGTCGACGCCGAATTAGGCAGCGCGACCCGCCATGGCAGGCGGCCGATGCTGCGCGGGCGCGGCA
>Ga0134128_10002887_pt1 | contig 21085 bp, 24 predicted proteins | sample KB31754_FD_96462 | JGI IMG/M metagenome (GOLD analysis project Ga0134128, IMG submission 96462) | Terrestrial soil microbial communities with excess Nitrogen fertilizer from Kellogg Biological Station, Michigan, USA - KB3-175-4 | ecosystem: Environmental > Terrestrial > Soil > Unclassified ...
CAGGACCCGTCTCAGTACCCCTTCGGCAAATAGTCCCCCGCCAAGTATGAGAGCAACTTCCAATAATGCCTCCAGGACAATAGCACGGCGTTCCGGCACACCCAGATTGTGCTGCCACCAATCGCCCACCGTTCTTATTTGGAGAAGTGTTTGAACGGCTACCCGTAACTGATTCACAACGATGTGCAGCCGCTCGCCGATAAGATCGAACACCTGGGCGACAAGTCCACCCTTGGCGATTTCAATAGGAACACCTCCTGCCGATGGAGCGCCGGATGAGGAGGTTTCATTGGTTTGCACGGCAGCAGGAGAGTGAGTGGAATCAGAAGTTGCAGCGGGCGCCGAAACTTCGTCTGGCGTATTTGCCGGCGGCGCTTCCGCCGTCGCTTGTGCGATTGCCCTTAACGTCTGCTCGAGCTCCGCACGCTTTGCATTGTCCTGAAGAATCGATAACGTCCGCTTGGCTTGAGCAGGAGTAAGTGTGGATTGGATTGCTTGTTCTTCCGCCCCAGCCTGATTTACTGAAATAATCGGCAACAGCATGCCGATTGCCACAAAGGTAAGGATTTTGTTCAGTGACATGGTAAAACGGTGTTGGTTTGCCACGTCGATCAAGTCGATCGAACATTGGTCGGGTATGGATACAATTGTTGATGCAGGGAGGCAGGAACAACAATTCGAGTTGCTTGTTCCGACGACGACATTCTGTAAAGCTACAACACTCGCCGTAATAATCCAAGAATTTCGGCCTTCCCGGCCGAAATAAAATAAATAAGCGCTCTAAACAGGCGAAGGGTCCATTTCCCTTTCAAAATGACGGTGCGCTGCTATAGCCTCAATGAAGCGGGTTGACGCGTTTCCGATATCTTCATCTTCGAAGTGGAGAAGTCCGCTATCCTGTCCACCTGACCGCAATGTCCATTTTATACCGGAAGCTTCGATCAGTTTCCTGCCATCGCCCAGCACCAGTATGGGTTTACAATGCCGATATTGCTCCTTGACGAATTCCAGCGCCAGACCCAGACGAGTGAGCGCGTCTATACCCTCGCTTCCACCGGGCACTACCAAAGCGTCGAAAAGGACTGACGGCATGGCCTCCAGCGTTACGTCCACCTCGATTTTTCCCTTTGTGGTCCGGATTGAACCCAGACGTGCCCCAACGAAGCGCGGCACCGCTTGTTCTCCCAGCAGTCCGGCACATAATGTCGCAATCCTTCCATCTATACCATCCGCAACGAGAATCGCTATTCTTCTCATACGGATGCCACCATCGCCGGGACGAGCAAAAAGTGACAGAGCGGGAGATGAAGAAACCTCCGGCATAACATCTTTCTTCAGGGCTTTGGGTAGGGGTGGCGGCAAAGCATCCATGCCCAAACCATGAGCAACAGACTCGGCCAGATCGCTTGCAACATTTTCGAGCATTGCCACCACCCGCTGCCTTATGGCGGGGGATTGGACGCGAGTGAGTTCGAAACGAAAGGCACGAATGATATGAGCCTTTTCCACAGCGCTTTGGCTGTTCCAGAACAGGGTCGCCTGCGTGTAGTGGTCTGCAAACCGCTCAGGTTTACCGCGTACCTTATCTCCCTTCACAGGTTCGGAAAATGACCTGAAGCCGGCTGCACCCGCTTGAAAGGGGCAACCTCCCGCAAGGGAATTCGGCTCGTATGAAACCCGACCTCTATTGATGCTCTGGCGATGCATCCCGTCCCGCTGGTTATTGTGAACTTGTGCAATGGGCGAATTGATTGGAATCTCATGAAAATTCGGCCCGCCCAAGCGTGTCAATTGGGTGTCGACATAGGAATGAATGCGTCCCGCAAGGAGGGGGTCATTACTGAAATCCAGCCCGGGAACGACATGCGCCGCGCAAAAGGCCACCTGCTCCGTTTCTGCAAAAAAATTGTCCGGATTTCGATTGAGAATCATCCGTCCCACCGGCTTGACCGGGACCAGCTCCTCCGGAACAATCTTCGTCGCATCGAGCACGTCAAAACTGAATTGTTCCGCTTGTTCTTCGGTAAAAATCTGCATGCCCAACTCGTATTCAGGGTATATGCCACACTCTATTGCTTCCCACAAATCCCGTCGGTGAAAATCGGGATCGGCCCCCGCAATTCTGACCGCCTCATCCCAATCGAGCGAATAAGTCCCTGCAAGCGGCTGCCAGTGAAACTTCACGAATCGGGATTTTCCCTCAGCCGTCACCAGCCTGAAAGTGTTCACACCAAAACCTTGCATCATGCGAAAGCTGCGGGGAATGCCTCGATCGGACATTACCCACAGCAGCATATGCGCCGATTCCGGCATGAGTGAAACAAAATCCCAAAACGTATCATGAGCCGTCGAAGCCTGTGGAATACCGAAATGGGGCTCAGGCTTGGCCGCATGTACCAGATCGGGGAACTTAATGGCATCCTGTATAAAAAATACGGGAATGTTATTTCCTACCAGATCCCAATTGCCCTCGTCCGTATAGAATTTCACCGCGAAACCCCGCGCATCCCGCGCTGTATCGGCAGACCCGCGTTCCCCAAAGACAGTAGAGAAGCGTACGAAAACAGGAGTGCGTTTCCCCGCTTCAGCAAACAAGGAGGCGCGCGTATATTCAGCGAGCGATTCATAACATTCAAAATAACCGTGCGCGGCTGATCCACGGGCGTGCACCACACGCTCGGGTATCCGCTCGTGATCGAAATGCGTGATCTTTTCACGCAGGATAAAGTCTTCCAGCAGCGCCGGTCCGCGATAACCCGCCTTTAAGGAATTCTGATTATCGCCGACAGGAACGCCTTGGTTAGTGGTGAGCGCTTGGCTGCTTGCATCGGCCCTAACCCTGTCCAGCGGTTCGCTGCCGGCGTTGAAATGTAGCCGAGGTTCGCCTGAACCGACCTTTGGCGAAGCAACGGTCTCCGTTAATGTACTGCCTGTAACAAAGGGATCAGAAGGCGCTACCGTTTGGCCTTCCTCGGGAGAAGTGGAAGCTTCTCCATACTCTCCGGCTTTGGCGTTGTACTGCATTGCCGCTGCGAGTTCGTCAGTAATGGAGAGCTTTCTGGTGAATTCGTTTGCCGGTGAGCCAGTCGGGTTAGCCGGTCCCCCAATGGTGGATTTATTGTCCTTTTCGTTAGCCGTTCCCATCACTGGTCCTCCTGAATTAGACTAATGATCCATAGTGAGACCTTATGAGGCTTTTTTCGGTACGTCATCATACATAAGCTAATTTTTCTTCCATTGCAGAATGTCGCAGCAAGGGTCAAGCCCCCTTCATTTGCATCCGCTATGTGTTGTCACGAACCGAACCGAAAAGAATCCACCGGTACTGTTTTGAAAGTATTGAAATGGTGTTCTTCTTCTCCACACCCATAAATAAATAGCGGTCTGAGGTTCCACTAAAACGTGCCATGGAGTTAGCAATGTGAAATCAACTGGAGTAGTCGACTGCTTGATCATCGGGGCTGGCCCCGGGTGGACTTACCGCAGCAATTTATCTCGCTCGCTTTCGGCGCAATATTGCAATTGTTGACAGTGGATTCAGCCGCGCAGCGCTCATCCCTACCACCCATAACTGCCCCGGCTTTCCCTCAGGGATCTCGGGAAAGGAATTTCTGAATCGCCTGCGCTGCCAGGCGGCACAGTATGGCGTTGAAGTGCGGGCCGGCAAAATCATGCGGCTCAGGCAGGTTGAAAATTTTTTTGAGGCAAACGTGAGCAATAGTGCCGGTAGCGGAAATAGCAACCATAGAGGTGAGGGTGGGGGCGGGGGTGGGGGAATGTCAATAATCCGTGCCGTTACGATATTGCTGGCAACGGGAACTGCTGACTCGAGACTGGATACAGCGACTGGAAGACGTGTATAAGGAAAGGACTTATCCGGTTATGCCCCATCTGTGATGCCTATGAAGCCACGGATCAGAACATCGCCCTGCTATCCTCATCTCCTCGAGAGGGTGTAAAGCATGCACTGTTTCTGCGAACATACAGCCGGAGCGTGACATTGATCTATCAGGCCAAGGCTGAACTGACGAGTGCCGAAAAAAGAAGGCTTCGTAAGGTCAATGAGAACCGCTTGAACAAGCTGGGTTATAGGCTTTGCTCGTAGCTTCTGCCGTTCATGGGTTAAGGGGTGTACTCTCCAGGATCCTTCGTGATAAATCTCTAACACCATCCTCTGAACTTACCATTACTTGTCTTCCTCGTTTCGGGGAGCAGGCCATAGCAGGATTATTTTGTTGCTGCCCCCTTTCCCTATACTCACATCACGATGAAGCGTCTTCGATTCATAAGAAGCATCGAGCAAATATCTTCCAGGTGCGAGCCTGACAAGCAGAAAGGGACCTTCGGTAACTGTATCCAGAATCACATTGTCAGAGCTGTCCTTGATCGTAACGCGAACATCGCTGATGTAGGCAGCACGAGCGGGCCCATTCTGGGCAAACTCGAGTACCAGCGGCCATGAACGTGCTTGCTGCAATATTGCCTCTGACTCATCCGTCCCGATGCCTCCTGTCAAATATTCGGTCTGGCCTTGTGATTGCATGGCCGGGAGTGAAGCCTGAGTGGAGGATGAATCCGAATCGCCTTGCGCAAGACTTGAGACCATACTCCCCAGTACAAATGCGATTGCACCTGCACGAATGCATTCAATAGCTCTCATTAGCTTGCCTCAGCTTCTTCAGTTGAGTAAAAAATAGGTGTACGCATTAACGCTTCTTTGATTTATTATCAGGAGAAACACTGGGAATATCATCCGCAGCCGGGATATCTGAGTCAACAATATCGGATGGTATTCCGCGACGGTCTGTATCTATCAGGCCCTGCTTCGTATCTTCATGCGCCTGTCCGATTACCTCTCGTGAATGCTCGCCCCCCCGGTGACTCGTCCCCGTCGGCCTCGTTGTCTCGTCGCGCTCATGCGGTAGCAACGTCTGATGCCCTTCCTTATCCTTGGTACGAGGTTTCGAATTGGGCAGATCCACTCCTTCCGTCAGCACCCCGGTTTCCTCGCGTCCCCGTATCCGCTTCGAGGGAGACTTTTTATCCGTGACCATCATTCACCCATACTGCGTACATGTTGACAGGCATAAACCGAAAGGCTGGCAAGTTCAAATTGATTCCAACCTTACCGTAACCATCGGCCTTCTGGCTGTGCCCCACCGCACATAACCGGCGGATTTTCCCCTGTACCCATTCGTCTTATGTCGGTTAACGCACGGCACCAGTCACTGAATTAAGGGAAGATGCCAATAACACTGAACGCTGCGGGGCATTTTTTTCTTTAGTGATAAATGGATTTTATAAAATTGCGAGGAGGTCCGGCAGTTCAGCACCTTGCGGATTGCCATTAAATGCGCCGCATGTTCATTCTTTGTACACGTCACTTTGAAAAAAGAGAGGTAGTATCATGAACGAACTGTTTTCTAAATCATGGCGCTCGCTGGCGCTCCGGGGCGCCATATCCTTGGTGTTCGGCATCCTGGCAGCACTCTGGCCTGGAATCACGCTCCTGTGGCTGCTCATCATGTTTGCAGCCTATGCTCTCATTCAGGGCGTAGTATCCACTGGGGCAGCATTCCAAAGCCGGAAAACCCATCATGACTGGTGGCTGATGCTATTGTGGGGAGTGGTAGGGATTGGAGCGGGTGTAACAGCATTCATGCTTCCCGATCTGACGGCCGTAGTGCTCGTGCTGGTAATAGGGGCAACCGCACTGGCAAGCGGGATTGTGGATATTGCAATGGCCATCCAGTTACGCAAAACCATCCATGGAGAAGGATTCCTGATTCTCAACGGCATCATCTCCATTGCGTTCGGTGCGTTCGTGTTCTTCTTCCCCGGTGCTGGCGCACTGGCACTGGTTTGGATGATCGCCATGTACGCCATCGTTTCGGGATTATTACTCCTTGCGCTCGCCTGGCGGGCCAAAAAATGGGGCACCGATTATGAGAAATGGCCTCATGGAGTGACCCCATAAGTCTTTATAGCGAGGATATGGGACGACAATGGACTTCAGATGCCTGCTCCAATGTACTGAATAGTCGATATCAGGAGGCTGCGCTACGTCGGCACCGTGACCTTGCTCGTGATCCTGCCTCAGGTCGCTATTAAACGAATCATTTTTGCTAAAGTTTGGTACAGCAGTAGTTACATTCTCCGGCGGGATTGGCTATGCTTGAAATCTCAATCCCATAACGGCCTCTTTCCGCTGTAATCGCAATGGAATTCAAGGATTACTACAAAATCATGGGCGTCCCGCGTGACGCCTCTCAGGATGACATCAAGCGCGCTTATCGAAAGCTGGCACGAAAATATCATCCTGATGTCAGCAAGGATCCGCAGGCGGAAGCCCGCTTCAAGGAATTGGGCGAAGCCTATGAAGTGCTCAAGGATCCGGAGAAGCGCGTAGCGTATGACCGCCTTGGCACAAATTGGAAAGCCGATCAGGAATTTCGTCCTCCACCGGATTGGAACGCCGGCTTCGAGTTTTCGCAACAGGGATTTACAGGAGCGGATGCTTCCCAGTTCAGCGAATTTTTCGAATCCCTGTTTGGGCGCAGTTTTCGTGCAGAGCAGGCGAGACGCGGAGGAGAAACCCCTGGAGGGCCTGGTGGAGCCTTCTTTCATGCCCCTGGCGAGGATCGGTACGCCAAGATAATGATCGATCTGGAAGATTCATATCACGGCGCTACCCGCACCATCTCGCTGCAAGTACCAGAGATCGATGCAGAAGGACATGTATCGACCCGCGAGCATAAGTTGAATGTGGTTATTCCTCGTGGTATCCGGCCGAGGCAGTACATTCGCCTCGTGGGTAAGGGTGCCCCGGGTCACGGGCAGGGAAAAGCGGGCGACCTGTATCTGGAAATCGAGTTTCGCCCCCATCCCATCTATCGAGTGGATGAGTACGACGTCTATCTTGACCTGCCCATAGCGCCGTGGGAAGCCGCTTTGGGCGCAACGATAACTGTTCCCACTCCGGAAGGAATGGTTGACCTGAAAATACCTGCTGATTCCACTACCGGACGGAAGCTGCGACTGAAAGGGCGTGGTATTCCCGGTAAAACACCCGGCGACTTCTACGTAGTATTGCGCATTGTGCCGCCGCCTGCCACTGATGAAAGTGATAAGGCCTTTTACCGCAGCATGGCCGAGCAATTCAAATCGTTCAACCCGCGGGCCAAACTGGGAGTTGAGGCATGAATGACGACAACGGATATCAAAAGGAAGCATCTTCATTACAACTGAAGCAGACAGTAACCATTATCGATGAACAGAACGCATTGACACTGACGGAGCTCAGTCACGCATGCTCGGTACAAAGTGGCTATATCATCGAATTGGTGGATGAAGGGTTGATCACCCCGCAAATTATGGCGGAAGAGCATGAACCGCATTGCTGGCGCTTCACCGGGGCACAGATGCGTCGCGCCAGAATGGCACTCCGGCTGCAAAGCGATCTTGGCATCAATCTTGCGGGAGTTGCGCTTGCCCTGCAGTTACTGGATGAAATTGAAACCTTGCGAATGCGATTAAGCGTCCTGGATAACTGGTAGCTCTGTTAACCAGTTGCACCGTTCGAACCCTCGAATCGCGAACAAAAGCTTCCATTCCGATATCCCGAAGCCACATCTTTTACACATCAAACCCGTAGCCCTCTTCCTTCACTCCGATTCGCTCCAAGCGCGCTTCGCTCCTTGTTCACATCGAGCGCTTCATCCCTCCATTATCAAATCCGTGCCCTTTATGTACGAAAACGAACGGAACACAAAGTGATAGCTCAGGCATTATCGCCTTCATCGCCCATAGTATAACCTCGGCATTCCAGAGTCGACTCATCGCAATCCCCTATCCGGGGTTTCGCCGTGCGCAACGAACGGCCATAGCAGGACTTCAGTAGACCGCGAGTCACGCTTGGTGCCGAGTTATTTTTAAGGGCGACGCAGCTTCTCAGCCATAGGATAACTTTGAATGGAAAAAGAACCGCTGATCAAATTGCCCTGGCGTGGGCGTGAAACGATTGAATCAGTACCCCCGCTACTGAAAGCGGCGCAGCGAATAGAAATAACCCTCCCCTCCAACTATAACCACGCCCTGTTTGAAACGCTCCATCCCGGAGAACCCCCAGCTCAACTTGAAGAGATTGACGCAGCAGGTGGACCGGAATTACTTGCCCATATTGCGGCCGTCAGTGGTCTGGAGGAATTCAGCCTGCTCACAGAGCCTCTAATCGCTGCCCGTGCGAGAGTGCAAGTTTTAAGCCCTGCGAAAGTCTTTATCATACTTCCCGGTGCAAATCTTAAAAGTAATGAACGGATCATCCATCCTGAAGCCGGGGAATAACTGCTGGCGCATCGAGCACGCGGACAAGGCTGCTTTTATCGTTGATGGAGCGGATTTTTTTTGTGCTTTCCGGGAAACGGTAAAACACGCCCGCCGTTCCGTATTGATCATGGCCTGGGACATCGACAGCAGGTTGAAACTGGTACGGGATGAGGAACCCGATGGCTGGCCGATCACCCTCGGCGACTTCCTCAACAGCCTGGTCAAACGTAACAGAAATCTCCATGTTCATGTCCTCGACTGGGATTTCGTCATGCTGTTTGCATCTGACCGCGAATGGCTTCCTCTCTATAAACAACGATGGAATGGCCATCGACGCTTGCATTTTCATCTTGATGATCATCATCCCACCGGAGCCTCTCATCACCAGAAAGTCGTGGTGGTTGACGACCAGGTGGCGTTTGTGGGTGGGCTGGACCTGACGCTGGGTCGTTGGGACACAACTGAGCACGCGGCGTGTGACGAGCGCCGCAGGGATTTGCTGACAGAACCCATACCGCAGCCTTATCACGATATTCAGATGATGGTTTCCGGCTCGATCGCAGCCGCACTGGGAGAATTGGCGCGTGAGCGGTGGTTTCTTGCAACGGGACAGAAACTTTCTGCTCCCAGGGTCAGGAGAGAGCCAAACTACTGGCCGGATTATCTTGCACCCGACGTTGAGAACATCGAGATTGCGATCGCCCGCACTGTTCCTGAATATGAAAACCAGAAAGAAGTGCGCGAGGTGGAACGGCTGATGCTGGATTTGATCGTTTCCGCGCGCGATAGCATCTACATCGAAGCGCAGTATTTTACTACCCACATCGTAGCGGATGCACTGGTCCGGCGGCTGGAGGAAGAACACGGACCGGAAGTCGTCATGCTGCTGGCGGAACAGACAGTCGGCTGGCTATCGCAATACACGATGGATGTGCTGCGCGAACGCTTGCTCAAGCGCCTGCTCGCCGCAGATCGGTACCACCGCCTGGCCCTTTACGAGCCGTGCATACCCTGGCTTGTCAACGAGTGCGTCAACGTCCACTCCAAGATCATCATCATTGACGATGAGCGGCTGCGTATCGGATCAGCCAATCTCAATAATCGCTCCATGGGACTGGATACCGAATGCGATCTTATGCTTGAAGCGAATGGCAGAGAGGATATAGGCCGGGCAATAGCGGGTTTTAGAGCCCGCCTGCTTGCCGAACATTTAGACATGGACGCCAACAAAATCAAAGAGCGCCTCGCCCACGAAGGGTCGCTGATACATACGATTGAAGCATTGCGAGGTCTTGGCCGTACCTTACGTCCGTGGCAGTTTCGAGTCGATGCCGATGTGGATGCCCTGGTACCGGACGAGGATATCGTGGACCCGGACAAACCGCTCGATGCGAGCCTACTGATGGCGAAAGAGCGCGCACCTGCGCGAAGTCACATTGGTCTTATCGTATCGATACTAGTCAGTGTATTGGCGCTTGCAGCCGCATGGCGCTGGTCGCCCCTCAAGGAATGGATAGACGTCAGTACCCTGGTAACGCTTGCCGCCGAATTCGAGCGCTCTCCAGCTGCTCCATTCATTACGCTCGCTATATTCCTTCTAGGTGGTCTGGTTGCATTTCCACTGACTGTGCTTATTGTGGTATGCGCGCTGGTATTTGGCCCCTGGTACGGTTTTCTCTATTCGATGGCGGGTGCGCTATTGAGTGGGGCCTCCAGCTACAGTATCGGCCACTTGGTAGGGCGTCATACGGTTTGGCGCTTTGCCGGGAAAAAAATCAGGGAACTGAACAAACGCCTGGCCCGACGCGGTCTGATGACTATCATCGCTCTCAGGATTATACCGCTCGCTCCATTCACGGTTATCAATCTCGTTGCAGGAGCGTCGCGAATCCGTTTCCGGGATTTCATGCTGGGAAGCGCAGTAGGCTTGCTGCCAGGGATAACCGGCATATCCGTTTTTACGGATCAGCTGGCTGCCACTATCCAGAAGCCTGACCTGACCGCGTTTGCTGCATTGGTTGCCGTTGCTGCGATCATAATCGTTATCGCATGGACATGCTGGAGATGGGCGAATCGGCGGCGTGAGACGATGAACGCTTCGCCAGTTACTCAATCTGACTGAAGCTTAGCCAGGCCCTGGCTCCCTGCTTTCTTTCAGCCTGACAGCTTTCAGTTTAAACACCTGGTTGGACATGAAAACGGGAATTCATGAAATTATATGCAAATGACATTAGCCACCTACAATATACACGGCTGTGTAGGCGCCGACGGACGCTTTAAACCTGACCGCATCATAGACGTTCTGCAGGAGATGAATGTCGATGTAATTGCTCTGCAGGAAGTAGAGCATCACCAGGTTGAAGGGTATGACCTGCTGGATTATTTCGCAGCGAAGACTGGGCTCACCGCCATTGCCGGACCAACCCTGGTACGCCGTACACACCACTATGGAAACGCCCTGTTAACGAGGCTTCCGGTTGTGGCGGTAAATCGGATAGATCTCACCCTGCCCGGGCGGGAGCCGCGCGGGGCACTCGATGTCACTCTTGCCTGGAACGAGCGACAGGTGCATGTGGTTGCGACCCACCTCGGCCTGCGACCCTGGGAACGACGGCAACAGGTGCGCCACCTGCTTAGGCTGTTTGAAATCCGCCTTACGGAGGTCTATGTGTTAATGGGCGACCTCAATGAATGGTTCCTGTGGGGACGCCCTCTTCGCTGGTTGCACGCTCACTTCAAGCGCCCCCCTCATTGCGCCACGTTTCCCGCGCGAAGACCTTTCAAGGCGCTGGACCGCCTATGGGTGCATCCGCGCCGCCGACTGAAAAGACTCGAAGCTCATACCAGCGGCCTTGCGCGGATTGCATCGGATCACTTGCCCTTGAAAGCCATAATAGAAATCTGACCGATTGCTCCTTGAAGATCTGCGCAATCGGGATTTATGGCAGCCGACCTATCCCCATCCAAGAATTATCTTTTTGATTCAGTTACTTTTACCCGTTATGGGCAAGCAGCGTTGCGGGGAATGCACAGCGTACACTCGCCGTTTTCACCCCACTCGCAGCATTTATTCGGGAAACAGGTACCTCCGGCGGGGAACCCTCCCCCGCCGCCACCGCTACCGCTACCGTTCTCCGGTATATCGATAAAGTCCAGACAGTCACGGCAATAGGCGAACATCGAGCCCATGCAGGCCGCATAGCATGCAATCATGCCGGGAACTGACGGAAAAAATGCAGTGCACCCGATGCAACCCAGAATCCAGCCGTTACAAAGAATGTTTCTACCAAAACCGCATGCTTGAGGGGAAACGACAAGGCTATTGTTGAGCCCTGATCCGGGGTGTTGGACTATATGGCTGGCTGCATATCGTGAACTCGTTCTATATATTGCGGCTTCGGCAGTAAACCCTGGCATATTCATTTTTCAATCGCCCAATCGTCTTTGAGGAGATGATTTTCCTGCAATCTGCTTTTTGCATATGTCAGTTGGCAGTTGACTGAATGATATTTGTCCGATATCCAGTCATCAGTGCGATAGCGCACCTTGGATGACGTTGTCTTGCATACATGCAGCCTCCGCAGTTGCTTAGTCGCGAAATTGTGATTACGTGCACAACCGCACAGAATTCTATGGCCCGTGAAACCTATTATCCTGCGATATCAGCAATTTTTTCATAGAGTTAGGATACGTCGTTGGAGATACGTCGTTACCTTGGAAAATCCGGATCCGTCCGATGGATCAAGTCTACAGGAGGCAAAAATGCTAGGAAGAATAGTGACACTCGCCGCAGTTGTTGCAGGGGGAATGATGTTATCGAAAACATTCAGGAGATCGAGGAACTCCGGATACACATCGACTGTGGAGAACTTCGTCGAAGTCAATGTGCCGGTTAGTACTGCATATAATCAATGGACCCAATTTGAAGAATTTCCCAGATTCATGAAAGGCGTGCGCGAAGTACGACAGCTCGATGACACCCACTTGCATTGGCGGGCAGAGATCGCAGGCAAGGAAGAAGAATGGGATGCCGAGATTACGGAACAGGTTCCCGATCAGCGGATCGCCTGGCATAGCACGAGCGGTGCCAAAAATTCGGGTGTTGTAAGCTTCTACGGAATCTCAGACTCAAAAACCCGAGTGGTGCTGAAGATGGATTATGGACCGCAGGGCTTCCTTGAAGGACTGGGGGACGCTCTGGGGGCAGTAAAGGCGCGTACGAGCGAAAATCTGCAGTGCTTCAAGGAATTTCTCGAAAGCCACGGAAAGGAAACCGGCGCTTGGCGCGGTTCAGTTGGACAACATTAGCTGTAGTAGTTCTCAAACTCAAAGATCGTATCAGCTCTTCCCCCTGATACGATCAAAATCTCTGTTGCCATATTGGCAAACCGCTTTCTTCAAAGAAAATTCGAAAAGCTTGTCGATGTATAAAGTGCAACGCACTGTGAGCCAGGCTTCACGTTCCCAGTAGTTCAACAACCATGCAGCAACACTCGAACCAACATCCGTTTATTTCGTGTTTTATTTTACGTCATGAAAAGGCAGCCTCCTTCTTACGTCGCGCGAAGGCATCAGCATTCTCCTGTTCGTTCTTAATTTCCGATAGATGGCTCAGTTCGAACACCTTCATCTGGCGTAGCCCACTTAGTCGTTGCTTTAATGTTATTTTCAGCACGGCTCGCATTGACACAATCAGGCGTTGCATCCAACGTGCGCGGATTGGTCATGCAATCTTTTAGCTTTGCAGTTCGTTCCGTTGCATGCGACTCATACCAGTCAACGGATCTGACGTCTTCCTGGGTGCGGGTACCGCATCCCGCAAGCATTGCTATTACGAGTCCACTCACTCCTACTGAAACGATAGTCGTCTTCTCTCTCATAGGTAAATTCTTCGAGGGTAGATTATCTGTGAGAAAACAGGCCCCATACTCCCGTTCTGTCTGTGTTCATACCACTTGAATTGAGAATTGCATAAATCAGCGGGCTAATTCTGTGCGGTGGCGTACCCAACCCGAAAAGAAAGCAGAATCTTTACAGAACCCCATTCTGAACTGGCGAGGAGCCAGGATCGAGCCGGGGTAAGAAGTTTACAGCGCACCAGCTCGATCTTCTTCTGGTCTGATCTAATTACCCCATTTCACTGGCCACCGGGCTCCGCAGCAGACCGCGGCTTTCCATCTCCCGTTGCAGCATATCCATTGCCTGATCATGAATCAGATCGAGCGCGTCATAGCCACGATTACGCAATGAGGCCGCCTTGAGCATTCCACAGGCCATAGTTTTCCTGATTTCACGCAACCCGATCTTTTGGCCACAGTAGGCGCGAATTATCTGCTCGATACCCCTGCGGTTGTGGATTCCCGTCCCAAAATTTGCAGCGAGGTGCCGACTGAGCAGATCGAATCCGCTCGCCTCCCGGCCGAATTGAACATTTATGTACGCCATATGCAGATCGGATAATATGCGATTGCATAAGCTTAGAATCAGCGCTGCCTGCGCGTGAAGATCGTGCGCGGTCAATTCACCATTTGCGCCGCCCTCCCCTGCTCTGTCAGGTCCACGCATTGCGTTAACGGACGAGATTTTCACGATCGGACGACTAGTGGTTTCATACGCCCAGCTCAATGCATGCTGCGGATCATTAAACTTCATTTGTCATATTCCCTTTTTTGAAAAAAATGTACAACGAACGCCGTGTTTTCGCCCTTTTTCACAGAACTCCAGGTTATTCCACCCCATCCGGATTTTCGATTCATGCCGGCAACCGTGGCATGATCGAGCCTGTCTACGCTCTGCAACCGCTTCTGGATTTCCGTACTCCCAACGCTCAAGAGGCAAGCGCATATTGTTCTTTTCAATGTCTGATCTTCTGATACCCGTTCTCATTGGTTACCCTCCGATTCCTCCCTCAAAATTTTCCACCATGGTTGCGGCTGTACTTGTGTGAATGCCTGTGCCACAGGTTCGACGATAAGTGGTATAGCTTTGTGATCCCTTGATGAGATGAACCTTTTTTGCTTGAAGATTTCCAATGAGAATATTATTACAAGTTTTACTTGTATATGTCAAGGGAAACTTGTAAACGGGGTGCAAGAATTGCTTGTATTATGATGGCATGGACATTGCGCGGATAATTCGCGAGGGGCGCGAAAAGCTTAAATTGAACCAGTCCGAACTGGCCGAACTCGTGGGCGTATCTCCACAAGCGGTTCAGCAGTGGGAATCTGGCGCTACGCAACCCCGCGGGAAAAGACTGAACAGGATCGCGGAAGTGCTCAAGCTGCCCCCAGCGATGATGCATTTCGGAATGTCACTGGAAGTTCCGGCTGCGCCTGATACTACTGTATCGCCTCAGCCGGAGAATCCGGCCCGTGGAACTCGAGGTACTTCTCCCCGTGTCGCTGAGAAACCGGCTTCGGAGAACGATGCACTTATCAATCAGGTTATCGAAGCAATGCGGCGCATGTCTAAAGAAGATGCAGCGCGCCTGGTAACAATAAGCAAGGCGCTGGTCGGCGAAACATCTGCCGAAGTGGTTGAGGCGGTTCCTTCGGTAGATCTGAAACCGTTGCCGGTACCGGATCTGCCTCCTCATCCACCTCCAGCTTTTCCTCCGCGTCGGATGTCCGAGAGTAGAACAAAGGTCAGGGGAAAGACGGCAATCAGATAGACGGCAGTTTTCCAGGCACGGACCGGATCGCCGTAAAAGTGACAGACGCCGAGGCTGACCCTGATGGAGTAGTATGTTTATAAAAAGAAAAGGTACATACGGAACATATTTGCGTCACTCACCGATAAATATCATAGTGATAATAGAAGAGTTGATGAACCTTACAATAATCTGGACCAGTGATACGCCAGTAACACTCCTGCCATCATGAGACCATTAGCAAATAGACTGCCGTATGACAGCACGGAGATGCTGCTCGCTTTTCATGTTTCAGAAAAGGCACGTGCAAAACGTGACAAATATATTATGCAATTCCCCGAGGAATTGCGGGAACTCGAAAAAAGGAGGTATACACTTGAGGAGGCAGTAAAGGAAGTGCTGGGTGAAGTAGCGGAAGTCGCATTGCTTATCCGGGAACTGGAGAGCTGATTTATCCGGAAGGCCGAAATTTAGCACGAAATAACATATTGATTTTACAGTTTTATATCTTATTCCTTTTTTTCGCCTTTTTTATCGATCAGGAGCTCATATGAAAAATCTAATTGTTGCCTTGCTCAGCATATTGGTACTTTCTTCGTGTGTTATCACAGGAAAAATGTCAGGCGTCCGGGAAGGCATGACAAAAGCGCAAGTGATAAACACTGCGGGTAATCCGGATGGCTATCAGCGCAGTGGCGATTATGAGGCATTGCTCTATATCGATCGCCGGCACACCTGGTCCTTGTTCAGTGGACCCTATCCGAATACTGTCGATTATTCGGTCATTCTTCGTGATGATCATGTGATGGAGTTCGGCCCTGGCAGAACGCACGAGCGCCAGGCTGAAGTTCCTTTCGTCAGGGTTCCCGGGCGTTAACTTAAAACTCGACCCCTCCTTCCATTCGATACTTGTAAACAAGTTTACTTGTTTACAAGTTTATCTTGACAAATACAAGTATTACTTGTATTATGCTCTCCATGTTGCAACACCACAGTTAGTCGGCCCCGGTGTTGCAACATCCGTGAAACAGACGTGCAGCCTGCCTCAGGCATAGCCTCGATCGAGTAAGACCCTCAGGGCGTCGAAAGACAAGCGGCCAGGGAAGGGAAAGGCACAAAGAAATATCCAGGCCGTGCCTGGCGCGGAACTTGAGCCCGATTTGAAAGGGCAAACCATGGTAGAGCGAGGGAGAGCGTGATGGGAAACGGGGTGGGACGATGGATGAACTGGATGGCAGGGTGGACCGAACATCGTCCCGCCCCCCTTGATCTCTCAGATACCGAGATACTTGACTGGTTAAGCGAATACTGCGACCAAGCCGTCTATAATCGTCCGACATCGCAATCTTGTGGCGGCTTCATCCTCTATTGCGATGAAATCAGAAGCAGCGCCTCCACATTGCGGGAAGCAGTTTGTCTTGCGGCGGCGAAGTGGAGGGAGGCGAATGATTAGACGTTTTCTGGTACTGGCACTATCTGATCGCACTATCCAAAAACTTTAATACAGTCTTGCCAGGTGAACTGACGAGAAAACAATGGGAAAAGTTCGCCATGGCCAATAAATCCTTCCCTACACCTTCCTCAATTCCACCGCCCTATATTACCTCTGTCGACCTCATGCGTGGGCTGGTCATGGTTCTCATGGCGCTCGACCATGTGCGGGGGTTTTTCACCGATGCGGATTTCAGTTCCACTGATCTTGGGCGTACCACTCCCGCCATCTTCCTGACACGCTGGATCACTCACCTGTGCGCACCGGTATTTGTCTTTCTGGCGGGTACGAGCGCCTATCTGTCTGCATCCAGAGGCATGACGCGCTCACAACTGGCGAAACGATTATTCCTGCGAGGATTGTGGCTGGTATTTCTTGAACTGACGGTGGTGCGTTTTGCCTGGTTCTTCAACCTGGATTATAGCTTGATGGATTTGCAGGTAATCTGGGCGCTGGGCTGGTCCATGGTTGTTCTCGCGGCACTAGTCTATCTGCCGCTATGGGCAATAGCCGGCTTTGGCATCGGCATGATCCTGACTCACAATCTGCTCGACGGCATACGGCTTGAGGATTTTCAGGTAGCGGACGGCTCGCTCACCTGGAAAGGATGGCTGCTAAGCGTGCTCCATATCCCCCACTTCCCAGTAGTGTATCCCCTCATCCCCTGGATCGGGGTAATGGCCGCAGGTTATGCATTTGGCCCGATCATGCTGCTGCCATCAAAGACAAGAATAAAGGCGGTGCTTGAATGCGGCGTTATTCTTGTCGCAGGCTTCCTCATTCTCCGAGCCCTGAATATCTATGGCGATCCCGATCCCTGGGTTGTGCAGGAAACCTCGGTGTTTACCCTACTATCCTTCCTGAATACGACAAAATATCCGCCGTCGCTGCTCTATCTCCTGATGACGCTCGGACTCATGTTACTGCTGATATCTGCATTTGAATGGTGGCATGAGACGCATGGGCCCCATGGCGGCGCGGGTCGTTTTCTTATCACCTTTGGGCGCGTGCCCCTGTTTTTCTATCTCATTCATCTGTATTTTATTCACGGGCTCGCCCTGCTCATTGCGTCTGCAATGGGAGCTGATATCAGCTCATTCATGACTTCTTCGTGGGAATTTCCACCCGGGTGGGGATTCAGCCTTCCGATTATTTACCTTGTCTGGGTTGTGATAACCGCAGCGCTCTATCCCATCTGTCGACGGTTCGCCGCATTCAAGTCCCGGCATCGCGGCAGCTGGTGGACGCCTTATATCTAAAGGGCCGTAAGTCTGAGGGGTAAATTCCGGAGGAGACGGGAAACAAGTCAGGTTGCACGTCAAATGTTCCTGTATGTGCGCTATCCAACGAAAAAGAATCGTTCCTTTTGCTATGCTTCAAGTTTCTATGACAGGAGTTGCTGTAATGGGTGACGATCTTTTTCAATTCCCAATCACGGGATGGGAAATAAAAACAGAACCTGTTGAGGGATTACTCTCGGTCCGTTTTCCATTTTTATCCCACGAGCAGCAAAAGCTTGCCGAGGCAGATCCTGGCAGGCCCTACGTAATGCAGGCTGAACAGGCCCGAGAGCTTCGAGACGCATTGTCGAGAGCAATCGAACGCCTTGAGGACCACGAGCTTGCAACCCCCCTGTTGGCGGAAATATACAACCCGTTTCTCATCTATTAAGCGAAGCGCAGCAGTTCGCTTCGCAGTCCCAATTCATCGAGCAGGATAGATAGTAAAAAGCAGTAAACCCTCGGCCATTGCCAGGAGTGAGCGAATATATTTGATACGCTCGATCTCTGATGAATTCTGAACCGCCACCAAATCGCCTCAATAGGCCGGTCGACGAAGCGTATGACCATACGCTGGGACCAGCGGATGCCGAAATTACCCTGGTCGAGTACGGTAGTTACGCCGATGCGTCCTCACGCTCGGCACACGAGCGCGTTGCCGAGCTGCGAAGCCGGTTTGGCAACCGCATGCGCTATGTATTTCGCCATCGCCCGTTGGCAGGAAGCAAAATTGCGCGTCGTGCAGCTGAGCTGGTGGAATCATACGACGATCCCGCTCGATTCTGGAATCTGCATGTCGCACTGATGAGTCGATCTGACAAGCTGAATGCAGACGATCTGCGCGCCATTATCTCTGATTTGAAGCTGGACAGGAATAAAGGAGCCGGACAGGAAGAATCAGCAGCAACAAGAGCAAGAGATCGCGTAGATGCGGATATAGCCAGCGCAGACGCCAGCGGTGTCACTGTCACGCCGACATTCTTCATCAATGATCGACGTTACGATGGCCCCTGGGATGTGCGTTCACTCTCTGAAGCAATGCTTGGCTCGCTTGGCCACGTTGTGCATGCTGCCGCGCTGGATTTTGCAAAGTGGGCGCCTTCGACCGGGATCATGCTGCTGCTTGCGACCGGGCTCGCAGTTATTCTGAGCAACTCCGCCTTTGGCCCGGATTTCAACGAAATGTGGGAGCAGCGCCTCGGGATTACGTTCCATCATAGCGCTTTTGAGCTTTCATTGCGTCATTGGATAAATGACGGATTGCTGGTGATCTTTTTCCTGGTTGTCGGGCTCGAAATCAAGCGCGAGTTCACCGTGGGGCATCTTGCAGACCGACGATCCGCAATGTTGCCAATCGCCGCAGCGATTGGGGGCATGGCTGCCCCCGCCTTGCTTTATCTGATTCTGGTGCCGTCAGGACCGCCAATCGCTCCGGGATCGGAGGGGACTGATGGTACATGGTCATATGGGTGGGGTATCCCAATGGCAACGGATACGGCATTTGCAATCGCGCTGATTGCCATGATGGGTAGGCGTGTTCCAGTCGAGCTACGTGTCTTTCTTACCGCGGCTGCCATTGTGGATGATATTGGGGCAATCATTGTCGTTGCAATTTTTTATTCAGGTGAGTTGCATATCGGTTATCTGGCCAGCGCAGCCGCGATTGCGGGATTACTGGCGCTGCTCAATAAGGGTAGCGTGTATCGGGCGTCTCCGTATGTAATTCTCGGAGTCGCCCTGTGGGCTTGTGTGTACGCAAGCGGGATACATGCTACGCTGGCAGGCATCATTCTCGCATTGTTCATTCCTACACGCCCCCCGCCCAATCTTCGCGCACTCATGCTGCAGGCGGATGCCATTCTGACCGCGGAAACCCGGCGTGGGAGGGAAGTTATGCATTACGGTCCTTCCGAACCTGCACTGGAGGCGTTGGATGCCATTCATGACCGTTTGGAATCTCCTGCTGATCACATGCTCCGGCATCTGGCGCCAAGATCGAGCTTTCTGGTATTGCCGGTGTTTGCGTTCGCGAATGCAGGAGTGGTTGTAGAGACAAGCGTATTCAGAGAGCACGTACCATTAATGCTCGGCACCGCAACAGCATTGGTCATCGGCAAACCTCTCGGATTTATCACTGCCACCGTAACCGCTGTTCAACTGGGCTTTGCCACCAAACCAGAGGCCTATTCCTGGCGACAGCTTGGGGGAGCGGGAGCGCTCGCCGGAATCGGTTTTACCATGTCGCTTTTCATAGCCAGCCAGGCCTTCTCCGAGGTAAGCGATTATGCAGCCGCCAAAATCGCAATTTTCGGCGGATCTATCCTCTCGGCAGTCATCGGCGTCGCCATACTCTGGAATGCACAGGCAGAGGAAGAAAAAATCCATGAGCGTGAATAGAAACGGTCCAGGCCGAAATAGCAAGGGGACGTGCTGGAAGCGAAGGTAAAAATGAAGCAGATATCCGGGCGGTAGAACCATTTTCTGAAATACCTGTTGATAATCAAGCTATACGATGAAAGTAAACGATAACTTTTCCATATGAGGAGGGAATATGGCTACAAAGAAGGCGTGGGCAGTTTGGAAAGGTGGAATCAAGGACGGGGGCGGAACGATTTCCACCGAAACGGGTGTACTGAGCGAGGCGCCTTACGGTTTCAAATCGAGATTTGAAAATGGCAAGGGCACCAATCCGGAAGAACTCATCGGCGCCGCGCACGCGGGCTGTTTTTCGATGGCGCTCTCCCTGATGCTCGGAGAAGCTGGTTTGACCCCGGAGAAAATCGAGACGCACGCTGCTGTCACGCTCGATAAAGTTGGAGAAGGCTTCGAGATTACCACTATCCACCTTGAAGTTGCCGCCAAAATTCCAGGGGCAGATCAGGCGAAATTCGAAGAGATCGCCAACAAGGCAAAGGAAGGCTGCCCTGTATCCAAACTATTCAAGGCAAAAATAACAATGGATGCAAGACTGGAAACATAGTTATTGCCCGATAAAGCGATCGGAGCGCCATTCGCCATCATATTACACGGCGAATAACCGGATTTACCCGGAACTTGCCGATAGCTGGAAGAAAGCATATCAACCTTCGCTCCGAGATACCTAGCGGCAGCACCGATAATACCGCTGGATCGTTGGAGCGAAGCCCGATACCTCAACGCATGAGACTTGCTGCAACGCTCGTGTGGGTGATCGTCGCACCGGTACGAATCAGACATCCAGCTATATGAGCAATAGTAATCGAAGGCGGTTACTTCAACTGCTCATACAGCATCTTTAATATGCGCTTTGCGTCACCGGAATCCTCCGCCACGCCATCCTTGTTCAACACCGTGACGTCG
>Ga0134128_10002888_pt1 | contig 21079 bp, 26 predicted proteins | sample KB31754_FD_96462 | JGI IMG/M metagenome (GOLD analysis project Ga0134128, IMG submission 96462) | Terrestrial soil microbial communities with excess Nitrogen fertilizer from Kellogg Biological Station, Michigan, USA - KB3-175-4 | ecosystem: Environmental > Terrestrial > Soil > Unclassified ...
CTGCGTCCGGGGCACGAGACGTCGTTACACGTCTTCACGCGCAAGCTCGAAGGGGTCCTCGCCCGCGGCGCGGCGCTTCTTCTTCGAGCGCTGCCAGACCACGCCGGGATAGCCTTTCAGCGGCACCAGCGACTCGCCGGTGTAGGTCCATTCCTGCAGCTCCTCGATGGCGAGGTGATAGAGCGGCTGGCGGCCGGTGCGGCCCGAGAACAGGGCGCGCGAGATGTTCACCATGTGCGGCGCGCGGGCGCGCTCGTAGAACAGCGGCGTGCCGCAGGTCGAGCAGAAGCTGCGCGTGGTCTTCGTGGCCGCATCGTCATAGCGCGTGATCGCGGTCTTGCCCCTGGTGATGCGAAAGCGCTTGCGCCAGCTTCCGACATAGGTGGCGTAGGCCGACCCATGCGCGCGGCGGCTCGCCGCGGCATGGTCATGAAAGGCCCAGCGCGCCGGCACATCGATCTCGAAGGCGACCTTGCCGCACAGGCATTGGCCGGAGGCTATTCCCGCTGCGGGCGCTGGTTTGGCCATCTTCGTTCTCCGTCGTTCCGGGACGATGCGTCAGCGTCGAACTACGGTGCGCAATTGCGCACCTGAGAACCTCGAGATTCCGGGTTCGCTCGTTGCGCGCGCGCCCCGGAATGACGACGGGGATCGGGTCATCACGCCGGCGCCATCGGCAGCGCACCGCCGGGCTGGAACGAGGAATGGGAGACGTTCATTGCTAGCCCGAATGATAATGCGATCTTCAAAAAAGCGAGGCATCTTGTTCGGAAACGGCAGCGGTGGCAATCCGCTGGGCCGGCGCGAGACCTCCCATGCGGCTTCGCGCGGGCCGTCATGGCAGTGCCGCCATCAGCTGCCATTGAGATGCCATTGAGCTGCGATGTCCTGACCCAGCCGGAGAATGCCCATGCCTTTGCAAGCGATGTCGCCGAACCACGTTGCCGTCGTCACGGGCGGGGGCTCCGGCATCGGGCTTGCCGCGGCCTTGCGCTTTGCGCAGGCCGGCATGAAGGTCTGCATCGCCGACATCGGCGCGGAGCGGCTGAAAGAGGTCGAGCCCAAGCTGTTATCGGCCGCCGGCAACGCGGCCAACGTCATGACCGCGACCGTCGACGTCAGCCGCATCGAGCAATTGCAGGAGCTGCAGCGCGCCGTGCAGAAGCGTTTCGGCGGCACCGACATCCTGATGAACAATGCCGGCATCCAGCCGGGCAGCCGGATCTTCGGGCCGGCCAAGACCTGGCAGCGCATCCTCAACGTCAACCTCTGGGGCATCATCAACGGCACGCAGGTGTTCGCACCGCAGATGATCGAGCGCGGCCGGCCCGGGCTGATCATCAACACCGGCTCCAAGCAGGGCATCACCACCCCGCCGGGCGATCCCGCCTACAATGTTTCCAAGGCCGGCGTGAAGGCGTTCACCGAAGCGCTCGCGCATGAGCTGCGCAGCAAGGAGAGCCAGATCAGCGCGCATCTGTTGATCCCGGGGTTCGTCTTCACCGGTCTCACTGCGCACGGCCGCACCGAGAAGCCGGCTGCTGCGTGGACGCCGGAACAGACCGTCGACTTCATGATCGAGAAGCTTCAAGCCGGCGATTTCTACATCCTGTGTCCCGACAATGACGTGCCGCGGCAACTCGACGAGCGGCGCATCCTGTGGGCGGCCGGCGACATCGTCGAGAACCGTCCGGCGCTGTCGCGCTGGCATCCGGATTATGCGGGCGCGTTCGCGGCGTTCGTGAAGGGCACCGATGCGTAGGGTGAGTTGAGCACAGCGAAACCCACCATCTTTGCCGCGAGAAAAGCGGTGGGTTTGGCTGCGCTCAACCCACCCTACGAATTACTATGAATTCTCGCGATGACGAGCCACCTACAGCGTCTCCTGCGTGTGGCCGCAATTCTTGCAGGTGAATTTCACGCGGGCAGCACCGCGCTCGGCCGAAAGGCGGTTTGGCGCGCCGCATTTGCCGCACACAGCCTCGATCCTGGTGTTACCCTGCTTGATGACGAGGTTGCGCTTTGCCATGGTCTCGCGGATCAGCCGCTCGGCCTCTTCGCGCATCGACTGCTTCGACATCCGTTACCGTCCGTCTGATGGGTTGTGCACGATTAACGCGGACACATGACAAGCTTCCGTGACGGACCGTCATGTCTCGACGATGACGTAAGAATCCTCGACATGCACGGAGAAGGTTTCCGCGACATAAGGTCCCTTCTGCAGTTCTTCGCCGGTTTCGACCGCAACGGGATAGGAACGCACCTTGAAGCGCTTGGGATCGAACCAGGACTGGCCGTTGCGCATGTCGAATTCCCAGCCGTGCCACGGACAGCGCAGCAATTCGCCGACGCGCGAGCGCAGGTAGACGCCGGGTTCCGGCGAGGTCAGCCGCGCCACGCAGGCCGCCTTGTCGAGCGGCGCGCCCTCATGCGGGCAACGATTGAGCAGCGCGAAGAACTCGCCATTGACGTGGAACACGACGATGTCACGGCCGTCGACGCCGACCACCTTGTTGCCGCCGGGCGGAATTTCCGAGGTGCGCGCGACGATGTGACGAGGCATGCCTGTGGTTCCATCCGGCGCCGCCAATGGCAGCGTGCGAAAGCAAGTCTAGCGCGATGACGTCAGGCGATGCAAATCAGCCGCAGGAAACCTGCTCTGCGGCCGCAGCGGGGCGGGCCGATTGGCGCGCGACGGTGGAGAAGCGCGGGCTCTGGATTTTCCCTTGGCTGCTCGCGATGCCGAGCTCGAGGCTGTCGGCGATCCGCCGCGCACGCTCGATAAAATGCGAGGCCGCCTGCGGCGGACAAAGCGCGTTGGCGGTATTCTCGAACAGCGCGATCCAGCGGTCGAAATGCTCGCCCGCGACCGGAAGCTTCACGTGAACGTGCATCGGCTGGCCGTGATAGCGCCCGGTCATCAGCGCGACCGACGACCAGAAATCGCAAAGCTTGGCGATATGGGCATCCCAGTCGCGGACGCGCGTCGCGAAGATCGGACCGATCAGCGTATCCTCCTGGACACGGGCATAGAAGGTTCGCACCAGCCGCTCGATCATGGCGTCGTCGATCCCGGTCTTCTCCATGAGATCGCGCGTGACGCGGGCGCGACGCTCCGCCGCACCTTCGGGATCGTCTACAAACGCCATGGCAAGTCCTCGTTGATAAGATGTATTTTATCTATATCTTTTTGCCGGATCGCGCAAGAGCGCCCACAAGCGCGTCATGCCCGCGACGATGCCGATGCCCAAACCGAACGCAATGGGTCACGCCGCCGGCCTGATGCCGAAATCGGCCGGCGCCAGCATGAGGTCCGCGAGCGTGTAGCGGTCGAGCGTGCGCATGAAGGCAGCCGTAGCCTCCTGCAGCACTCCGCGCAGCCGGCAGCGCGGGGTGATCAGGCATTGATTGCCGCTTCCGAAGCATTCGACCAGCGCGAAATCCGGCTCGGTGGAACGCACGACCTCGCCGAGCCTGATCTTGTCGGGCTTCTTGGCCAGCGACAGGCCGCCGTTCCGCCCGCGCGTCGCTTTGAGGAACCCGGCGCGGGTGAGCTGGTTTGCGACCTTCATCAAATGCGCGCGCGACAGATCGTAGAGCTCCGCCGTCTCCTCAATGGTGACCAGCTTGTCCTTCCGGACGGCCGCGTACATCATCAGGCGCAGCGCGTAATCGGAGAAATGGGTCAGGCGCATGGGTTGCTCCGCGGTTCCCGCGCGCAGCCATCACGGTGATGACCAACGCGCCATAAACATATACCACGCATATATGTTATCAGGCAAAAAACATCCCGCTCCTTTTTCAAGGAAACGGGATGTCTCCGATCCGCCTTGCAACCGACTGGAGCGCGCTAGAAGTCGTAGACTGCGCGTGCGTTCGTGCTGAATATCTTTTTCCGCTCGCTGTCAGTCAAGGGTGTTTTGAAAGCGAACCGCGCATCATCGTAGTCCCAATGCGGATAGTCCGATGAGAACAACAGGCGATCGATGCCGACCCACTCGATGAGCTGGCGCAGATGCTTCGCCTCGTCCGGCTCATCGATCGGCTGGGTCGTGAACCAGAAATGCTCGCGGACATATTCGCTCGGCTTGCGTTTCAGATGCGGAACCTCGCTGCGGAACCGTTCGAAATGCTGGTCCATCCGCCACATGGCAGAGGCGATCCAGCCGAATCCGCCCTCGATGAAGACGATCTTCAGTTTCGGGAACCGCTCCGGCACACCCTCGATCACGAGGCTTGCGAGCATCGCGGCCATGGTGTGGGCGTTCGACTGATGCTCCTCGCAATAATAGGACGGCCAGCCGCCGCCGGTCGGCGCATGTCCGCCATAGCCGCCGACGTGGATGCCGAGCGGCAGCCCCAGCGCCTGCGCGCGCTCGTAAATCGGCCAATAGCGGCGGCGGCCGAGCGGCTCGTTGGCGCGCGGCGAGATGTTGATCTGGATGTACTCGCCGACCTTGGCGCAGCGATCGATCTCTTCCAGCGCAGCCGCCGTGTCGTCCTGGCTGACCACGATCGAGGCCTTCAGGCGCGGATCGCGATGCGCCCATTGTGCCAGCTGCCATTCATTGATGGCGCGCTGGATTGCGGCGCCGCATTCCAGATTCTGCTGCGAAAAGATGAAGAGATCGAGCACCTGCAGGATGCCGAACTCGACGTCATAGGGATCGAGGTGCTGCTTTTGCATGAACGCCAGGTCGGAACCCGGCAGTCCGCCGGTCGGCGGCCAGGCGTCGCGGCGGCAGATCAGGGGCGATGAGCGCGGATAGGGCGTGGTGCCGATATAGGGCGTGCGCAGATGATCGCCGTAGGTCTTCAGGTGCTCCTGCCAGCGCCTCGGCAGGAACTCATTGAGGTCGGCGCGCGAGCGCAGGCTCGGATGGATGTCGCAATCGACCAGGCGCAGCCTTGTTGCGGCGGTCGCTTCCTTTTCGAGTATCGGGCGGTCCATGACGTCACTCATGCGATCCTCCTTGTTATGTCAGGCGCATGATCTTTTTCGAAAAACCGGTTCCCACTTTTTCGGATCATGCGCATCAGTTCAGCTTCAGCCGCGGGAACGTCTCCAGCGGATTGTCGGCACACATGCGCGAGATGATGCTCTGCGGCAGATGCGGCGGCATGGGATCGTCGCCGTCGAACTGCCAATGCGGATAGTCGGACGCGAACAGGAACATTTTTTCCGAGCCGATCTGGTCGATCACGTTCTCGACGCTGCTCTGGTCCGGCGGACCGTCGAACGGCTGCATGGTGACGCGGACATGGTCGCGGATGATCGAGGCCGGCTCGCGCTCGACCCAGGGCACCTCGACACGCACCCCGCGCCAGGTCTTGTTGGCGCGCCACATGAAGGCCGGCAGCCAGGTGACGCCGGATTCCATCAGCACCACCTTCAAATCGGGGAATTTGCCGAACACGCCTTCATAAATCAGGCTCAGGACCTGCGCCTGGAACGCCTGCGCCTCGACGAAATAATATTCATACCGGTGCGAGGGCCAGCCGACCGAGCTCGGCGCCTGCCGGTAGGAACTGCCGGCATGGATCGCCAGCGGCAGCTTGTGTTTCTCGGCGACCTGCCAGACCGGCCAGAACTGGCGGCGGCCGAGCAGCATCTCGCCCTGCGCCAGCACGAGGATGGAGACGAAGCGGTGGTCACCGGCGCGGCGCTCGATCTCCTCGATCGCAAGCTCCGGCGCCTGCATCGGCACCACGATGGAAGCGCGCAAGCGCGTGTCCTGCGACAGCCATTCGGCCGCGATCCAGTCGTTGATCGCCTTGCAGAAGGCCGAAGCCATATAGGGGTCGTAGACGGCGGAGGCGCCATAGAGCACGTTGCAGATCGCGTGGCTCGCCCCAAGCTGATCGAACGCGCCGCGCTGGACCATCTTCAGATTGCTGCCGGGTTTGCCCTCGGCGGACCGCCAATCGGGCCTGCCGGACAGTGGCATGTTCGGCGGATAGCTCGTGAGATCGAGGCCGTCGATCGCGCGGCTCACCACCTGCTCCTTCCAGTGATCGTCGAGATAGGGCAGCAGCGTGGTGCGCGTTCCACCTACCGCAGGATGGATGTCGCAGTCGATCCGCGTGGCCGTGGCCATTACGTCTCCCTCGCTTTCCTCTGGTCTGTTCTTGGCGGTGCTTCGCGCATGACAAATGTGCCGCCAGCCGGCTTCAAGCGCAAGCAAATAGCGGCCGGCAGGCTTGCCAAATCGGACGTTCAGCCATTCCTTGCGCACGGCGGCATTTGGCACCGAAATCATCCGGCTCGCCTGCCCCTTCACGATTGTTGAGGCATAATTGCGCTATATCCGACCAGCGCTTTCCGCGTGCTGGCAAAAGAGAGGTTTCCGATGAAGGCGACCGAACTGACGGCCTTAACCGCTTCGCTCCTGCTTGGCACGACGGCTACAGCATCGGCCGCTTCGATCAACGGCCAGGCCGCGCTGGCGCTCGCGGCTGTGGTCTCGCTGTACGCGCCGCTGCCGGCGGCGAACAAAAAGGCAGTCGCCGCGCTGTTCAAGGGCGACACCCACTTCCCCTTTACGGCCAGGATCACCGTCGCCGCGGAAAAGATCGTCTGCCGCACCAGCGACGTCGACCTCACCGCGCGCTCCTGCGAATTGACCTTCAAGACGGCGAACCGGGCGCTGAAAGGCCGCGAGGCGAGCGAGCTCTACGCGACCGAAGCGATGGCGGGCATTCCGCCCGACGGCGCGGCCGGATCGAATTTCGAAAGCGTCTCCAGGCTGAACTGCACGCTCGAGCCGAAGGCGCTGAAGGACAAGGCCGGCGCGGGCGCAGAGTGCGCCTATGAAGCGGCGAAATAGGCGTAACGTCACCGCGCGCGATCTCCGCGTCCAGGCGTGAAGCAGAGATGCGCCGGCAATTCCATTAAAGCGGCTTCGACTGCTGTCTGAAGGTCTTCGCTGCCGCCTTCGCGCCGTCCGCGCGCCAGGGTCCGGACGGCTGGCGACGCTACCGCTTCAGATTCTCATCCAGGCTCAGCCGCCCCGCCCCCGTGACGAACAACAGCAGGAGACCACCTGTGATCCCGAGATCTTTGCTCAGCAGGGTGAACTGCAGGTTCTGCGCGGCTTGCTGAAATTCCCAGTAGCGGTGCGCGGTGGCGAACGCGATCACCACGAAGGCGATCGCCAGCAAGGCACCGTAGCGTGTGGCCACGCCGAGCAGCAGCGAAACGACGATGACCCATTCGACCACATGCGCAAACACGCTCATGGCGTCGGGTGCGGGGTAACCGAGTGATTTCAGATAACCGGCGCTCGGCCCGCCGCCCCATACCGTCATCAGAAATAGAACGCCCAGCAGCACGCGTCCGACGAGCAGGATCGGATCGGCCGCACGGGTGGCAAAGCCGTCGGTCAACGCGAGAAGTGGATGTGATGATCGTTCAGTCATGATTCCCCCCAAGGTTTAGATATCGCGAAATGCCATTCCTGCCATGGCGCGCCAAGCTGCAGATGCCGTGCGCCCGGTCCACGGCTTCGACGAACGTTGCGCATGAGAGTGCTCTCAAAGTTTCTCATTTACAAGCAGCGGCAGCCCCGGGGCGCCTGCTGGCTTATACCCTCGAAGCTCGACACCTGAGGCAGAGATGCGCGTCCAAATGCATCGGCTTGCGGTTCAGCCGCAATCGAGCGTCTGGAAATCTGTGGACGGCCGCCCCGTGCCGGGGGATGTTGGGGAAACCAGATCTCGGGTACCTCAATGCCGACGTCCATCCCAGGCCTGAATATCTTGTTCATCGATGGTCTTCCGGGCTCCGGAAAGAGCACGGCTGCAGAGGCGGTCGGCGGCTCTCTCTCCAATAGCCGTGTTTTCGCCGAGACCGCTCCAAATCATCCCTTGCTGGTTGGCGCGCCCGACGGGATGGGCGCAGCGTTCGCAGACATTCACCAGATACACTCGGCAAATTCGTTTGCTGCTGCGGCGCTCGGAAAGCTGGATTCGTTCCTGCAGAGCGCTAAACGCGACGTCCTGTACGTTTTTGAGAGCCATCCCATACAGAGCACGGTTCGGGTGCTTTTTCAGTTGGACGCGCCTCAAGCGACGATATTGCAATTTTGGTCGGATTTGCAGGATCGACTGGCTTTCGTGCAACCTCGGCTGATCTACTTCAAGGAAAGCAATCCTCTGCAAGCCATGAAAGCGATCTATCAAAAGCGAGGGCCAATTTGGGAGAGCTACCTGATCAAGGCATTTGAGCAATCACCGTGGATGCAGGCGCGTGCTCTTTCCGGCGCCGAAGGTGCGGATCGAATGACTGTCGAATATGCGAACCTGGTCGATCAGTTGGCGGACTTGTGGCGGTTTCCGATGTTGAGACTCCCTGCTCGACCGACGAGCTACGAGGAACGGACGGACGCCCTCACGAAGTGGGCAATGGCGCCTGCGACCTGAGACCATCCGTAGTGACCGCCGCGCAGCGAACATGGCGCACGTGTCGGACTCCGCCTGCTCAGTGATGCAGAGCGGAGCCGTGGCCGCCACCCGATCAGGACCGATCAAAAGGGCCTGATTGGCCAAAGATCAGCTTCAGCCAGGGCGTGTGGAATGCGCTCATCTCGTCACGGCTGACGCTGCCGGTCGATTGGACGAGATGAACCTCGCTCATGTCTTCGCCTCGGCGTCGCGCCAGCTGGCTTCCTTGGCGCTCGACACCTCGACCCATTTCGGGTTGGGCGAGGCCTCGGCGTCGTAATTGTCGTGCCAGTTCCACCATTTGTACGGCGGAATCTGCGGGTAACCCTCGGGCGAGTCCTCCCAGATCTCCTGGCGGCCGAGCGCCGTCATGTCGAGATAGCTCCACACACTGCCCATCGCCTCATCGCCGCGTTCGTTGATGAAGTAGGTGCGGAAGATTCGCTCGCCGTCGCGGATGAACGCGTTGTGGCCGTGCCATTCCTCGACGCCAAAATCCTGATCGAAGCTGTCGGTGATGGTGTACCAGGGCATGGTCCAGCCCATCCGCGCCTTCAGCCGCGCGACGTCCGCCTGCGGCGCCCGTGAGACGTAAACAAGCGTGGTGTCGCGCTGATTGAGATGGGAAAGATGGGACACCTGATCGGCGCGGAGCGAGCAGCCGCGGCAGGCGTGCTCGGGCCAGCCGAATACGCCGGGCTCGAAGAAGGCACGATAGACGATCAACTGCCGGCGGTCCTCGAACAGGTCGTGCAGGCTGACTGCGCCTTTGGGCCCCTCGAATTTGTACGGTTTCTCGACCGCCATCCAAGGCATCCGGCGGCGTTCGGCAGCGAGCGCGTCGCGGGCCCGCGTCAGAGCCTTTTCCTTCACGAGCATCTCCTTGCGCGCGGCCTCCCAGGCTTTGGGCGAAACGATCGGAGGCGTCTTGATTCCAAGATGTCCCCGGTGCTGCGTGTCTGTCGCTTGGTTCCGATCCATGTGTCTCTCCTTTCCTTGTTCGTGCTTCCCCAGCCGGCTTTGGTCCTGTGCCTCGTTTTTCCTCGTCCGTGAAGTAACGGCGCGGCCGTCATTCCGGGATGGTCCGAAGGACCAGGCCCGGAATCTCGAGATTCCAGGTTCGATGCTGCCGCATCGCCCCGGAACGACGTTGTGAAACTAGCGGCTTCCGCCGGCGCTCTCGCGCCGGTTGCGCTCACGCAACAAGCTAGTCATCCGGATCGACCGGTGAGAGTGACAAGTGTGTCGGGATTTCAATGTTGCTGACAGCTATTGCCAGATCACAGAGGGAACTGTCGCCGGAATGCGCTCCGGGTCCGCGGTTCAGTTCCGGACCAAAGAGGAGACGGACTGACCAAGCTCCTGAAAAATCCGGCGGAACAGCTCCGCTTCCGCAGCAGCGTCAGGCGCGCCTTCGGTGCGCACCGAAAACACCCTGACATTCCTGGGGTCGTCGATCTCGATCGAACGCCTGGAAGCGGTCAGGCGGACGATCATGGCTCAGCTTCCCGCCGCCTGCGCCAAAGGCGCCGGCGCCATCGGCATCACCTCGCGCGCAAACAGCGACACCGAATGCATCACCTCTTCGTGGGAAAGATCGCCGAAGGAGAATTGGCTGATGAAATAGTTTGCGCCGGCTTGCTCGGTCATGGCGCGGATGCGGTCGCGGACCGTGGCGGGCGAGCCCGCGATGCCGCCGCCATTCTCGACCAGCGTTTCGAAGTCCCCCGGCAGACGAGCGAAGCGCGGCTGGGTGCCGTGCAGCTTCCAGAGCTTCATGAAACTTGTGTGAAAGGAGGGCCAGGCGCGGCGGCCGAGCGCCATCGCCTCGCGGTCGGTCTCGGCCACGACGACGAAGCGATTGATGCCGAGCAGCGGCAGCGATGCGAGCGAGCGTCCGGCGGCCGCCCATTCGGCGCGATAACGGTCGGTGATCTCGCGCACGCGACCGATCGGCCCGCCGCAGACGATGTTGATGTTGTTCTGCGCCGGCCAGACCGCGCCTTCCGGCACCGGCACGGCGTACCACAGCGGCGGATGCGGCTGCTGCGCCGGCTTCAGGTCGATCGGCACGTTCCTGAATTGATAGTGCTTGCCCTCGAAATTCACCTCATCGCGCGTGAGCGATTGCATGATGACCTGATACGCCTCGACATACATCGCCGGCGCCACGTCGGCGTCGACGCCGAAATAGTTCAACTCATGCGGCGAGGCGCCACGGCCGATGCCGACCTCGAGCCGGCCATGGCTCAGATGGTCCAGCATGCAGATCTCTTCGGCGAGCTTGAGCGGATGATGCGCCGGCAGCACATACACCAAGGCGCCGAAACGGAGCCGTTTCGTGCGCTGCGCGATCGCGGCCAGAAACACGCTCGGCGACGGCGTCAGGTTGAGCGGTGTCGAATGGTGCTCGCTCATATGGTAGGTTCGAAAGCCGCTCGCGTCATAATGGCCGATCAGCTCGAGGCGCTTGTCATATTGCTCGGTGAGCGGATAGCGCCCGTGGTCGTTCTGGTCGAAAATCCCGAACTGCATCGCTCCCCCGCAACATCTTTCCTGGCGGTTCTTTCCGGCCGCGCGGAGAGTGCACTTGCCGCGCTTGTGGCGCAAGCAGGTCGCTGCTTGACTTATGACCGCGCTGCAAATCCAAATAGGAGCCTCGAGGGGACGACAGGACGCTCGCGTGACGAATAACAATGCTGAAACACATGAATGCGACGTGCTGGTGGTCGGCTCCGGCTGCGCCGGGCTTTCGGCTGCGGTCACTGCCGGCCATCATGGGCTCAATGTCCTGATCGTCGAGAAGGAGCCGCGTTTCGGCGGCACCACCGCGCGTTCGGGCGGCTGGCTCTGGATTCCCGGCACCTCCCTCGCCCGGGCCTGGGGCATCGTCGAGGACAAGGAGCAGCCGCGGACCTATCTGCGCCACGAGGCCGGCAACAGCTTTGATGCTGCGCGCGTCGATGCGTTCCTCGAGAATGGCCCCGAGGCGGTCGACTTCTTCACCAGCAGGACCGCGGTGCGCTTCGACATGCCGCTCACCTTCCCCGATTATCACGCCGAGGCGCCGGGCGGCGCACAGGGCGGCCGCTCGATGGTGACGCGGCCCTTCGACGCCCGCGAGCTCGGCGCGCATGTGAAAGACCTCGGCAGCCCGCTGCCCGAGCTCACGGTGTTCGGCATCATGCTGGGATCGGGCAAGGACATCGTGCATTTCATGCGCGCGACCAAGTCGTTGACCTCGGCGGTCTATGTGGCGAAGCGCCTGTCGAAGCATGCGATGGACGTGATGCAGCACGGCCGCGGCATGACGCTGACCAACGGCAATGCGCTGGCCGGCCGGCTCGCCAAATCCGCGTTCGATCTCAAGATTCCGCTATGGCTGTCCTCGCCCGTGCGCGAGCTGATCGTGGAAGATGGCGCGGTGCGCGGCGCAGTCGTCGCGCGAGACGGCAAGTCCGTGCGCGTCATCGCAAAGCGCGGCGTCGTACTCGCTTGCGGCGGCTTTCCGCATGATGTCGCGCGGCGGCAAAAGATGTTTCCGCATGCCCCCACAGGCAAGGAACATTATTCGCCCGGCCCGACCGGCAACACCGGCGATGGATTGCGTCTTGCGGAAGAAGCCGGCGGCCGTGTCGAAGATACCCTGGCCAATGCGGCGGCCTGGGTTCCGGTCTCGGTCACCACGCGCAAGGACGGCAGCAAGGGCGTAATGCCGCATTTCATCGACCGCGCCAAGCCGGGCGTGATCGCGGTGACGCGCAAGGGCGTGCGCTTTGCCAATGAAGGCAATTCCTACCACGACTTCGTGCAGGACATGGTGAGAGCGGCGAAGCCCGGCGAGGAGGTTGCGGCGTTCCTCATCTGCGACCATCGCACGTTGCGAACATACGGGCTCGGCTGCGTGCCGCCGTTTCCGATGCCGATCGGACACTATCTCGCAAGCGCCTACCTCAAGCGCGGCGCGACGCTGACGGAGCTTGCGAGGCAGGCCGGCATCGATCCGAACACGCTCGAGACGACGGTTGCCGAATACAACACGCATGCGCGCGAGGGGCGCGACCCCGCCTTCGGCAAGGGCTCGCGCGCCTACAATCGCTATCAGGGCGACGCACTGCACGGACCCAATCCCTGCATCGCGCCGCTGGAGCGCGGACCGTTCTATGCGATCAAGCTCGTGATCGGGGATCTCGGAACCTATGCCGGCATCAAGACCGACGCGCATGCCCGCGCGCTCGATGCGGACGGCCGCGTCATCGCGGGCCTCTATGCCGCGGGCAACGACATGGCGAGCATCATGGGCGGCAATTATCCCGGCGCCGGGATCACGCTCGGACCCGCGCTCACCTTCGGCTATATCGCCGGCAAACACCTCGCCGGTGCGGGCGAATAGGTCTGCCGGTTTCGCGCTCTTGCCGGCGAGATCGACGGCATGGCGAATGCCGTCAAATTGCCCAAAGACGGGGCGATGATGTGATGGCCGGGGCAGCGTAAGAACGGTCTAAAGAATGATAAAGTGCCTTGCGGTCTTTTCGCTTGCGGCAATGGCCGCTTCCGCTTTGCCAACTCCGCGCTCCGGTTTCGCAAGCGATCTGGTCGAGGTTGGATTGTCCGACACTCCAGCCGCGACGCCGGCACCCTTCGCAACACCCGCGCCTGAGGCCTCGCCGAAGCCTGACGCATCGCCCGCTTCCGACCCCTCCTGCAGCGGCGTCACCTTCACCCGCGACGTGAAATATGGCACCGACAATCTGAACGTGCTCGATGCCGCGACCGCGCAGACCAGGCCCGGCGCCAAGCGTCCGGTGGTGGTGTTCGTCGCCGGCGACAGTTTTGCCGGCGGCGGCGATGAAGCCGCCATGAAGCCGCTGGTCGAGCGGGCGATGTGCTTTGCCGCCGATAAGGGATTGGTGGCCTTCCACGTGTCCTATCGCGTCGCGCCCGCGGCGACCTGGCCCGCTGCCGCGAAAGACGTCGGAGCGGCGATTTCCTGGATTTATGAAAACGCCGACCTGTTCGGCGGCAACGCCCAGGAGATCATCCCGATCGGTTACGGCACCGGGGCCTTCCATGTGGCGAGTTTTCTCGCGCACAAGGAATTCCAGGAGAGGGACGACCACGTCGCGGGCGCGGTGCTGGTATCGGGGGTCTATCGCCCGGCTTCCGGTGCCGGCGAAGGGGACCGCGCCTATTTTGGCGCGGACACCTCGACCTATGACAGCCGGTCGGCGATTCCGGGCCTGACCGCAATCGAGGAGCCGATCGTGCTCGCCTGGTCGCAGGCCGACGCGCCGCGCTTCATCGCGCAGGGCGAGAAGCTGAAGCAAATGCTCTGCGACGCCGGACATTGTCCGCGCACCTCCGTGCTTACCAGGCCGACGAGCCCGGCTTCGGTGTTCGACCTCGACGGCGAAAGCGCCGACCTGCACGAGCGCCTGCGGCAACTCATCGGCCAGATCGACGCGCGCGGATTGCCTTAAAGCGTGATGGGTCCCGGAACGGATGAGCAATTCCGCCGGGGCCCTCGGCTAGCGATGAAACAGGTCGCGCTGCGCGGAAGCGGGTGCCGGATAGGCGAGCGCGCCCGATGGCTGCGGCCGCGCCGCTTCATTGATGGTGGCGGCTTCGATCTTCTGCGGCGAGAAGATGTGAAAGACGCGCTCGCCCGCCGCAAGCAGATAGTCGGTGATGATGCGCCGGTGGCAGCGCCACCACACCGTTTCCGCGCACATGACGGCGCAGCGCCGCGTCTCGCCGAGCGCGCGCAAATGGTTCAGGCCGACACGGAACCGTTCGCCCATGGCGTAGTCGGCATAATTGTGAAAGCTGCCGTTCTCCCAGAACGCATTGACATCCGGCGGCACCTCGCGCGCCCGGCTGCGCAGGCCGCCAAGCGCCGCCATGTGCTTATAGCCGATCCCGAACGGCTCGAGCGATTGCGGCAGCGTGTCGCGGTTATATTGCGGGTTGGTGCGCGAGCGCGGCACGGTGCGCACATCGGCGAGCCACGTCACATCGACGCTGCGCAGCAGATCGATCAACTCGCCGAGGGGCCGCGTGCCGTGGCCGATGGTGTAGAATGGCTGCGCCATCGCCCGCCTCTGTCAACGCGCAAGACGCCGCAACGCCCGTCCCTTGTGCAGGGCGACGTGCTCGGTCTTGTCGCTCTTGATCTCGTATTGCGGATCGTCCGGACTCGCGTGGTGGACGTAGCCCTTGTAATTGACGTCCTTCTTGTGCACCCGCAGAATCCGGCCGCGAACCCGGCCGGCTTCCGAATTCCAGCTGACGTGATCGCCTGTCTTGAAGATTTTCACCATGGCTGACGTCCGGACAGGTATCCTGCGAACAGAACGATAAGCCCGAGCAGCAGTTCCTGCGACCGCCGAGGCGGCATCGTTTCATCCGCGTCAATGAGCAGTTGCATGCACCTCTACCGGGCGCGATACTCGCGCGCAAGTCATGAGCCGTAAACCCAATTCTCTGGCCTCGCTCATTGCGAGCGATGCGCCCTTGACGACCGCCTTCGTCTTCGACGGCACGCAGGTCACTCGCGCACACCTCGCCCGGAGTATCGACGAGACCGCGGCGTGGCTCGCAGCGCACGGCATCTCGCGGGGCGACGTGATCGCGGTCTGGCTTGTCAATCGGCTGGAATGGGTGGCGCTGTTGTTCGCCGCCGCGCGGCTCGGCGCGATCGTCGCCGCCGTCAACACGCGTTACCGCAGCGCCGAGGTCGAGCATCTGCTTGGTCTGTCCGGCGCAAAAATGCTGGTGGTGGAGGCGCAATTCCGCTCCATCGATTTTCCGGCCATCCTCGGCGGCATCGACAAGACCGCGGTTCCGAACCTTGAGCGCGTGGCTGTGGTTGGCGCGGGCGACATGGCGGCGCCATGGCCCTGCATCCGTTTCGACGCGTTCGATGCGCATTATCCTCCCGCGCCGGCGCCGCAGGACGATTTCGATGCGCCGGTGCTGCTATTCACCACCTCCGGCACGACCAGGGGGCCGAAGCTGGTCGCGCATTCGCAAGTAACCCTCACTCGCCACGCAATCTCGATCAGCACGGCGCTGGTGCTGTCGGCCGAGCGGCATTCGCTGCTCGTCATGCTGCCGTTTTGCGGAGCGTTCGGGATGAGCGCCCTGCTCGGCTTTCTGGCCGCCGGCGTCACCATTCACGTGCTCGATGCCTTTGACACCGAAGCCGCGTTCCGCGCGCTGCAACACGAGAAGATCACGCACACTTTCGGCTCCGACGAGATGTTCCGCCGCATGCTGGCGCTGACCGAGGCACCGCGGCCGTTCCCGCATGCGCAGGTCTTCGGCTTTGCGGCGTTTCAGCCGGGCTGGCGCGATTTTGCGGCAGCGGCTGAAGCGCGCGGCCTGCCGCTCTACGGCCTCTATGGATCGAGCGAAGTCCAGGCGCTGTTTTCGATCGGCAGGCGCGAGGCTCCCCTCGCTGAGCGCATCGAGTGCGGCGGCGTGCCGATGTCACACGATGCGATCGTGCGCGTGCGTGATCACGAGAGCGGCGAACTAGCCAGGCCCGGCGTCCTCGGCGGGCTCGAGATCAAGGCTCCATCGCGATTCCTCGGCTATTTCGGCAACCCCCAGGCGACCGCGAATGCGATGACCGCCGACGGCTTCTTCCGCACCGGCGACCTCGGCCGGCTGCGCGGCGACGGTTCGTTCATCTATGAGACGCGCGCGGGAGATGCGATGCGGCTCGGCGGATTCCTGGTCGCTCCCGGCGAAATCGAGGATGAGCTGAAATCCTGCGCCGGCGTTGCCGACGCCCAGGTGGTCGAGATCGATCTTAACGGTCAGGCGCGCTGCGTCGCCTTCGTCATTGCGGACGGCGGCGCAGCGGTGACGGACGACCCGCTGCTCGTGCATCTGCGCAAGCGGGTCGCGGGCTACAAGGTGCCCGCGCGCATCTTCTTCGTCGACGCCTTCCCCGTCACCGAAAGCGCCAATGGCGTCAAGGTGCAGCGCGGGCGCTTACGCGCGATGGCGATGGAGAGGATCGCGACGAAAGGCTGAGGCGAGGCACGTGCCTCATTGCTGCTGTTGCCGCGCTCGCCTCCAGCGGCGCGGCGTAAGCGCACACCAAAGGTGCCGGGGGGCCTTCGGCATCCGCCCTTCTCTTCTCAGGTTGGACTGCCGATGCGGCGACGCCCATCACGATCGCGTTCCTTTGGCAATTCCAGGGCCCGGCCGGATCAAGCGATCCGGCGTTGTCGTCTCGGGTCGAGGCGGTGCAGGGGCCGCACCCTCTGCCAACCATAGCCGTCCAGCCGGACACGCGGGCGCGGGTCGTCCGAGGTCGACCCGCGCAACCGGTCGCGACATCTTGCGGTTTCAATAGGTCTGTAGCTTGCTGAACGAAGCAGCCGGCCGCTTTGGAACGAAGATTTCGCTTGCCAGTTTTCACCTATTCGAACAGGAGCGTCCCATGTCTAGCGAAAAGAACCTGCAGGAGTTATTTCACGACACACTCAAAGACATCTACTTCGCCGAGAAGAAGATCCTGTCCGCCTTGCCGAAAATGGCGAAGGCGGCTCATTCTGAGGATCTCAAAGCCGCCTTCGAGAAGCACGAGAGCGAGACCGAAGAGCACGTAGCGCGGCTTGAAAGGGTGTTCGAGGACATAGACGAAACGCCCCGCGGCAAGACCTGCGATGCCATCATGGGCATTATTGAGGAGGGTCAGGAAGTCATGAAGGAATTCAAGGGCACTCCCGCCCTCGATGCCGGCCTCCTCGCGGCGGCGCAGGCGGTCGAGCATTACGAGATCGCCCGCTACGGTACGCTGAAGACCTGGGCGGAGGAGCTTGGCCTGAAGCAGGCAGTGAAGCTCCTGCAGGCGACCCTTGCCGAGGAAAAGAAGACGGACGAGACCCTGACCAAGCTCGCCGAGAGCGAGGTCAACCAACACGCCCAGGCGGCCTGAAGAAGATTGACATTGGGCGCCTGGCGGTTGCGGGTGACTGGCGATGCGGCGGCGCGGCTGCGAGCCGCGCCCAGTTTGCTTTGAGTTTTCCGCATGGAGCCGCGCCCCAACTTGCGCCGGCGCGATCCTACGCAATTTTTCACCGGGCGGACCGCCGCTCGAGGCTTGACGCGCTACCGAGCCAGCTTCTTGATTATTTTGACGGCGTGGGCGGGACCGCGCCATCCCAAAAACTCCAACTCCTTATCCTGAAGTGCATTGGTAGCGCGGAAGAACTGCTCGAGTTCTTCCACGGCCCGGCCGGGAAGGCGACGAACGTCCGCGATATCGGCCTCGAGCGGTGAACGGTCGGGCACTGCGAAAACTCGATCGTTTCTTTCATCTTTGCCCTTGGTCCTTTGGATGATTTCGAGAACGCCAACGGGCTTACAACGAAGCACCACGCCAGGATACGTTTGCGAGTCGTGGATGATCAGAACGTCCAATGGATCGCCATCATCGGCCCTTGTCGAGGGAATGAACCCCCAATCGTAGGGATACGTCAGGCCCGTCATCAACGGCTTTGCGAGCGTAAACACCTTGAGCTTGGCGTCGAAGTCGAGCTTGCAGGTGCTTCCGCGAGGCGTCTCAACGACCGCGTGGATGTGCTCTTTGTCTGCCCAGGTCGGAAGTTTGAACAAGTTCATCGTCACGCCGAACCCCTAGCTGCCCGCGAGGCGCTTCTCAAAGCCGTACCCGCCCGCAATGCGGGTGCGATCCTGCTTGGCGGCCACGGCTGGTTTGTTTCACCATCGCTCCCTCTTCATTCTCGCCAAAACAAATTGCCGCCCTGCGGTTCCGGTTCGCAATTCTCACTCCGCGGTCTCTTCCCGGGTCTTATTGCGAAACGCCTCGATTTGCTCTGGCTGCCTCTCATCAAGTTTTGCCAGCTCATCGCGGGCGTCGCCATGGACGCGAAGTAGCTCATCCAGCTTGGCATGAATGGCTTGCGTATCACGGTGCTCGGATCGCTGGATGAACAGCGTCATGAGCAGTGTGGCGATGTTGGCAACGCCATGCCAGCCGAAACTGTCGGGCTCAAACGCCAGCCAGAGTACCGCGTAAACAACGACTGCGCCGACCGCCCATGGTCGGGCCAGCCACATTCCGGCGACGGTCAGAGCTCGTTGCAACCGCTTGGCCATGGCTTCAAGTCTGCTGACTCTCACGGACCGCGCTCCATTCTTCTGCTCGCGCCGCCAAGCGCTCGTAAGCGCGTGCAACCTTGAGAAGGCGCTTTCGGTCTTCCGTCTCGGCATTGCGCGCCATTTCGCGCGTCTCCAGCGCTCGCTCATGCCAGCGCACGGGGTAAACAGTGAAATCGGTATCGGCCATACCAGCCATCCTCGCCAGCCATCCTCGATTCTGTACGAAATTAAACAAAGAGGAGGCTCGGGGTTCCAAGTTCGCCGGCATGCGCCTCGGAAAAAAAACTCGCGTGTATGCCGATCTTGCCGCAATGCTTGAGTCGCTCGAGTTCTGCCTTTCAACCAGCCTCCCCTCGGCCGGAATGGCTCCATCGGGGCAAAGTACGACAGCTATGGCCTTCGCGGTGCGCCCGAAGCGGACTCGTGGCTGTCGCGAGGGCTGTCCCACCCGCGAGGAACGCGACGCTGTCACCGCGAAAAAGCAGTTCGCCCTCGGGGATTGTATCCAGGGTCGCGGACAGTTTGGTCCTTGTCGAGAGCTCCGGGGCATCGAACGATTTTGGCTCGCAGCGCGAAAGCTCCCAGCGCCGGATGGTTGCGCCCTCCGCACCGCCCGTGCACGTCATCGCTTCCTCGCCGAACCACACCGCGCCCCGCGCCAGTTCGAAACTCGCGAGCGTCGATCGTCACTGCACCGTGGACCACGAAGACCATGCGTATGCCCGCGGGCATCGTCGCAATCGCGGCGTCCTTGTAGATGTCTTCGAAACGGCTGAGACGCGGCACCATCTGCGATCCGGTGCGGCAGCCGCGGCACTAGTCCGTCTTCGCTTCCGCTGCGCTCCAGGTGGCGGAATGCCTCCGCTTAAGCGTGGCATCGCGGACGAGATTTGTTCATGCTAGGTTCCTGGCATTGGACTCAATGCGGCATGTTTGGTGCATCGCCCGAGGCATATTCAGGCTGGTAGGGTGTTTAGCGTAAGCCGTTGCGATGTGTTGTTGAGATCCTGGGGAAGCCACGAGTCGGCGCGACTTCATGACTAGACCCGGGAATTGCGGCAGCCCTGCCTTCGAGTGACGATCGCACGTTTGGCGTCCGGTCTACCTTGGAAGAAATGGTGAGGGGTCATGATAGAACGACGGAAATTCATCGCGCTCTTGAGTGCCTCGGCTGTTTTACCGAACGTCGCATTGGGTCAGCGCCTACAACGCAAGCTTTGCGTCGTCCTTGCGATAAAGTCGTCGGCAGAATACCAAAGCGCTCTTGAGGCATTCCATCAAACGTTGGCTTCGCTTGGCTGGAAACGCGACGATAACCTCCGAGTGGACCAGTTCTGGTCCGCAGGTGATCAAGGACACGACCACGCACTCGCGGTAGCGAAGGATGTCCTTGCGCTCAACCCGGATGTCATTCTTGCTCAGTCAGCCGCGGTGGTAAGTGCCCTTCGTTCAGGCACTCAATCCATTCCCATTGTTTTCGTGCACGTAGCCGATCCTGTTTCCAGCGGATTCGTCTCGAATATTGCGAGGCCGAATGGCAACATTACTGGCGTTACGAATACGGTGCCTTCCCTGGGAGGGAAATGGCTACAGATACTCAAGGATATGGTTCCTGGTCTCGGACGCGCAGCGATGCTTGTGTTTCCCGAAAATCAGCAACCAGATCGGGCCTTTTTCCTCAGCCCCTTTGAGGAGGCAGCCCGTTCCTTGGGTGTGAAGACCGTCAAGGGCGAAGTCACAGATGTTCAAGGTATCGAAGCCGTTTTTGAAAGCTTGGCGCAATCAGGGGTACCCGGAGCCGTCGTCGTCACGCCCCATGCATCATTGGCTAATCATAGCAGGGAGATTGTTGCACTCGCTGATCGTTTCCAAATTCCAACCTCTTATCCCTATCGCTACTACGCGACACAGGGCGGTCTGGTGTCATATGGCGTCAACAATCTAGATCTCTTCAAGCAGGCTGCACCCTATGTGGATAAGATTTTGCGTGGCGCGAAGCCGGCTGATCTGCCGGTGCAGCAGCCAACACGCTTCGATTTGGTGATAAACATGAAGACGGCCAAGGCGTTGAGGCTATCCGTGGCTGCGGGCCTGCTCGCCAGCGCCGACGAGGTGCTGGAATAAGTTGCTGTCGGACCTTTGCTTCCGAGGGGCCAATGAGACGGCGCGAACTCATCATACTACTCGGCGTCGCGGCAACACGGCCCTAACAGGGACGATTGAGCTTGCGGCGGCCGACGTTACGTTCGGAGTAACGTGGGGCGTGCAGGGTTTGCTTCGGGGTCATGCTCGGTTCGCGCGATGTCCGACGCGCAGCGCGTGACGCCCTGGCGAAGCTCATCAACTGCGAACGTCACGATGACGGGTTTAGTGGACGGCTCGTGGAAATCACCTTCTCGCCGACCCGGCACGAGACGCCTAAGTCGTTGAAGATGATGGTGGGCACGACAGGGATCGAACCTGTGACCCCTACCATGTCAAGGTAGTGCTCTCCCGC
>Ga0134128_10002890_pt1 | contig 21069 bp, 13 predicted proteins | sample KB31754_FD_96462 | JGI IMG/M metagenome (GOLD analysis project Ga0134128, IMG submission 96462) | Terrestrial soil microbial communities with excess Nitrogen fertilizer from Kellogg Biological Station, Michigan, USA - KB3-175-4 | ecosystem: Environmental > Terrestrial > Soil > Unclassified ...
ATACCCCTGCCTGATGCTCCAGCGGCGACAAAGGCATGGACTTAGCCTACAATCGGCGCTGTCCTGCCTGGGGGAATTTGACCTGGCCAAAGGTGGGGGAATTTAACCTGGCCAACGGGGTTGCTCCTTTCCTCGTTTGGAGCAGACGCGTGTCTGGGCAAAGCTTTGGCAGACTATCTATGGGTGCAAGGAGACACTCATCGACTTTAATGTTTTTCCCCTCGGCCGTGACGTGAAATCCTTTGACGTCTACCGGTACGACTTGTTGGAAAAACGCAAGCGGCGTTTCTAGTTCATGCCAATGTGTGGAGACTACGAAGCATCGTACTTTATGCTGATCAACTTGCAATGTGGTTAGGAACGCGGAGATATACTTACTGAGTTCATGTAGCGCTTGGCGGGCCGCCTTATCGCTCCTCTTTACTTCAATGATTACAAAGCATCCCCAGGCGTCCTTCGCTAGGATATCCAACACACCGTCGGCGCCCGCCAGAGTCTCAACCGGACAATTTTCCGTAACCTTTGTCAAACCATGCTCAATCAATCCAAGATTTTCTGCCAGATGGTCGCGAAGCTCGTCTTCATTATTGAATAGTCCAAGAACGGGTAAGGGGTTCAATTTCACTCCAGTCAAATATGCAGACCTTTCATTCTCGCCGGTTCAATCCACACCCATCCGGCAAAACCCTGAATGTCAATCAATGCAATAGCCCAAATATTGGCAGCCTAGTCACCTGCATGGCTTGATTAATGGCGAAAGTAACGGAGATAACAGCAATCTCAACATTTCCTTTTTTGTAAAAAACAACATAAAAGAAAATTTACAATCCATTGATTTTTAGCGCTTTTCCCCGATCTTCAGCGAAATACACTCGCCACCGCAACCTGTAAGAACTAACAGGTTGAATTGACAAATCAACCATGCAAATATGCGTAACCGCTGGTAAAAGAGCGAAGCTATGCTTGAGGAAAGCGCGCCGGCGGAGTGCAAGGGCATCACATTTAAATCCGGGGGAGGATTCACATGAGGTCGAGCTGGATGGCTGCCGTACTGGCGGCTAGCGGTACCGTATTTTCTTCGCCTTCGTTCGCTTGGTCAGAAAATGGACACCAAACCGTCGGCGCCATCGCCGACATTCTGATTCAAGGCACCAGCGCTGAAGCGCAAGTCAAAACCATCCTCGGCACCGCCGGCGGCCAGCAACTGTCGCTGCAGACGGTGGCGGTATGGGCGGACTGCGTTCGCGGCGTTCATCCGGAACAGGGCTTCACCTACGATCCTGGCAAATACAAAGTTCAGGCTTGTCAGCTCTTCGAAGACGACGCCGGCAAGCAAGCCATGATCGCCTATGCCCGCCGGAACAATTCGAACTGCCCATATAGTGGGAAAAATTCGGAATGCCACAAATCGTTTCACTTTGCTGACGTTGACATCGAGCACGACAGCTATTCGACCAAATACGTTGGCACGCACGACTACGACATCGTCCATGCTATCGACGCGGCAATTCTTGTCCTGCAAGGTCAACCCAGCCACGCCCCATTCAACTTTGCCAGCAAAAAAGAGGCACTAATGCTGCTCACGCATTTCGTGGGCGACCTGCACCAGCCGCTACATGTCGGTGCAGTGTACCTGGATCAAGACGGCAGCGAGGTCGATCCTGACGCAGGCACCTACGATCCGGCGACCGACACAATTGGCGGCAACGCCATTTCGGGCACCGGCGGTAACTTGCACACGCAATGGGATCACACGAAATTTGCGTTGACCGATCCAGAGGCCATGAATTCCCTTGCCACGCAGGCGCGCCGAATTGGCACGACCGACGGCAGTTACATGCACTGGGCGGAAATTTGGGCTGGCGACACCATCGTCGTGGCACAACAAGCCTTCCAGAACGTATCGTTCTCGTCAAAAGGAGACGAGAAGACTTGGCCTGCAACCTACGACGATAGGCGGTCCTATGTTCACGACATGCAAACCGTTCAAAAACAGCAGGTGATCAAGGGCGGTGCGCGCCTGGCGAAATTGCTCATGATAATTTGGCCGGATCAAAACTCGACAAGCGATGCCGGTCAGGCTGCGCCCCCATCTGTTGGTGAGTTCCAGCCAAAACTGCGGCAGGGTGGCTAATTCTCGAGGTCGCAAGACAAAGCTTAAACGGTACAAAGGCAGTTGACATTCGCATGCGCACCTGACCAGACGACTTTGCCGGTGGAAAATATGGACGAAAGCCCAGAGATTGACCTATGCCTATCTGGCGGCGGATTTCGGGCCGCGTTATTTCATTTGGGCAGCATTCGCCGCCTCAATGAATTTGGCTTGCTCGCGAACCTAAGCGTGATTTCAAGCGTTTCAGGTGGAAGCATTTTGAATGGCCTGCTGGCATCAAAATGGTCGGAGTTGGAAATTGACGCATCAGGTGTCATTTCCAATTTCGAAGAAAAAATCGCCTTGCCCATGCGGAAGTTCTGCTCGACCGATATCAGAACTCCTGTCTTGTTGGGTACTCGACTAAATCCGCTGAATTGGAAAAAGCTGGCCTCGGATTATTTTTCAGTTTCGGCCGGCTATTTGGCCGAGCGAATAGACACCTTGTTCCAGGGCCGCCAACTATTGGACGTGCCAGCGCCAGAAAATCGCACACCGCGCTTCGTATTTTGCGCAACAAACGTAAGAACCGGAGCATGCTGGCATTTTCATGCCGGCGCGCAAGGTCGCATGGGTGACTTTTACACTGGCTATTGTGATGCCGGTTGGATAAAAATCGGGGCAGCTGTAGCGTCCTCGGCGGCATTTCCCTTAGGATTTGGCGCTTATCAGCTAAAAATTCCCGATGAGCATGCGCTTACCCGAATAGATCCTTGGGGGAAGGAGCAACCGATTTCGGCGAAACGCCAGCATGAATATCAAGCGAGGATCTCCGACATACATCTGCTAACCGACGGCGGTGTATACGACAACCTGGGCGTCGATCCAGTATGGCAGCGAGAAGCCCTTCTGGTATCCGACGCGGGTAGCCCCTTCACATCGGTAAAGGCTAATCGCCAATTCGTGATTCCTCGCTTGCTGCGCGCACTCGACATAAGCATGTCTCAGGTGGGTGCGCTGCGCAAACGCTGGCTCGTCGATCAATTCGCCAACAAGCACAAACGCGGAGCACTTTGGCAGATAGATACAATTCCGGAGGATTTCGGCCTCGCAGATTCAAAGGGCTACTCTCCCGCAATCCGCTTACTGCTTCAAGGTGTTCGTACGGACTTGAACCAATTCTCGGAAGGCGAGATTGCATCCCTGGAAAACCATGGTTACTCGATAGCCGATGCGGCTATGCGATCCCGCGCAAAGACACTTTGGCCTAACACCTCTGCCCCGTTTAGCTGGCCATCCGAAAAGTGGTCAAGCGAAAACGAGAACATGATCGCTGAAAGTCTGCGCAAGAGTGGAGATCGTCGAATACTGGAGGGCATCCGCCGCTACCCCTTTGGCCAAACCGAAAATTACATGTGACCAATAATGGACTTGTGGGGAAACACATGTTCAGCCAGGCGGCCGCTTCGGGGCCGCCGGCTGCAATTCCAAATTCTTCCGAGCACCATCATAGGCGAACATGTCGTCGCTACAGCCGCTACGCTCTTTTTTACTCGTTTCGACAATTACTCCTTTAACCGTTTGTAAATGGCGCCAGTGACTTTCAAAACCAGAAGGGCGAGAGCCGATTGCCAGAGGAACGCATTGAGCCCACTGGCGAATACCAGGGTGGTTGCGCAGAAGGTGGCCGACAGAACTGGCCCGAGGTTCGGTCGCTTCAGAGAGGAAATGCGCACAACAGCGTCGGACAACGCAGTTCCGCATAATGCCAGGAACATCGCAATCGGAAACGCCACGGCGAGCATCTGGCTTGGATATGCAAGCGCCGTCTTGATGGAAATGACAATGATGATTGCGTTCGCGATGTCCTTCAGCGTCAGAATCACTGCACGGCTCATCGTCGATGGCTGCTTGCCCCCCAGTGCGTGACCGAAGAGCGATGCGAGCGCTATCTTGGCAATGTCGGGCGGGTTCTCCAAGAGAATTAACGGCGCGCTCATCGCGAGATAGGCTGCTATGTCTCCAAGAGAAGCGGCAAGGAATCCACTTGCTGACGCCGCGACGATGTTGCGCTGCTCACTGGCCCCCACGGTGGCCAAAACCAATGACACCACCCGAATCGATCCCACAAACCAGTTGGGAGAAATATTGCGGTCGTAGGCAAGCGCAAAAAATAGGATGCAGAAAATCGTCAATGCATATACAAACACCAGGATAATTTTCCAAAGGGTTAGATGATTATCGTCATTCATGGCCGCCTCCATAACCAAGCTATTTTTTTGCTCCCTGTATTTAGCTTAGCGAGATTGTCTAGCCATGCATTCCATAATTTATTTTGCGCAGCGCAGTATGTTCGAACAACGAACCTAGGCTATACAACGATGACGAAACAATAATGGTTTCGCCTTTGGGTAGGTGAAAAGTGTGTCACGCTAATTCGGCGGAAGCGTTTTGAAATCGTGACAGTTACAGATTAGATCGCCTTTCGAATTTTCGCAACTTCGTTTGGACGAAGCTACATAAAATGTTATTGGGATGTGACGAGCAGATATTCGTGAGTACCAGTTTGATTCGCAACGAGTTACTTGAATGCGGGGAAGGCAATCATGTATAAAAAGAGAGTGCAGCGGGAGTTGAAGATCGCAGGGCCGAAGCTCCAAAGCGAGTTCGATGAATTTTCAGCGATATGGTCGAACTGGTCAAAAGGAATAAAAGACTTCACGCGCGAGAACAACAAGACCTTCAGTCGCACGCCTGATTCAATGCGCGATCCTGAATTCGGCTTGGGACTGGCGTTCCGCTGGTATCTACTCGCGCTGTCGCTTTTCGTTGCTAACATCAAGGGGAAGAAGGCTCCCGAGACGGCTGAATTTCATCGTTTCTGCGCTCACCTCTCGCAGAAAAAAATGGACTTGGAAGGGCAATATAAAGACCTGATCCAGTTTGGTTACGTCAACAATAATCAAGCTACGAAATATAAAAAAATGGGGGATTCAGCAGAGGAAACATATCGCAGCCGTTCGAACCTGCAAATGCTATGCGAAGAACACGCGACGCTATATCCGGACATTGGCTTGACCCCCGCGCGCTTTATGGCCAAGCTCACTGGGCCGCATGCTTTCGAAAGGTTCTACCTGCTTATTACAAAGGGGATTCCATGCCCAGAGTCGAGTACGGAATTGGTCGCCAACGTAGAATACTATTCTGAGCGGGTCCTCATTGATGGTAAGGATCCGATGGATGAACTGCTCGCCAAGCTCAGCGATGAACATGGAAACAGACCTATTCTGCCGGCATATCTCACGGGGGGTGGGCAAGGAATCAGAGCCATCGCCTGCGCACTGTCCGAAAGACTCTCGCGCGACCCTGCGGAACGCCCTCACCTGTTAATTCCAATTTCCGGGTTGGAAGCGCCGCACGACCGTCGCCGTGACGTTGAATATGTAGCCGATACAATTCTTCACTGGTTATTTGGCGAAAAATTATTAAATTATTCTGCCAACGCCAACGTTCCCGACAGGTATACCTCGGACGAATATCCCCTGGTCTCAGATCGCGTGATCCAAAAGCTGTTCTGGGCGCGAGACCTCATTGGGAAGACTGGCGGGGTCATCATCATCTTCACTGGGCACGAGCCGGTCACCGGTCCGTATCGAAATCTGGTCCGGGCAATTCGCAGGACGCCGCCACTACAACAAGTGCTCGACATCTTGGTGCACCCGAGCATCGCCGGCGAGTCCCCGGAGTTGGCGCTGCACAGCTATCGGAATACTGACTTTGTGGTTCTATCGAGTGCGCCAATGGACATGCTGAGCACATATCGTCGCGAAGACATTAAATTTGGTCAGCCGGTTTCAAGCTACGGCCCTGCTATCCTGAAATCCTACATTGATGCGGCGAACATGCGGATGTTCGACAATCACATCAATGCTGCTGCACGCGGAGTTGCAAAACACTCGTTCCCGCAAAATGACATCGTTGAAGGATTTTCCGATCGCGATGGAGGTCCCGAAGAGGTCTTCCTTGCTGCGGTATTTCAAAAACTGGAGCTATGCGCTAAAAGCGCACCATCGGCACTTAACGTCGACTTTTCAAAAGGGGTCGACTTAATTGCGGGCATGATGGACGAGGTGAAGAGCGAACTGGACCTTCTGCGTCTGTCATTCATTGCACTAAGTGAATCGGGCGTCAAGAAAGAAAGTTTGGAATTTTGGACAAGATCATGGATTGTGGCAGTTGCCGAATCCGGCGGATACCTCACTGAGCGACTAAAACGTTATTGCGGTATGCCTTCTCTTGAACGTCGAGAGACCGATACCGCAGATTCGATCGACGAATTTTTAGTGCGATACCGGCATATCCTCGCTCTTACAATGGATGAACTCGGTGGTGCAAGTATCAAATCGGCGGATCATCCATATGTCTATCCTAGCTACCCCACGGGCGCCGCAACGTTCTTTGAAGAGATGCAAGATTCTCCTGACCCGATATTGAACCCGACCCGGTCGATTGTTTTTATGTACCAAGCAGTTCGAAATGAAGTTTTGAAAAGAATAGGAAGGAAACCTGACCAGCCATGGAATCTACCCCTGATGCGCGAAATCATCGCATCTGACGCACTGCGGCAGCACTTAATTCAAAGAAGAATGTGGGAGCCTTGGCAGAGCGCCGGCTCGAAGTCTCTGCGGCGAGCATGGGAATGTTTGTATCATGGATTCCTCTCTTTGCCTCCAAAGCCAGAATTGGCGGCCAGTAAAACGTGGCCGCGGGCGAAATGGCCTGCAGGATTTGAATCCAGTCCACAAGAGCTCTTCGGCAATTTATATCAAACGTTATTTCGCGAAATGTTAGATGGCAATACCACGTATCGCCTTAGCAGGCATCTCGCCGTCGATGCCGTACGGCTAGACATCGCACGCCTGGCACAATCTGCGTTTTCCGGTACCGATCATGAAGAAGCTGTAAGCTTCGATCAAGTTCCCTGCTGGCACGATATGGAAGGGATTGCAGGCTCTCAGCCTGTTGAGGAGTTCATGATCGATCATTTGGTCGTCGCTGCAATGTCGGCGCGTCGCATGGGCATGAACGTTGGGCAGGATGGACTTCAAATCGTCGAGCAGCTGGAGAAGTTCGAGAGTCCCGATTTGAAGCCAGCCATTCTCGCGCGAATTCGAAAAACCATTGCCGATTTTGAATACGAAAACAAAGACCACCTTAAAGAGAATAGCTCGACAGCCTTGCTCAGCTGCAGAGAAAGGCTCGAGGCTCTTTCATTTAACACCCGCCTTATAGATGGCCTTCTTGAGCAGGATTTCGTTGCTAACGTAGCCAACCACGCGGCTTTTTCATTGTCGGTCGAATGTGCTGGGCAATACCTGCTCGAGCATGCTTCTGCCGCAAATGCATCGAAAGACGTCACAGATTGGCTGACACGTTATGCCGATCTCTTGTATGCGCATAGCCAGGTTCATTTAAACACTCGCGAAGTGAGAGGCGGATACGCCCTTGCCGCATTTACGGCCACGCTTATTGCGAAGCAGATCCTTATAAGTAGTCAAAAAGGGGGCAAGCCATTGCCGATTCATTTGACACCCCTGGGCTTGCGCACGATGATCCGGTCCGGCTTAGAGTTGATAAGACTAATTCGAACGCACGCTATCAAGAGGGGGCAATGTAAGATTGATCGGCTGACTCGACTTCAGCAAGAAATTCGTGGCGCCATGGATTACTATGCGTTGAAGTATTCTGGCTTCGCCCCAGACCAAGTTTCGATGCTCTTGTTGGAGTCAAGATTCGCAAGAACCGTCGGAGGAACCGCATCCTTTTCGAAAAACAACGAGGAATCTCCGCAAAGCGATTTCATCAAGAATACTGTCGCTGCAAACTACTTGAGGCGCGCAGAGGTTCGGATGTACGGTTTTGGATTTCGTCCACGACTCAGGATTCGGTTTCTACTCGAACAGTGCGCAGTTCTACGCGATCGATGCAATGTCCAGTTTAAAGACGTTAAATCGAAAGAGGGCGGAGTGCTTCAGGCAATCCACAACCTTGTAACGCAAATTCCCCAGGGCACCGCTCCTGGCAAAAGATGGACTTTGCTGAAGAACCAACTGCGAGACACTGTTGGGGCAGCAGAAATGACTGCATTGATTTCTTTGGAAGGCTTCGACGTGAAGGATAATTTTTCTCGGGAAGATCTACCGTCTGTACCCCAATTAATGGAAATGTCTGCCGATATTTGTACAGAAAAGATTGAGCGGCTTGTCGAGATTCTACACACCCTGGACATCGCGATTATCAATATGAAGCACGCAATGGATTTGGTCATCCAAGCATTTGGGACGCGGGAGGCAAACGAAACGGATCCGGCGCGGCTCCGTTCAGGATGGCATTTGCTGGTCTCCAAGCAAGAGGCCAGTTGCGAGGCGGCGATCAATGCGACAAAGGCGGAATTGAATATTTTTAAAGCGGTTGACCAAGTTTTGCGAAGTGCCAATTGAATTGCTATCGGAACCGCTTCTTGATCTCAAGCGCTCTACTTTCCTTATGCTTCTTTTTACCCTGGCTTGAATTTTGGCGTTCTTCAGCATGCCCGGCTCCGTTCGGTAAATAGGCATAGCTGCACGCGGTTTCATCATCGACGTAAAACGTTGGCGTACGAGATGCGTAAGAAAGCATCACTAGGTTCTTACGGCTCACTTGCGGCTCTTTCGCCCTAGCTTTCGCCGCCAGAATTCGGCTATGGATCAGCGAGTCCATCACAACTCGATTGGTCGCACCACGACTGAAAATATGCAAACCGGAAGAGTGCCTATCAGCGAGATCTACCAATTCAGCGACTTTATATCCCAGATACTTTTCGATATCGACTGGACAGTTCGGCAGGCGATATAAGGGCTCGCAAAATATCTCCACGAAGGCCAGGATGACCCCGACCGTCACGCCGAACCGACCCAATATCTCGAGAAAGTCAAAAACCATTTGAGCGGTGGAGACAAAGTCCGATTCCGGTGATCCAAGGAGTCGACAAGTTCGCTCCATCGCACGTTCGCGCAATTCCATACCCTGCACCAACATCCAATACAAATCTTTGCTGTTGATCGACGTATAAGACACGTTTCCAACGAACATTGCCGCAACGCCCGCGCAATAGTCAGGCCTTTTCATTTTTCCCGTGGCTGTGGCATGCGACATCAATGGCTGGGGCCAGACGCCGCTCGTACCGAGCGTTAATGTCGCCAACGCACGCATATTCATATCGACTGACACAAATAGCGCATTTTTCTCCTGCGCGAGCAGCGCAGCCTCGTATTCCTGCTCGCCGATCTTGCCGTTGATCAGGCCGAACTCCGCACTCACCCTGTCCGTACCATAGGCTGGACACACCTCGCAATATGTTTCCTGCGCCGCTTTGAGTCGATCAAAGTACCGCTGCCGGCCATCACGCGCTAGGTCCGTCACGACGGCCAATTCCAACCTGCCATTGGCATCGGACATATGCGCAGATGAGCGGTCAGACGCAACTTTCTGCAGAATGTCAATTAGTCCCATATGGGAATGTCCGCCGATATATACCTTCTCGAAAACTGCGAGCGACGCTTCGGCTTCGATATGCACCAAGTAACCCAATGTGGCCAAGTCAATGACTGCCAGCTTGGCGTGCGCGACCAACTCCAGTGCCGCCGCGCGTTCGACGGCGTCGCCAATGCACATCTTCAACGGCGGCGCGTTCTCCGGCCAGCCCAGCACCAGATCGAGCGGTTCGATATTGAGCTCATTGGCCATCATACCGAGCGTCACCGGTTGTGTACCATATCGTTCGTGAACGTACCGCGATCTCGCACTGCTGCCTTTCAACAACTCGTGCATGCTGCTCATGTCGAGCTTGCCGTCTTCACGTATGACTTGGACGGCCACGACGTTTTTCATGCCTCCGAGCGGGGATCGCGCCTTCAGCTGGCAAAGCTCTAATAGTCGGCGAAAAGCCGTGGAGATCGCAGCAATCTTGTACTTGAGCTTGACATTGAAGGCCATGGGCAGCATCACTTCGTCGCCAACCCGCTTTCCAAGAAGCAGTAGCGCCCGTTCGTCACTCGAAGCGAAAAATTCGGGGGAGTACGGCATGACTCCGATTTGGTCCGGGTCGATAGTCAGCCTCACCTCGCCACCCAAGTCGTCCACCAAGTAACAGCTGCAGTTGGGTGCCACGATCGACACCGCAGGCTGCATAAAGGGCAATTCATGTGGGGTACACAGCAAGGTCATCATGAATGCTGCGGCAGCCTCGCCATCGTTCAAATCCTGGCGCAATAGGCGATAGAGACGCAGCACGCCCTTTTCCCTGTTGCCGTGACGAATTTCCAGTGATGCTATATCGGCGATCTGACGCGCCCCGCCTTGCAATTCGTCGGGTACCTCACTGAGCACCGCGACGAAATCGGTTGCTTTCATGATGCGAACCCCGACGACCAGTCGCAAATGCCATGGAGCGGCATGTTGTGGCGCGCGCCTCAATTCCATCATGGCCAGGGGCAGCAGCGCGTGCCAGTCGCCAGCGTTATGGGCAAGCGTAATAGCGAAGTTCCGGGCGTCATCGTCCTGGCTCCAAGACGGCGGAAAGCTATCGAGGAGCGCCTTTGCCTTCGCCCGCTGTCCACAACGAACATACGCACAAAGCAACTTCGTGTGTAATTCCGAAAAGTGCCCTGGCGTGGCGAGCGGCGCATAAACTGTCGCCGCGTCGGCATATCGGTTCGCCAGCATCATCACGTCGGCGAGCATTAGTCGTTGGCCAGACGGCGCATCGGCGGGTATCATCGCCGCAGCACGGTTAAGCAAGTCCGCGCTTTCAGCCTTGCGTTCATTCCCTAGCAAAATCCGGCTTGCAACTAGCAGCACCTGCGCGCTGACACCCGGCGCTGAGGTAACCGCCGTTATCTCCCGCAAAGATTCGTCTTTACGACCAGCGCGAAACAGCGCAATCCAACGGAATGCGGACAGAACGGCACGGTCCTCCGTATTCGCAATGTCGCCAGCCCGGGAGATTAGGGTGTCGATCAATGCCACGTCCCCGTTCACCGCAACCACATCCGCAATCATTAGCATGGCCGAGGGATCAATCAACGATGCATTGTCGCGCGCCAATGCCAACACTTCATGGTCACGATCCAGCGCGCGTAACGCTGAGAAGCGCACTGACAGTAGCTTGGACGACATGGTGATGAACGGTGCACCTTCGTCCAGGATCTTGAGAGCCATGTCGGCCTGACCGAGCAGCCGGTAAGCATATGCCAGATTCGCCGTGTCTTCGGGCAGTACCGCCTTGCTTTGATTCGCCCAAAGGCGCTCGGAGCGTGGTTCGAAGGCGTCCACAGCTTCCTGCAGTGCATCACGCGCGCTCTTGCTGATCAATCCGTGCATCGTCGCTACCGGATCAGCATTTGCCAGCGTCACCGCCGCTGCAAGCGCGGCTGCTCGCCCCATCTGGTCATGACCGGGCGTGGCCAAGATGCGCTGGCCATACTCGACCGCTAGCACAGGCTCGTCGCGCTGGATAGCGTTCCAGCACAATAATTGCAGAACATCCGGGGAGTCGCGCATCTCGACCGGCGCTTCGGCCGGGTCGATGGTTTCGCCCATCGCAAGCCTGCCATGGCCGATAGATATCCAGACAGGGATCGACGCAGGGAAGTCTGCGCGTGCAGCGAGCTCCGCGGACCTTGCGTCCTCATGCCGATGCTGAAGCCACAATCCGCGGATACGTGCGGCAGCAATTTTCTCGTCGTGAGGATAAAGCTCAAATGCCGTCAGAAAATCAGTTGCAGCGCCAGGTACGTCGAGCAATTGCAGCTTGCAGATGCCGCGCTGCACGTACCAACGTCCCTTCTGGTGAGGGTCGAACTGCGAAAATTCCTTTGCGAGGCTTGTCAACCGATCCATCGCATCTCGATAACGCACGGCGGTCAGCATGTCCGTGATGTCGTCGAGTTGGCTTGTGATGAAGCGATTAAGCGAATCGTCTCGCCCGGATGGGACAGATGCGGCGTTCGATGCCGATATAACCTGGTCGAGCCTGTTCGCCATACGATGTATTTCGGCCAGGATATCGTTTTGGGCCTGCTCGGTTCGGTAAAACTGCGCGCCTGGGGTGTTGGGCGCGTAATGTTCCTGCAATTGGCTGTGCCGACTAATGTGGGCAGAAATTTCAGGCCAGAAGTCGATCTCGACCGGGAATTTGCCGGCGAGCTTTCGGGCATCCGACAACGCCATAATTGCCTTGAGCAACGAAGCGTCAGCAGGCGCCGTTGTGGCAAACACCATGCGGTCAATCTGCTGGTCGTCATCATCGGCGGCATTGACGTCGTCCTGGACCATTTTCAAGGTCAGTCCGCCATCGTTGTAACGCTTGCTTTGGATGCCAATGCGCCCTATCGCACCGCCGGCGATAGCGACGAACACATCCACTCCACCCTGACCTTGGCCGCGCCGCCCGTTGCGCTTGGGGCTGGGATCACCATGCACCACACCGTAGACGGTCGCGCACATGTCTTCGAAGTCGGAATCGCCTTCGGGCTTACGGATGTCAGTCTTAAAAGTCTGCACAGGGTGCGTTTTGACAAATGGGCAAGATCAAATTATGGCAGGTATAGATGGATTGAATAAAGCACCTGGGGAGGAAATTGACGAAGCCTTCGGCTTCGGGTGCTTCGTCACTCCCATTTTGGGCGGTTCGACGAAAAATCATCCGCGCCTGTGTACCGAAACAATTTCTTTTAGGAAATACCGTAGACGGTCGGGGCTCCACTTGGGTTTTGCGGTACCTCGAACGATATGTACATGGAGAAGGTTGACGGTCGAGGCAAATCTGCTTTCTGGCGCACAGTTTCGCCTTGCTTCCAGGCCGTTCAAAACACGGCCAACGCCTTGGCAAGCTGAATTTCGGCCCAAAAATCAATTGTGCAAAGGCCTCTATGAACACAGTATCGACAAATGCCCAACCCCAACACGTTAGGGATGATCCGTTTGCTAAAGTGGTGAACAGTCTCGACGACGTACTATTTGCCAGCTTCCCACGGTTTGAAAAAATTCGAGTCACCAGCTTCGGGCACATGGTGGAAAGCAGCGCCATAGCAGGTAGTTCGATGGAAATTGAAGTATATTTTGCCAACCTCTCCGATTGCGCGTTTGCCGAAAAAGACAAGGGTCTAATCGATCCTCCGATTCGAATGACAAAAAGGCCGATAGGCGAACTGGCATTGCTATACCTAAACGCAATCTTATGTGATCGATCACTAGCAACAGAATCCTATCCTCGCCTAGGCTGGGAAATCGAAACCCAAAAAGTACTCAATTTCAATAGGTCGAACATTACCGTATTCGGTCGGCACGATAAGGACGAAAGTGGCAATCCAATCATTCCCCTGCGCTTGAAATGGCTGGGCTCCCACCTTGACGCTAGCACTCTTTTTATCGCCATTGGTGAAGGCGATGACAAATACGCCTACATCGTACCTTCGGTGATTGTTCTGATTTTTTTTTACATCTGCTCCGATACTATGGCAAAGTCGATATTCAACGGAGACTTTTTGAGGGCACGCGAGAAGTTGTGGTGCCCAAAAACGAGCTGCATAGATGAAAATGGAAAGGCACAGCTTCATTTGCGGAGGGGTGTTCCAACAGTTGACGCACCATTCCTCGCGCGGTTTGCCTTTGACGACTATGCGCTTAGCCGAGTGATTGATATTTTCACTTACTACGCCAAGAACCAGCTTGACGGCGGCAAAAGACCAATCAAAGCGTTACCACCTATCCAAGGCCAGGTGAATTGCAATTTCCTTTGCCGTGAATTCACAACCGATAGCACGAAGAAAAGGCATCTGATCACGCGCTTTATTCGCTGCGATTGGCTCCCTCCGTTTTCCGAGCTGTTTACCACTAGCGACAATCCTCGCGGCGAGGCGGACGATAAAGAGAACAAGGACAAAAAAGGCGATGATGAAACAGGCGAGGACACAAAACAACCTCTTCCAAGAAAAAGGAACGGGCCGACGCCCCTAAGCGGACAGAAACCGAACTCTCCAATCGTCACCGCAAAAATTGTCACCCCAGAAATCGGCGATCGATTCCCTCGGCTTCAGCTCACATACAAAGGGCATGTTGCATCCCCGAGAAACACTCCGCAAACAAAAAGGGGAAATGCTCCAAGTAGCCTAGAGTTCAAAACATTTTCGGTAGCCGAAGGTCAGTCTACAGTCATTACCTCGGAGGATATTATCGGCCGTGCCGCAATCCGTGCGGCGGAAAATGCGCCGCCCCCGCCCAAACAAAGATCAGATGCGGTAGGCGCTCGGACAAATATCGACGCTCTTTCCACCTACATTGAATTGCTTGAATTGGTCGAGAAGGTTCCAGACACCAATGTCCAATACCGAATAGCAATGGATCAAGTCGCGACGCTTCGCGGGGTCGATTTGAACAGATATCCCGACGAAGTCTACGATAAGCGACGGAGATGGCTGTTCATGGATCGTGATCAGAAAAAGACACGCATGGCACTGCTCGCAGAAATTACCCACGAAGGGAAAACGCGTTATTTACTGGAACTTCAACGTAAGCGCAACCGGGAATGCTCAACGTTGATTTTTTGGAGCCGGGGCGAGCATCCGATCGTAGACGATCTCTTACGTATATTGATGCTAGATTGCGCCTACTATGGCTCTGCAAAGCTCGGTTCAGCGAAGTCGTTTGGGATCATATGGGCGAGATTAAAGCACCCCTCAAAGCCCATGTTAGAAGAAAAATTCGCTGCGAGGATGGTAAATCGCATCTTTTACAAAATTCGCCCGCTCAAATCCGGGTGACACTTTTCGTGAAGGCCATCACGTCACGTCGTACAGAAGGATTTTACTTATTTTTTCCCTTTTTCCTCGGCCCTCGCGGATTCCAACGAGGGCCTGGCCTATCCGCTGTACCTTTACGATTAGCGGCAACGCCTAATAAGCGATTGACTGTGTTTCTGGCTGGCGCTATGCCTCTGTTTTCAAGATATCGTTCGGCCGCGCGGCGCTCTTCAGCGGCAGGTTGATAATCTTCGTCGAATAACTCCCATTGAAGCTCGCGCCGCAGCCAATAAGGCACCGGTCTCCTTCGGTACACTGGAAAATATGAACTCGTCACTTTCGCCTCGCGGCATGCCAAAGTAAATGCCTTGGGCCATGGGGAAAAGAGCGTGGCACATAACCCCAAGATAAGTGCCCGGTCCCCGATTCGCAAACCTTCGAAACGCTGCCCACGTTCTCCGCCGAATACGCCGAGCGAAAGCGCTCCGCTCCGCGCAAGAAGCATGTTTCGCAAACGGGCTCCTCGGCTATTGGAGACCAGCATGTGCACGATGATATGCAGCCCCTCGAAAAACAAATGTGGCGCAACGTGCGTCCCAGGCAGATTCTGCGAACGGCCGGCCTGAATCAATGCATCGAGAGCACCTTGAAAAGCCAGCAGGTTTTCCGGCGCCTTCCGATCAGAAGGCTCTTCGAAAGTGCGAAGATCGACACCGCAACTCCAACATTGGACAATCGGGCAATGGAGGTCAAGAAGCTTCTTTCCAAAATCGTTTGTGTGGAATGCGACGGGCACGAAGCAACTTGGGCAAGCATCTTCCAGGTAAACCCGGTGGATCGTGCACGCGACACTTAGAGCCAAGCGCCATCGACGACGGAAATATGGGACCTCGTCCGTAGCCAGGCAAAGACGGCAGAACTGCTGCCCAAATCCGCGCCTTTCTCGCCCGTAGGGGACAGTTGACATGATCCATGCGAGCGGACCTTTGGTGCGCTCCATCCAGAGAACACCTTCGTATTGCGAGAGGCCAGTATTTCTGGCCACCTCGAGACTCGTAGCCGTGCCTTCAGCGATAATTTCTATGGCCTCGATCGGCGTCAAGCGATCTATATCTGCTATCAGGAAATTTGTCCGCTGGCGCAAAACTTGGCGACAAAATGTTTGGAGCTTAACGGCATTTCCCCACGCCAATCGCACGAGCCATGAAGAAAATAGCTCATCAGGACGTGGCTTGGGCCGAATCAGCCATAGCTGTCCCGGTGTCAGCAGTCTATTTAAAGTGTCGGGCACGGTCCGACGGCATGACCCATCCCAATGCGGTCAGATTTTGCTTGGTCAGGTGGCTTTTGTCGATTGTCTCGCTGCCAGTGCGAATTGCCGATTCCGCCAAGAGTTTCAAGATAGCGACAATTTCACCAAGCAGCCCTTCACCGAAAATGCACAAGGCAGACAACGCCTCCTCTGTCATGAGCTGGCAAGGATTCTTCAAGCCAAGCGTTGTTTCGACAGACAGGACAAACCGAGCGAACTCCTCGGCTCGCTCCATCGACCATTTCGGCAAGAATTCTGGTCGAAACCTATTTACGATGGATGGATCCGTCGACAGTGCATTAAGCGTCTCAGGCGTGCCAGCCACGATGAATGGTATTTCCAGCTCGTTGCTTAGATTACGGAGCGCATTCAGGAATTTTTTCCGTTGGACGGGCGTTCCTGCTCCCACGTTGAAAAAATCATCAAGAATCAACATGCGCGTCTCAAGCTGATTCAATATGATCCGCAGTCGGCGCAGCTTGGACTCTTCTGGCTCGCGTGCTGAGCCGGCAATGGCCAGTCTGTCCAATAGAGTGAAATACAACCGCCCTTCGTCTGGTGCCGGCGGCGTCGGAACCATCAGGACTGGAAGTGTCGTTTTCTCCGCGTTTGGATCCTCTGGGGGATTATGCCGTTTGACGAAATTTTTCAGCAACATTGTCTTGCCATTGTTCGTCTCGCCGATCAATGACATATTGGGCATGCGATGCATGCGAGGGTGTCTCAGCAAATCATCCATTTGTTGTCGGACACGAAGTGCGCGCTCGTACCCTATCCAAGGCGCCGCCTTCATCTTGTCGATGCGCGCTTGATCCTCTTCGCTGATCGCTCGAATCTTTAAGGCACTTAATTTATCCTGCGTCATGTAGGATCTATTTCTTCGTAGGGTTTCAGTTGGGTAAGGTCGATCCCAGCCTTACCGGAAACTTTCGCAGGCCGAGGAATTGGTTTTGCGACGGGCTCACCCGCTTCAATCTCTTCTTGTTTGATCGCCAGTGGGACCGGAACGCGTTCGTGGCGCCGGCGGCGCTCCTGCTCACGACGTTGCTTTTTCGTTAGCTCCTTTGCGGATTCCTCGATGCGGCGCATCTCGTTTAGTGCACCGAAAATCATATCTTCGTCGATTTCCTTCTTCCCCTGCGCTGAGAGGTGGGCCTGTATTCTCCGCAACTCCCACAGGCTAATGGCCGGCCGACTGATGTCCCGGTAGGAGATGCGGAAGTAGCATTCCTGATCCGGGTCCCAAAATAACAAATAACTGATGTTGCGCGGATCACGCCTGAACACGAATTTCCGCGCCTGCTTCCTCGTTTTAGGATCCAAACTTCCAATCCACTTGTCGAGAACTGGGTCGTGGTAAAGGATATGGTCCAGGACAACACCATAAGGCTGGATCGTCCGCTCCTCCATGGGCAGGAAGTCAATACGCAACTTTTGTGGATCAGCCGCAATCGGCATAAGTCCCACTCCCGGCGTCGAATCATCCCCAAGAATACCGGCTTGAAATTTCGCGATTGGTGGGCAACGCAGCTCGCCGTGCCTACGATGGTGGTAAGCGCCGAGAATCAAATTCGCCAGCCAGAGCTCAAACTCGTCTAAGGTCATCGCCGCATTGGCTGCCGAATCGTACTCGCCTTTTTCCTGTGGGTTGGAAAAAGTCGTACCGTCGAGCGCGTGGATTTCCTCAAGCAAGGTTCCCAGCATTCTCTCGATATATGCTCCATATTCCGGCTTCTTGACCGGCCGGAACTTCACATTGAAGCCATGCTCGTTGCAGGCCATCTTGAGGACGTTGCCACGGAATTCCTTGGCGTTATCCGCCTGGATGATCCCCGGCTTGCCTTGGCAAGGCCAAGGATAATTGACACCCAGCTTGAAAAGTATTTCGTCCTTGGACAGGATCGCATTCGCGATGCAGATCCCAGTGCCGAGCGTGCCCGGCGGGTCAAACGAGACGTACCATCCAACGACCATACGCGAGTAGGCATCGATGGCCAAGGTTATCCAAGGGTTTCCGATCGATATCCGGTCCTTCTCGTCGACGAGCTCAATATCGAGCCTCGTATGGTCGATCTGCCAAATGGCATTGATGTGCTCGTTTCCAGGGAGCGTGCCTAACTGTGGCAGATAGTCCAAGGCAGCATTGCGGCCACGCCTAAGCCGCTCACGCTCTTCCGGAAAAATCTCGTCAATCCGCCTTTGTATCGTACTCAATGACGGTGCCGGAAGCTTCTGGTTGCGGCACATTCGGGCCACCTCGCGAGCCGTTTTGGCCGGGCTGCGCTGAACTTCTGTCAAATAGTAGGACGCCACGACCTTTTGGATAATTTTCTCCACGTCTTCGTTAATCCGGGTATCCCCTTTGTCCGAACGTCCTTTTCGCAAGAGGCAACTGACACTACCGAATTCTTCAATTTTGGATATCCATCGGTATGCGGTCGCCGGGGACACCAGTAACTCAGTGGCGATCTTTTCGACTTCTGCCCTCGTTCGTTGACCGTTCCAGACCAATGGCCGCAAAGCACGAAATCGTTCTATCGCCTTGTCCCAATCTTCTTCGTCAATAGCGCTTAGGTCTATCTGGCGTTCGAAGGGTTTAGTAGCAAGACTTTGGCTGATCTGCGCCAGAGTCACAACACCATGACTGAGGGTAGTCAAGTTTTGGACGAACACACTTTCGGATGTCTCCCACCGCTTCACGCAAAAGGTCTCACCTTCGATGTCGACGATTGCGCCCGGTCCGATCAATTTCGTGGTTGGATTCACGACATTACTCCCAAGAGTTCCTATCATATTTGGCCCATATCAACGATGCCATGGTCAATCGCTTGGTCAAATCGATACCTATTTCGTCGACAAGCACCAAATTCCAAATCCAAGGGACATATTTCGCCTGCGTGGCCACATCGGAGCTGATCGCAGCAAGCAATTGGCGGGGCGTCGATGGCCCAAGGCGGCGTAGGTGCTCTAGCAAGAATGCTTGTGTCGCACCGCATGCAACTGGATCGCCCTTCAAGAATTGAGAACGATAGTTCAATAAAAATTTCACATTGACTAGGTAGTCGGTTCGGATTTCTTGCTCTGTAACCAGATGAAACTGGCAATCACGCTCGCGCGCCCAACTCATCGCGGCACGATAGACCGGTTTAAATTCCGCCCATTTCTGTTTCAGAATCTCGCGTGGTTTAACTTCAAATAGCGTCGTTCGAAGGTAGGGATTGTCACGGATTGCCAGTCGTGCATATTTGACAATCACATCCGGTGTATACCGGCGACTTCGGTGCTCGTCATCCTCCCAGTTCAATGTAAAGGGCTGCGCCAGGAATCGCTCGACACGCTTGTCGAATTCAAGCAAGATCAAAAAGTCGTGTTCAAGCGAAGACTCTGCCTCCTGGGAAACATCGGATTTCGTTGTACTGACGTAGCCAGTTATGCTGAATCTGTTCGGGCGGATTTTGCGAGCCGGCACGTCAGTGTCCCCCACCAGTTGGCGAAACCATTCGAGCGGATCCTGGTCTTGTCGATTTCCGTACATAAGGTATAGTCTCAAATAACATGACAGTCTGTCTCATATTATTTGATTTTTCGGAGAAGGAATCGGGCCGCTTTGACCTGCCTATCGCCCTAGGCATTCTCGCTGCATCGGAACAGATGCCGGCTGACGAATTGCATGAATACGAATTCGCCGGAGAACTTTCCCTTTCCGGCGAATTGCGCCCTGTGCGTGGCGCCTTGGCGATGACGTATGCCATGCATCGCGATGGCGGCAGTTCGGGCAAACAGCGTGCATTCATTCTGCCGCGTGCCAACGCTGATGAGGCAGCACTGGTGAAGGATGCGGCGATTTACCCTGCTGGCTCGCTGCTGGAAGTGTGCGCGCATTTTGCTGCGCGTGCTGCCGATGCGCGGCTGGTTCGGCACACGGCCAAGCCTGCGCAACAGGCGCCGGTGTACCCGGATTTTTCTGATGTGAAGGGACAAGGTAGTGCCAAACGGGCGCTGGAAGTGGCGGCGGCTGGCGGTCATAGCGTGCTCTTGATCGGGCCGCCGGGTACGGGCAAGTCCATGCTCGCATCGCGCTTTCCGGGAATTTTGCCGCGCATGACTGATGATGAAGCGCTGGAGTCTGCGGCGGTACAATCGCTCTCGAATGGCTTCAAGACCAGCAACTGGAAGACACGCCCTTACCGTTCGCCGCACCATACGGCTTCTGCAGTAGCATTAGTAGGTGGAGGTGTGAATTCCAACTATAAAAATTACTGCACACCTAATTCGGCGACTGGACAATGCCGCTAAAGGCAGGTGTGCAGTAATGGCGCTACCGCTACATATTTTGAGCGCGAAACAGTTCCATCGCTTCACTCAAGATTTTTGCTTGCGACGGATCGAGTACACAACGGTCCAAGTCTAATTCAATAAAAAAAACTTTCGATCGGTCGTCATATGATGCGTCGACACGGTAGTGCTCGGTTAAATAATTTGTAACGGTTGCTTCGTGCAACCGTTGAATATCAACAGCTTCTTTAATGCTGTCGGCCGAAATTCGATAGAGAAAGTTGCGATCAGAGGAGACTGATGCACGATTAATCGATGCGACGATGAATTTGTCCATCTGTCGATCAAGGTAGCGATTCAAACTCATTTAACCCCCTATAATGAAACCGTAAGGGTATTTTAACGAATATTTAGCGATGTATCAACGACCCCGCTGGCCAGTCAAACTCCTCCACTTCTGGCCGGGTCAAATTCCCCCACCCCTGAGCACCTAGTTCCACTGTAAGGCCTGGCGCGACAGGGAGCAATCCCGCTGGCAGGACGTAACCTAA
>Ga0134128_10002892_pt1 | contig 21062 bp, 23 predicted proteins | sample KB31754_FD_96462 | JGI IMG/M metagenome (GOLD analysis project Ga0134128, IMG submission 96462) | Terrestrial soil microbial communities with excess Nitrogen fertilizer from Kellogg Biological Station, Michigan, USA - KB3-175-4 | ecosystem: Environmental > Terrestrial > Soil > Unclassified ...
CGACACCGAGTAAAGCAGTCAGGCAATCTGGCGAGTTGTCCAGTCGAGCTGTGGTCGGAGAGCCTTTCTCCAGCCAAGCGTCGATCTCGGCTTCAAGCTCCAGCTTGATTTCCTTGCGGATTTTCTTCTCTAAAGTTTGCTCTAACACTTGCGCAAAGCTCTCAAATTGTCCCATGTTTTCTGATCGGCAGGCTGCCAAAAGGCGAGAGTCTGGAAAAGATCGAGACACCTTTTTGACACCCTTTGAGAGGGGGAAATGAGGTGAGCCCCTCTCAAAGGAGAGGATCTTGGATGTAAAAAGGTGTTTTTCAGAGGGGGAAACACGGTTTTCCCTCTGAAAAAGTGGATTCTCCCTCGAGAAAACCGTGTTTCCCTGTCGGAAATGATCGTTTTTGCCTCGGAGAGTAAAAAAAATATGAGAAGCCGCATTTTTTTTTGGACAAACCCAGAGAAGTGGCTACACTAGCAACTGTTAACGATAAGAAACAAAACCCCGGCGATGACCGGACTCCGGCAAAACCGGAAAAACTTGGAGGACCTATGGCTAAAAAAGCCACTAAAAAAGCAGCGTCAAAGAAAGCGGCTCCTAAAAAAGCCACTAAAAAAGCAGCTCCTAAAAAAGCCGCATCAAAAAAAGCAGCTCCTAAAAAAGCTTCTAAAAGAAAGCCAAATCCAGCTTTCATGAGACCTTTGACTCCGAGCCCAGTGTTGGCGGCAGTTATCGGTGCTAGCGCAATTCCACGCACTCAAGTTGTTAAAAAATTGTGGGATTACATCAAAAAGAACAAACTTCAAGATTCTCAAAATCGCCGTAACATCAATGCTGATGACAAATTAAAAGCATTGTTCGGCAAATCAACTGTTTCTATGTTCGAAATGACTAAAATCGTTTCTAAACACCTGAAATAGATTTGAGCTTCAACCGAAGGTTGAGCTTGAAATAAAACTTTACGAAAACCCACTCCCTTAAAAGAGTGGGTTTTCTTTTTGAGGCCTTTCTTGTATAGTCATTGGACTGAGCACAAGGAAAACGAAATGGCTGTCAAACCTCTCTCTCCCGATGAAATTAAAAAAATGCAGTTCATCTGTCGGTTGGCGGCTCGCACTCTGGCTTATGCCGGATCTTTTGTGAAAGCCGGAGTCACCACCGACGAACTCGATAAACTTGTTTACGATTACACTCTCACCAACAACGCAAGGCCTGCTTGTTTGGGCTACCACGGTTATCCAAAAACGATTTGCACTTCGGTGAACGAGGTGGTTTGTCACGGTCTGCCGAATGATTATCAATTGAAAAATGGCGACATTATTAATATTGATGTGACCAGTGAAAAGGACGGCTTCTTTGGTGACTGTTCGGCCACTTTCACCGTTGGTGAAGTATCAGAGACGGCCTTGGATCTGATTGAAGTTGCAAAAATCGCTCGTGATCGCGGGATTGAAGTCGTCAAACCTGGCGGCACCACGGGTGATATTGGTTTTGTGACGGATAAATTTGTCACTCGTCGTGGTTACACCACGGTGAAAGAAATTGGCGGCCACGGCATCGGTCGAAAGTTTCACGATGAGCCTTTTGTTCCAGCCTATGGCAAACGCGGGCGCGGTGAGATTCTCGTGCCTTGGCAATGTATCACGGTCGAGCCCATGGTGAATGAAGGGGTTGAGGATTTTACGGAGGTCTCGATTCCGAACTCGACGATCAAATATTACGCGACGGCAGACAAAAAATTGTCGGCTCAGTTTGAACACACGATTCTTGTGACCGACACCGGTTATGAGATTTTAACATTGGATTGATTTTTAATTAAATAAGGAAGAAAAAATGTCACAACAACAGAGCGAGAAAATGAAAATGACGAAAGCGACAGCGACAATGAAAACTTCAAGCAAAACCACAAAAACGGATTACCGAGTTTGCAAAGAGGCCATGGAAAATCCAAAAGTTTTCCAAGAACTCGCTCGTTGGGGTCGTGAGGAAATCAATATCGCTGAAAAAGAAATGCCAGGTTTGATGGCGCTTCGTAAAGAATTCGGCAAACAAAAGCCGCTGAAAAATGCTCGCATTGCCGGTTGCTTGCACATGACAATTCAAACAGCGGTGCTGATTGAAACTCTGATTGAGCTGGGTGCTGAAATTCGTTGGTCATCTTGCAATATTTTTTCGACTCAAGATCATGCCGCTGTCGCGATCGCGGCTGCCGGAGTTCCGGTTTTTGCTTGGAAAGGCGAAAATGAACAAGAATTCAACTGGTGCATCGAGCAAACGATCACTGGCTGGGGCAAAGATGGCTTCAATATGATTTTGGATGATGGTGGAGACCTCACCAACATGATGCACGAGCCCCGCTTCGCGAAAGAAATGAAAAAAATCATCGGTATCTCTGAAGAGACAACGACAGGCGTGCACAATCTGGTGAAAATGCATGAGCAAGGAAAATTGAAAGTTCCGGCGATCAATATCAATGACTCGGTCACGAAATCAAAATTTGATAATCTTTACGGCTGCCGTGAATCCCTCGCAGACGGAATCAAACGCGCGACGGATGTGATGCTCGCGGGCAAAGTCATTGTGGTTGCGGGTTACGGCGATGTGGGTAAAGGCTGTGCCAACAGCATGAAATCTTACGGCGCGCGAGTGCTGGTGACAGAAGTCGATCCGATTTGCGCACTGCAAGCGGCGATGGAAGGTTATCAAGTCACCACGATGGAAGAAGCGGCTTCACAAGCGGACATTTTTGTCACCGCCACAGGCTGCTGCGATATCATCACTGAAAAGCATTTCGCAAAAATGAAAGACAACGCCATTGTTTGCAACATTGGTCACTTTGATATCGAAATCGATATGGCATGGCTCAACAAAAATTCAAAAATGCGCGAAATCAAACCGCAAGTGGACATTCACACTCTGAAAAACGGGAACAGCATTATTGTTTTGGCCAAAGGTCGTTTGGTGAATTTAGGTTGTGCGACTGGGCATCCAAGTTTTGTGATGTCGAATTCATTCTCGAATCAAGTGATTGCGCAAATGGAGCTTTTCACCAATCGTGATAAGTACCAAGAGATCAACGTCTATCGTTTGCCAAAACATTTGGACGAAAAAGTCGCGGCTCTTCATCTGGAACAAATCGGCGTAAAACTCACCAAGCTATCTTCAAAACAATCGAAGTACCTTGGCATGGACAACAACGGTCCATTCAAGCCAGATCATTACCGCTACTAGGTACGACGTTCTTTCGATAGAATAAAAAGCCGAAGCTCAATGCTTCGGCTTTTTATTTCTTAAGAGGTTTCATGGCGAAAGATGGAACTCCAAGAATTCCAAGCTCGACGACTTTGCCAAGGCCGTGGCCATAGACCGCGTTGTGCACAAGAAAGCCATCGGCATAATAGTTGTGGCCGTCACCATAGATGCCAAATTCATTGCTGACGTTTTTGACGCCTTCAACTTCGAAATTGTAGACGGGAACGAAGTCTTTTTTCACTGAGACGGATTTCACAGAAACGATTTGTCCATCGGCGCGCTGGAAGGAAATTCTTGTTCCTTGTCGCCACATTTGTGCGATCTCGGCGGTTTGGAAATAAGAATTTTGCTCGACCACAAAAATCGGATGAATGCTGTTGGCGGTAAAGACAGAGCCGTCACTCATATGAAATTCATGCAAGTTTTGGTCATTGGCCTGGTGATGATGAAGTTTGACCACGGTTTGAGCAATGGGTTGTTTTAACTCTTCATCATAACCAACAACCTGATCGCCGACTTTGATTTGATCGATGGATTTTTGCGAGCCATCTGCCATCAAGATCGGAGTGCCAGCAATAAAACAGCCATCAGCGCCGCCACCTTTTCCACCACCACCTGGCGGAGGAGCAGGAGGGGCACAGCGAGAGTCCGTGCTCGGTAGTGATTTGTTGAGTGTGCACCAGTTGTTCGGATTATTGGGGTCGTTCGCGACCCAGCCATTAGCTTGGCAGCGGAATTGAAAATAGGCGCGCACCATGGTGTAGCCAGGAATCGTAAATGTCGTAAGAATTGTGCCGACAGGATAAGCGGTGTTGGCATAGTCCACATAGGTTCCATCGGTCACATTGGTTTTTGTGGAACCGACTTGAGTACTGCCGCAATAATAATTCACTTCACAATAAGTCGGAGACACATTTTGTTTTAAACAGACTGGAGTTGGCGCGGGCGTCCCTTTATCAGAAGGATTTACTCCGCCGCCAGATAATGGTGGCAGAGTGGTTGTTGTCGGTGATGACACTGTCGGAATAGCATAATTTCCAGAAGCCGCAATCGCTAAGTTCACTCCACCAACGGGAGAAATCCCGTGGACATAAATTTTCTTTCCACCTTGAGATGCAGCGAGGCTTGAAGAGATTGGAATCTGAAAACGATAAGCCGTACCTATGGCACGGCAAGCGCCAGCAACCGCATCTTCACTGGATTTATTTGCGAGTGTGCGACTGATATAAGTTCCGCCACCGCCGGCGGCTCCGCCAACATAAAGATCGACATTGATGGAACTATTGAGTCCTTGCGCACAAGCCCAACCACTGATGATCCATTGATTTGTGCCAGACGAAGTGACGCCATCAATATTTCCTGCAATCGCATGAGCAACCTCTGTCACGGGCCCCCGAGTGATGCCACCGACTTGAGATCTTATAACTTGCTGACCCATTTGCTTGAAAGTTTGTATCAACGGCGGCATGTCTTGAGCTCCGGTCACGTGAGCGCCAGTGCTGTCGGTATAAGTTTGATAAAGAAAAGGAACAACGGCGACAACCAAAGGCTCTGAGATTGCCAAATTCCAATATTGGCCGGCGGCATTATTGCGGTCGTTGATGTCACCAGCTGAAGGATAGCCAGCTTTGTATCCCCAAGGGACCAGCATCAAACGCTGCGAGCCCGAGATACGACTTTTTAAATTATTGTAGTAGTAGGTCACGGAGTGATCTTTGTAACATTCATTAAATTTTCCGTAACAATCAAAACCAATCCAATCAAAACCAACAGGAATTGCTTTTGAGGCTTTCACCTCTTTTGGAGAAAAAATCACCGCCACCGGAATTTCTGGGAAAGTACTTTTTGTGATGGAAGCAATGGCTTCGATATTGCTTTTTATTTCGGCATCGCTGACGCCTTTGTTCTCGCCGTTTCCATAAGGTTCATCCATCGGATAAAAAGCTGCGATGGTGTCCCGATAAGGAAGAATTGTTTTCACGAAATTTTTCCATGACGTCATCATATCGGGCCGAAGATGATAGTTCGCATCCATAAAGACCCATTGAATATCAAGCATCGCTTTCATGCCCAGATCTTGGGCTTCCGCTAATTTTTTGGGAACATTGCCAACCACGATCCAAGTGAGATTGGCATGATCGCTGATGGCCTTGGTGTAATCGCCCAAAGCTACATTTTCAAAAGCACTGCCGTAGTAACCGAAATATTGAATGTGATTCATGGCCGCAGCATCATTGGTTAGGCGATGACCAAGTCCCATACTTGTATCGGAGGCAAGATCAGCAGTTTCAAAACCATTCTGAGCGCAATTTTGATAACCAAAAAGAACGCCGACGGTGAGAATAAAAAAAGCTGGAATAGCGAGAGCTGTTCTATTTTGAGACATGACCAAACCCCCCTGGGAGTTTTCTGATGATCACTTATTTGACATCCGTTCACTCTCTCGTCTGTCAATTGCAACTGAAGCTTCAAGTGAGCCCCCTATCATTCTTAAAGGCAATCCTTATGCCAAAGGGTGGAGGTTCTTCAACGTCAATGTAATTTGCTGAGGTAGAATTTAAGCTCATCGATGCTCTCTTGAATATCAGTGAGGGCTCGGTGCGAGTTCGTTTTTTCGTGTTTGAGATTGTACTTGTTGTTGAAAATAATTTTCCAACTGCTGACGTCCAAAATGCGATAGTGCAGAAAACTTGCAAACTTCGGCATGTATTTATCGATAAACAAGCGATCTTGCATGATCGAGTTTCCAGCCAAGATCACTTTGTCTTCTTTTTTCTCAATTCTTGGCCAGTGCTTTTCAACAAGCTTGATCAGATCCTCCTCGACTTCATCCAGAGATTTGCCGCGCGGGATTTTTGCCAAAAGGCCTGATTTTGAATGATGATCTTTGTTCCAATCATCCATGCGATCCAAATAGGTTTGCGGTTGATTGACGACGGTTTCGTAGGTGTCGAGGGTTTTAAAATCGAGGTCCGTGATGATGACCGCCACTTCGATGATGACTTCTTTTTGGACATCAAGTCCGGTCATCTCCATATCAATCCAAAACAATTTTTTGAGTGCCATTGCCGCAGAATGCGCTAGGCGGCTGACTCGTTCAAGAAATCATGCAGCTCTTGACCAGAAAAGAGCCGCCGCGTTATGGTCGATGGATGAAGTTTGATCTGTTTCTCTCTATTTGTCAGACCGAAGTTGATGGGTTTTTGCCCAGTGAAAAGCAAATGTTTCGCAACTTTTTCGATCAAGTTCGCTTTGCCGACGAGCTTGGTTTTGAAACCGCATGGGTAGCGGAAACGCATCTCTCTTGTCAGGTGCAAAAAGAAAATCCAGGGGGAGTGATTCCGGAATTTCGCGGTGAGATTGGGCTCAACACGGATATCTTGCAAGTGGCTCATAAGGTTTTTGCAGAGACAAAAAAAATCAATGTGGGTTCGGCCATTCGTAATATTATTTGTAACGGTGGCCCACTGGCTCATGCGGAAGCGGTGAGAACTTTCTTGTCCTTGCATGGCCTCAAAGACGGGGAGCACAGGAAGCTGCAATTGGGTTTTGCTTCGGGGCGGTTTCCTTTTTCCAATACGCCTTACGGATTTTATCCCAAAACGGAGCTTGAAAAAGCGGCTTGGGATGTGATCAAAAATAAATACTTTCAAGAGGCCACTGAAATTTTCTTGCGCGTGTTGCGCGGAGAAAAAATCTCAAGCGCAGATATTTCTCATCGGACTCTGTCGGCCAAGGACTTTCGCGAAGTCAGCCAGTGGGAAAAGGCTTTCGCCATAGCAAAGGCTTCCAATGAAAAAATTAGCAATGAGCAAATCATTCTGAAGCATCATTGGAATTTTGAAAAAGTCGGAGTCATTCCGTTTGAAGCGCCACTTGAAAATTTGAAACTCATTATTGGCAGTCATGATCCTGAAGCGCAAATTTTAGCCAATCAATTTTTGCCAGTCGGAGTTTTCAATCTTTCGATCACGCCGACCAATGTGATCGAAGAAACTCATCAAAGAATGCAAAAGCATTTCAACTCTCAAGGGGGGCCGTGGAAACGCGAGCACATGCCGCGCACGGTTTTACTTTTCCTTGAAGACACTCCGGAAAAAGCCAAAGCTATGGCGGAGAAGGCTTGGCAGAATTACTGGCGGGCCATGGAAGGAACTTTGGATCCGAAGAAAGTGGCAACGGCCGTGGCCAATACCATCGCGGGGCGCCCTGAGGACGTGATCGCACAAATCAAAGCCAAATATCATCCCGAAGATCGCTTGATGTTGTGGTTTGATTTTAACAATCACGACAACGAGTCCGTGAAAAGACAGATGCATTTATTTATGGAAAAAGTCAGAGGGCGCCTGAACTAAAGAGGGAACGAAAAAATCACGCAGCGAAGTGAAACATTCCGAAAAAAATCAGAACAATACAGACGCAGAAAATAAGCATATGCCAAGACTTCATTTCAAATATTTAATGCCTTTTTCGAACAACACTCAAATCAAGATTCCCTCAAAATAAAAGAACTGTCCTTGACCAAAGAGAGGGCCAATTCTAGATATAGCCTATGGTCGATTTCTCAAATCCAAACGCTGTGCAGATTCGAAAAGACATGGTTGAAGCCATGGCCGAGTACAATATGATTCAGGACGGCGACAAAGTGATGGTGTGCTGCTCCGGCGGTAAGGATTCCAGCATCTTACTGGCGCTCTTGCATGAGATCCAAAAACGCGCGCCTTATGATTATGAAATCGAAGCCGTGATGCTCGATCAAGGCCATCCCGGATTTAATCCTGAGGCCTTCAGGGGTTGGGTCGAGTCTTTGGGCATCAAGCTTACGATCATTGCGAAAGACACCTATTCCATCGTCAAAGAAAAAGTCACCAGCGGAGTTTACTGCTCCCTGTGTTCGCGCCTGAGACGCGGCATTCTCTACGACTATGCCCACGCCAACGGCTTTACCAAAATGGCTCTGGGGCATCACCGCGATGATCTAATGGAAACTCTACTGATGAATCTGTTCTTCACCGGCAAGACGGCGACCATGCCGCCAAAACTGAAGTCCGATGACAAACGCAACGTGATCATTAGACCACTGAGCTTCGTGGCCGAGAAAGACCTCACAGTTTTGGCGAAGGCGTGGAATTTTCCGATTATTCCGTGCAATCTCTGCGGATCGCAAGACGGCATGAAACGCCAACGAATCAAAAGTCTGATCAAAGAACTTGAAAAAGAGATTCCACAAATGGGAAATTCCATGCTCAAGGCGATGAGCAACATCCACGTCTCGCAAATGCTGGATCAAGGGCTTTGGAACTTCCAAGATCTCGAGAATGCACCGGCTGAAGAGATGATCGGCGTCGATGCCTTGTCTTGATGTCCTTAAACTGCTTTAAATTTGAGCAAACCCCCAGCTTTTCAGGTTTTTGCAAAATTTCAGTTGATCGGGGAGTGAGCCGTCGATATAAACGATGGCTCTTTGATCCAACTGCGGAGTGGTAGTTAAGTTGGTTATAACGCCCGCCTGTCACGCGGGAGGCCGCGGGTTCGAGTCCCGTCCACTCCGCCAAATTTCTTTCTTTAAAGCATGGCATGAACAAGAAAATGAAGACCGAACAGTTTGATGCCAAAGAAAAAGCGATTTTAGATATCAGCCTTATTGAATTCAATCTTTCCCTGACTCCGGAAGAACGTCTGCTCAATCATCAAAGAGCTTTTGAGACATTTCAAGAATTGTTAAAAGCAAGAAAGCAGATTTATGGAGAATCTAAACCTTCTTCTGAAACGCCTGCTTGAAGCAAAAGTCGATTTTGTTTTGATCGGTGGCTATGCAGCGGTCATTCATGGTTCGTCACAGGTCACACAAGATGTTGATATCTGTGCGGTCATGACAGGTGAGCAGCTGGATAAGTTGAAACAAGCTCTTCATGGTCTTGAACCAAAGCATCGCATGAATACCAAATTTCAGCCCTCTTTGGATGAACTTCCTGAAGTCGGCAAAACTCTAGACAATTACTATCTGAGGACAAATGCGGGAGTGCTCGACATCCTCAAAGAAGTTTCTTCCGTGGGTGATTTTTCGCGGATCAAAGAAAAGGCGATCACAGTGAAGCTCTTCGGTTATAGCTGTAAAGTCATCTCGCTGGATGACCTGATTGCCGCAAAAGAAAAAATGAAGAGGCCGAAAGACCTCCTTGTTTTGGATGAATTGAAAGCTGTTCGTCAGAGAGAAGCAGAAAAGAAACGCTGATTTCGAGTTTCAAACTTGTCTGGTCAATGGATCAAAAAAAACGGCCGCAGTTTTTGCTGCGGCCATGGATTGAATTTTAGTAGTGGCTTTTTGCCACGATCTCAAGTGCGCACTGGGTTGTGTAAGGTGCGGATGGAGCTGCTGAGGCAGCAGCTTGGCAGATCTGGTGCAAATCATGGGGACCGAAGAGCCAATAGCGACGTTTTTCTTCCGTGTGGTAGTCGAAAACATTTCCTTGCGAAGTCAGCTCACAAGAAACTCCGTACTTCGACTGACAGTCTGAAACGGCTTTGGATTCGGCGCCTGAAATGGCAGAGTCACGGCAAGTGGCTTCGTCTGATTTTGTCTCGTCGTATTCGTAGTAAGAGGCAGAGCCGCTGATTGAGCTTGCTGGTTCTGTCACGTTTTGACTCACGACAAAGCATTCTCTGATGGGTCTTGCGTCGTTGTTGCAAGCAGCAACCACAGATGGAATCGTTTGTGACATTTTCATTGCTAACGAGTTCATGCAATCAGTTGAACTTGTTCCGACAGCCGTCACGGTTTGGTGAGCCTCTGCATTCATAGCGCGATCTTCAGCTTCCTGGCGTTGTCTTTCTTCGTCGGCTTGGCGTTTGTCATTCTGTTGCTGGCTTCCCGCAGGAGGAGGCGTATTGTGATTGTCGGCTTTGGCTTGAAATCCGAGAGCGATAAGACAACATAACAACACGATATTCTTTTTCATACTTCATCTCCTGGCTCGAGTGATATCGAGTTGAAGTTGACTGAAGCAAAGACCGTGCTCGGCATTTTTGTTTTTATAACGTCGATATTTGCTCTAGCAGCAAACTCTGGTGTCAAAGTGCATAGTGATCCCTGTGGATCTTAGCAATATTGAAAAAATGATCCCAGAGATTGAAAGAGGTGTGCTAAATACTTTTCCCGTCGTACTCCCGAATTTTCAGCGCAGACAAATCGACATTATCAATACATCTGACGTTAATGGCGACCATCTTCTTGCTATCAGGTGTTGTGGCTTTGCTGAATGAAACGATGCCGCAGTTTTTGCAAAAGAGATGATGAATTACTTTTTTGTTAAATTGGTAATCGCTGAGCTCGCTCTCGCCAGATAAAAGTTTAAAATTTGATTCAGGAACAAAATCAAGCAGAGTTCCGCGCTTGGAGCAAATCGAGCAATTGCAAGACATCGCATTTTCGACCTTCATCTCGACTTCATATCTGACTTTGCCGCAGTGGCAGCCGCCGGTGTGTTTCATTTGCGTAAATCGATTCCGTGTTGAAGATAGGCTTTCATGCAAGAGATCATGTGTTGCCATCCTTCGCAGTTTTTATAGCTGGCTTTTAAACCCTCGGCGCTTTCGGGCCATCCTGATTCTGAGATGCTGACCATGGTGCGGCCGTCTTCAAGAGCACTGAATGACATTTCAGCAACCGTTGTTCCGCCAATGGAAGAAGGCCATTCGATGACAATTTTCGAGTTCGGAACAATCTGTTTTACTTTCACAGAGTGAGTGACTGGTTTTGCAGTCCATGTCCAATGCACCGTTTGTCCTTCGACGAGGGGAGCATCGGCTTTATTGCAAAAGTAACCCTCAATTTTTCTTGGATTGATGACGGCATCAAAGACTTCAGTCAGTGGTTTGTTAATTTTAGTTTGCACAGAAAATTTGAGTTCCATAAAATTCCTTTCGGTTGCATCGTGTTTTTATATGTTATATAATAGTAACATGAAAAAAGCCAGAGAAAATTTAGTTTGGGACGCTATTGCGAACGACAATCGCCGTCAAATCCTTGATTTGTTAAAAGAAAAGCCTCGAACGACGGGTGAGATTGCGATGAAATTGAAAGGCCTGGATCGTTGCACCACAATGCTTCACTTAAATGTTTTGACGGAAGCGGGACTAGTGATCGCAAAGCGCGAAGGAAAATTTCGTTGGAATTATCTGAATGTGGAACCCATTCAGCGGATTTATGAGCGCTGGCTCAGCTCTTACGCCCAACCAGCCGCAGGATTACTGACACGTCTTAAGGATGATTTGGAAGTTGGTTAACTATCAGTTGGCAAAGTCCTATTCTTTCAAAAACGGAAATGTCTTTCTGGTTTATCACCCGAAGTAAATAGCTGAAAAATGAGTCCCGTGACCTCTATCATATCAACCAAATTTTGGTTGATATGAACCAAATTTTGGTTGATAATAAGTCCTATGTTAGAAGGAATTTTTGGGAACAAAACTGCCGAGAAGGTTTTGCTTCATATTTTTCATTATGGAGAGTCGCATGGCTCTGGGATTGCCAAAGATTTTGGGATTGCTCTGAATCCCGTGATCCAACAGCTCAATCGCTTCGAAGTTTCAGGAGTGCTTGTCTCGAAAGAAGCGGGGAGGTCTAGGGTTTATTCGTTTAATCCGAAATCGGCACTCGCTAAGCCGGTCAAAGAGTTAATCGGAATTGCTTACGAATCAATTCCTCTTTCTGAGCGCACCAAATTATTTGGAACTCGTCGTCGTCCGAGACGCAAAGGAAAGCCCGTCAAGTGAAAGAGCCAAAGTGGGAAACGGCGACAGAAGAAGACGTTTGGTTGTTTGTCGGTTGGAATTTAGCAAAAAATGGAATTCAAACGATTTTGGTTGGTGGTGCCGTGGCCGCGATCTATTCCGACGGTATCTATAAATCGGGAGATCTCGATTTTGTTCTTAAAACTTATACCGAAGGAAAGCTAACAGAAGTTTTAGAATCTATTGGATTTCAAAAAACAAAAGGCCGACATTATGTTCATCCTCAATGTGAAAAATTTGTCGAATTTATGTTTGGCCCTGCAGGAATTGGCGATGATATTCACATCAAGCCAGATGAAAAGAAAATTGATGGACAAACGCTTTACATCTATTCTCCAACAGATTGTATCCGGGATCGGTTGGCTTCGTACATTCACTTCAAAGCTCGCGAGTGTTTAGATCAGGCGGTATTGGTCGCCGAAAAATTTCCGTTTAATCATAAGAAGGTTAAAGAATGGTGTGCCAGCGAAGGTGCACCGAATGCTTACGATGAGCTTATAAAGAAGCTAAAGAACCCATAGAGAGAGTGCCTTTACTAAATCTTGAACCTTTCTTCACAGCTTTGCAGGGAAACTCATTTATTTTGCCTTTCCGGGTGGTTTTTGCGAAAAAATGCATATGAGTGAATCAAATAAAACCAAAGATGTGTCTCCTCTTGTTCAATCTGTTCTGACTCTGGCGGGTCACTTTGCGGAGCTGGATCGGCTCAGTGCTCGCATTGAGGAGATGGAATTAAAATCGGAATTTGATTTTACCCAAGTGCGCCGCTTGATGACCAGATTTTCGGAAACTGCGGAAGCGGTCTCGACAGATGTCATTGATCTTTCGAGTCAGCTCAATAATTCGCGAGCACAAGCAGAGGCTGCGGCGGCGATTGTTGCGGCCAAGGCTGAGGCGGTTCAAGCTCGTCAATCCGAGCAGGACGAAAAATTGATGGCTTTCAAAAATCTTGCTGAAAAGGTCAATGCCCTGGGGCAAGAGATGAAAGAGCTCAGGCGTCCCGAAGGCGAAGTTCTCTCCGAGGACGATCGCACCAAGCTGACTTTTCGTTTGTCGGAATTGGATTTGCAATTGCAACCCTTGATCGAAGAAGCGCGCGTTTTGAAAAAAGAAGCGCAGAGTTCAAAAATGAAAGTCCTCGAACAAAATGCCGAGTCCCTGACTCAGAGTCTGATGGCCGTCAGCCAAAAATTAGCGGCCTTTGCTCCATCAACCAACGTGCAGACTGGCACCCTTCAATAATAAAAAAAAGCTCTGACTTTTGATCAGAGCTTTTTAAAATTCGATAAAATGAAAACTGAAAATTAATTTGCTGCTGGAGCAGTTTCTTCAGCTGCGGCTTTTTTGAATGAGCCTTTCAGAACTTTGGCAGCAAGCAAAAGGCTTGTTTTATCAGCGCCGTTCACAGTTTTACCTTTTGCAGTCACAACTTGAAAGCGGCCTGAGCGCTTTTGTGTGATGGTGTGGTCTTGGAATTTCAGTGGTGAAAATCCAGTCACAGCTTTTCTTTTAGGCTTTTTTGCTTCTTTTTTTGCAGGGGCTTTTTTTGCCATTTTCTTCTCCGTTGAGTCGATGTGAGTAAAGGGTCGATTTGTTCGCCTTTCATTTAAGCGACTGTCTCAGAAGGGTCAATGAATCTCTGGGGTTGCCAGCAAAAATTTCCAAATTTTTGCCATTGAGGCGCCAATTTCTGCTTGGCCACCAATTTAGCATGACTGTACAAGCCCGCAGTAGAATATTGCCGCGGATGAGCCTTGTCCATGCCCCTGAAAACTTACCCAGTCTCCAGCTCACTCGCGATGTGACCAAATATCTGAAGCGGGGACATCGCTGGGCTTTTGCCAATTGCTTCAATGAAAAAGAAAAGATTTCCTCAGGTCTGCATGCTTTGTATTTCAAAAAAGAATTGATCGGCTTTGGAGTCGTCCAGGCCGACACTCAATTGCGCTTTCGGCTTTTTTGTCTCAGCGACGAGCCTTATTTTCGTAAGAACAATGCTAATAAAACCCTCGAGCTTTGGGGCGAGCGGCAATGGAAAAATGCTGTCGAGATTCGAAAAAGTATTGATCTCCAGCAGACGAATTCATTTCGCTTGCTGAACGGCGAAGGCGACGGAGTTCCAGGCCTTGTCGTCGATATTTATGACTCGGTCGCAGTGATGAAGCACGATCATCCGATCATGGAGAAAATTTGGGACCGCGATGCGATTGCCGCAAAAATTCAAGCTGAATTTCCGCAAGTCAAATGCGTGTATCTCAAACGCCGCAATGATGACTCTGAAAAAGGTGCGAATGTTATCGGCACTCTTCCCGAAGAAACTATTTTTAAAGAAAACGGAATGCTGTTTGCTTCCAACATTCGTGATGCTGCCAAAACCGGTTTCTTTTTAGACCAACGAGACAACCGCGCTTTAATTCGCGGCTTCTCTCGTGGCCTCAGTGTTTTAAACCTCTTTAGCTACACGGGCGGGTTTTCAATTTTCGCGGCAGCAGGTGGAGCGAAGAGTGTCACCAGTGTTGATATCGGTAAGGCTGCCATTGCAGCGGTGAGCAGAAATTTTGAACTCAATGAACTTCGCACCGAGCATCGTGATGTTGCCACTGATGCCTTTGAATTTATCGAGCAAGAGATCCTGCGCAAATCAAAATATGGTTTGGTGATCAATGATCCTCCCAGCTTTGCGCCCAATGCGAAATCAGTGGAAGCTGCAACCGCAGCATATACGAAGATTTTCTCAAGCTCCATTCGCTTGGTTCAAGAAAATGGCTTGTTCGCCGCCAGTTCTTGTTCAAGTCATATTTCAACCGAAGCTTTTTTGGAAATCACCAGCGAAGCTTTTTCAAAAGCCAACAAGCGTGGCACGCTGATTCATCTGGGCGCTCAGCCGGTCGATCATCCGTATCCACTGGCGATGAGTGAGCTTAAATATTTAAAATTTGCTTTGTTCCGCGTCGACGGTTAGTTCGCGAGATTCAGATATTCATAATACGCTGAATTAAAACAATTTAAACAGACTGTACAAATTTATTTTTGGATCGATAATGGCCGCGAAGTCATTGTTGACTCTATTTAACAACTATCAGGAGAGAGAATATGAAATCGATGAATCTATCTATTTTAGCTTTGGTCTGCGCGGGGATGATCGCAACCTCGGCGCAAGCTGCCGAGACAACAGCTACGGCTGCGGGGCCAACAGATCCACAAATCGCTGCCATCGTCGTGACTGCAAATAGCGTCGACGTTGAAGCGGGCAAAGAAGCCAAAGTAAAATCAAGAAACAAAGAAGTCAGAAAATTTGCGCAGCAAATGATCACGGACCACACAGCGGTGAATAAAAGTGCTGTGGAATTGGTGACAAAATTGAAAGTCACTCCGGAAGAAAACGATACCAGCCGCAGTCTTAAAAAAGGTGGCGATGAAAATATTGCGAACCTAAAAACTCTCAAAGGCAGAGCTTTTGACAAAGCCTACGTCGCTCACGAAGTGGCCTACCATCAAGCTGTTCTTGATGCTCTCGATAAAACTTTGATTCCTTCAGCGCAAAATGCGGAATTGAAAGCTTTGCTTGTGAAAGTACGTCCGGCTTTTGTGGCTCACCTTGAGCATGCTCAGCACATTCAATCGACATTGAAATAATTTTGTAATGAAGAGTTGTTCTTTTTTATTAGCAATCATTTTCGGTGGCACGCTGACTTTCAGCGTGCCAGCATTGACCAAGTCTGCTCATCCTGAACACCTTATTGTGATTGAAAATATGATGTTCAGGCCGAACGACCTGACAGCTGCAGCCGGGGACAAAGTCACATGGATAAATAAGGATTTAGTTCCGCACACGGTGACCGCACTCAACAAGACTTTCGATTCTAAAATGATCGATCCGGGTAAAAGCTGGAGCTATCACGTCCGCAAAAAGGGAAACATTTCCTACAAATGCTCTTTTCATCCCACGATGAGCGCGACACTTCAGGTGAAATAGTTTCTAGCTTGCGGGCTTGAGGGCTTTAAACAACTCTTGCAGTCTTTGTTCCGTGTTATGAGCGAGAGATTCAAAAACGACGCGGGGAGTGCGGAGTCGACTTTTAATGGCGCGGCCACGGAAAAAAAGATAATTTTTCCTCCCATCCGCGAGCTCTTCGATAATAATCACATCAAAAAAGTTTCTAGAAAAATCTTCGGGTAAAGTATCTTTCAATAAAAGTCCGGAGTAAGAAATATTTTCGGTTTGAGTACGAAAAGCTTTGCGATAATTGCTAATGAGGACGGTCATGTTGGCTTTATAGCGAGGAGCAGATCGACGGCCGGCTCCAGGGTCTTCGGGCCAATGAATTTTTAATTTTTCAAGATCGACAGGTGCAAAATCGATTTCTTTTAAGACTCGAAAAGCACTCGACGTAAATTCTTCGCCACGTCGGTACTGATTTAAAGCTTCGTCAACGCCTTCTTCAAGCTCGCGCTGTTGAGCTAGTCTCAAACTGAATGAGTTCATTGTCATCTTACGTACCTCGAAGAGATTCAAAGCAAATCCCACGCCGCCGGGTCAGCTACAAAGAGTTGCCCATGAGCCTGCCCATGGGTGCAAGCTTTTGGTCAGTGGAAGGAGCTGATCCGCTTCTAAGATTTGATAACTCAAGGGGATTCGGTCAAGATGAGAACAGATGAGCACTGTCTGAAAGTTAGTGCATCAATGAGAGACACACGGCACCCCTTTTGCTAAAGAATATTTGATGAGTCTTATTACTATTTGGTCGCTACTCGTGACGATGCCACTGTCGAAATTCTTTTCAACAATGAAAATTGTTTCGGTGATGCTTTGTGTGCTGTTTTGTCTTTCGGTCTCAGCTCAGGATCGCTCAGCGACTCTTCAGCTTTACACTCATGGCCCGACGGCGTTGAAGACCTATCTCGGATTGATTGCTGGAGCTAAAAAATCTATCGAGCTTGAAAGCTTTGTCTTTGTCCCTGATCGGGTCGGTCAATTGGTTTTGCAAGCCTTGAAAGAAAAAGCGCTGGCCCAAGTTCATGTGCGAGTGTTGATAGACGCCTACGGCAGCCAGAAATATTTTAGCTCATCACAGCTTAATGATTTATTGGCCTCTGGAATTGAAATTCGTTTTTACAACGCCAAACGTTTTCGTCCCTTGCCGATCGATCATCGAAAATTCTTAATCATTGATGGAGCGACGGCTTTGTTCGGCGGGCGTAATCTCAGCGAAGAAAATTTTGGAGTGGATCCGGTGAAGCGTCGGCTGGATTACTCGCTGGTGATCAATGGCGAGGTCGTGCCAACAATTCAGAAATCTTTTGAAAATTATTGGACTTCGCCAATGATCACAGCCATCCGCCAAACTGGCATTGGTCACCTCGTGATCTCCAGCGAAGCTTTGCAATTAAAAAAACAATTATCTGAAATGCCTGACATCTTGGCCGGAGAATTTCATCCGCCAAAAATCATGTTTGTCTCGGATGAGCCCACCAATAAAAAACGTTTGTTTGTGGATGAGCTGATCAAACATCTCGGTCTTGTGCAAAATCAGGTGGTGATCGAGACTCCTGATTTTGCGACGGGCCGACACCTTTCAACAGCTTTGAATGAGCTTTTGCAAACGCATAAAACTGTGAGCTTACTGACAACAGATGCCACCGATCACAGTGCGACTTTGTCGTACTCAGTTCTCAGTCTCTGGTCGTATCAAAGCAGTCAAAATATGAAAAATGCCGGAGTGGATGTGTTTTTCAAACAAGCCTCGTTGTCACCTGAAGTTTTGCCGTTGTTTGAGCCGGCGACGAAGGCTGTGCCTTGGGGAAGCCATTGCAAAGCCACAATCTTTGATGAGAAAGACGTGCTCTTTGGCTCTTTCAATTATGATCTTTTATCGGAAGAGTATAACTCTGAAGCCGGAATCTATTTCTTGGATTCGCCAGAGCTTGCCTCAGCCCTTCGAAAAATCGAAGCCTCAAGGCCTTACCGACGCCTTTAAAAAGCTTGGCAATCCTTTTGCTCTTTAACCTCCTGTCAACGGAGGGAATATATGAGGAGTGCAATAAAGCTTATCCTGCTTGTGGTCTGGCTATCTTTTGTACAGATGCCAGCGCAAACTGTCTTTGCGGCTGAAAGTTGCAGTGCTATCTTTAGCAGTCCTCTGATTCAAGTAAAATCATACCGCGATGAATATGATCATCTCGACGTCACCAAAATCACCAAATCAGAATCGGCTCAAGAGACTCTGAGACAAATGATCCAGTTCGGGCGCGAGCACAATCTTCCTTTTAAATTGATTGAAGTGGGACCTCCTGAGCGTCGTATTCAACGCCTTTTTGTGGCCATTGATGGAGAAGATCCAAATCTGATGCAGGCTTATCGCGATCAATTTAATCTCAATCAAAAATTGGGCGATCAAGTGAACGGCTCTTTGGTTTTAGAATTTGCCTATGAAAAGGCGCAGTCGAATCAATATGTCACAGGAGTCTTAAGAACATCGCCATCTCCAGATGCTCAGATTTATCGCTGGGGCCGCCAGGACTTGCCTTGGAATAATTGGTGGGCGCAATGGATCCATGGTCCTAATCACGTGACGAAGGATCCCGTGCTTGGTTATGGCCATGTGATTGGATTGACCGAGCCAGAAAAAGAAAATGTCCAGTATTTTTTGAATCATCCCAAAGAGCGAGGCTATTGCAAATCCGATAACTGTGTCGCTTGGACGAGCTCGATTGAGCTTGGAAAAACCCGAATTGGTGCAGAAGATGATGATCGAAGAACTTTGTTTTCTGAACTTGGAATTGCTCGAGCGTCAGCGCATTTTGAAATTCTTCGTCGTTTGGTTCATGCCGCCAATGATCGCCATGCATCGATTGCCGTCTTTGTTCAGGGTGAAAAAGGTTATGAATGGTTTGAGAAAGGCGAAAATCTTCTTCCCGAAGATCCAAAAATTCCATACCAATCGATTATTCGCGGCCTAGAATTTAAGGCTGACAGCCCCATTATGCAGGCCATTTCGCAAATTCCTGACGGTGCCAAAGTTTTTATCCCCATTGCTGCCGGAGCCAGCCCTGATGGCGTCTCGGCTTTAATTCAAAAAGCAGTGACGGCGGAAAAAGGTTATGATGTGCATGTTCAAGTCAATGGCGTCAGTGGTTCGACTTTGCAAAAAGCGATACAAACGACAGAAGGAAAATTTCGTCTGCATGCTCTTTTCCTTGGTGGTAATTTACGCAAGCTTTATCGTGAAGGTAAGGTCAATGTCATTCCTGGCTACCTTTCGGATTTTGCACGCATGGTGAAGGATCCTGAGAACGAAGACTTTAAATATGATGCGATGCTTGTGCGAGTGGCCCCTCTCGATGCTGAAGGCCATTATAGTTTGGGTCCAAACAACGATATGATCATGACTATTTTACGCAGTCGCCCTGGCATCAAAGTCATTGCTGAAATTAATCAAAATGTTCCGCACACATCAGGTGAAAATTTTCTGACAAAAGATCAGATCACGGCCTCATTTGAAAGTGGCACTCAGTTAGCGGGACCTCCACGAGTTCCTGAGACAATCATTGAGGAGACAATTGGTGTGAACGTGGCAAGCCTTATTGATCCACAGGCCACATTACAAATCGGTATTGGTAATGTTTTTGATGGAATTCCGATGAATCTTTACAATGCAATTCCTGCCGGGGCTCGTGGGCAATTAAAAATTTCGACTGAAATGCTAGGTGATAACTTAGCTAATATTATTCGGTGGGGAATGGCTTCTTCAGCACAAACTGGTTTTGCTTATGGTTCGCCTGAATTGTATCGTTGGCTTAATAATAATAAGCAGGTGACTTTTCTGGAGACCGATCAAGTCAATAACCCAACTTACATTGCTGAAATCCCCAAAATGCATGCCATCAATACAGCGTTGCAGGTTACTTTGCTTGGCGCTACGAATGCAACTCATGGACCCGATGGTGTGCGTATGAGCAGTCCTGGCGGACAAGTGGAATTTATGTCAGGAGCTGCTCGCTCGGTGGGCGGAAAAGCAATTATTGCGATTCGTTCGACGGCAAAGAACGGCGAAGTTTCAACGATTGTGCTGGATACTTACGGCGGTCAAGTGACGACTCCTGCTGAAAGTGTCACTCATGTGGTGACCGAATATGGAGTCGCGAAGCTCGTTGGTAAATCAGAGCGAGAGCGCGCGATTCAAATGATCAATATCGCTCACCCTAAGTTTCGTCAAGAGCTAGCTAATCAAGCTTTGCAAAGAGGAATGATTCAACAAGCCGATTTAAATAAAATTAATTTTAATGCGCAGGTCATTCAAGGTGAATAAAAATGTCTAAAAAAATATTTTCTTTTTTCTTACTTTGTTTGAGTGCTGCTCTTATTCTTGCGGCACCAGTGGCAAATGCGCAGTTGGCTTGTCATGAGGTTTACTCTGCTGATCCTTCGGCGCAAAGCAAGTGGTCGATCGCGGCTGTTGAAAATTTGATCCGTGAAAATAAGAAGGAAATTCCGGCTTTTTATAAAATCGTTGGGGATCGAAAGATCCCGGTGATGCTGCTCACCAAAAATAGTATCAAGCCTTTAGAAGATTTAATTGAAGATACCATGAGCCACACGGTCATGTTGATGTATGATCCTGAAACTCCACTGCATACGGATCACGGGATCTTTCGCATTGGTAAATACATGGCAGATTTAGATTCTCCGGGGATACGTGGTTATGGCGAAGCCAATAATAATGGACTTTCTTGGAAGCAAGTGCGGCCCTATCTTGATCGTCGGGTGCGAGATGAAGAAAATGGTGTGACTTCTAATTTTGAACGCTTTGAGATTGTTTTTAAAATCACTCCACAACAAAAACAAGACGTGCTTTTTTACCAACTGGTCAGACGGGCCACTGTCTTTCGAGTGCCATGGACATTCAAAGGACCCGACGTGATTCAAGAGGGTAAACCCAACTTACTCAACGGTTGTGGTGAACATTGCTATATTTTTAGTACGGGCAGCGGAGCACGCTCGCAAATTTCACAGATTCGGTTCGAAATTCAA
>Ga0134128_10002893_pt1 | contig 21054 bp, 13 predicted proteins | sample KB31754_FD_96462 | JGI IMG/M metagenome (GOLD analysis project Ga0134128, IMG submission 96462) | Terrestrial soil microbial communities with excess Nitrogen fertilizer from Kellogg Biological Station, Michigan, USA - KB3-175-4 | ecosystem: Environmental > Terrestrial > Soil > Unclassified ...
GAGGAGATGGCCGCGCAGATCCGTGACGAGGACGAGTTCGCGGCGGCGGTGACGGCGGATATCCTGGCGGCGGAGGCTGATTTCCTGTCCATCGGCACCAACGATCTCACCCAATATGGCCTGGCGATGGATCGCGGCAATGCAAGCCTAGCGGCGCAATTCGATGCATTGCATCCGGCGGTGCTGCGCTTGATCGCGGCGACCACCGAAGGCGCAGGCCGCGCCGAGCGCCCGGTGGGTGTCTGTGGAGGCCTGGCATCCGATCCATTGGCGGCGCCTATCTTGATCGGGCTGGGCGTCACCAGCCTCTCGGCCACCGCAAGCCAGATCGCCACACTCAAGGCGGACATCGCGAAGCGCACGCTGGACGAATGCCGTGCACTGGCGAGTGCGGCGCTGGCAATGACGTCGGCCGCCGAAGTGCGCGCGCTGTTGCTTCGCAAAGGAGAGAGATGATGCGCTCCATTCTGGGATGGCTGCAGCCCTTGGGTGGCGCCTTACTTCTTCCCATCGCGGCCTTGCCGATCGCGGGCCTGTTGTTGCGTTTGGGCCAGCCCGATCTGCTCAATCTGCCTTTCATCGCCGCGGCCGGCGATGCGATCTTCTCCAATCTGGGTTTGCTGTTCGCCATCGGCGTGGCGGTGGGACTGGCCAAAGACAATAATGGCGCGGCGGGGTTGGCGGGCGCGATCTGTTTTCTGATCGCCAGCAAAGGCGCCATGGCGCTTCTGGTGCCCCCGGCCGAGCTATTGAAGAATGTGCCTGCGGCGTTGCAATCGCTGGTGAGCGACAATTTCAAGACCGAGCAGATCGCGCGCAGCAGCGTGCCGATGGGGATGATCGCCGGCGTCATCGCCGGCTATGCCTACAACCGCTTCCACGGTTTGAAGCTGCCGGAATATCTCGCTTTCTTCGGCGGCCGCCGCTCCGTGCCGATCATCTCCGGTTTTGGCGGTTTGCTATTGGCAGCGCTGTTCGGCTTTACCTGGGAAGGCCTCAATCATTCCATCGACGTTGCCAGCCGCGCGGTGCTGACGCATGGCCTGTTGGGCGCCTTCGTGTTCGGGATTTTGAACCGGCTGCTGATCATCGTGGGTCTGCATCACATCCTGAACAATTTCGTCTATTTCGTGATGGGCAATTATCACGGCGTGTTCGGCGACTTGAATCGCTTCTTCGCCGGCGATCCCACGGCGGGTACTTTCATGACGGGTTTTTTCCCGGCTTTGATGTGCGGCCTGCCGGCGGCATGCCTGGCCATGTATCACGCCGCGAAACCGGAGCGGAAAGCGGCGGTGGCGGGCATGTTCCTCTCCATGGCGCTCACCGTCTTCATCACCGGCGTGACCGAGCCGATCGAATTCTCCTTCATCTTCCAAGCGCCCATCCTCTACGCGCTGCATGCGCTGATGACCGGGTTGGCGATGGTGGTAATGGGCCTTCTGGGCGTGCATCTGGGTTACACTTTCTCGGCCGGGCTGATCGACTATCTGATCAATTTCAAGATCGCGACGCGACCCTTGCTGCTTCTGCCGGTGGGCGCGGCCTATGCGGCGCTTTATTACGTCGTCTTCCGCACCGTGATCCAACGCTTCAATCTGGCGACGCCAGGGCGGGAGCCCGAGGCGGTCGGCATCGAGGCGCAAGTTGCGTCCGGCACCCGGGAGGAGGGATTCGTCGCGGCTCTGGGCGGCGCGGCCAATCTGGTTTCCATCGACGCCTGCGCCACGCGCCTGCGGCTGATCGTGAACGATCAGAGCAAAGTCAACGAAGCAGCTCTGAAAGCCTTGGGCGCGCGCGGCATGATCCGGCCATCGGAGAAAGCGATCCAGATCGTGCTCGGTCCGATCGCAGACCAAGTCGCGGGCGATATGCGCAAAGTCGTGGCGCGAGGCGCAACAGCGCCGCCCCTGGACGGCGGCGCGCTTCTGGCCGCCTTGGGCGGGCGCGGCAACCTCGCCAGCATCGCGGCCAAAAGCAACCGGCTCCTGGTCGAAGTAAAGGATGCCGGCAAAGTCGCGCCAACCGATCTCAAGGCGCGGTCCCCGCGCGGCGCGGTCCAGACCGCACCCAAGCGCTGGCAGATTCTCGCCGGCCCGGATGCCGAGCGGCTGGCGGCGCAATTTGGCGCTTGACGCTCGAGATGCGGCGGACGATATCAGCGGCGCTTTGAAGGGAATTCCCATGCCGCGCATCTTGCTGGAAGTCTGTGTCGACAGCGTTTTCGGGTTCAATGCCGCCGTCGCGGGCGGCGCCGACCGGATCGAACTTTGCTCGTCGCTGGGCGTGGGCGGCCTCACGCCCAGTCCCGGCTTCATCGCTTATGCGGCCAAAAGCAAGACGGTGAGCCGCGTCATGGTCCGCCCTCGCGTCGGCAATTATGTCTTCTCGGAAGACGAAATCGACATGCAGCGCCGCGACATCGATCTGGTGCGGTCCGCAGGCCTTGCCGGCGTGGTGATCGGTGCCAGCCGCCCCGACTGGCATCTGGATGAAACTGCGATCCGCAAATTGGCCGAACACGCCAAGGGCCTGAAGCTGACCTTGAACCGCACCATCGACATGGCGCCCGATCCCGTGGCGGCGGTGGATGTGGCGTTGGGTTTGGGCTTTGACACCATTCTCACCTCGGGCGGCGCGCTGAAGGCGCCGGATGCGATGGATGTCATCGCCGCCATGGTGGCGCGCGCGGCCGGCAAGCTCGAGATCTTGGCGGGCAGCGGCGTCAACGCCGGCAATGTCGCGACGCTGGTGAAGAAGACCGGCGTCACCGCCGTGCATGGTTCTTTCGCCGCGCCATGGCCAGGCGTGATCGATCCCAAGCTGGTGCAATTCGGCTATATCGCGCCGGGCGCGCGCGAGACGAGTGAAGATGCGGTTCGCCAAGTCAGGGCGGCGCTTTCCGCGCTGTAGGAGCTCTGCTTTCTCCAAGGAAAAGCGGCAATAACAATTCGTTCAGCGATGCCGTGACCCGAAGCTTCCGCGCCGGATGCGACTGCAAATCATTGGCGAAATTTATAGGAAAAAGGCCGCCTGGCCCAATGGTCCGACAATAAGGATATGGCAGGGTCCCGGCAGAACCCGCCCGGAGGCCATTTCATGCGTCGCTTCGTCTTCGCTTTGCTGACTGCCGTTTGCATCGGCACCGCCGCATCGGCGGCACCGTCCGGCTATCACATTCTCAATACCGTCACGTTGGGCGGTGAGGGAGGCTGGGACTATCTCAATCTCGATCCGGCCTCCGGCAATCTTTTCATCACCCGCGGCACGCATGTGATGGTGGTCGATCCGGTAAGCGGCAAGCTCGTTGGCGATATCACTGGTCTCCAGGCGATTCATGGCACGGTTTTTGTCGGCGGTCATGGCTATGTGACGGAAGGCGGCGCCAACAGGGTGGCAGTCATCGACACAAAGATGCTGACCAAGACCGGAGAGATTCCCGTCGGCACGCGTCCCGATGGCATTCTGTATGACCCCGCCTCTAATCGAATTTTCACCTTCAACGCCGTCAGCGCCGACACAACCGCTATCGATCCCGCGACGAACAAAGTGGTCGGCACTGTGGCCTTGGGCGGCAAGCCCGAAGCTGCGGCCAGCGACGAGACCGGAACCATCTTCGTCAATATTGAAGACAAAAGTGAGCTCGTGGCCTTTGATGCCAAGACGTTGAAGGTCACGGCGCATTATCCGCTGGTGCCCTGCGAATCCCCTTCGGGCATGGCCGCCGACGTGGCGCATCAGCGCATCTTTTCGGGTTGCGACAACAAGCTGATCGCTGTCACCGACATGAAGTCGGGCAAAGTCGTTACAACCTTCCCCATCGGCGAGGGTGTGGACGCCAACCGGTTCGATCCGGCCACGGGCCTTATCTTCAGTTCCAACGGAGAAAGCGGTACCTTGACGGTTGCGCATGAAGACGGACCCGATAAGGTGACGGTGCTCGACAACATCAAGACCGCTGACGGCGCGCGCACGATGGAACTCGACCCTAAGACACATAAGGTTTTCGTTGTGACGGCGGACCGCAAGCCCGGGACGCCCACTGCGGCGCAGCCGCATCCCCGTGCCGTTCCGGTGCCTGGCACCTTCCGGCTTATTGTTCTGGGCCGTTGATGCGAAAGCCGTCTCTCGCCTTCCTCCTGCTTCTCGTCGCATGTAGCCCGGGCGGAGAGAAGGCCGACAAGAAGGAAGCCAAGGACACAGGTCCAGGCGTCAGCCTGGAAGCCGACGACGTCAAAGCGCTGGGGATCCAGACTGTGGCGGTGCAGGCTGCCACGTATCAGCGCGATGTTACGGGATTTGGCGTGGTCACACCGCTCGATACGATCGCCCAAAGCGACGCCGAATACATGACGGCTTCGGCGGCCGCTTTACAGAGCGGCGCGGCTGCGGCGAGGGCGCGATCTCTTGGCACTGGAGAGGAAGCTGCGGTCTCACGCGAGGTGGTGGAAGCCGCAGCCAGCAAAGCGGCCGCGGATCAGGCCGCCCTGGCGCTTGCCCGACGCAAGGCGGATGCCGCATTCGGCATTCATGCGCCCTGGCACAATGAGGCCGAACGCAACCAGTTGATGGCAGAACTCTCTTCCGGCAAGACCGTGCTGGTGCGCGTGACGTTCCCGCTAGGCGCTTTGCCAGGCGGGCTCCCGCCCAAGGTCGCCATCGCGCGACTTGGCACCGAGAGACAGAGTTGGACCAGCAGCCGGATCTGGGAGGCGCCTGCCGATCCGAGCTTGCCTGGCCGTGGCTTCTTCGTCTTGGTCAGCGGCAGCGACCTTGCTCAGAACGAACATGTCTTCGCCAGCGTGCCGGTTGGCCAGACACAAAGCGGGCTTTGGGTGCCGTCAAGCGCGCTGGTGATGGGCGACGGCGCGAACTGGGTCTATCTGGAGAATGCCGACAATCATTTCCTGCGCAGTCCCATCGACACTGGCAAGCCGCTCAATGACGGATATTTCGTACCGGCGAGCGGCGATTTGGCCGCGGGCAAAAAGGTGGTGACCCAGGGCGCGGGTCTCCTGCTGTCGCGCGAAACCAACCCCGGCAGCGACTCCGGGGACAAGGACTGATGCGTTGGCTAGTCGAGCTATGCGTTCGCTATGCCGGCGCGGTGGCGACGTTGACCCTGATCACCTTGCTGGCGGGCTTCTGGGCCGCGCGTAACGCGCCGCTGGACGTCTTTCCTGACTTCGTGCCCTCAACGGTGGACATCCAGACCGAAGCGCCCGGCTTCACCGCAGAGCAGGTGGAGCGGCTGGTCACCAAGCCGATCGAAAATGCGGTCAATGGCGCCACCGGGCTTGCCACCATCCGCTCTCAATCCATTCCCGGCTTGTCGGTCATCAACATTCAGTTCACGGACAACATCAACCTCTACAATGCCCGTCAGGGTATTTCGGAGCGGCTGAGCGAACTGGGTTCGAGTCTGCCCTCGGGCGTGGAAGCGCCCAAATTGTCGCCGCTCACCTCCTCGACCATGGATTTGCTCAAGATCGGGCTCACCTCAGACAAGCTTGATCCCTTCACTTTGCGCGACCGTGCGGATTGGGTGATGAAGCCGGCGCTTCTGGCCGTACCCGGTGTGGCCCATGTGATCGTCTTTGGCGGTGCCGTACGCGAGATTCAGATTCAGCCTGACCTCGCCCGCATGACATCCTATGGTCTCACGCTCACCGACCTGGCGGATGCGGCGCGTGCGGCGCTGGCGCTGAAGGGAGCGGGCTTTCTCGACATCGCGCATCAGCGGGTCTTGATCCAGACACCGGTGCCCGCGCCCGATCCCTCCGCGATCAGCAATGCCGTGCTGACAGTGCGCTCGGGAACGCCCATCACCATTGGCGAAATCGCGACCGTCACCGAGGCGCCTGCTCTCAAATCGGGTGACGCCTTGATCAATGGCAAGCCCGGTGTGCTTCTGTCGCTGGCCAGCCAATATGGCGCCAACACTCTTGAAGCCACGCGCGCAGTGGAAGCGGCGCTGGCGCAGATCGGTCCGGCGTTCAAGGCCGAAGGCATCAATATTTATCCGCGTCTCCATAGGCCTGCCAATTTCGTGGAAGCGGCGCTCGCTTCGCTGGAAAGCTCGCTGGTGATCGCCGCGGTCTTGATACTGGTCGTCCTGTTTCTGTTTTTGCGCGACTGGCGCTCGGCTTTCATCACCTTCATCGCCATTCCATTATCGCTTCTGGCTGCGACCGCCGTGCTTGACCGCATGGGTCAGACACTCAACACCATGACCCTGGGCGGTTTTGCGGTGGCGTTGGGCGTGCTGGTGGATGACGCCATTATCGGCATCGAGAATGTGCTGCGGCGGCTCGCCGAGAATGCCAAGCAGGCTGAGCCCAGGCAACGGCTCCGGGTGATTGGCGAGGCCACGCTCGAAGTGCGCGGGCCCGTGGTCTACGCCACTTTGGTCGTGATCGCGGTTTTCCTGCCGGAATTGTTCTCGACCAGCGTGCAGGGCCATTTCGTGGGGCCGCTGGCGCTGGCGTTTATTCTCGCCGTGCTGGCTTCACTCGTCGTAGCGCTCACAGTGGCGCCAGCGCTTTCTGCCTTGATGCTTACCGCCCGCGAAAGCCATGCCGATCTCGGCTGGATCCGCAAATTGAAGGCATGGCAGAAGGGCGGCATCGATATGGTCTATCGCCGCTTTCGTCTCGTGATGGCCGGATTGGCGGTCGCGACCCTCGCCGCGGTGGCGGCACTTCCCTTCCTGCCATCGAGCTTCATGCCGGATTTTCGCGAAGGGCATTTCGTCTTGCAGGTGGATGCCTCCACACCCGGCCCGTCGCTGGAAGAAATGGCAGCCCTAGGCAAGCGGATCAGTGCGGAAATCCTGGCCCTTCCTTATATCGCGACCGTCTCGGACCAGCTCGGTCGCGCCGAATTGGGCGAAGACACCAGTGGCCCATATCAGACCGAACTCCATGTCGAGATGAAGCCGAACGCCGACATAGATCAGAGCGATGCCGAGGACGCATTGCGAAAGATCGCCTCCCACTATCCAGGAGTGCAGATCGATGTCCGGACTTTTTTGGGGGATCGCATTGACGAAAGTTTGACGGGTTCGACCGCCGACATCACGATTAAAATTTTCGGCGATCAGCTGGATACGCTGGATGGCACGGAGAGTCAGATCGTGACAGCTCTTTCGGGCACGCCCGGCATCGCCGACCTGCGATTTGCGCCGCAGAGCGGCACTCCCACGCTGGCGATTCAACTCGATCCGGCCAAACTTGCGGCCAGCGGGCTCAAGAGCGGCGATGTGCTGGACGCCTTGCAAAGCAACTTCGCGGGCGCTCAAGTGGGTCAGACTTATTCCGGCATTCGCGCCGTGAATGTGACGATGCTTTTGCCGCAGGCTGAACGCAACCGGCCCGAGTTCCTCTCCAAGCTGATGATCGGTGGTCCTTTGGGTCCAATCCCACTCAGTCAGGTGGCGCGCGTGGTGCCCACCAATACGCGTTACATGGTCGCTCATGAGGGCGGCCAGCGTTTCGATGCCGTCAATTTCAATGTCAAAGGCCGCTCCCTTCAAGCCACGGTCAACGACGCCAAGGCCAAAGTGGCGGCGCTCCGCCTTCCTCAAGGCGTGATAGTGGAATTCACCGGCGCCGCGGCGGCAGCAGCCGCTGCGCAGCTGCAGATGCTGCTCTATACCGGCTTTGCGTTGATCCTGATCGGGCTTTTGCTCTTTATTTCTTTCCGGTGGCGCCGCCATACTTGGCTGGTGTTGGTGAATCTTCCTTTCAGTCTGATCGGCAGCGTCACGGCCATTTCGTTGATCGGCTCGGGCCTCTCGCTCGGCGCGATGGTGGGGCTGGTCACCGTGTTCGGTGTCAGTGCCCGCAATGCGATTCTGCTCCTGGCGCATTACGAGCATCTGGTGGAAGCGGAAGGTGCGCCCTGGGGCGTGGAGACGGTGCTACGCGGCGCACAAGAGCGTCTCATCCCCATCCTGATGACAGCGGCGGTAACCGCGCTTGGTCTTCTGCCCCTGGCCGTGGGCATGCATCAACCTGGCCAGGAGATTGAAGGCCCGATGGCAGTCACCGTGTTGGGCGGCCTCCTCAGCTCCACCTTGCTAAACCTTGTGGTTTTGCCCGCCTTGGCCGAGCGCCTGGGCGGACCGGGGAGGCAGAGGCCAGCCGATGCGTAGGGTCCTTTCCTGTTTGGGGATTTCGCTTTGGCTCTATGGCTGTGGCGCCGGGCCTGTACCGCAATTGCCGACATCCGACATTCCACAGGGTTTCGAGGGGTCCAGCGGGAAATCGCCGCTATGGCCGGCGGCGCAGTGGTGGAACGGCTTCAACGATGCCCAACTCGTGCGTCTGATGGCAGAGGCCCAGTCCAACAATCTGGATCTCGCCCAGGCCTCGGCACGCTTGCGGCAGGCCGACGCACGGGCGAAGCAAGCGGGTGCGCCGCTTTTGCCCAGTATCGCCTTCAACGCTAACCTCAACGATCTGTACGGACAGGCCAATCACACCTCGCTGCATGAGACGGATTGGAGCGCGGCGCTTGGTGCAAGCTACGAGTTGGATTTTTGGGGGAAGAATCGCGACGCGCTCGATGCCGCCAATGCGGCACGTACGGCGAGTGCTGCAGATCGCGCCACTGTCGGCCTCACGGTTTCAGCTAGCGTCGCCGACAGCTATTTCCAGCTTCTATCCTTGCGCGAGCGTGTCGCTCTCGCGCGGGCCAATCTGGCAACCTCGGAGCAGATTTTGCGCCTTGTGCAGCGCCGGGTTGATGCCGGCTATTCAGCCAACGCCGATCTGATCCAGGAACGCGCCAATATGGCGGCACAGCAGGCTTTGATTCCCGCCCTGGAGCAGCAGGAGCTGGAAACACGCGATGCCTTGAGCCTCCTTTTGGGTCGCCCGCCCGAAGGTTTCACGGTGACCGGTGATGGCCTGCGCGCTCTAGCCGGGCCGGAAGTTGCTCCCGGCCTGCCGTCCGAACTTCTGGCGCGGCGGCCCGATGTCATGGCGGCGGAAGCGAATCTGGTTGCGGCCCATGCCAATCTGGCGGCCGCCCGCGCGGCTTTTTTGCCGAATCTATCGCTGACGGCGAATGGCGGCGTCGCCTATCCCGCGCTTGCCGCAGCCGTCGACACGCTGCCGGGAACGGGTCTCGCCGCCGGCCTCGGGGCATCACTGCTGCAGACGGTTTTCGACAATGGCAAAATCCAAGGGCAGGTGGATGAGGCGCGGGCGCGGGAAGAGGAATTGCTTGCGGCCTATCGGGCAGCTGCTATCGCTGCTTTTTCCGATGTGGAAAATGCACTGGGCAATGTGGCGCATTTGACTTCGCAAGAGGCAGCTCTGCGCGAACAAGTTGATGAAGCGGAAAAAGTCATGACCGCCGCCCGGCGAAAATATCAGTCCGGCTATGTGGATTTTCTCATCGTTACCGATGCGGAAAAATCGCTCAATGCTGCCCGCGATCAATTTGCCGACACGCGACGGGCTCGTTTGGCGGCACTGATAGCTCTTTACAAGGCGCTCGGCGGCGGCTGGAACGCGTCGGCCGGCTGAGGTCCAAGTTTCATGACGTCACCAGCGGCAGGCGGAAAGCGATCGAAAAACCTTGCTTTGCCCTGTTATCGATGGTCAAGCGGGCGCCATGCAGTTCGGCGATCGCGGCGGCAAGCGCCAGACCCAGGCCATAACCCGGCCGCGTGCGGCTGGCTTCGCGGCGATAGAAGCGGCGAAACAGTTTTTCATGCTCCTCCGCCGGTACGCCTGGGCCATCGTCGCTCACGGCCGCCACGATCTCATCGCCTTCGCGGTTGAGACTGATAGTGACCACCGAGCCTCCCGGCGTATGCAGGATTGCGTTCTCGATCAGATTGGAGAAAAGCTGGATCAGAAGTTCGCGATCTCCCTGGATCGGCGCCTCCGTGTTCAAGGAGAGGCTCAGATGATGCCTTGTGTCTTCCGCCACAGGCCCGAACACGTCGCCCAGCTGCGCCAGGAGCTGACGCAAATCCAGCGGCGCGAACGCGTTGCGCCTGGCGCCGCCCTCGATCTGGGCGATGCGCAAGAGGGCTGCGAACAAGGCCAAAATATCGTCCGAGGAGATGATGGCGGCTTCCAGCGCCTGGTCGTAGTCCTGTTTCGATTTGGCTTGCAACCTTGTCCGCTCCAGCCGGTGGCGCAGATGGGTCACCGGTGTCCTTAAATCATGCGCGATGTCGTTGGTGATCTGACGCAGATTGTCCATCAGGGCCGCGATGCGGTCGAGCATGGCGTTGATGGTATCGGACAGGCGGTCGAGTTCGTCCCCCGTGCCGCGAAGCTGGATCCGACTCGCCAGATTGCCGGCCATGATGGCGCGGCAGGTTCGCACAATGTCGTCGGTGCGGCGCAAAAAACTTCGGCTGACCGCCATTCCGCCCATCAGGGCCAGCACCAGCGCGCCGGCGTAGGTCCAAACCAGCGCGCGCAAGATGCGCTGGCGTGCCTGGTGGGCAGTGGAGAGATCGCTGCCGGAGAAAAGGAAAAGGTCGGGCGTGATGAAGGCGCCTACGCCCAGAATCGCGCGATCCCCTCCGCCGCCCGGGTAAGGCAAGGTGAGCATCCCCAGTTGCGGCGGCATGGGCGCCAGATTACCGGCCAGGCGGTTCTTCCCGTTGCGCTCCAGGATGAGAAAGTCCGAGGAGCCGGGCGCCGCCAGGCGCTGCGCCACCACCTCGATCGCTTCTCGTTCGCCCTGGGTGCGATAACCGTCCTTGACCGCGGCGATGTCGGCATTGGCGAATTGCACGATCTGGGCGCGCAATTCATCATCGACAATGACGATCATGATGCCGCTCAAGGCTACCGCCGAAAGCGCGAACAAGGCGAAAAAGATCGCCGCGATGCGGAAGCCTTCGGTGTGAAGCGCCCTAATCCGCACGCAAGATGTAACCATTGCCGCGGACAGTGTGGATCAGCTCGATGGCGAAGCCGCGGTCCATCTTGCTGCGCAACCGGCTCATATGGGTTTCCACGATATTGGTGCGGGGGTCGAAATGCAGTTCCCAGACATTCTCCAGCAGCATGTTGCGGGTCACCAGCCGGCCGGCATTGCGCAGAAGATACTCCAGCAACTTGAATTCCTGGGGTTGCAGTTCGATCGCCTTGCCGCCGCGGTAAACGGCGCGGCGTAAAAGGTCCATTTCCAGATCGCCGACCTTGAAGATGACCGGCGGTTGGGTCTCCTGCCGCCGCGCGATAGCATTGACGCGAGCCACCAGCTCAGCCAGCGCGAAGGGTTTGGTGAGGTAATCGTCGCCGCCGCTGTTGAGGCCTGCCACCCGGTCGTCGATGCCGCTCATGGTGGTGAGGAACAGCACCGGCGTCTGGTTGCCCTCCGCCCGCAATTGCTTGACCAGGCTGAGGCCATCCAGGCCCGGCAGCATGCGGTCCACGATCAGGGCCGCGTGCGCCCCCGCGCGTGCTCGCGTCAGTCCGTCGGGTCCGGCGCGGCTTTCGTCCACGTCATGGCCTTGAGCGCGCAAGGCATGACAGACATGCTCGGCAGTCTCCGGATCGTCTTCGATCAGCAATATCTTCATGCGCGTATTGTCCCGGGCCCGACGGGCTTCTGGCAAGGGCGCAAAGCGTCCTTGGGACCCTGTTTCCGCTCGTCCTTGGTCCAGATCGAAAATTGATTTTTCGTATAGCCAGCGTCACCGGGGCGACAAACAGCCATGCGATCCACCCGCCCGTACCAGGGGACTCAACCTAGCGCATTCCGCGTCTGGTGCTTTCGCAAAATATGCGGGAGCGCCATCGAGGTCGTTCGTCCCCTCCATTCTTGAGGGGCTTTCCATGTCGCAGATTTCCACCCGTCTCAATGGCAGCGTCGCTTGCCTGGCCCTTTTTGCGGGCGCGCTTCTGGCCATGCCGGTCCATGCCCAGCAGCTGGCGGCCAATGACCAGGCGGGCGAGATCGAGACGGTGGTGGTGACGGGCACGGCTTTCAACGCCGAAGTGGCGCCGGCCAAGTCCTCGCTCGATACGATGGAGCCGCAGACCATCATCAACAAATCCTATATTCAGGACTCGGTCGCCAACACTTCGGATTACACCACCATCCTGGCGATCGCGCCCAGCATGACCGGCATGGACATCAATGGTCCCGGCCTTTCGGACGGCAATGTCAAGAACACGCTGCGCGGCCTGCCCGACGGCAATTTCGCAATGCTCTATGACGGCATTCCCTTCGGCGACACCAACGGCCCCACCCACCATTCGGAATCCTATTTCCCAGGTGTCACCATCGGCAGCATCGCTGTCGATCGTGGCCCCGGCAATGCCGGCAATCTGGGCGCCGCCACCTATGGCGGCTCGGTCAACATCTTCTCAGAAACCCTCACTCCCGATCGGCACGGACATGGCGCCGTCACCTATGGCAGCTGGAACACCACGCAATTCGACGGGAATTTTCAAAGCGGCGATTTCAACCTGGGCGGCCTCAACAACCGCGCCATGATCACACTTGAGGACGCCAATTCCGATGGCTATCTCACCGGCCAGAATACAGCCCGCCAGAATGCGCTGGTGAAGGAACAGACCGAGTTCGCGCCGGGCTGGACCGTAACTTTTTTCGCCGACTATAACGGCCTGTTTCAGCATTTGAACGATAAGAACGGCGCCACCGCCGCCCAGATCAACGCCTTCGGCAAGAATTTCGCCTTGCAGAAGACCGATCCCAATCTGGCGACCTATCAGGCCTACAATTATGTCGGCAAGAAAACCGACATGGACTATGTCCGTCTGCAAGGCGATTTCGCCGGCTTCACGCTCGACAACACCGCTTACACCTACGCCTATGTCAACAAGACGGTGTCGGCGACCAATATCCAGCAGACCGCCGCCGATATCCTGAACGATGCGACCGAGGGGCTTGGCACCATCGTGAACGGCACGAAAAATTCCAAGGATGTTCCCGGCTACACCAAGAAGAATGCCTATCGGGTCTGGGGCGATATTGTTCGTCTGTCGCGCGACTATGATTTCGGCTGGCTCTCCGGCCAGGTGCGCATGGGTGTGTGGTGGGAAGACGCCGCCACCCAGCGCGCCCGCTTTGACATCGATGTCGAGAAATGCGCGGCGGCCGGCTGCAATCCGTGGCACAGCCAGACCTTCGCGGATTCCAGCCTTGTCGCAAAGACAAAAGCCGCTGCCTTCAACGGCGGCTTCTTCGAATATAACGAGCATTCCAATTGGAGCCAGTATCAGCCTTTCATCGAAGTGGAGATGCACCCGATCGAGGATCTGACGGTGACGCCGGGATTTAAATATGTCTGGTGGGATCACGGCGTGAACGCGGATCTGGAGCAAAAGACGGTGCCAGTGGTGCCGTTCACGGGTTCTTTCACCACCACGCGCGACCTTCCGTTCCTGATGGCGAATTATAAGCTCGAGCCCAATTGGAGCGTCTATGCCCAATACGCCCAGGGCATTTACATCCCCGATATCAGCGCCTTCGAGAATGCGACGCCCCTATCCACGGCGCAGGCGCCCAAGGCGGAGACCACCACAAACTATCAGCTCGGCACGGTCTATTACGCCGACAATTTCACCTTCGACGGCGATCTCTATTACATCGGCGTCAACAACAACATCGTCTTCCAGTCCTGCACAACGGCGCCATTCAACGGACCGATCGGCGAAACCTGCGCCCTCAACACCGGCACGGCTTTCTACAAAGGCATCGAAGGCGAAACCACCTATGCCTTCAATGACGATACTTTTGACGGCGTGCTGGATGGCCTGGTGTTCTTCGTGAATGGTTCACTCAACAGCTCCAAGACTCAAGGCAGGTGGGTGCAGCAGGCGCCGATGTGGACCGAGGCCAGCGGGCTTGTCTACAAGACCGATATGTACAAATTCTCGATCATCAACAAGCTGGTCGGTCAGCAATATTCCGACACGTTGAATAGCCAGTTCTACAAGCTTGGCGCCTACGACAATACCGACGTGAAAGCGGCGTTAATGGTGGGCAATTTCGAGCTGGGCGTGGGCATCTATAATCTCTTCAACGAGCGCAATTTGTTATCGGTCGGCATCAACGACAAGACGCCGATCGGCGGCCTCAATGTCCACGATCTCCTGGGTCGCGGCTCGAGCCTGGACCAGTATTATTTCCAGCCTTCGCGCAGCTTCCAGATTTCGGTGACGGGGCGTTTCTAGAGCATTTTCGCTTTTCGTTGAATCGCGAAAATGCTCTATCTTTTTGAATTGTAGCGGTTCCGGACGGAAAACCGCTGCACACTTTTCCTGGAACCGCTCTAGGGCGCGATCCTGCTCTAGTTTGAAAGGAGCGCTCTGTCCGGCAGGGATTGGGCGTCGATGGACGTCGACGCGACCGTCCGTTTGCGTCGGGCTCGCAGGCCCACAAGCCCGTTCTGCGCATAGGCGCGCGCCCAATCTTGGAACTCCTCGTGCGAGATTCGGTAGCGCTGACAGGCTTCTGTGAGGCTGAGAAGTCCACCGCTTACCGCGGCGACAATTTCAGCTTTGCGCCGGGGTACCCAGCGCGTGGCGCCTTGCGGCGGCAGATCGGCGGCGGTCAGAACATCGCCGTTGGGGCCGATCACAGAGGCATTCGAACTATTTACATTTGTCACGGGTGGCTCCCACTCCACCCCCAGCCACTCGACGTTAGGCTTCCACTCTTAACGGAGAGTCAACGAATCCACCAATGGAACTCGAGGTCAATTTTTCGCCGTAAGACGGAGTTCCCCGATTTCTTCCGCCATTTTCGCGAAGGCTCTGGGCCAATCGCCAACAGCCGGTTGCCGGAAAAGGCGCATGCCGGGATACCAGGGACTGTCGTTGCGGTGGGTTAACCAGCGCCAATCGGCGCCAAAGCGAAGCGCCACCCAGCAGGGTCGGCCCAGCGCGCCGGCCAGGTGCGCCACCGAGGTGTCGCAGCTGATGACAAGGTCCATCGCTTCCATCGCGGCCGCGGTGTCGGAAAAATCTCGCGGAAAATCGCCGGCCAACCGCTCCACCGCCACGCCGGCCGTATCCAGCTGTTCAGTCCCCGCGCCCTTTTGCAGGCTGATGAGCCGCACGCCCGGAAGATGCGCTAGAATTTCGAAATTCTTCAGCGGCAGGGAGCGGATGCCGGCGATATAGGAGCCTTGCCAGCAGATACCGATACGAAATCCGGTTGTGCCGATCAGATCGCGGAAATGCGCGATGCGGTCCGGATCGGCGCGGAGATACGGAACGGCGGCGGGAATGGTGTCGACCCTGGTGCCAAAGGCGAGCGGCAGGCTGAGCAGCGCGGCATGATAATCGAAAGCGTCTGGGATCTGGCCCACGGGCACGATTTTCACCCGCGGATCAAGCGTCTTGAGAATTCCGGTCAGGCTTTCCTGCGCCGTCATCACCACCTTGGCGCCCCGGTCCGCGACCAGCGGCGCATAACGGCAGAACTGGATCGTGTCGCCCAACCCTTGCTCGGCCTCGATGAAGACAGTCTTGCCGGTCAGGTCTTCCTGTCCGGTCCAGCTTGGCCGCCCCATGGCATGGAAGGCTTCTTCGGCGACGCGACGCTTGCGCCATTCATAGAGCAACCAGCTTTCGTCATAACGGCCCAGGGTCAGGAGCATCAGGCTCCGGCCGAATTGGGCCTCCGCCGAGCGCGGCTCGATCGCGACTGCCTGCTCATAGCTTGCCAATGCCTCTTCCTGGCGGTTGAGATCGGCTAGATGCTTGCCCCGGTTGGTATGGGCCAGCACCAGGTCGGGTTTGAGCGCGATGGCGCGGTCGAAGCTCGCAATGCTTTCGTCGAGCCGGCCCAAAAGCGCCAGCGCCGCGCCCCGATTGTTGTGCGCGGTGGCCAGATTGGGATCGAGCAGGAGCGCGCGGTCATGGCTTTCCAGCGCTTCTTCCAGCCGATCCATCGCCGCCAGCGCGCTGCCGCGATTATTGTGCGCCGTGGTGGAATTGGGATCGAGGGAAAGCGCCCGATCCTGGCTCTCGAGCGCCTCTTGGTGACGGCCAAGCGTCGCCAGCGCGGTACCACGCCCTTCATGCGCCGCGGCCTCCCCGGGTTCAAGCGCGATGGCGCGGTCGAAGCTTTCAAGGGCATCCTGGGCCCGCCCCATCGCCAGAAGAACGTGACCGCGCCTTGTGTGGGATTGCGCGCCCGTGGGCATGAGCGCGATCGCCCGGTCATGATCGGCCAGCGCCTCAACGGTCCGGCCCAGATCCGCCAGCACGCCGCCGCGATTGTTGTAGGCTTTGACATAATCCGGTTGCAGCCTGATCGCCTTGTCGAAATCGGCTAGCGCTTCTTTGAAGCGCTTCTGGTCGGTTAGAAGCGTGCCGCGATTGTTGTAGGCCTGGGCATAGTCGGGCTTGAGCGCGATGGCGCGGCCATAGCCTTCGAGCGCCTCGGCCGAACGTCCCGAAGCGGCCAGAATGGCGGCGCGGTTGTTGTGTAGATCGGCGATGTCGTTTTTGAGCACCAGCGCCCGGTCATAGCTCGCCAGGGCCTCGTCGGGGCGGCCCGCCTGCTGCAGTGCATTGCCAAGATCGCGATGCGCCAGAGGCTGGCGCGGCTCCAACGCTAAGGATTGTTGCAGCAAATCCATGGCGCGGGCGAGGTCGCCCTGCTGCAGGAACAGCACGCCCATCAGGTGCAAGGCCTGAAAATTGCGCGGCTGAAGCCGCAATATCTCGCCATAGGCGCGCTCGGCATCCTTCAGCCGGCCCTGGGCATGCAGCGCGAACGCATCTTTGAGATTCAAGGAAAGTCACCCTGGCCGACGATCATGGATGGCGGGGTGATACCATGGGCAAAAGCGCGCGGTCACCCATTTTGGGTGGATCAGGCGGCGGCGTCCGCGGCCTTGATGGCGGCCTGGGTCAACGGCAATTCGAAGGTCACCGAGGTGCCGGCGCCTTCGCGGCTTTCGATATTGATGCCGCCGCCATGCTGGGTCACGAGCGAGCGGACCAGCGAAAGCCCAAGCCCGGTGCCTTCGCGGGCATGGACAGGGTCGTTGATGGCCTGCTCGAAGGGGCGGCCGACGCGCGCCAGAAGGCTTTCCGACATGCCGATGCCATGGTCGCGTACGGTGATCGCCAGCCGCTCGCCCGAGACGCGCGCGCTGATTTCCACTTCGTCGCCGGGACGGGAGAATTTGATCGCGTTGCTGAGAAGATTGAGTAGGATCTGGCGGAAGGCGCGCTGGTCGGCCGTGAAGAGCAGGCCTTGCGCCGGCAACAGGGTCACCAGCTTGATGCCGCGTTCATCGGCGCGCTTTTTTACCAGGCGCACGCAATAGGCCACGCTTTCGGTGAGATCGATGCTCTGGAAATCCAGCACGAATTTGCCGGCTTCGATTTTGGCGATGTCCAATATGTCGGACACGAGATTGAGCAGATGGTTGCCGGATTCGTTGATGATCGTGGCGTAGTCGCGATACTGTTTTTGCAGCGGACCGAACATCTGGTTCTGCATAAGGTCGGAAAAGCCGATGATGGCGTTCAGCGGCGTGCGCAATTCGTGGCTCATATTGGCCAGGAATTGCGACTTCACCTTGCTGGAGGCCTCCGCAGTCTCCTTGGCGATAAGATTCTCGCGCAACGCTTCCTCGAGCCTGCGCCTCTCGATGATATTGTCGCGAAAGAGCCGAAGCGAGCGGGCGAATTGGCCGATTTCGTCGCGGCGCTGCAGGAAGGGGATGGGATGGCGCAGATCGCTGCCCGCGACCGACTGCATGGCGGCGGTGATGACGCGCAATGGCCGTATCAGCTGCACTATGACATAAACCAGTGTGAAGGACGCCAGGCTGATCGACAGCACCATCAGAAGCAACGCAATGTCGAATTCGCGATTGGCGGCATTGAGACTGCGGACCATCCCTTCCCGCGTCAAGGTGAAGGCCCCGCGCGAGACATCGGTAACCGCGATCAATCCGCGATCGGATTCTTCAAGCCAGCTCAGGGCCGAAAGAGGCGACGGGCGTCCATTTTCAAGCGCATTGAGAATGCCGCGCCGCACCGGCCTGACATGCTTGAAATACACGTCGGAGACATTGTCGACGGCTTTCACCAACGCGGCTGGGAAGGTTGGCAGGTCCGTCCGATCGCTGAAAAGCACATTCCAGGGATAGTTCAGATTGCCTTCTTGTTCGGCGAATTGCTGCAACTCGTCCGATGAGAGGCGTTTGCCTGAAATAATCGCTCGCGCGATCGCCAACCGGTCCCGGCCCAGAATTTCGCGCACAGACCAGGCCATGCGGATGATCTTGGTCATCTCGTTGTTGAGAGCGCTGGCATCGGCGATATACATCGACCGGACGCGGGTGCGCAGGTTGATCTCGGCCACGAGCGTGTTCATTGCCTGAGCCCAGTCCGCGCGGGCCGCGGCGCTGCGCTCCGGCAGCGGCAGGGCAAGCTGCGCCATGGCTTCGCCATAACGCTTCTCGTAATTCGTCCAGGCCGCTCTGATCTTGGGCAGATTGGGCACTTCGCCGTCGGATTCCAGCCGCGAATCCTGATGGGTTTCGCGCAACGTCCGCTCGGAGCGGGCGTGGAGTTTTTCCAGCTTCGCGCGCGTGGCCCCATCCAGGGGATTTTCCAAAGACAGCGCCGTGGTGATTTCGCCTTGCTCGAACCTAAGCGCTTCCTGCGCCGCGAACACGTCGCTCAAGACATCGACGGTCTTCAAAAGTTGGACCGCGGCTTCGCGACGGTCATAGGCCTGCTTGGCGCTATAGGCGAAGACCGACACCAGCAGCACGACCAAAAGGCCGGTGATCGCCGACAAAAGCACGCCGATCGACTGGAATCGCTTCATTGGGGACGCCCTGATTCTCGGGCAAGAATAGGCGCGGAACGGTAGATGAGGGCTTAATGTAACCGCCGGTAGCATCAAGATGATGGTACACCGGGACCAGTTTAACCCCTTGGATCCGGTTGACTTATGGAACTTTTGCCATCCTAGGTTGCCGTCCCGCAGGGGCCGGCATGGCCCGGCTGCGCCACTCGTTCAACACCAAGGCCAAAGTCAGCAAGTCGAACAGAGCGAAACCCAAAAGCCAGTCCGACCAGCGGATCGTCAGGCGCCAGCTCATATAGACCACGAATCCCGCCAGGATCAGCGAAGCGATGGGGAAGAGAAGGCGACCGCCGCCCTTCAGCAGCGCCATCACGATCCCCAGTTTCAAAAGCCCGTGCACCAGAAGATAGAAAATCGCGAATTGATGCGGGCCTTCCGCCAGTCTTTCGGCGCCGCGCTGGAGAGCGTGAAGGGCGGGATGGCGGCCGGTCAACTCCGGCGCGGTGAGGCGCAGTACCCATTCATAGAGGCGCTCCGGTCCCGTGATCAGGATGATAAGACCCGCCAGCGCCTCCAGCGCGCCGTCGAACCCCTTGATCAGGATCGCGGCCAGATAGGCCTGATGGAAAAAGGGGGACCGGCCGGTCAAATATGCGTCCTCACGACATAAAAATCCTTTCGAAATCAGCCCTTTAATTTGCGTGCCGGAAATTCAAATCCCGCCCTCGCCTTGGGAACTTTGGCTCGTTAGGGTCCGCCCCGTAAAGCGGCGTGTTTTGGGAGAGTTTGGATGCGGTATCGGACTTTTTTCTCTGGCCTTTTTTCGGCGGTCTTGTTGTTCGCGCCGCCAGTTCTGGCCCAGACGCTGGACCGGCCGGACGACGATCCCAATGCCTATCCCAATCCCTATACCCAGGTGAACAATTTCCTGAAGCTGCCGGCGGGACGGACCATGGGTTCGACCAGCGCGGTCGCGGTGGACCACAAGGGCAACATCTGGGTCGCCGATCGTTGCGGCGCCAATGATTGCAAAGGCTCCAAGCTCGATCCGATCATGGAGTTCGATGCCGCCGGTAATTTCATCAAGGCCTTCGGTGCGGGCAAGATCCTGTTTCCCCACGGCCTCACCATCGACAAGGACGATCACATCTGGATCACCGACAATCATGTCGGCGACGGCATCGGCGACGATGTGTTGGAATTCGACCAGAACGGCAATGTGCTGCGCACCTTGGGCACACCCGGCCAGGCGGGCGATGGCCCCGCGCATTTCAACGAACCCAATGCGGTGCTGGTCTCTCCGCAAGGCGATATTTTCGTGGCCGACGGCCACACGCCCGAAACCGGCAATATGCGCATCGTGCATTTCGACAAGAACGGGAAATATGTGGCCTGGTTTGGCGGCTTGGGCATCGGGCTTGGCCGCTTCGATGTGCCCCATGCGCTGGCGATGGACAGCAAAGGCCGCATCTTCATCGCAGACCGCTACAACAATCGCGTCCAAATCTTCAGCCAGGATGGCATGCTGATCGATATCTGGACCCAGTTCGGTCGGCCCAGCGGCATCTATATCGACGAGAATGACATTCTCTACTCCACCGACTCCGAATCCCGCACGCCGGTGGAATATGGCTTCCATCCGGGCTGGGCGCGCGGCATCCGCATCGGCAGCGTCAAGGACGGCGTGGTGCGCGCGCTGATCCCCGACATCGATCCGGAAGCCGACCGCCACATTACCAGCGGCGGCGAAGGCATCTGGGTGCATGACGGCGTGGTTTACAGTGCCCAAGTCCGCCAGCAGGCGGTGGTGAAATATGTGCCGAAAAAGTAAGGTTTTTTGCCGCTAAAGTGCCGCCTATGGCCGGAACTATGACGCCGCAAACGGCGTTCCTTGAAAGGCAAAATCCTCAAATATTGCGGCACGATTTGAAGGCGGAGCATTGATGCAGATCGGTATTGTGGGCTTGGGCCGCATGGGCGCCAATATTGGCCGCCGCTTGATGAAAAAGGGCCATCAGGTCGTAGCCTTCGACCGCGAACCCAAAGCCGTGGCCGCTCTTTCCGGCGCAACCGGGGCTTCATCGCTGAAGGATTTGGTGGGAAAGCTGGAGGCGCCGCGCGCGATCTGGGTCATGTTGCCCGCCGGCAAGATCACCGACGATACCGTGTTCGCGCTCGCCGAACTTCTGTCGGCAGGCGATGTGGTGATCGATGGCGGCAATACATTTTACAAAGACGATATTCGCCGCGCCAAGGAAC
>Ga0134128_10002894_pt1 | contig 21034 bp, 12 predicted proteins | sample KB31754_FD_96462 | JGI IMG/M metagenome (GOLD analysis project Ga0134128, IMG submission 96462) | Terrestrial soil microbial communities with excess Nitrogen fertilizer from Kellogg Biological Station, Michigan, USA - KB3-175-4 | ecosystem: Environmental > Terrestrial > Soil > Unclassified ...
CGGCAGGTCGAGCCTGCCAAACGAGCCCGCGCTGCCGCCCTTGGCGCCCTGGCCCGCGTAGCCGAGCAGCATGGCCGGCCAGATCTCGGAGTGGAAGACGATGTTGTCCTTGCCCATGAAGTAGTAGGCCTCGGCGTTCTCGTCGTTCCACCAGGCACGCCAGGCGTCCGGGTCGCCGGACCGCCGCGCCCACTCGATCGACGCGGACAGGTAGCCGATCACCGCGTCGAACCAGACGTAGATCCGCTTGTCGTTGCGGTCCCGCCAGCCGTCGAGCGGGACAGGGACGCCCCAGTCCAGGTCGCGGGTGATCGCCCGCGGCTGCAGGTCGTCGAGCAGGTTGAGCGAGAACTTGAGCACGTTCGGCCGCCACAGGCCCTCCTTGGACCGCAGCCAGTCGCCGAGCACGTCGGTGAAGGCGGGCAGGTCGAGGAAGTAATGCTCCTGCTCAACGAACTTCGGTGTCTCCCCGTTGATCTTCGACACCGGGTTGATCAGGTCGGTCGGGTCGAGCTGGTTGCCGCAGTTGTCGCACTGGTCGCCGCGCGCGCTCGGATACCCGCAGATCGGACAGGTGCCCTCGACGTAGCGGTCGGGCAGGGTGCGCCCGGTGGACGGCGAGATCGCGCCGAGCGTCGTCTTCGGGAAGATGTAGCCGTTCTTCAGAAGCGTCAGGAAGATCTCCTGAGTGACCGCGGCGTGGTTGCGGGTGGTGGTCCTGGTGAACAGGTCATAGCTCATGTCGAGGTTGGCGAGGTCATTGCCGATGACACCGTTGTACCGGTCGACGAGCTCCCTGGCGGACACGCCCTCCTTGTCGGCCTGCACCTGAATCGGCGTGCCGTGCTCATCGGTGCCTGAGACCATCAGCACCTTGTTGCCCGCCATCCGCTGGTACCGGCTGAACATGTCGCTCGGCAGGCCGAAGCCGGAGACATGGCCGATGTGCCGCGGTCCGTTGGCATAGGGCCAGGCCGGCGCGGTCAGGATGTGCTTGGCGGATGACATGACTTAAAGCCTACGGGTTGCGGCGCGGTCGTCGCTCACATTAAGAGTGGCGGTCCCGCCAACCGGGACGTGCCTCGTCTGCTTGATGCCCAGGATGGACAGGAAGAACGTGCCGAGTATCAGCTGGCAGCTCAGCACAAGCGCGGTCACCGACGGCACCATGATCCGCAGCGCGTGCTCGTAGTTGAGGTGACCGAAGGACTGCCCCTGCCAGTAGGTGAGCGAGAAGATCAGCCCGGTCAGGCCCGCCACGCCCACCGCCAGCCCGGTCAGCAGTCCGCGCTCCAGTGACAGCTTGCCGAGCAGCGACTGTACCTTCGGCTCGGTGGGCAGGAATCCCTCCGCTCCGGCGTACACCTGAGTGAACAGCCAGAACAGCATCGCCTGGAAGCCGATGTCGACGCATGCGCCGCAGGCGACCAGGGTGTCCACGTCGAGCGAGACGCCGCCGATGGTGACCGGGCCGAGCGCGACCGCCGCGCCGAGGCCGAGGCCGAGGACAAGCAGCACCAGGCCGGGGATGAAGAACAGCCAGCGCGGGCTGAACATGAGCAGGAACCGCAGGTGCCGCCATCCGTCCCGCCAGGTGTTCAGGTGCGGCGGGTGGCTGCGGCCGTCCTTGGCGAGAGTGGTCGGGACCTCGGAGATCTTCTGGTGCGCCAGTGCGGCCTTGACGATCATCTCGGAGGCGAACTCCATGCCGGTGGCCTGCAGGCCGAGCGCGATCGCGCTGTCGCGCCGGAAGCCGCGCAGGCCGCAGTTGAAGTCACCGATGTCAGAGCGGAAGAACAGCCTGCCGATGAACGAGAGCACCGGGGTGCCCAGGTAGCGGTGCAGCGGCGGCATGGCGCCCGGCGCGATGCCGCCCTTGAAGCGGTTGCCCATCACCAGGTCGGCGCCCTTGCGCAGTTCCGTGACGAACGGCATCAGGTTCGTGAAGTCGTAGCTGTCGTCGGCGTCGCCCATGATCACGTACTCGCCCCTGGCGGCCAGGATGCCGCCCATCAGGGCACTGCCGTAGCCCTTTTCCGCGACCGGGACCACGCGGGCGCCCGCATCGGCGGCGAGCTCGCGGCTGCCATCGGTCGAGCCGTTGTCCGCGACGACCACCTCGCCGCTGATTCCGCTGTCCGCGATGAACGCCGCGGCTTTGCGTACGCAGATTGCCACAGTTTCCGCCTCGTTGAGGCAGGGCATGACAATGGTCAACTCCACGTAAACTCCATTCACCGTATTACCGTGGCACTCGGCGCATAACGGACAATGCCGGCCGCGCGGGGCACTCGTCAGGCGCAGCGCCCCAGGATTAGGAGGATACGGGCTTGAGGGTAATGCCTGCGGGTGTATGGCGGTCGGTGAGTCGACCGGTCGCCCGGCACCGGCTGCTCTACGCGGCCCTGCTGCTCGCCCTGCTGCTGCGGCTGGGTGCCGAGCTCGGCTATCGCTGGCAGTCGTGGTTCAACGACTCCTACAGCTACGTGCGCGCCGCGGTGACGCTGACGCCGGAGACCACCCGCCCGTCCGGCTACGCGGTGTTCCTGTGGCTACTGTCACCGGCGCACAGCTTCCTGCTTGTGACCGTGCTGCAGCACCTGATGGGCCTGGGCGTCGCGGTCATGATCTACGCGGTCGCCAGGCACCGGTTCGGCGCACCCGCCTGGCTCGCGGTGCCCGCCACGCTGCCCGTGCTGTTCGACGGCTTCGAGATCCAGCTCGAGCACCTGATCATGGCGGACACCCTGTTCCTGTTCCTCGCCATGGCCGGGGTCACGGTCGCGCTGTGGACGCCGCGCCCGTCCTGGCGTTCCTGCCTCGCCGCGGGCCTGCTGCTCGGCCTGTCCGCGACCGTCAGGTCCACCGGCCTGCCGCTGCTCGCGGTGTTCGCGGTGTACCTGGTCATCGTCTGCTGGCGTTCCTGGCGCTCGCTCGCGGCCGGCCTTGCCGTCGGCGCGGCCGCCTTCGCGGTGCCGCTTGCCGGGTATGCGGCCTGGTACGACTCCGCGCACGGCGAGTTCGCGATGACGGACTCGACAGGGGTCTTCCTGTACTCGCGGGTGATGACGTTCGCCGACTGCTCGCGCATGTCGCTGCCCGCCGGCCTGCGGCCGCTGTGCACGCCGGTGCCCCCGGCTCAGCGGGCGAACGGCCAGGACTACATCTGGAAGCCGGTCAGCCCGCTGCTGCGGCTCGGGCATCCTGAGTTCTCCCCGCCGGTCGACAAGCTCGCCGAGCGGTTCGCGATCAGGGCCATCGAGGCGCAGCCGCTCGACTACGCGAGTGCCGTGTGGGACGACACCGTGCGGTCCTTCGAGTGGAACCGCTCCGTCTTCCCCAACCCGCAGACCTACGACGCCTACCTGTTCGGGTACACCTCGCCGCACATACCGCTCAGCCCGTTCGGCGGGTACGCCACGCCGGAGGCCTACTATGTCCGCGGCGGCACCGCCACGGTGATCGTGAACCCGTTCGCCGGCCTCATCCGCGGCTACCAGCGGCATGTGTGGCTGCCCGGCACGGTGTACGGGCTGATCCTGCTGGCCGGCCTGTGCGGGATCGCACGGCGGTGGCGGCGGGACGGACGCACAGGGGACGGGCAGGCAGCGCTGCTGCCCTGGCTGTGCTCGGTCGTGCTGATCGTCGCCCCGGCTGCCACAGCCGAGTTCGACTACCGCTACGTGACGACCGCCGTGCCGTTCGCCTGCCTAGCCGTCGCGGTGGCGTTCGGCTCGGCGCGCCTCGCGCGCCGCGGCGCGGGCGGCAGCACGGAAAGCCGCCTGGCCGATGCCGGCGACGACAAGCGTGATCTCGCCCCGGACACCGCCGCCTGACTCCTCCTGACCCGCCGCCCAGGCGGCCAGCTCGCCGAGCGGGCCACGGACGATCTCCTCGTGGGTCTTGGTGAGCTCACGGCAGACGACCGCGGCACGGTCCGCGCCGTGCGAGTCGCGCAGTTCCGCAAGCGTCACCGCGACCCGCCGCGGCGACTCGAAAAGCACCTGCGTGCGCGGGTCCGCGGCGAGCTCGCCGAACCGCCTGGCCCGCTCGCCGCTCTTGCGCGGCGGGAAGCCCTCGAAGCAGAACCGGTCGGTCGGCAGGCCGGAGACTGCGAGGGCGGTGGTCACCGCCGACGGACCGGGCACCGCCGTCACCCGGATCCCCGCCGCCGCGGCGGCGGCGACAAGCCGGTAGCCGGGATCGCTGATGGCCGGCATGCCCGCATCGGTCACCACAAGGACGTTCCTGCCCGCCCGCAGCTCGGTGACAAGCTCGGCGGCGCGCCGCACCTCGATCACGTCGTAGTAGGAGACGATCCGCGCGCTCAGCTGCACGTCAAGAGCGGTGGCGAGCAGCCGGACCCGGCGGGTGTCCTCGGCCGCGATCACGTCGGCGGCCGCGAGTGCCCCGGCAAGCCGGGCAGGCGCGTCGGCCGCCTGCCCGATCGGCGCGCCGGCCAGCGTCAGCACGCCATCCTGGCCGTTACCATCGCGTTCTCTACCGGGTATACGATCGGCAGAATTTCTCGTCCCCACGCGGGCCCGCCTCCACATAGCATTACGTTCGATGACCGCTACCCAGGCCGGCCAGCCGGCCAAGGATCCCGACGACGGCCCCGCCGACGACGGCCGCGACATGGCTGCCGCCGCCCCCGGCGCCTTCGCGCATGCCGGCGAGACGGTCGCCTCTGGCGCGAGCGGCTCAGCCTCTGGCGCGAGCGGCTCAGCCGATGGCGCCATCGGCTCAGCAGTGGACCGTATCGCCGCGCTTCGCGCCCGGCTGATCACGCCGATGCCCGACGACCGGCTGTGGGGCTGGATCGCCCCGCTCCTGGTGACGCTGTTCGCGGGTTTCCTGCGCTTCTCCAGGCTATCGGTTCCCAAGGCCGTCATCTTCGACGAGACGTATTACGCCAAGGACGCCTGGTCGATACTCAAGCACGGGGTGGAATGGAACATCATTCCCGACCCGTCGGGCAAGTCGGGTTACATCAACAACCTGATCATCGCGGGGCATACCAGCATCTTCCAGAACTGCTCAGGCACCGGCTGCGGCGAGTACGTGGTCCAGCCGCCGGTCGGCAAGCTGTTCATCGCGGTCGGCGAGTGGATCTACGGGCTTACCACCCTTGGCTGGCGGCTCGCCCCCGCGGTCTTCGGAACGCTCGCCGTCCTCGTCATGTGCCGCGTCGCCCGCAGGATCACCCGCTCCACGCTGCTCGGCTGCACCGCCGGCCTGCTGCTCGCGCTCGACGGCCTCGAGTTCGTGCTCAGCAGGACAGCCATCCTCGACATCTTCCTGATGTTCTTCGTGCTCGCCGCGTTCGGCGCGCTCGTGGTCGACCGTGACGTCTCCCGGGCCCGGCTGGCCGAGGCGGTGGTGCTGCGGCCGGGCGACGAGGCGGGACCGGCGCTCGGCATCAGGAAGTGGCGCGTGCTTGCCGGCGTGCTCATCGGCCTCGCCTGCGCCACCAAGCAGTACAGCGCCTGGTACATCCTCGCGTTCGCCGGGCTGTGCATCGCCTGGGACCTCGGCGCCCGCCGCGCGGCGGGCCTGCGCGGCTACTGGCGCGGCGCGCTCGTCAGGGACGGCAAGTGGCTGCCGCTCACGCTCGGCGTGATACCGCTCGTCACCTACACCATCACCTGGCTTGGCTGGCTGATCACCAGCACCGGCTACGACAGGAACTGGGCGCAGCAGCACGGCGTCAGCAACCCGCTCATCGCGCCGCTCTACTCGCTGTTCCAGTACCACAGGGAGATGCTCCAGTTCGGCGTCGGCCTGAAGTCGCCGCACCCGTACATGTCGCAGCCGTGGGACTGGTTCGTGATCAGCCGCCCCGTGGCGTTCTACTGGGTGAGCTTCAGCGACTCCGCTGGGCAGCACCTGTGGACGAAACCCAATAGCACAGGCCCGTACGTGTCGGAGGTGCTCGCCCTCGGCAACCCCGCCATCTGGTGGCTGTCGCTGCCCGCGCTGCTGTTCTGCCTCGGCTGGTGGCTGACCCGCAGGGACTGGCGGGCCGGCGCGGCCCTGCTCGGCGTGGCCGCCGGCTGGGTGACCTGGCTGCCGTTCACGTCGCGGACCAAGTTCTACTACTACGCGCTCGAGTTCGAGCCATTCCTGATCATCTGCATCGTGCTGTGCCTCGGCCTGATCCTTGGCGCGGCCTCGTCCCGGCTGCACAGGGCGATCGGGTCGGTCGTCGTCGGGCTCTACGTCCTCGCCGTCCTCGGCGTGTTCCTGTACTTCTACCCGATACTCTCCGGCAAGGTCATCCTGTACTCGGACTGGCTGAGGCACATGTGGTACAGCGGCTGGATTTAGCCGCTTCGCGCTGCCCTCGCCCGTGGCTTATGAGCGTTTTTTCAGGGTAGCTACAGGGTGCTCGCGACAACGCGACATATCTTGAGGTGATCTGAGTCACATATTGGACCGCCGGCGCCATTTCATTCGTCTACATGAGTGAAGGAGCCGACCAACCCCCCGGAGCCAGGTATGAGCCCGATGGAAGACGACGACAGTCGCATCCGGTTCGAGCGCGACGTTGTGCCGCAGCTCAGTCAGTTGTACCCGGCGGCACTGCGGATGACGCGCAACCCCACTGACGCCGAGGACCTGGTCCAGGAGACGTCGGCGAAGGCGTACGCGGCATTCCACCAGTTCCGTCCAGGCACCAACCTGCGCGCCTGGCTCAATCGCATCCTCACCACTACGTTCATCAACGTCTACCGCAAGCGCCGCCGCGAGCCGCAGCAGGCGCTCGGCGGCGACCTGCAAGAGTGGCAGATGTCCGCCGACCGGCTCGCGCCGCCCGTCGCGTCGGCCGAGGCCGAGGCGCTCGACCGCATGACCGACTCTGACCTGCTCCGCGCCCTGCGCGGGCTGCCGAACGAGTTCCGTACCACGGTGTACCTCGCGGACATCGAGGGCTACCCGTACCGGGAGATCGCCGAGATCATGGGCACGCCCGTCGGCACGGTCATGTCCCGGCTGCACCGCGGGCGGCGCAAGATCCGCGAGCAGCTCGGCGACGCCGGCATTCTGCCGGCGGAAGGCTAAGCCGCAAGTCATTAACCTCAGCCACCGTGTGGGGACGGTGCGCTCTATGCGCCGTCCCCACCGCGGGGGGATACGGGGGGCCGCGCAGGCCCCCCGTAACCGGGGGGCGCAGGGGGGTCGTCCCCCCGCGGGAGATACTGCCAGCCGAGCGCCACCGGGTCGAAGACCCGCTCGACGAAGATCTGGTGCCACAGCGAGAACACCACGAGTGCCCAGACCTGGCGCCAGCGCACGTCGGGGTCGCCGGACTTGAAGCGGCGAAGCACGTCCATGACCACCCGCTTGTCCAGCCACTCCTCGGTGTGCGCCTCGCGGATCACCTGATCGGCGTAGCCGGACAGCTCGCCACGGAACCAGTGCCCGATCGGGACAGGGAAGCCGAGCTTGCGGCGCTCCGCGCTCTCCTGCGGCAGCAGGCTGCCCACCGCCTCGCGCAGCACGAACTTGGTCGTGCCCGCGGCGGTCTTCTCCGCCCGGGCCAGCCTGCTCGCCACCGACATCACCTCGCGGTCGAGGAACGGCGTGCGCAGCTCAAGGCCGTGCGCCATCGACGCGCGGTCCGCCTTGACCAGGATGTCTCCTGGCAGCCAGGTGTTGATGTCGATGAGCTGCATCGTGGCCACGTCGTGGAGCCCGGCGGCCTCGGCATGGTCGAAGAGCGGCCCTGTCACGTCGTAGGCGCTGCCGCCGCCGTACCTGGTAAGCACGTCGATGTCCGCGGCCGAGAAGACATTGGCATTGCCGATGTACCTGGTGCGCAGCGGCGTCGCGATGCGCCCGAGCAGGCCCTTGCCCTTCTGCCCCGGCGGTATCCGGTCGGCCATCGCCGCGGCGATGGAACGCCCGGGGCCGAGCCTGGTCGCCGCCCTGACCACGCCTGGCTGGTAATACACGCGGTAGCCGCCGAACAGCTCGTCCGCGCCCTCCCCGGACAGCACCACCTTCACGTGCCGCCGTGCCTCCCTGGCCACGAACCAGAGGCCGACCGCCGCCGCGTCCGCCATCGGGTCGTCCAGGTGCCAGACGATCTGCGGCAGCCGCGCCGCGAACTCCTGCGCCGTGATCAGGTGCGGAATGTTCCGCAGTCCGAGTGCCGCGGCCGTCTCCTGCGCCTGCTCGATCTCGCTGTACCCAGGTCGCGCGAACCCCGCGGTGAACGTGAGCATGCCTGGCTTGGTCTCCGCCGCGATCGCGCAGATCGCCGCCGAGTCCACGCCGCCCGACAAGAACGCGCCCACCGGCACATCGCTGCGCAGGTGAGCGGCGACCGAGCCGCGCAGCGCATCGAGCACGCGCTCCGGTGAGTCCGCGGCGGGCGAGCGGGCCGACCGCAGCATCGGCCGCCAGTACCTGACGGGCCGCTCCAGCGGCTCGCCCGGCCGGACGGACAGGAAGCAGCCCGCGGGCAGGCAGCTCACCGGGGGCGTCATGGTCGCGGGCGCGGGGACGTACTGGAACGCGAGGTACCTGCGGAGTGCCTCGGGATCGATCACCGTGACCTCGCCAGGGCCGAGCAGCGCCTTGCGCTCCGACGCGAACCTCAGCTGCCTGCCGCCCTCGGCCAGCGTGTAGTACAGCGGCTTGATGCCGAACGGGTCGCGCGCGCAGAACAGCTCTCCGGTCTGGCCGTCCCAGATGGCGAAGGCGAACATCCCGCGCAGCCGCCGCAGCGCCTCCCTGCCCTCAGCGGCATAGGTCTCGAGCAGCAGTTCGGTGTCCGACCTGCCGCGCAAGGTCACCCCGCGCGACCGCAGCCGCTGCGCCAGTTCCCCGTAGTTGTAGATCGCCCCGTCGTAGACGATAAGAAAGCGCCCGTCGGCGGACCGCATCGGCTGACGCCCGGCGGCCGACGGTTCGGTGACCGCCAGCCGCCTGGCACCAAGCGATACCGGAGCGTCTGAGATCACATGCTCGTCATCCGGCCCTCTGTGCGCCATCCGCCGCACCGCGCGGAGCACCCACTCCGCGTCCGGCCTGGTTCCCCCCGCCAGTGCGAGGCATCCCGCGATTCCCGACATACCACCCCCAGGAACAGCATCATTTGGGCTGGAACCTGATGCCGCCGTCGAACCGGATGACCTCCGCGTTCATGTAATCGTTCTCGACCAGCGAGCGGACAAGGTGCCCGAACTCGTCCGCACGCCCAAGCCGCTTCGGGAATACCACCGGCGCGGCCAGCCTGGCAAGAAACTCGTCCGCTTCCTTGCCGCCGCCCGCGATGGACTTGTATATCGGCGTGAAGATGACGCCGGGGCAGATCGTGTTGACGCGCACGCCGATGACGCTGAGGTCGCGGGCGGCGGGCACGGTCATCCCGATGATCCCGCCCTTGGACGCCGAATAGGCGATCTGCCCGGTCTGGCCCTCGATCCCGGCGACGGAGGAGGTGTTGATGATGACGCCGCGCTGGCCGTCCGCGTCGGCGGGCTCCGTCTTCGCCATCGCCGATGCCGCGAGCCGCAGCACGTTGAAGGTGCCGGTCAGGTTCACCGCGATCACCTTGGCGAAGCTCGCCAGGTCGTGCGGCGAGCCGTCGCGGTTGACGGTGCGGGCGGCGTAGCCAATCCCAGCGCAGTTCACCGCCACGCGAAGCGGGCGGCCCGACCCCTCGGCGGCGGCGATGGCCGCTGCCGCGTCCTCCTCGTCCGTCACGTTCGTCTTGGCGAACTGCCCGCCGATCTCGTCGGCGACCCGCTTGCCAAGCTCCTCATTCAGATCGGCGATGACGACATGTGCGCCCGCGGCCGCGAGCACGCGCGCCGTCGCCTCGCCAAGCCCGCTGGCGCCACCAGTGACAACCGCGGAAGTTCCGTTCAGCTCCATGGACGCGAGCATAGTGAACTGCTGGCTTCCTGCCAGGCCCGGCCTGGCCTGGCGGGAGATTTTTCCGTGCTGCGGGTGACCGGGTTCGTCTCCCGGTTGCTTCACGCTCTGGACAGGCTGGTGATAATGGCTGCGCGAGATGTCTAACCTTGGCCACGACAGGGACTTAGGGGATCAGACGTGAACCATGTGCCGCCGGGCCAGGATGACGCCCGTGAACTTGCCACGCCGGTGCTGCGCGTTCCTGCGCGCGACCCGGTGATCGCGGTCGATGCGATGGGCGGGGACTACGCACCGGACGAGATCGTCGCGGGCGCGCTCGCCGCGCAGCGCGAGCACGGTGTCACCACGCTGCTCACCGGCCCGCCAGCGCGGCTGCGCCCGGTGATCGCCCGGCTGGGCGGCGGCTCCGAGCTGCGCGTCGTGCCCGCCGAGGACTCCGTGGGCATGGGCGAGGGCGCCCTGGCCGGGTTCCGGCGCCCCAGGTCGAGCATCGCCGTCGCGTGCCAGCTCGTGCGGCGCGGCCAGGCGAGCGCGGTCGTCTCGGCCGGGTCCACGGGCGCGATCGTGGCCAGCGCCAGGCACCGGGTTCTCCCGCTGCCCGGCGTGCCGCGCCCGGGCCTTGCCGTCATGCTGCCCACCTATCCCAAGCCGACCGTACTCATCGACGCCGGCGCGACCGCCGACCCCAAGCCGGAGATGCTCGTGCAGTTCGGCCACCTGGGCGTCGCTTACGCGCAGATCGCGCTCGGCATACCGAAGCCCAAGGTCGGACTGCTCACCATCGGCGCGGAGCCAGGCAAGGGCAACGCGCTGACCCGCAGGGCACACGAGCTGCTGACCGCCGAGCCGCAGGGCGGCGCGCTGACGCTGTACTTCGCGGGCAACATCGAGGGCGGAGACCTGATGGCGGGCGCGGTCGACGTGATCGTCACCGACGGGTTCACCGGCAACGTGGCGCTCAAGACCCTGGAGGGCGCCATCAGGTTCGCGGCCGGCGAGCTGCGCACTGCGCTCACCAGCACCAGGGCAGCCCGAATCGGCGCCGCGCTGCAGCGACGCGGGCTGCGCGAGCTCACCCACCGCCTGGAACCAGAGACGTACGGCGGAGCGGCGCTGCTCGGCCTCGGCGGAACCGTCGTGATCGCGCACGGCGCGTCCACCGCTCGCGCCGTCACCTCGGCCTGCGCCCTGGCCGCCACCCTGTCCAGGGGGGAGATCACCGACAAGATCAGGGAGCGGATCGGCGGCAGTGAGCAGCGCCGCGGCGGCCACTTCCTGCGCCCGCGAGCGGTAACCCCAGGCAGGCCATAATCGGGTCGGCCCCGCACAGCGGGGCCGATACGCTTGACACATGCCAGATCCACAGCAGGTCCTCAGCGCACGGGTGCGCGACGCCCTCGTAGCCGCCTACGGCGCGGCCTACGCTGACGCGGACCCGCTGATCCGTCCCTCCCAGTTCGCCGACTTCCAGAGCAACGCCGCGCTCTCCCTCGCCAAGCGGGCCGGCAAGGCACCGCGCGACATCGCCAGCGACATCGTCGCGCATCTGGACGTGGCCGGCATCGCCGAGCCGCCAACGGTCAGCGGACCCGGCTTCGTGAACCTCACGCTGAGCGCGCGGTGGATCGCCGACGCCGTCACCGCGCTGCTCACCGACCCGCGACTCGGCACCCCGCCGAAATCGCAGCCGCGGACGGTCATCGTCGAATACTCCTCGCCGAACATCGCCAAGGACATGCACGTCGGGCACCTGCGCACGACGATCGTGGGCGACGCGATCGCCCGGGTGACCGAGTTCGCAGGCGACCACGTGATCAGGGACAACCACGTCGGCGACTGGGGCACGCCGTTCGGCATGCTGATCGAGCACCTGATCGACGTGGGCGAGGAGTCCGCCGAGGCGGGCCTGCTGCGGACTGACCCGAACGCGTTCTACCAGCACGCGCGGGTCAAGTTCGACTCCGACCCCGTGTTCGCCGACCGGGCGCGGGAGCGGGTGGTCAAGCTCCAGTCGGGCCGCGACCCGGACACACAGCGGCTCTGGGACGAGCTCATGGAGATGTCCAAGGTTTACCTGCGGAACACCTATGGCGTGCTCGGCGTCACGCTGACCGACGATGACATCAGGGGCGAGTCGTTCTACAACGACATGCTGCCTGGCGTAGCCGACGACCTGATCGCCAAGGGCCTCGCGCGGATCAGCGAGGGCGCGCTGTGCGCCTTCCCCGAGGGGTTCACCAACCGGGACGGCGCGCCGCTTCCTGTGATCATCCGCAAGAGCGACGGCGGCTATAACTATTCGACTACCGACCTGGCCACCGTCAGGTACCGGGTGGACAAGCTGAACGTCAACCGCGCGATCTACGTGGTCGGGTCCGACCAGGCCCTGCACTTCAGGATGATCTTCGCCGTCGCCAGGGAAGCCGGCTGGCTGCCAGACGACAAGGACTTCGAGCATGCCCAGATCGGCATGGTCCAGGGCAAGGACGGCCAGCGGCTGCGGACCAGGGCTGGGGACAACGTCTCGCTCATGGACCTGGTCACGGAGGGGCCGCAGCGCGCACGGGCGCTGCTCGACGAGGTCGAGCGCGGCGATGACGGCCTTGACCTGAACGCGATCGCCCAGGACGTCGGCATCGGCGCGATCAAGTACGCCGACCTGTCCACCGCGCGAGACAGCGCGTACATCTTCGACTGGGACCGGATGATCTCGTTCAAGGGAAACACCGGGCCCTACCTCCAGTACGCGACGACCAGGATCAGGTCGATCTTCCGCAAGGCCGGCCTGCAGCAGGGCGAAGCGGCGGGCCCGGTTGTCATCGCCGAGCCCGCAGAGCGGGAACTCGCTCGCAAGCTGCTGGAGTTCGGCGCGGTCGTCACCCAGGTGGCGGACAGCGCGGAGCCGCACCGGCTCTGCGGCTACCTGTTCGAGGCGGCCAGCCTGTTCACCGCGTTCTACGAGCAGTGCCCGGTACTCAAGGCCGACGACGAGCAGATCAGGCAGTCCAGGCTGGCGCTGTGCGCCGCGACGCTCCAGGTGCTGACGACCGGCCTCGGCTTGCTTGGCGTGCCGCTCCCCGACCGTATGTGATCGCGTGCCGCTCGCGGACCGCGGGTAAGCGGCTCACGGCAGCAGCCGCCTTGCGGGCAGTGCCTCGCGGGGCAGCCGCATCGGCCCGGCGGAACGGTCAAGCAGCGCCAGGTAGTGTTCGCGCGCCACTGGCGCGGCGCCGAGAGAGCGAAGGAACGGCGTGTCCCACTGCGCGTCGATGACCTTGCCGCCGGCCGCCGTGAGCCTGGCCCACATGTCCGCGACGGCGCTCGCGTCCGCGCCCGGGTGCCGTCCGAACAGTGAGTCGCCGCTGAGTACCTCGCCGATGCCGATGCCGAGGGCGCCGCCGACCAGGTCATCGCCGAGCCACACCTCGATGCTGTGCGCCAAGCCCGCGTTGTGCAGCTCGATGAGCGAGCCGAGCAGCGGGTCGGTGAGCCAGCGCGGCTCACGGCCCGCACGGCACTCCTCGGCGACCCGCGGGAACGCGGCGTCCGCCGTGGTGACGAGCCCGTCACCGCGCAGCCGCTTCCTGACGTTCCTGCCCAGGTGAACCCCGTCCCTGATCAGCGGCCTCGGGTCAGGCGACCACCAGGAAGCCCAGTACGGGTCACTGTCCTGACCGCCCACGATGGCGATCGCTCCCGCCGCCACCGCGTCTTCATACCGGACCTCGTTGCGGGTGCGGATGAACTCGCTTGCCGCGGGAATCGGCACGATGCCCCTGCGGTACGCGCCTAGCACGCTCGCGGGGCTCAGGTCCGCGCAGAAGGCCACTGGCAGGCCGTGTGGGTTGTCACCGACTGGCCCGTCACCGGCCGTCACGCCCGCGGGAAACGCGAAGGACTCCCAGTCCGGGTAGCGGCTAGCCGGCATGCGCGGCGGGGCGCCCGGCCCGGGGTGCCGGCAGGTAGCCCGTCTGCATCAGCCTTTCCACATTGCGGTCAAGCAGCTCCCCGCTGACCGGCGGGAATGCTATGCCGCTGCCGAGCAGCGCATGCTCGGTATTGGACCGGCTGTAGGCGGGAAAGACGTGCGAAAGGTACATTTCAGCCACCGTGAGGCCTGCCGCCACCCGGCCAACGAAGAGCGGCAAGAAGGCCGCCATGGGGTGCGAGGGGTCACGGGCCGCCTGCCGTGCCAGCTCACTAACCCAGTCGTCGAACGGAATCTCCGCGATCCGGTATCCCTTGTCCCGCAGCCTTCCGACCAGGGTGCTGAGCGGCGCCACCTCAGGGCTCGCCAGATGGTACGTACGGCCGGCCGCGCCAGCGGTGACGGAGATGTGACGGATGGCCGCGGCGCAGACGTCGGCCGGCACGAAATCGAGCGGAAGGTCGATATCCGGCGCGAGCCCGGTGTCAGTGATGAACCTGATCATCGCGGCCATCTCGGTCGAGGTGCTCCATGCGCCGGTGCGCACGCTGCCGACGATATCCAGCGGCCGGTAGATCGCGACCGGAAGGCCCGCGCCGCTCGCGGCGCGCAGCAGTTCCTCGGCGACATACTTCGTCTCGACGTAGCCCATGCGCAGCAATTCGGGGTGCGCGAGCGGTGTCTCCTCCGTCACCTCGCGGATCCCGGCCACGCCGAGGCCCGCGAGTACCGCGGTGCTCGACACGTAATGCAACGGGGTGGCACGGTACATCGCGGCGAGCCTGATCAGCTCCCTGGTGCCCGCCACGTTCGCCGCGCGCAGATCCTGGTACGGGTAGATGAAGTTGACCTGGGCACCCGCGTGGTAGATCGTGTCGACGATCCTTGCCAGGTCACGGAACCTCGCGTCGGAAAGCCCAAGTCGCGGCTCGGCGAGATCACCAGGCAACGGCAGGATGCGCTCGCCGCGCGGGACCGGAAGTTCGTACCGGGCGGCGGCGTGCCTGATCCGTGATAGCACGGCGTTCTCGTCGCGAGCCCGGACCAGGCAGTGCACCCGGGCGCCGGTGGCGGCGAGCAATTCACTGAGCAGGTGCGCGCCGAGGAACCCGGCAGCCCCAGTGAGCAGCACCTCAGCGGGGTTGCGCCAGTCCGGCTCGCGACGCGACGCTGCCCGGTGACCGTTCGCCGAGGCCGCGGGCGCGCCGCGGTCACGGATCTTGAGGCTCAGTCTTGTCTCGCGGCCGAAGTCGACCTCGGCCTGGTCCCCGTCGCCGCTCAGCCGCCCCGCGCGCGCGTCCTCCACCGCGGCCGCGAACGCGCGCAGCGTCGGATCGCGCAGCAGGCGGCGGGTGAGCGAGCGCACCGAGTCCGCGGGGATGGCAAAAAGCGCGTCGGTGTGCGCCAGCATCTCGGCGGCGAGCAGGGAGTCACCGCCGAGCGCGAAAAACTCGTCGTCGAGGCCCACGTGGCCCAGCTTGAGCAGCCTGGCCCACAAGGCGGACAACCCCGCCTGGGTGGGCGTGAGGGACTCGCGCTCGCCACGACCGTCGTGCCGCGGGTGCTGCGCGGACACGGTCCGTCTCCGGTCGGCCCGTGCGACAGCCCTGGTCTCCTTGAGAGGCCTGGCGGCCGGGTCCTGCTGCGGGTGCCGGGCGACGAAGGACGCGGGAACCATGTAGCTTGGCAGCCGGTCAAGCAGATAGCGCCGCAGGTCCGCTGCCCGCGGGTGGTGCAGTGCCGTTTGCGCCGCCGCACGGGTCGGCGTGTAGTAGGCGACCAGGCGCGTATCCCCCGCATGGGTCGACGACGCCACCACTGACACCTGGTCGATGTCCGGGTGCCCGGTGAGCACGGTCTCGATCTCTCCTGGCTCGACACGGTAGCCGCGGACCTTGAGCTGGCGGTCCATCCGGCCCGCGACCTCGAGGGTGCCGTCCGCGAGCCAGCGGCCAAGGTCCCCTGTGCGGTACATCCGGCTGCCCGGCTCGCCGTCCGGGTCGGGCAGGAACCGCTCCGCGGTGAGCCCTGGACGCCCGAGGTAACCGCGCGCGACGCCCGGGCCGCCGATATAGACCTCGCCGACACCACCAGGGTGCACCGGGTGCAGGTGCCCGTCCAGGATCATGATCCGGGCGGGACCAGCCGGGCTTCCCGCGGGCACGGCAGACCACGGCTCCGCTTGCCGCCAGCCGCTCACATCGAAAATGGCGGAGGTGATGGTCGTCTCGGTAAGCCCGTACGCGTTAAGCAGCCGAGCCCAGGGCGCCGCTCGCAGCACGGCCCGGCAGTCGGCGGGATCCGCCATCTCGCCGCCGGTGATCATCAGCCGGAGGCTGCGCAGGCGCTCATCGTCCGGTTTGGTGAGGGCGAGCATCTGGTGCCAGTAGGCGGGCGTCAGGTCGACGACCGTGATTGCCCTGCGCTCGATGCCGCGCAGCAGTTCGGAGGGCGCCAGAGTGCCTGACGGCGCCAGCGTCAGCCTGGCCCCCCTGGTCAGCGCGACGAACATCTGCTCTAGCGATGTGTCAAAGGCCATGGCGGCCAGCTGCGCGACCCGGTCTTCCTTGCTGATCCGGTAGCCGGCCGCGAGCGGGCCTATCACGCTGGCGAGACTGCCGTAGCTGACGGCAACCGCCTTGGGGTCACCGGTGGAGCCCGAGGTGTGGATGACGTAGCACAGGTTGTCAGGACGCGGCCGGCCGTCCGGCCGCGCCGCGGTGACCGCGCCGGACGCGGGGCCGGACGCGACCTCGACGAGCGGCAGCATCCTCGCCGAGGAGCACGGGAATGAGGCAGGCGCGGCGGTCAGCACCACGGCGGGTGCCGCCTGGGCGCACATCATCGTGAGCCGCTCCGCCGGAAGGGCCGGGTCGAGCGGCAGGTAGCCGCCGCCCGCCTTCATGACCGCGAGGACGGCCGTGATGAGGTCGATGCCCCGCTCCAGATGGACGCCGACGATCACCTCCGGGCCCACACCGTTCTCGCGGAGCCGGCCGGAGAGCCGGCCGGACGACTCGTCAAGTTCCCGGTAGGTCACCCGCGCCCGGCCGGCCGCGACGGCGACCGCATCGGGCCGCAAGGCAGCCTGCCTGGTGAAGAGCTCGTGCACGAATGGCTCACCCCGGCCAGCGTTACCGATCTCACGGTCACCCGGCGGTGCGGTCACGCTGGCCGGAGCGATGTTCCGCCAGCCAGCCTCGATGGCAGCTAGGCAGCCCGCTCGCGACAGCGCGCCGGATTGCCGCCGCCAGCCGGCCGGCTCCGGAAGTGACGCGTGCCACAGGGAGTGCTGTCCTAGCTGGTTGACCACGACGACATAGGTGTCGGGCACCGGCTCTCGCAGCTGGGCAATGCTAGTCACGAATGATTTCCCCTGTAATGTCCAGAAATAAGCGCAGGCGGATATCGCTACCCATCAAATACTCCCCCGACGTTCCTTGGCGACACTTCCATCAATTGCCTACATTTATCGCAAATTATACAAATGCCCAGGTAGCAGGGTTGCGAAAGGCGGGTACAGTGCGATTACGAGACTGCTGTTATTTACCCAGGAGTCAGGCGAGCACGGGAGGACTGCCGTGGAACACAGGTATGTTCTCAGCGGCTACGCCGTCTGGGTCGCGCTGCTCATCGGGGTTTACTACAGCGTCGGCGGCGGCCTGCGCATCGCGGCCTGGGGGCTGGTCAGCGTCAGCGGGGTGGCCGCGATCCTGGCGGGACTGATCATCAACCGGCCTGCGCGCAAGGCGCCGTGGATCCTGCTCGCCGCCGCGCTCAGCTGCTTCGCGGCCGGGCAGTTGAGCTTTCTGGTCGCCAAGCAGTTCCAGGTGGCACTCTCCTTTCCCTCGTTCGCGGACGTACTGTACCTGTCCTGCTACCCGTTGTACGCGGCCGGGCTGCTGATCTTCATCCGCTGGCGCAGCCCTGCCGGTGACCTGCGCAGCCTTATCGACGCGCTGACGCTGACCGCAGGACTCGGGCTGCTGTCGTGGACCTTCCTGATCCGGCCCTACGTCAACGACCAGACGCTGACGGGGCTGCAGAAGAGCGTTGCGATCGCCTATCCGCTCGGTGACGTGCTGATGCTCGCGCTGCTCGCGAGGCTGCTCGCACCGAGGACCGGACGGGGGTCACGGTGCGTCCAGCTGCTGACCGTCGGCGCCGTCGCCTGCCTAGTGTCCGACACCGCCTACGGTGCGATCCAGCTGCACGGCACGTTCCGCAACGGGACCATCGTCGACCTCGGCTGGGCGCTGTTCTACACGGCATGGGGCGCCGCCGCGTTGCACCCGAGCATGACACGGCTGACCGATCCGGTGCCGAGGCAGCAGGTCGAGGTCTCGCCAAGCAGGCTCGCTTTGCTGATGCTCGCCTCGTTGATCGCACCGATCGTGCTGCTCACCGCCGTATCTGACAGCGCGCGCGGAGAGGTCGATGTGATCGCGGTCTTCTCCGCGGTGCTGTACCTGCTCGTGCTCACCCGGCTGTGGGATGCGGCCGCGTCCCACCGCCGCGCGCTTGACAGGGAGCGGGCGCTGCGGCAGGCCAGCCTGTCCCTGGTGACCACCGCGGACGTGTCGCAGGTCGCCGCCGCGGTCAAGGGCGCGGTTGACGCCCTGCTCCATGGCAAATCACAGGGCGACGCGCTGCTCGGTGTCCGGATCGACGGCACGCTGCTCGCCGTCAACAACGGATCGGATCCGGCGCGGAGCCGGCAGCTCGGGCAGCTCGCCGAGGCCTGGCTACCGCTCGTGACGGGGACGTCGCCGATTCTCACGCCAATGCAGCAACTGCCCGAGCAGGCGAGGACGGCCAGACCGGTCGCCGACGCCATGCTGCTCTGCCCGCTGACGCTGCGGAACGGCTCGCCGGGGGACACGCCAACCGGCCTGATAGCGGTATTCGGTGAGCGGCACGTCCTGTCTGACTTGACCAGGACGCTCGAAATCCTGGCTCACCAGGTCGCGCTGACGTTGCAGAGCGTCCTGCTCCGCCAGGAGGCGATACGCCAGCGCAACGAGGCGTACTTCCGCGCCCTGGTGCAGGACGCCTCGGACGCCATCGTGATCGTTGACGACCACGGCACTGTCAAGTACGCGACGCCGTCGACCGCCGCGATCTTCGGCGAGGTCGCCGCGGTTGGCAAGCGTTTCTGGGACCTGGTCGCGCAGGAAGACCGGGACGACCTCGCCCGCACCTTCATGCGGCTCAGGGAACGGGCCAGGTCAGGCCCGCGGGTCGTCGAGCAACGGATCACCAGGCTCGACGGCAGGGTGGTGCACATCCAGGCCAGATGCAGTGACCTGCGCGCCGAGCCCAACGTGGCCGGCCTGGTCTTCACTCTCAGGGACGTGACAGGACAGCACAAGCTCGAGGAGGAGCTGAAGCACCGGGCCTTCCACGACGCCCTGACCGGGCTGCCCAACCGGCTGCTGTTCCAGGACCGGATAGCGCAGGCGGTCGCGGGCGCCAAGCGGACGGGGATGATCACGGGCGTGCTGTTCGTCGATCTTGACGACTTCAAGGTCGTCAACGACACAAAGGGGCACAGCGTCGGCGACGACCTGCTGGTGGCCGCCGCCGGCCGCCTCGCCGCCCTCGTCCGCGGGTCAGACACAGCGGCGCGCCTCGGCGGCGACGAGTTCGCGGTCCTCGTCGGCAACGCGGAGAACATCGGCGCCGTCGAAGCGACCGCGAATCGCATCGTCGACGCCTTCCGCGAGCCGTTCAAACTCGCCGCGGGGCTGCTCGCCACCACCGTCACCGTCGGCGTCGCCACCACCGTCGACAGCACGGGCACCGACGAACTGCTCAGGCACGCGGACCTGGCCCTGTACGCGGCCAAGGCCGCGGGCAAACGGCAGTGGCGGGTCTACCAGCCGGTGCTCAGCGCAGGCCTGCTGCGGCGACGGGAAATCCAGGACGCGCTCGAAGACGCGCTCGCATCATCAGCGTTCTCGCTCGCCTACCAGCCGATCGTGGCTCTCGGCACCGGGGAGCTTTCCGGCTTCGAGGCATTGATCCGCTGGCCGCACCCGGAGTGGGGCATGATGCACCCCGGCCAGTTCATCACCCTGGCCGAGGAGACCGGGCAGATCATCGCTATCGGCACCTGGGTGCTGCGCCGTGCCACGACCGACATCGTCCGGCTGCGCCGGGCGGCGGCGGGACCGCCGCCGCGGCCGCGCCCCGCCTCCAGCGATCCCCTGTCGCCTGCCGCGGACCGCACCGCGGGCAATCGCGACCTTTGGGTCAGCGTGAACGTGTCGGCACGCCAGTTCGCCGACACCAGGTTCGCGGGCACCGTCCGCCAGGCCATCGCCGGGTCAGGACTCGAACCGCAGGCCGTCATGCTTGAGCTCACGGAGAGCGCACTGCTGCGCAGGGACGAGCGACTGCACTCGGAACTGGCCGAGCTCAAGGGCATCGGAGTGAAGCTCGCCATCGACGACTTCGGCACCGGATACAGCTCGCTCTCCTACCTGAGGGACCTGCCGATCGACGTGGTGAAGATGGACAAGTCCTTCGTCGAGGGAATCGCCGATTCCGACCAGCGCCTGGCGCTCGCCGAGGGCATCGTTCAGATAGCGCGGACCCTCAGCCTTGACGTGATCGCCGAGGGCATCGAAACGGAGGTACAGCGAGACCTGCTCGCCTCGATGGGTTGTCACTACGGGCAGGGCTTCCTGCTCGCGATGCCGATGCCGCTGACCGAAGCCGAGGAACTGGCCCGTGGCGGATTCCCCGACACGGCCATTCCCGCACCGCGGCACTGACCGGGGAACGACATGAGCCAGCGGATCATCACCACGTCGGACCGGCCCGACCTGGCGGGGCAGGGCGAGGCGGCCCTGCTCGCCGACTGGCCGGAATTCATACTCCACGACCGGTGCGCAGCCGAGCTCATGGGACGCGCCTGGCAGCTCTTTCCCCAGTTCGACGTGCGCCTGCTCGAAGACGGCGCCGTCACCGCCGGCGGCTGGGCGGTGCCGTTGCGGTGGAACGGCGAAGCCGGGGAGCTGCCCGACGGCTACGACGGCGCGCTCACCGGCGCGCTGGCAAGCCAGCGCGCCGGGGAAGCGCCAGACACCCTGTGCGTGATGGCTGTGGCCGTCCACCCGGACCGCCAGCGCGGCGGCCTGGCCGGCCAGGTCATCAGCGCGCTGCGCGACCGGGCGGCCCAGGCTGGGCTGCGCCGGGTCATCGTGCCCG
>Ga0134128_10002896_pt1 | contig 21033 bp, 19 predicted proteins | sample KB31754_FD_96462 | JGI IMG/M metagenome (GOLD analysis project Ga0134128, IMG submission 96462) | Terrestrial soil microbial communities with excess Nitrogen fertilizer from Kellogg Biological Station, Michigan, USA - KB3-175-4 | ecosystem: Environmental > Terrestrial > Soil > Unclassified ...
CCACCAACGACCAGGCGTAGACGAAAACCGTGCGCGCAACCGCAGCGGTCTGGGGCACCGTGAAGAATGAGGCGTACGGAGCACAGGGCGCCTCACCCAGCCGCGAGCCGCTCAGCCACTGCCAGCGCTGCGGGTCGCCGAAGCAGGCGTCGACCAGCAGATAGGGGCAGGCCGCCGCCTGCCAGCGCGAGCGCTCATCGAGGGCGCGCCACAGCTCCCCCACCTGCCGCAGCACCGGTTGACCCTGGGGCGCCAGGGCAAGGGCCTGCTCCGCGAGCAGCCCCAGACACTGGTGATTGACGTCCGCCAGGCCCTCCAGCATCTCCCGCCGCAGCCAGCAGGCCCGGTTGAGAGCGCGAAGCTCCAACGCCACGAGCGCTTCATTACGCGACAACATGCGGGTAACTCCTTCCACGACACCCCGCATGGTACCCGCGGGCGCGCCGGAGGCAACAGGTGAAATTGGGCTTTTTTGCCCAAAATGGAGTGGTTGTATTTTGGGAAATATTTCCCAACAATAGACCCAGGTCTAGTCTCGACGAATCACGAGGGCGGGGGGAACCGGCCATGCGCATCTCGGAAGACCGCTACGACCGCGATCGGCAGCGCCTGGAGCTGGCGCTGCGATTCCTGACACACGAGGCGCGCACCCAGACGATCCGCGTGTGGACGGGGCTCAGCGACGACCGCATCCGCAAGCTCTATCGGTCCTATCTCAGCCGCGCCGCCTGTTATGTTCCGCGTCACCGCGGCAAGTCGCCGCACCAGGCCGCCTACTTCATGCGCACGCTCAAGATGCAACAGGAAGCGGCCGTTCTGGCGAGCTTTTTTGCGCTCGCAGGGCTGGTACCGGCGGAACCCTCCGCGGCCGCCGGCGCCGCCCTTCCGGACATCACCCGCGGCCATTCGCTGTGCACCGCGTTCGAGACCTACGGCATCATGACTCCCACGGCCTCGATCTCTTTCGAGTACGCAGTCTTCCTTGCCGGCTGTCTGGCGCGGGGTGATCAGCTCCGGCTGGGGAGGTGCTGCGATTGCGCCGGCGTCATAGTCGTGGAGCGCTTTCCGATACGGCAGAGGCGTTGCCAGCACTGCACGGCCGCGCGCAGCGACACTGACCGGTGAGGTCGGCCCCACGGCTGTTCTGCAGTGCACCCATCCAAAGATGGGTTGCGCCCTCGCGTCCGACCGGCTAAGGCTGCGCCCCGCGTTCGAGGTCAGATGAGACCCGGCACTAACGCCCGCACCCGCTGCGCGTAAACTTCGTAACCGGCGCCGAACTGCTGCCGCATGAAGCTCTCCTCGACGATGACGCGCTGCACGATGGCGATGAGCACCAGCGCGATAGACAGGACGCCCCGCCATTGCCCCACCGCCATGGCCATTCCGAGGAAAGCCAGCGCCAGGCCCGAGTAGATGGGATGACGGACCCACCGGTACGGTCCGCCGGTGATCAGCTCGTGATCCGCCTTGACGGCGGCCACGCCACTCCAGTTGCGCCCGAGGTATATGCGCGCCCACACCGTGAACAGCAGCCCAAGAAGCGTCAGCACAGCACCGAGGGCGGCCCAGAGTTTCGCCTGCGAGCCGGGTAACAGGCGCGCCTCGAGCCCGGGCACCGGCAGATGCGGGGCCGCCAGTACCGCCGCGGCGGAGACGAACAACGCAATGTTGAGATAACGCGGCAGCGTGGCCTGGCGGCGGGCCGTGGCTTTCACGTTGCGCGCCAACACCAGCCAGAGAATGCACCAGAGCACCCAGATGCCGTTGAAGAAGATCTCGTAGAAGTCGCTCAGGCTCATGATCGTCTCCTCGCCAATGTGGTACGGGGCCCATGGTGTTCCCGCCGGCGCCCGCAACCCAGTGTCGGAAATCACGCCCGGAGAGTGACGAAAGTCATACAAACAGCACTGATGGGGTCCCGGATGGACCGCGACCTGGCACAAGAACTCCACGGCGCATGACCCAAGCCGGACACTGACCGAAGAGCGGGGAGCCGCCAGGCGCAAGGGCGAGGCGGTGTCTTTCAGCGAAGCAACGCTTCGCTCCGCCGAGCGGGGGTCCATGGATGGACGCACCGGGCTTGCGCGGAGGAGGATTGCGCTGGGCCGGGCAGGAGCCCGGATCCAGCGCCGACAGAATACAATCCGGCCATGGACTCGGAGCAGCCGAACTTCTTTGCCGGACCGTACGTCGACCGACGCGCGGAGGAGCGGGAGCATGCGGATTGGGCGCGGCAGGCGCTGCAGGATCCGCAGACTCTTTATCTCGTGGGCAGCGGCACGCGGCATCTGGTCTACACCCAGCCGCAGCCGAGCATCGCCTTTCTCGACCCGGAGGTGGCGCCAGTCCTCGCCGCCGCGGACCAGAGCCGGCTCGTGCTCCTGGGATGGTTCCGCGAGCGCCGCTGCGTTCTCGTAGAAATCGGGGACCAGCCGCCCCCGGAATTGCCGCAGCACGCCTCTTTCGAGGAGCTGCGTCAGCTCGCGCCGCTGATGGCCGGAGATGAGGCCGGCCTGCTCGCTTATGCCCGCGCCCTCTCCATCTGGCGCGCCCGCCAACGCTACTGCGGGGCGTGCGGCGCCCCGACGACTCCCCAGCGCGCGGGACATTGCATGCGCTGCTCGAGGGAGGGCTGCGCGCAAGAGTTCTTCCCCCGCCTCGATCCGGCCATCATCGTCCTCATCACCGACGGGGAGCGCGCGCTCCTCGGCCGCCAGTCGACCTGGCCGGCGGGGCGCTACTCGACGATCGCCGGCTTCGTCGAGCCGGGCGAGAGCCTCGAGGATGCCGTCGCGCGCGAGGTGATGGAGGAGACCAGCGTGCCGGTGACGGGGGCCCGTTACGATTCTTCGCAGCCCTGGCCCTTCCCGGCCTCGATCATGATCGGCTTTCGCGCCTGGGCGCGGCCGGGCAGTCCCGTGCGCGTCAGTGGCGAGTTGGAGGACGCCCGCTGGTTCACCCGGGAGGAGATCCGGGCCGGTGGCGCTGCGCTGCTGCCCTACGTGCACTCGATCTCGCGCCGCCTGATCGTCACGTGGCTCGATGAGCAGCCGTCGCGCGCAGTCACGGCGCCATAGGACACCCGCATGTGCCTCCTCGTGCTCGCGTGGAACACGCACCCGCGCTATCGGCTGGTGGTCGCGGCCAATCGCGACGAGTACCACGACCGCCCCGCCGCGCCGCTCGCCCTCTGGCCCGCGCCGGCTGACTTTCTCGCCGGACGGGATCTGCGCGCCGGCGGCACCTGGATGGCGCTCGACCGCCGTCGGCGCTTCGGCATCGTCACCAATTTCCGCGATCTCGTGCGGGCGCCTCCCGAAGCGCCATCGCGCGGCGCCCTGATTCCGCGCTATCTCGCCGGCGGAGCCGCTCCCGGCGAATATCTCGGCACCCTGCAGGGCGAGGCCGGCGGATATGGCGGCTTCAACCTGTTATTGGCCGACGGCGAATCCCTCTGGTACGGCTCGAACCGCACCGAGCCATTCGCCCGTGCTCTGCAGCCGGGCATTCATGGCCTCTCGAACGAGCTGCTCGATACTCCCTGGCCCAAATTGCTCCGCGTACGGCGCGGCTTCGAGGAATGGCTTCGCGGAGGCGGCAGCGCCGAGAATGGCGATCTTTTCGCGCTGCTCGGCGATCGCGCCCCAGCCACCGATGAGGAAGGCCTGCCGAGTACCGGTCTCGCGCCTGAATGGGAGCGCGTCCTCTCCTCCCCCTTCGTCCTGAACGAGAGCTACGGCACGCGCTGCTCCACCGTAGTGGCCATCGAGCCCTCGGGCGGCTGCTATGTGGCCGAGCGGCGCTTCGCCCCCAGCGGCGCCTGTACGGGCGAGACCCAGTACCGCCTGGAACCCGATGAATGGCCCGGCCCGTAAACTATTCGGTAAGCGATCCGAGCCCTGCGCCGTTCGAAGGACTTACGAATGAACCTCAGCCGGTTGCAGGGGTCACGTCTACAATTCGCGTTTTGCCGGGTGGTCGCATTAATCGATGGCGCAGCGCAATTCGTTACGCGGGGCTCGGCCGCAATGGCGGGCCTCGGGCGTCCTCGTGCTGCTCCTCGGGTGGGTTGTCGCCGGGCCGCAGGCCCGGGCCGGCGTCACTATCACCATCAGCGGCGTGAGCGATCCGCTGCGCGGCAATGTGCTCGCGTACCTCAGCTTCGCCCGCTATCAGCGCAGTAAGGACCTGACCCCCGACACGGTCGACAGGCTGGAGAGCCGCATCGACCGCGAAGTGCACTCCGCGCTGCGCCCGTACGGGTACTTCGAACCCAAAGTGCACTCCAGCGTCAAGGCCTCGGGATCCGGCAACTGGCAGGTGGCGATCTCGATCGATCCCGGCCAGCCAGTCATTCTGCAGAGCGTCAGCGTGCGGGTGCACGGTCCGGGCGCCAGGAGCAGGCACTTCACCCAGATCACCTCGAGCCTGCCTCCTTCCCTCCATGCCGGATCGCGACTCGACGAGGCTGCTTACGATACGGTCAGAAGCGACCTGCTGCAGACCGCCGCCACCTACGGCTACCTCGACGCGAAGCTGACCCGGCACGAGGTGCAGGTCAACCCTGCGACCCATACGGCAAGCATCGCGCTCGAGTTGGAAACCGGCGAGCGCTACCGCTTCGGCGACACCATCGTCCGGCAGCACGCCGTGAGCGAGAAGCTGGTGCGGCGCTACCTGCGCTACCGCAAGGGCCGGCCGTTCAACCTGACTCAGGTATTGCGCACTCAGTTCGCGCTCGACGACAGTGAGTATTTCAGCAACCTCGAGGTACTCACCGGGACACCCGATCGCGCCGACCACACCGTGCCGGTGAACATCAGCGCCGACCCCAACCGTCCCAACGTGTACTCGATCGCGGCCGGCTACGAGACCGATACCGGTGCGCGCGGCATCCTCAGCTGGCAGGATCGGAGAGTCAATCAGTATGGCCACAAGATGAGCGTCGACCTCGAGGCCGCCCAGGTGACCAAGTACAGTCTGCAGAGCCGTTACATCATTCCGATCGGCGACCCGGCCGTCGAGAACCTGACTCTCTCGGGCATCGTCGAGCAGCAACAGCTGGCAGACGTCGATTCGCGCACCATGTCGCTTGGGCCGAGCGTCACCCGGGTGACGGGCCGATGGCAGACGGTGTGGTTCGTGAACGGGGTGCACGCCACCGGAACCGTACAGGGCACCCCGGAGTGTGCGACGGGAAGCAGCGCCATACCCTATGCTCAGTGCCTCGACTCGACGGGAAAGCCGATCCCCACCATCACGGCCGGCACGGCGACCAACGATCTGTTGGTTCCTGGCGTCGATATCGCCTCCGTGCCCAGGGGTTATCTCGGGGAGCCGATGTTCGAGCACGGGTTCTTTGCCGAGCTGCGCGGCTCCGAGGGCGCCTTCGGCTCGAAGGCGAACTTCGTGCAGATCCATATCCAGCTCCAGCGGGTGATCAGACTGACGCCGAAGTGGCACTTGCTGCTGCGCGACGAGCTCGGCGCGACGGTTGCCTCGCATTTCGACGCAATGCCGTCCGTAATGCGCTTCTTCGCGGGGGGTGAAGGCAGCGTGCGGGGTTTCGCCTACAACGACCTCTCTCCCACCCAGAACTTCTGCGAGCCAGTGGTGGCGCCGGGAATCCCCGCCCGGCAGGAGTGCGTGCTCAACCAGAAGGCGGGCGGCAAGGACCTGTTCACGGGCTCGGTGGAGTTCGATCGCGACCTGCCGAGGAACTTCGGCGTTGCGTTCTTCTTCGACTACGGCAACGCGTTCAATCACCTGGGTTCGCAGGAGCAGACCGTCTTCACCGATCAGCACTTCGTACTGACAAAGGAGCCGCTTCTCCAGTACGGCGCCGGCATCGGATTCCGCGTCCGCCTGCCAGTCCTGACGCTCGGTATCGATATCGGCCAGCCGTTGTCCCAATCGGGAAGCCCACGGCTCTACATCAACTTCTCGCCGAAGCTGTGAGAGCGCGGTAGCCGCCGATGCGCCGATTCCTGCTGCTCGCCACCGCGCTTTTCGTTCTTCTCGCAATCGGTCTGCCCTGCGCGGCGATCTACGCGGTCGTCTATACCCAGAGCGGACTGCGCTTCGTCGTGCGCCATCTGCCGCAGCGGTTCGGCAAGGTCGGCGTGCGGATCGAGGGTGTCAGCGGCACGATCGCCGGCGGTGCCAGCGCGGCGCTGGTCGAGATCGATCAGGAGCGGGTGCTGCTGCAGATCCGTGGGATATACACCCGGGTGCGGCTGGAGCCGCTTCTCTGGCAGACCATCGTCGCGCCGGATACGGTGGTCGATAGCGTCAATGTCGTCGTCAAGCGCGCGCCCCCACCGTCCGGTCCGCCCCATGCACCGCAATTCCTGCCACCCTGGCTGACCATCCACATCGGGTATGCGAGCGTCGGCAAGGCCGTGGTCGTAGTGCCGGATGGCACACAGATCACAGGCACACGGATCGTTGGCTCAGCGGTGCTGCGCCATCGCGACATCCGCTTCTATCAGGCGGCGCTGCAGATGGGCGAGGTACATTTCATAGTCGCGGGCAGCCTCCACGCCAGCGAACCGCTGCAGCTGGCGGCGAACGGCCAGATCACCTGGCAGCCGCACGGCCAGCCGGTCTGGCGGCTCACCGCCAACGGCGCAGGCGATCTCGACAAGCTGCCGATCAGCGCCAGGATCCTCGCGCCGTTCCAAAGCGATCTCAGCGGTGAGATGCTCGATCTGACTCACCACTGGCACTGGCAGGGTGAGGCGGTCGTCCGGAATTTCGACTTGCGCGCCTGGCATCTCACCGGAGCGCTCGGCGCCATAGGCGGCAAGCTTGCGCTGAGCGGCGAGGGGAATGGATTCAGCGCGAGCGGCACCCTGGATCCGGCGGGTCTGAAGGCCGGCGCATTCAACGTGCAGTTCGACGGGGCGTATTCCCGACAGGTCCTGACCGCGCGACGGATAGACGTCACGCATATCGGCTCGGGGGCACGCACCATCGCCTCCGGCACCATCGGAATCGCGAGCGTTCCGGGCGGACCGCGTCTCGACCTGCGCGGCGCCTGGAGAGACCTTCGCTGGCCGCTGGTGGGCCGGAGCGTGCCCTTTCGCAGCAGCGAGGGGACGTTCCAACTGTCAGGGGTACGCCCGTACGACTTCCGGACCAAGGGCCTGGCCCAGGTGCCGCAGCTCATGCCGGCCCTCGCCCCAGTTCCTGCCGACGTCACGGGCAAATTGGATGCCGACGGTGTCGGCATCAGCAGCGCGCGACTTGACATCTTCCGCGGTCACGCCGATCTCCGCGGCGACGTCACCTGGGCCCCCGCGCAACGTTGGGCCGTAAGCGGCCGCGCGACCGGCATGGATCCCGGTGAGTTGCGGCCCGACCTGCCCGGCAGTCTCAACTTCGGATTGGCGGTCGACGGCCGCGGCTTCAAGCCGGGCGACCCGATCACCGTGGCCGTCAATGGCCTCAGCGGACGTCTGCGGGGCGTTGCGGCAAGCGGTGGCGGCAAGCTCACGCATGCGGGAGACACGTGGAATTTCCAACAGGTCAGGGTGGGCCTCGGTCGCACTCGCGTGTCCCTTGATGGACGCCTGGATCGGGTGGCCGATCTGCGCTTCGCGGTGACGGCCCAGGACCTCAGCCTGTTGTCTGCGGGGAGCCGCGGCCGGCTGCAGGCCTCGGGCACGATCCGCGGCCCGCTGGATACACCCGACATTCTTGCCACCGCACACGGAGTGGACCTTCTCTACGATGGAGTATCGCTCTCCAGCTTCGATGCGAAGGTGGATTTCGATCCGACTTCGCGGCGACGCTCGTCGGTTGCGGCACACCTGCAGCAGTTGCGTTTTGCCGGGCGCACCGTGCACACCCTGGACTTCACGCTCGATGGTCCGGCATCGGCGGCGGCAGCCCATCTGGAAGCGCAGGCGCCCGGACTGCGCCTGACGGCTGCGGCGAGCGGCGGGATCAACCGCGGCATCTTCGCCGGCAAGCTGGAATCTCTGACGTTATCGGGCAGTGAGTCGCTGCGCCTGCATCTGGAGCAACCGGTGTCGCTGACGCTATCGCGCGGGGCCAGCATCGTCGACCGGCTCTGCCTCATCGGCACGCCCGGTAATCTTTGCGCAGAGGCGAGTTGGACGCCGGCAGCGTGGTCGACGACCCTGACCGCCAGCAAGTTGCCGCTGAGCACGCTGACAGCGGGGCGCACGCCGGCCGTCGAATACCTGGGTACGATCGAGGTCGGAGCGCGTCTCTTCGGCAGCGGGGACAGTCCGGCGCAGGGAGTGCTGCGCGTCGAGCTGAACGACGCGGTGCTGTCGCGGCGGCTCGTGAGCGGACGGATCGACCGCACTTCCATCGGATCGGGTGTGCTCACGGCGACTGCCACGACGGACTCGATCGATGCGAATGCGACTCTGACATCCGGCGAGATCGGCACGCTTGCCGGGACTTTGAAGATCGGCCGTGGCCCGCAGTCCTGGCAGGACATGCCCGTCACCGGCGAGCTGCGCGCCGAGACCTCCAAGGTCGATCTCGTCTCGGTATATGTCCCGGACATCGACCGTGCGGCCGGCCATCTGACGGCGAACGCGCGGATCGAGGGCACGCTGGGGCGGCCGCAGCTGAGCGGCTCCATGAGCGTCTCCGACGGACAGGTCGACTTCTACCAGACCAACCTGCACTTGCGCCAGGTCGGACTGACGGCGCAGCTGACAGATGACGGTCTGATGTTCGATGGCACTGGGCAGGCGGGCAAGGGCTCGGTGCATGCCAAGGGGCAGCTGCGCTGGCATGACGCGCTGCCCTATGGACAGCTGCACCTGGAAGGCACCCACCTGCGGGTGGTGGACATCCCGGAAGCACAGATCGATGCGTCGCCGGACCTCGACTTCAAAGTGGCTGCGCGCGAGATCGACATCACCGGCACCGTGGCCGTGCCCTACGCCAGGATCATCCCGACCGACCTCACCGGCGCAGTGACCTCCTCCTCCGACGAGGTCATCCTCGGCCAGGAGTCACAGAACCCGGCGGATCGATTCAAGCTGAGGACCCAGATCACGATGACGCTGGGGCCGCAGGTCAGCATCGATACGACGGGCCTTACCGGCCGGCTCGCAGGCAGCATCACGGTGCGCAGCGGCTACGATGCGGTCACCCGCGCCTCGGGGCAGCTCTTCGTCCAAAAGGGACAATACGCCGCCTATGCACGCAAGCTCGACATTCAAAGCGGACGCCTGATCTTCACCGGCGGCCCGATCGACAACCCCGGAATCGAGATTCGCGCGATCAAGAGCTATCCCGATGTCACAGCCGGCATAAACGTGCGCGGGACCTTGAAGCAACCGCGCATCTCCTTCTTCTCCACCCCGTCTCTGCCGCAGTCGCAGATCGTCTCGCTGATCCTCTCCGGTGGCGGTGGCGGCGGCTCGCTGCAGATGCTGCAGGCGGCGGGCTCGTCAACCGCGCAGAGCCAGCAGGCCACTGCCGCCAGCGAGCTGCTGACGCAGGGTGGCGCGATCCTCGCGCAACAGCTGGGCTCGCGGATCGGTCTGCCCGACATCAGCCTGGAGACCGACCTCAACAACGAGACCTCGCTCGTGCTCGGCAAATACCTCTCGCCACGGCTCTATGTGAGCTACGGTGTCGGGATCACACAGCAGCTGAACGATATCCGGCTGCGCTACAGCCTCGGCGACCACTGGACGATCAGAACCGAGGCGGGGCAGATCAGGGGTGCGGACCTGGTATTCAGCGTAGAGAAGTGAGTTTTCTGCCTGGAGGCGGTGTCATTCGTTGCGCCGGTCGCGCACCAGTCCGAAGGCCTCGAGCAAGGGCTCGAGCATGCCCTTGACACCCTCGCATGAATATGCACAATAAACGCAAGTTTATGCACGTAGCGCACGCCTCTTCCTATTGATCCCCCATGGATGCCCAGCAGCTCGAACGCCGCCAAGCGATCGTGCGCATCCTGCGCGACGGACGCGTCCGCCGACAGGAAGACCTGGCGCGTCTGCTGAAGACGGAGGGGTATGAGGTTACGCAGTCGTCGGTCAGCCGCGATCTTCGAGACCTCGGTGTGCTCAAGGCGAGCGGCCGCTACGTGCTGCCTCCGGATGAGGTCTCGCGCACCAACGGCGACTTCGCCATGCTGGCGCAGTTCGTGCGCGGGCTGAAGCGCGCCGGACCGTCGCTCACGATATTGAGAACCACCATCGGCGCGGCGCAAAGCGTTGCCGTCGCCATCGATCGGGCGGAGTGGCCCGAGGTCGCCGGCACCATTTCGGGCGACGACACGATCTTCATCGCAACCGCCCACGCCCGCGCGCAGGATGCCCTCGTCGCCCGGCTACAGGGCATTTTCCGAGTTTGAGCATGCCCAACCCCGTCCCCATGAAGGGCGACCAGCCCATCGTTCTCGCTTACTCCGGCGGCCTCGACACCTCGTTCCTGGTGCCCTGGCTCAAGGAAAACCATGGCCGCCCTATCATCACCGTCACCGTGGACACCGGCGGCATAGACGAGTCCGCGGCGCGCACGCTGGCCGAGCGCGCCAAAGCGCTCGGCGCAGTGGAGCACCATCAGATCGATGCGCGTGCGGACTACTTCGAGCAGGTGCTGCGCTTCCTCATCATGGGGAACGTGAAGCGCGGCCAGGTGTATCCGCTCTGCGTGGGCGCGGAACGCGTCATGCAGGCGCAGACCATCGCACACATGGCGCGCAAGCTCGGTACCAACATGATCGCGCACGGCTGCACCGCCGCGGGCAACGATCAGGTGCGCTTCGAAGTCGCGATGCGCACGCTGGCGCCGGAGCTCGAAGTGCTGGCGCCGGTTCGCGATCGCGCGTTCAAGCGGCAGGAGGAGCTCGACTACCTGCAGAGCCGCGGACTGCCGGTGCCGCCCTTCGGGGCCGCCTATTCCGTCAACCGTGGCCTTTGGGGGGTAACGATCGGTGGCAAGGAGACGCTCACGTCCTCGGGCAGCATCCCGGACCACGCGTGGGTACTCACGCGCGACGCGTTTACCCGTCCGCGTGCCCCCGAGTCGCACGTAATAGAGTTCAAACAGGGCCGGCCGGTCGGCCTCGATGGCCGGAGCCTCTCGCCCGTGGCGCTCATCGAGGCGCTCGAGGCGCTCGCGGCGCCCTTCGGCATCGGCCGCGGCATTCATCTCGGCGATACCATCATCGGCACGAAGGGGCGTGTTGCATTCGAGGCGCCCGCTGCCGAGGTGCTGCTCACCGCCCATCGGGAGCTCGAGAAGCTCGTGCTCACCGGCCGTCAGCAGCGCATCAAGGAGACGGTCGCGCAGCCCTATGGCGACCTGGTGCACGAAGGCCAGCTCCTGGATCCCGTCTGCCGCGACATCGAGGCGCTGCTTCTTTCTTCCCAGGAACGAGTCACCGGTACGGTGCGCGTGCAGCTTCGTCCCGGCAATCTTTTCGTCGAAGGCGTGGAGTCGAACCACTCGCTGATGGCCGCCTCGAAGGGTGTGTACGGCGAAGCGGCGGGCGAATGGACTCCAACCGATGCGCTCGGATTCTCCAAGATCGTAGCCCTTACGGGCGTATTTCACCGGCGTGCCGGCGAGCGCGCCAAGAAGGATGCTTGACATGGTCAGCGGCATGAGAAGCGTGGTCGTCGACAAGATCGCCTCGGTGGCACAGGCCTGCGGGCTGTCCCACGAGGTGCGCATCTCGACGGACATCCCCTCCGAGGAGGGCGTCGTGGTAGTCGTCGAGGTGCTGACCAACAAGTCGACCTACAACACCGTGGAGCTCGCCAGCGGCCGCATGGCCAAGGTCGGCAAGGGCGACATCGTGGTCGGCGCGCTCGGGCATCGCAAGGCGCTCTTCGGCTACTCGGGTCACATCCCGCCGGCGCTGCAGGCCGGCGACGTCATTCAGATGCTGAACATCGGCGGCGTTCTCGGCATCTGCGACTCCATCAATCCCGACAAGGGCAAGCCCTTCGACTGCCGTGTGCTCGGCGTGGCATTGAATTTCCCCTATCTCGGCGAGCGCATCGGCGTGCCCGCGCGGGCCGGCCACCGCCGGCTCGATCTGGCGGCGAAGCTCGAATCGCGCCAGGTGCCGATCGTGGCCCTGGCGGGGACCTGCATGGAAGCAGGCAAGACGGCTGCGGCCTGCGCCATCATCAGCCGGATGCGCCACCGCGGACTGGTGATCGACGCCTTCAAGGCAACCGGTGTGTCATTGCGCCGCGACGTTCTGGCGATGGAGGACGCCGGCGCCCGCCGCTCCGCCATCTTCACTGACCTCGGGGTGGTCACCACCACCCGCGTCAACGGACCGGCGCTCACGCGCACCATGCTCACAGAGCTCGCAGCCGGCAAGCCCGACGCCATCGTGTTCGAGCTCGGCGATGGCATCCTCGGCACCTACGGCGTCGATGCCATTCTGGAGTGTCCCGACATCCGCGCTGCGTTGACCGGCGTGGTGCTCTCGGCCAACGACCCGGTCGCTGCCTGGGGCGGAGTCAAGCTGCTGCGCGACCGGTTCGGGATCGAGCCGTGCGTGGTCACGGGTCCCTCGACCGACAACCAGGTCGGGGTCGAGATCATCGCGACACAGATGGGCGTACCGGCCTTCAACGCTCTCAGCGCGGGCGCGGCGTTGGGCGACCGCGTGATGGAAGCCGTGGGTCTGGTCCGGGAATCGGCCGCATGACAAAGTCCTCTGGCACGGACTCTCACAATGCGTCCATCCCGACAGTAGTCCTCGGCGGTACGGGTTACGTCGCCGGTGAGCTGCTGCGGCTGCTCGCGGCACATCCGCGCTTCGAACTGGCCGCGGTGATGTCCGACAGCCAGCCGGGCGAACCGGTTGTGAAAGCGTTCCCGCATCTTGCAGCCGCTTACAGCGACGTCTGCTTCAAATCACGGGCTGAAGTGCAGGCGCTGATCACGGCCTCCCCGGAATGCGCCGTCTTCTCCGCAGCGCCGCACGGCGTCTCGGCTGCACTGATCGATACTCTGTTGAAGGCCGCTTCCCATGCCGGAACACGGCCGAGAGTAGTCGACATTTCCGCCGACTTCCGCTTCCGCTCCGCCGCGGATTACGAAGCAGTCTACAAGCACGCCCACGACGCGCCGGCGCGCCTGGCAGAGTTCACCTGCGCAGTGCCGGAGCACCTGCGCAAGCTCGAAACGCCTCATGTGGCACACCCGGGTTGCTTCGCCACGGCAACGCTGCTGGGCAGCGTGCCGCTCCTTTCTCTGGGGCTCACGCCGCCCGTGTTGTTCGTGACCGGAATCACCGGCAGCACCGGCGCGGGCCGCAAGCCCGTCGAGGGCACGCACCATCCGCTGCGTCATGGCGATCTGTACTCGTACAACGCACTGGTGCACCGGCACGCGCCGGAAGTCGCGGCCTGCGCACGCGCGGCGACCGGCGTGGAGGCAGAGTTTGCATTCGTGCCGCACTCCGGCCCATTCGCCCGCGGCATCCACATCACGGTGCAGGCACCCCTGAAGACATCGGCCGACACTTCGAAGGTGTTGGCCGCGCTGCGCGAGTTCTACGCCGGATCGCCGTTCGTGCGCGTGACCGCCTCCGCGCCTAGAGTGAAGGAGGTCGCAACGACCAACTACGCACATCTCTCCGCCGCCGCGAACGGACGCACCGTGGCCGTGATGTGCGTGCTCGATAACCTCAACAAGGGCGCGGCCGGCGGCGCCGTGCAGTGGATGAACCGGATGTTCGATCTGCCGGAAACGACGGGCCTCACGGCCTGCGCGCCCGGCTGGACCTGAGTGAGATCACATGAGCTCCACCGATACCAGAGTTCGCGAGCGCGAGATCCCCGGGACGGGTACAACGGCAAGGATCGCCACGACTGCGGGCCACGCCGGCAATCCCGACTTCCTCGCGCCGGTATTCTCCCAATACCCCCTCGAGGTTGCCTCCGCCCAGGGCGTGTGGCTGCTGAACACCCGCGGGGAACGGGTGCTCGATCTCTACGGCGGGCATGCCGTCGCGGCGCTCGGGTACGGTCATCAGGGGTGGACCGAAGCGCTCACGGCGCAGGCGCGCTCGTGTAATTTCCAGACGAACGCCATCCCCATGCGCGTCCGCGCGCGCGCGGCTGAGCGGCTGGTGCGCTTTTCGAAGCTCGATTTCACCAGTGTCTTCTTCGTCAACAGCGGTGCCGAGGCCAACGAGAACGCGCTACGGCTCGCCTTCCGCATGACTTCGCGACCCCACGTCGCAGCAATCGAAAGCGCCTTCCACGGCCGCACCGCGGCAGCGGGGGCCGTGACCTGGGGCGCCGACAAGTGGTACGGCTTTCCGCGCAAGCCGTTCGATGTCAGCTTCATGCCGCGCGGCGACCTCGAGGCGATCGGCGCCCACGTCACCGACCGCACGGCCGCGGTCATGGTCGAGCCGGTGCAGGGGCTCGCCGGAGCCGTCGACCTCGGTAAAGCCTACCTCGCCGCCCTGCGCCGCCGCTGCGACGAGGTCGGTGCGCTCCTCATCTTCGATGAAGTGCAATGCGGCTTCGGCCGTGTCGGACATCCCTTCGCCGCCAATCTCTATGGCGTCATGCCCGACATGATCACTGCGGCGAAGGCGCTCGGCAACGGCTTTCCCTGTGCGGCACTGTTGACCTCCGCCAAGGTGTCGGCGAGCCTGGGCGTAGGGCTCCTCGGCACGACATACGGCGGCGGGCCCATGGCCTGCGCTGCGATCGAGGCGGTCATCGAAGCCATCGAATCGGAGGGCCTGCTCGAAAACGTGCAGCGGGTATCGGACTACATCCGCCGTACCTGCGTCGTGGGGCCCGTGAAAGCGACCCAGGGCGAAGGCTTCCTCCTCGGACTGCGCACCAGCCGCCCGGCGAAAGGGGTCCAGGCCGAGCTGTTGGAAGGCGGCATCCTGACAGGCACGGCGAGCGACAGCCACATCGTCCGGCTCCTGCCGCCCTTCATCCTGCAGGAGGAGCACGTCGACATGCTGCGCGATGCCCTCGCGAGCCTGGCGGCATGAAGCGCTTCCTCGATCTGGCGGACCTGGAGCGCGAGGAGGTGTTGGCGTTGCTCGAGCTGGCGCGCCGACTCGACACGCGCCCCGAGCCGCACGCGCTCGCCGGCAGGGTCCTGGGGCTCCTTTTCCTCAATCCGTCGCTACGCACATTGGCCTCGTTCCAGTCGGGCATGGCGCGGCTCGGCGGCAGCTCGTTCGTCATCACTCCGGGCCAGGGCACGTGGCAGCTGGAGACCCGCATGGGTGCCGTGATGAGCGGCGCCGCGGCGGAGCACGTGCGCGAAGGAATTCCGGTGCTGGCCTCGTACTGCGATGCACTGGGCGTGCGGGCCTTCGCCGATGGCAAGGATCTCGCCGCGGATCTCGCGGAGACCGCCTTCAACGCGATGGCGAGCCTGGTCGACAAGCCGCTCATCAACCTGGAGTCGGCGATCAGCCATCCCTGTCAGGCGCTCGCGGACTGGAAGACGATGGACGACCTCGGGGTGCCGCGAAGCGGCCGTTTCGTCCTTTCGTGGGCATACCATCCGCGGGCGCTGCCGCTGGCGGTGCCGGCCACCGCGGCGCACATGGCGGCGCTGCGCGGCATGGAGGTCATCGTGCTGCGGCCCGAGGGATTCGCCCTGCCGCCGCCGATCATGGAGAAGGCGCGCCGCGCGGCGGCGCTCTCCGGCGGCTCGATACGGGAAACGGCGGACCGGGATGAGGCACTGAGCGGGGCACACATCATTTACGCCAAGGAGTGGGGCGCGACCTCCTGCTACGGCGACGCGGCGGCCGATGCCCGCCTGCGCGCCGAGCTCAAGTCCTGGTGCGTGCGCAGCGACTGGTTCGCGCATACTGCCGAGGACTGCCGCCTGATGCACTGCCTGCCCGTACGCCGCAACGTTGCGGTCGCGGACGAGGTGCTCGACAGCCCGCGCAGCATCGTGCAGCGGGAAGCCTACAACCGCCTCACTGCGCAGATGGCGGTCCTCTATCGCATGTTGAAGAGCCTTTGAGGGACTTACCGAAATGATCATGCATCCTGGCGATCAGGCGTTGGCGATCCGGGCGCTCAAGAACGCCGCTCCCTACATCCGCATGTACAAGGGCAAGACCTTCGTCGTGAAGGCGGGCGGCGGTGTGTTCGCCGACGTCGACTCCACCCGGGTCCTCATCGAGCAGATCGCGATCCTGCATTATTTCGGGGTGCGGGTGATTTTCGTGCACGGCGGCGGCCCGCAGCTCACGGAGCTTTCCGCGGCGCTCGGCGTGCCGACCCGCATGGTGGAGGGCCGGCGGGTCACCGACCAGAAGTCGATCGACGTATCCGCCATGGTCCTCAACGGTCTCATCAACACGCGCATTCTCGGCATCTGCCGTGACCTCGACATCGAGGCCGTGGGGATCAGCGGCGTCGATGCCGGCCTGGTGCGTGCCCACAAGCGCCCGCCGGTGAAGATCGGCTCCAGCGGTGAGATGGTGGACTACGGCTTCGTCGGTGACATCGACGAGATAGACCCGGCGGCGGTGCGCAAGCTCCTCGACAACGGGCTGATGCCGGTGGTGAGCCCCCTTTCCGCGGACGACAACGGAGTGCTGCTCAACATCAATGCGGATACCGTGGCCGCGGCTCTGGGCGCCGCGCTCGGCGCGGAGAAGCTGATCCTGTGCACCGGCGCGCCGGGAATCCTCGGCGACATCGCCGATCCGGGCTCGCTCATCTCCTACATCGATCTCCACGGGCTCAAGCGCCTGCGCGAGGAAGGGCGCATCGCCGACGGCATGCTGCCCAAGGCAAAGGCCATCGAGGACGCAATACGCGGCGGTGTGCGGCGAGTCCACGTGGTGTCGTACCAGGCGCCCGAGGGCATCCTCGGCGAGGTGTTCACCAACGAGGGCACCGGCACACTCATCGTCGCCGACATCAAAGCATTGACTCCCGCGGAACAGCAGGGAGCGCAGAGCTCGTGAAAGGTGCCGTTGAGCCGGGTCGGAGTCTGCCATGACACGTTTGTGGGACAAGGGCTCGCCTCTCGACGATCATGTGTTGCGCTATACCGCCGGCGAAGACTTTGCGCTCGATGAGCGCCTCGTCCGCTACGACGTCCGGGCCTCCCTTGCACATGCGGAAATGCTGCACGAGCAGAAGCTGCTGTCCGCTGACGACTTCGAGGCGATCCGCGGCGGCTTGACGGCGCTGGGCGCCGAGCATGCGCGCGGACAGTGGCATATAGAGCTGTCGGACGAGGATGGGCAGACGGCGCTCGAGCGCAGGCTGACCGAACGCATCGGACCTGCCGGAGGTCGTGTACACCTGGGGCGCTCACGCAACGACCAGGTACTGACAGCGTTGCGGCTTTACCTGCGCGATGCGGTGGATGGGTTGAGCGATGGCGCCCTTGGGGTTGCCGAAGCGCTCCAACGTCTCGGCGAGCGCGAGAAGAACACCGCGCTGCCGGGCTATACCCACATGCAACAGGCGATGCCGAGCTCCGTAGTCCTCTGGACTGGCGGATTTGCGGCGGAGGTCCGCGACGACGCCGAGGCTTTGAGCCAGGTTCGGCGGCGGCTCGGGAAGTCTCCATTGGGGTCGGCAGCAGGGTACGGCACGCCGGGCCTGCCGATCGATCGCAGCTCCACCCGCAAGAAACTCAGCTTCGCCCAAGTCCACGAGCCAGTCACGGCAGTGCAGCTCTCCCGGGGCAAGGCGGAGGCCAGCCTGCTCTTCGAGATCGCGCTGCTGATGCAGGATCTTGGCCGCCTCGCGGCCGACATACTCCTCTTCTATACCCAGGAGTTCGGCTTTATCGAGCTGCCCGATGCGTTCACCACCGGCTCCTCGATCATGCCGCAGAAGCGCAACCCGGACGTCTTCGAGCTGATCCGCGGCCGCTCGGCGACGGCGCAGGCGTGTCTTGCGGAAGCGCTCGGCCTTTGCGCCAAGCTTCCCTCAGGCTACCAGCGCGACCTGCAGCTGCTGAAAGTCCCTCTCTTCCGCGGCATCGATCTTGCGCAACAGACGCTGGATATCCTGCCTACGGCTCTCGATGCGATGCGCTTCCGTCCCGAGCACATCAGCCTCGACCCTGCCATCCACGCGGCCGAGGAAGCCAACCGGCTGGTGGTGAGCGAAGGTATCCCCTTCCGCGAGGCGTATCGCCGCGTCGCCGCGAAATTGAAAAAGCCCTGATCGCAGACAAGGCTGGGAAAGCGCCGCGTCGCGGGGCTGCGCTATGCAGCGACCGTGGCCTTCGGAGACGAGGATGCAAAGGCAAGCGCAGTCAGCGGTCCCACCATGATCCATTGCACTGCCGTGAAGGCGGTCTCGATCGCGAGATAATCCGGGACCGATGTCATGATGTTCTTGGCTGAGACGGCGAGCGTCGTAAAACTCCACGATAGCACCGCGCCGAATATTGCGTAGGCGAGCCCGCGCGACAGCGCGCTTCCATTACGAGATGCAAAGGCGTGCTGGTAGATCCAGGCGAAGAGGCATGCCTGGAGCAGCATCGAGATAAACCCGAACGGAATGATGATGTCCTTGCGGTATATCGCCAGGCGTTCGTAGTAATCGTGAAAAAGCACCAGGTGCCAGACGAACCCGAGCGCGAAAGTAGGGACGAGGTAGGCCAGCACGCCCAGCCCGAAACGCATTTTCATTTTCGCTTTTCCTTCTTCTGTCTGCCTTTGCTGGTCGCCTTCGGTTGCAGAGTCTGCACATAGGCAATGGCCAGGCGCAGGCCATGCTGCACCGCAGGCTTGCGGAGCGCGAGCAGATCGACGCGGACATAGCCTTCCATGGCGCGACCGCGCATCACCATCGGTCGTGCGCCGGACTGCGCAAGCGCCTCCACCTGCCGGTCTTTCCCGACACGGAGCAGCAGCCCGCGGCGGGACGCCGCGGCGACCAGGTTGCCGTTCAGCATGAACCCTGTCCCGCCGAACATCCTGACTTCGCGGATGTCGCCGGCTCCGGCAAGGACGGTCCGCACGCTCGCCGCAAGTTCGTGCTCATCAACCATGTTGCTCTCCGCGGGCCAGCAGCTGTGTCAATTGATCGACTGCACCGCGCCAGCCCCCGGCATGGCGCTCGATCGCGTCGATACGCGCGAGTCTCTCGTGGCGAATGAGGAGCTCGCAACCGCCGCCCTCCGGTGTGATGACGACGGTGACTTCCGATTGAATGGCAGCATGTTCGTCGGGCGGCTCTATGACCCAGGAAAAGACTATCCTCGAGGGCGCCCGGATGATGCTGTACGAACCCGCCACGATGACGGTAGCTGCGCCCGGGACCTTGTAGGCGAAGCGGTAAGAGCCGCCTTCGCGGAAATCGAACTCGAGCACGGTGAGCTCGATTTCGGGGACCGGTTTCAGCCAGCGCGCAACCAGCTCGGCCCTCGCAAACGCGTTGAACACCTTTCGCGGTGGATGAGCAAGGCGTCGCCGGATTTCGGCGCGGGAGTCATCCGCGGTCATCGCCCGCCCCCTCCAGCAGAAGCCGCTCCAGCTGATCGGCAGCGCCTTCCCAGAAGGCCTGTTGACGCGCAACCCATCTGCCGGCCTCTTCAAGGGCCTTGCGTCGCAGCCGGAACCGATGGACGCGGCCCTGCACCCTTCGCTCTACGATTCCGGCTTCTTCCAGCACTTTGAGGTGCTTGGAAATGGTGGGTTGGGCAGAGCGGAATTGGCGGCCCAGTTCGCCGGCGCTGCGGCTTTCCCCTTTTGCAAGCGCATGAATCATCGCGCGCCGAGTGCCATCGGACAGTGCATGGAAGGTGAGATCGAGAGACGGGCTCGAATACATAGCCATATGACTATATAATGGCCGAAGTGATTGCGCAACAGCCAGAACGCAACGCCGCGGACGCGTCGCTCGGGAATTATGCTGTCGCCGTCTTCCGCCTGCGGTCGGCAAGCGCCTTCGCCATCATCCTGCCCATCATGGCTCGCGACAGCGAAGCGGGAATGAGCGCGTTCATAATCCGGTTCATTCGCCCCGAGAGATGCGTTGCACGGTTGCGCCTGAGCGCTTCCAATCCTTCACGGACGCATTGCTCCACTGACATCGGCTTCATGGGCATGTCGGCGGGATTGAAACCGAACTTGTCGATGATGGCCGTCTGCGTCGGGCCTATGACGAGTACGGTGACATGTATTCCCAGTGGGGCCAGTTCGGCATGCAGCGATTCGCCGAAGCTCTGCACATAGGATTTGCCGCCGCATTCGTTGGCGACATAGGGAATGCCCTGTACCGCGCCCATGGCGCCGCTGAACAGGATTCCTCCACGGCGGCGCTGCAGCAGCCCCTGTCCGAAGTGATGAGCAATGACCATGTGCGTGAAGGTGTTGAGACGAAGCAGCCGTATCAGCTCATCACGATCCAGCTGCAGAAATTCGCCGGGATTGGGCGTGCCGGCGTTGGACACTACGAGCCCGATATCGAGTCCCTCGGTTGTCGCTGCGAGTCTGCCCATGAACCCGTCCTCGGTGAGATCCGCCACGACGACGCGGTGCTGAACCCCGTAGGCGTTGCTGAGCTCCGCTCCCGCCTCTTTCAGCAGGGCTTCGCGCCGGGCAACGAGCACCACGTTGATGCCCGAGGCCGCAATCTGCCGTGCGAACTCCCTGCCGATACCCGATGACGCGCCGGTAATGAGCGCCCAAGGGCCGAATTGTGTTCTGTCGAGCCGCGCCATCATGCTTCGTCTCCCCTGTTGTCATGCGTTCCCAATGTCTGAATCCATCCCTGAAGCCGTTCTGCTTCACCGATGACGATCTTCGGATCGCGCAAGGTATGCGCAAGCACCGCAATACCTTGCAGCGCCGACAGAAGATGCACGGCAAGGCCGTGCGCATCCGCTTTTGCGCCAAGCGCGCGAAATTGTGTCTCGAACCATTTCAGAAGCTCACTGAACAACACGGTGGAGTGTTTTGCGAGTGCGTCGTCTTCCTTGTGCAGCTCAGTGCACAACGTTCCAATGGGACAGCCGCCGCGAGCCAGCAGCTGCCGGCTATCGACAGTCACCTTGACGAAGCCGCATAGCCGTCCCTCC
>Ga0134128_10002898_pt1 | contig 21028 bp, 25 predicted proteins | sample KB31754_FD_96462 | JGI IMG/M metagenome (GOLD analysis project Ga0134128, IMG submission 96462) | Terrestrial soil microbial communities with excess Nitrogen fertilizer from Kellogg Biological Station, Michigan, USA - KB3-175-4 | ecosystem: Environmental > Terrestrial > Soil > Unclassified ...
CAAGCCCGCGCCGAAGACCGAGCCGACGGCCGAGACCCTCTTCAACCCCGACGAGACCGTGCGGCTCAACTTGAAGCCGGCGGAGGCCGCGCAGGCCCCCGCTCCGGCCGAGGCGAAGCCCGCGGCCGCCGCGCCCGCCGAGGAGCCCGAGTCCGACAAGCCGCGGCGCGGACCGGTCTGGCCCGTCTGAGGCCGCCGCTCGCCGCGGCCGCGGCGCTGGCGCTTTTGGCCTCCACCGCCCGCGCGGACTTCCTGCCCAGCGGCGCTTTCTCCGCGAGCGCCGCCGGCACGACGGGCGCCCAGTTCCTGCAGGCGCCTTTCGGCGCGCGCGCCGCGGCGATGGGGGGCGCGGTCGCGGCGGGAGCCCAGGGCGCCGAGGCCTTGTTCCAGAACCCCGCGGCGCTGGCGCGCTTCCAGCCCGAGTCCCCCGCCGAGGTCGCGCTCGGCTACGACGCCTTGCTCGAGACCGCCTATCAGGGCGCCGCGGCCTACGCCCGGCCGCTGGGGCGCGACGCCGCGCTCGGCGCGGGAGTCGTCTACGCCTCGCAGTCGCCGCAGACGCGGTACTCGAACATCGGCGACGCGTCGGGCAGCTTCACGCCGCTCGACCTGGCCGCCGGCGCGGGCTACGCGCGCCGCCTCGGCCCCGTCTCCGTCGGCGCCGGACTGAAATTGATCCGCTCGTCCCTCGACGACCACAGCGGGACGACCGCCGCGGCCGATCTCGGGATCATGGCCGCCCACGTGACGGACATCGGCGACGGCCCTCTCGACGTGGGCGGCTCCGTGACCAACTTCGGCCCGCCGCTCAAGCTCGGGGCCTCCTCCGACCCCCTGCCCCTGACCGCGCGCGGCGGCGGCCTCTGGCACGTGACACCGACGTTCGACGCGGCGCTCGACGTGGTCCTCCCCGCGGACCAGGACCCCTACGTCGCGATCGGCGCGGAGGCGCGCTTCCCGGCGTCGATGGCCGGCTCGTCGAAGCCCTGGGTCGCGTCCCTGCGCGCGGGCTACAACCAGAACGCGGGGCGCGGCGTGGACGGGTTCACCGGCGTGTCGTTCGGGGGCGGGTTGGACCTCGCGTCGCTGCGGGTCGACTACGCGTGGATCGCGCTCGGCGATCTTGGATCCGCCAACAGAATCACGCTCGCGTTCCGCTTCTAACGGCAACGGCGCGCGGGCGAAGCGAAGAGGACATCCTCGCAGGACGCGCGCGGCCTAGGGGCCGCGCTCGACATCGACCGCCGCGCGCCTTCGGCGCCTTTCCTGACAGCTAGATCGCCTCGACGCACGCCGCGATCCCCAGGCCGCCCCCGACGGAGATGGCCGCGCAGCCCCGGCGCTGCCCTCGCCGGCGAAGCTCCAGCAGCAGCGACAGCACGAGACGAAGACCCGTGGCGCCGAACGGGTGGCCAAGCGCGATCGCGCCGCCGCGGACGTTGATGCGCTCCTCGGGGATGGCGAGCTCCGCGGCGTCGAGGAGGACCTGCGCGGCGAAGGTCTCGTTGATCTCCCAGAGATCGACGTCGGACGCGCGCCAGCGCGCGCGCTCGAGCGCCTGGCGCACGGCGGGAACGGCCGCGTAGGCCATGCGCTCCGGAGGCACGCCGACGAGCGCCGTCGAAGCGAGACGGCCGAGCGCGCGGCCCGGGGCCGCGGCGGGCGACGAGAGGATGAGGGCGGCGCCGCCGTCGACGATGCCGTGCACGTTGGCGTGCGTCATCAAGGTCGAGCCGTCGGAGAACAGAGGGCGCGCCGCGGCGAAGCGCTCGGGCGACGGGTCGTCGAGCACGGCGTCGTCGGCGGAAAGCCCCGCGACCGGGACCAGTTCCTCGGCCAGAAGCGCGCGCGACTGCCGGGCCTTCACGTGAGACCGGCGCGCCCAGGCGTCGAGCGCCTCGCGCGAGAGCTTCTTGTCGAGCGCGAGCGTCTCGGCGGTCTTGGCGATGTGGACGCCGCAGGAGATGTCGGTGAAGGACGGCACGAAGATGTCGCGGCGCAGGCGGCTGGGCGCGTCGGCGCCGACGGCCGCGGCGACGGCGGCCTCGCCGCGCTCGACGGCCTCGGCGCCCGTCTTCAGCGCGAGCAGGCCCGTCCCGCAGGCCAGCGACACGGCCGCGCCCGTCGTCTCCGGCGGGCAGCCCGCGCGATGCGTCACGTAGCGGGCGCCGTAGCAGCCGTGAGGGCCCGCTTGGTACATGTTGCCGAACGCGACGTAGGCCAGGCGGCCGGGACCCAGGCCGGCGCGTCCGAGCGCGCCCTTGAGCGCGGCCGCGCCGAGGTCGAAGGGGTCGAGGTCCTTCAGCGCGCCGCCGGGCGCGCCGCTTCCGGTGACGCCGCGCTCCCACGCGGCGAACGGCGTGCGCGCCCCGGCCAGGATCAATGTCTCGCTCATCGCGTGCTCCTCAGGATGCGCAGCATCTCCGCGTGGACGCGGCCGTTGGTCGCCAGCGTCTCGGAGCCGAGGGCCGCGGGATCGCGCCACGGACGTCCGGAGAAATCCGTCACCTTTCCCCCCGCCTCCTGCACGAGGAGCCAGCCCGCGGCCACGTCCCACGGGTTGAGCTTGTACTCCCAGAAGCCGTCGACGCGGCCGGCGGCGACCCAGGCCATGTCGAGCGCGGCCGAGCCCGACCTCCGCACGTCGTGCGAGCGCGTCATGAACGCCTTGAAGCCCTTGAGGTAGAAATCCCCGCGCTCGGCGCGGTCGTAGGGGAAGCCGGTCACGAGCAAGGCGGCGGCGACGCGGCGCGGAGCCGAGACCGCGAGCCGCCGGCCGTTGAGAGTCGCGCCGCGGCCCTTCTCCGCGAGGAAGAGCTCGTCGCGGGACGGGTCGTAGACGCCGCCGAGGACGGGCTTGCCGCGGCGCAGGACCCCGATCGAGACGCAGGAGGCGGGATAACCGTGCGCGTAGTTCGTCGTCCCGTCGAGCGGATCGACCAGCCACAGGTATTCGGCGCCGGTGAGGCGGACCTCGTCCTCCTCGGCCTTGTAGTCGTCGCCGGGGAACGCGCGCCGGATCGTCCTCAGGACGGCGCGCTGGCTCTCGAGGTCGGCGGCCGTGACGAGGTTGGCCCGCCCCTTCTCCCGGTAGCCGACCTTGCCGAAGCGCCGCTTGAGCACGCGGCCGGACAGGCGCAAGGCCTCGAGCAGCGCGGCGCGCCTCATCACGGCCGCCTCCTGAGGGCGGCCTCGATCGCGGCGACGAGCGAGCCGACCTCGGGGGTCCGGGCGATCGCGGCGGGACGCAGGCCGAGAGCGGTCAGCTCGGCGGCGGTGGTCGGGCCGATCGCGACGACGGCGCAGGCGCGGAACGCGCGGCGCAGTCCCGCGGCGGCGGCCGCGGCGGAGCCCGAGGCGAAGAAGGCGGCGTCGGCGCCGGAGGCGAGAGCGCGCTTGAGCGCGCGCTTCCCGGCCGCGTCCTCGACCGTGCGGTACGCCGACGCCCGCGCGACGACCGCTCCGGCGGCGGCGAGGCGCTCGGGCAGGAGCTCGAGCCCGCGCTCCGCGCGCGGGAGCAGGACGCGCGCGCCGCGCGGCAGCTTGAGCGCCCTCGCGAGGCCCTCGGCGCGGGAGTCCTCCGGCGTCACGGACGGCCTCCAGCCGCGCGCGGCGAGCGCCTCCCCCGTCGCGCGGCCCACGGCGGCGACGACGCGCGGCGGCCTCGGGCGGAGCTTCAGCGTCTTGGCGCGGGCGAAAAAGGAGTCGACGGCCGTGACGCTCGCGAAAGCGGCGGCATCGAAGCCGGCGAGCCCCGCGAGCGCGGCGTCGAGGGCCCGCCACGAGCGCGGCGGCAGGGTCCGGATCAGCGGCGCGAACACGACGCGGGCCCCGCGCGCCCTGAGGGCCGCGGCCAGCGGGGCCGACGAGGCGCGCGGCCTCGTGACGACGACGACGCGTCCGGAGAGAGGCTTGTCCACGCGCGCCATTCTACAACAGTTCGAACGTCCAGCCGGCGGCGACGGCCGCGAGCCCGGAGAGATGGATCGTCATGCGCGACAGGGTGGAGTCGAGAAACCCGCCGATCTCGTTGGGGGCGGCCAGATAGACGGCCGTGTAGACGAGGAGTTGAGCTCCGAGCGCGAGGAGGATCCGCCGGATCGGCGACGTCAGCCGCCGTCGCGCGGCGCCGGCGGCGATGACCGCGAGCGCCAGAACCCAGAAGAGCCCCCAGTGGTCGCGCCGGAAGAGCTCGCGGGGCCAGGCGCCCGCCACGACAGGGACGCGGCTCCAGGCGGCGGTCAGCATGCTCGCGCCGACGGTCCGCGGGACATAATCGACGTTGTCGGGCAGGAGATGGCGCGTCCACACCCAGGCGGCGGCCGCGGCGGCGAAAACCGCGATGCTCGGCCCATGCGCCCGGAGGGAGCGCCGGCTCAGGGCGAGGCCGACCGGGATCAGGCCCAGAGCCAGCCCGTGCGGCTTGGTGAACAGTCCGCCGAGAACGAGCACGAGACAGAGCTCGAGTCCGCGGCGGTCGCCGTCCTCCCGCGCGCGCAGCGCGGCCAGGACGGCTCCCGTCCAGTAGAACGCGAACGCGACGTCGACCGAACCCGAGACGGCCTGCGTCGCGTCGTCGCGGAAGAACAGCGGGGCCGTGCCGAGCAGCGCGGCCGCCGCGAGCGCGGCGTCCTCGCCGAGAGGACGGCGCAGCTCCGCGTGGACGAGGGCCAGGTAGGCGAGCCAGTAGGCGAAGAAGATCAGGCGGACCAGCCGCTCGTCGACGCGGCCGAGGAGCGCGTAAAAGCCCGCCTCGAGGTACGGGATCAGCAGCGGGTAATTGGCGTTGGGCGAGACGATGCCCTTGTCCAGGAACGCGGGGGTCCGGAACGTCCCCGCGGAGAACAGCACCTTGGCTTTGAACCCGTAGAGCACGAGAGCGTCCCAGTGATACAAAGGCAGGCTCAGGGCTTGCAGGAGCGCCGTCGCGGCGGCGAAGGCCAGGAGCAGCAGGCAAAGGCCGCGCGTCCAGGACCAAGGCCGGCGCGCGCCGCGCTCGGGCGCGGGGCCCGCGGCGCCGCCAAACCGCGCGTGCGCGACCAGGACGGCCAGGAGCAGACTGCCGCCGGCCGTCGCGCGTCCGAGCGGGAGCCCGAGGAGATTGCCGGCGAAGAGCAGGAATGGCGCGACGACCGTCGCGACGGCGAACGCCGTGACCCAGGCCGGAAACGGGGCGAGCCGGGAGCCGCTCATTCGGGACCTCCGGCCGCCCAGAGGCGGCCCCGGGGGCCGAATCCGACGACCCAGTCTCCGGGATGCTCGCGGCGGAACTCCGGCCGGGCCGACGCGTCGGGAGAGCCCCAGCGCAGCACCCGCGGGTAGAGAAAATAGCTGACGAGCCACGGATACTCGGGCGAGACCCACCAAAGCGTCGCCGTCTCGGGAACCCTCTCCCGCAGCGCCGCGATGTCGGCGTAAAGCCCGCCGTACATCATGAGGCGCTGGGCGTCGACCGTCTTCCCGGCGGCGGCCCGGGCGATCTTGAGCGCCGCGCCGAAGGAGCGGACGAGAAGCGCGGCGTTGACCGCCAAGGCCAAGGCCAGGATCAGCGTCCAGGCGCCGTGGCTCGGCCGCCTAGTCGGCACGGCCCGCCTCGGAGGAGATGAACCGCGCCCGCGCTTCCTCGCGCCGGGAGGCGTCCAGCTGGCCGGCGCGGACGTACATCGAGGCCAGCTGCCGGTGGGCGTCGGCGTCGCGGGCGACGTCGTAGACGAACAGGGCGCCGCCGAGCAGCGCGACGGGCCGGCGCGATCTCAGCCAGCTCCACGCGGGCGGCCCGCTTTCGTAGTAGCCTTGCCATTTCGTCGCGCTGACGGCGAGCCACTCCCGGGGAACGTCGACGGGCAGCAGGGCGGACGAGCCCGAGCACACGCCCGGAGTGCAGAACGCCTCCTGGTAGGCCAGACCGTGCTCGCGCGGACAATCCGTTCCGAAGTAGGACAGGATCAGGCCTCCGGGATGGGTCTTCAAGAAACGCTCGAGATCGGGCACCGTCTGTCCCCAATCGAGGTTCGAGTCGCCGAGGACCCGGTAGCCGCGGGCGGGCCCGCCGGCGAATTCGTTGAAGTAGGGGATCCAATGCGGATAGGCGGCCCCGGCGCTCGCCGCGGCCCAGAGGACCGCGCCGAGGAGCAGCGCTCGCCGGCGCGGGGATCGCGCCCAGAGATCGGCGGCGGCCGCGCCCGTCAGCAGGCAGAACAACGGATAGAGCGGAAGGAGGTAGCGCACGCCGAGTTGGCGCTTCCCGAGCATCGCGGCCGTGAGCACGACGGCGATGAAGGCGGCCGCCACGCGCTGATCGACGGGCCTCCGCTTCCACTGCCGCCCTTCGGCGAGGGCCCACGCGGTTCCGGCCAGCAGCGGGATCGTGGTCTTCACGAGGAGCACGCCCGGGAAGTAAAGAGGGTGCCCTTCGGGATAATTGCGGCCGAAGAACGCGACGGGGGTCGGATCGCGCATCTGCCGGCTGCGGTAAACGACCATCTCGACGAAGCGGTGGACGTCCGCCGGGCCGTAGAGACAGACGACGAAGAGCGTCGAGAGGGCGCAGACGGCGACGATCGCGCCGGCGTCGCTCCGGTCCGGCCGTCTCCGTTCGGAATGCCGGAGCCACGCCAAGGACAACGCCATGGCCGGCAGCAGGGCCAACCCCGTGGCCTTGCTGCCCGCGGCCGCTCCCGCAAAGAGACCGGCCGCCAACAATGCCCCCGCTCCCCTTCTCTTGAGGTACGACGCCCAGAACGCCAGCGCGACGGTCGAGAACACCGCGACGCCGATGTCGGGGTTGGCGAGGCTTCCGTGCGCGATCAGGTTGGGCTCGAGGCAGAGGCAGAGCAAAGCCGCCGCGCCGGCGTTCGCTCCGCCCGCGGCCGACCCCCAGGCCCAAAGGGCCGCTCCCAGGAGCAGGAGCAGCGCCGTCGACGAGAGGCGCGCGGCGCGCACGATCGTCTCCGCCGGGACGCGGTTGTGGAAGAGAAAGATCTGGCCGTATTCGTGGGCGCTGATCCGATTCCGGTCGAGACCGCTCGGCTTTCCCGGCAGGAGGAGGCGCAGCGGAGAAAGAGCGGCCGCGCGAAGAAAGTCGGTCAGCGGCGGGCTTTCGCGGGTGAAAAAGCCCAAGCCGGCCGAGCGGTAGACGGCTCCCGCGGCGATGTCGGGGGGCTCGTCGTAGGTGATCCCCCCGCGCCAGACGAGGGACGCGCCTTCCAACGCCAAGAGACCCATGAGAGCCCAGGGCAGCAGGCGTTTGATCCGGGTCACAGCGGGGATTCTAGCCCATTGATGGGGTCAAATAAGTTGATAAAGTGAAGGCCTGACCCCGTATTTGACATTGGGGTGGGGCCGTGCGATAATAGGCCTTACCCTCCTGATTATGTCCTGGTTCCAAAAGAAGGCGGCTCCCGGCACGGTCAATACGCCCCAATCCACTCCCGCTCCGCGGGCGGTGAAGGGTCTCAAGATCGCCCCTCTGCTCAGCGAGGACGTGATCCTCTTCCCCGTCCCGGCGCAGGACAAAAGCGCCATTTTGGAGAGCCTCACCGCGGCCGTCTGCCGGAAGGCGGGCTTGGCCGACCCGGCGCGCTTCCTGGCCAAGGTCGAGGAGCGCGAGCAGGGCATCTCGACGACTCTCGACACGGGCCTGAGCCTGCCCCACGCGCGGATGGACGGGATCGACGGCATCCTGGCGGGCATGGCGGTCCTCAAGACGCCGATCCCGGACCCGCAGCAGGCCGAGCTCCCGATCCGCGTGGTCTTCCTCTTCTTCTCGCCGAACAAGCAGGAGGCCTTCCCCGTCCACCTCCAGCTCCTGCGCGGGGTGTCCTCGCTGTTCCAGCCGGCCCTGATCGACCAGTTGACGGCCGCGGCGGGCCCCGCGGATGCGCTGGCGCTGGTCCGCAAGCTTGAAGGCTGAGCCCCGGCCGGGCCGGCGCGTCACCGAGGTCGTCGTCCTCACGACGGCGATGCTGTCCTTCATCTCCTTTTGGCGCGCCTCCGCCATCGTGCTGTGCGACCTCGCGTCCACGGCCTACTACATCGGCGGCATCGTCGAGCAGGCCGTCGGCAAGTCGGCCCCGTGGTTCATCCTGGCCGTCATGGCGTTCTCCTACACGATCCGCGCGGTCTACATGGAGTCGTGCTCCATGTTCGTGCGCGGCGGCGTGTACAAGACGGTCAAGGAGTCGCTGGGAGGCACGCTCGCCAAGGTCTCGGCCGCGGCCCTGATGTTCGACTACGTGCTCACCGGCCCGATCAGCGCCGTGGCCGGCGGCCAGTACCTGGCCGGCCTGCTCAACTCCCTGTTCCCCCACTTCCGCATCGGCTGGCATCTCGATCCGAACATCTTCGCGATGATCTTCGCGCTCGCCGCCACGGGCTACTTCTGGCGCGAGAACATCAAGGGCATCCACGAGTCGAGCGACAACGCGCTGCGCATCATGCAGCTGACGACCGTGATGGCGGTCGTCATGATCGGCTGGTGCCTCGTCACGCTGTGGCTGCATCCGGCGCCGCTTCCCCCGTTCACGCTGAACTTCAGCCCCGAGGGACTGGGCTGGGCCAAGGACATCGGCTGGCTCAAGCCCGTCGGGGCCGTCGGCATCACGATGGCCTTCGGCCACTCGCTGCTGGCCATGTCCGGCGAGGAGTCCCTCGCGCAGGTCTATCGCGAGATGGAGGCGCCCAAGATCAAGAACCTGGAGCGCACCGGGCTCGTGATCTTCATCTACAGCATGCTGCTGACCTCTTTGGTCAGCTTCTTCGCGGTCATGATCATCCCCGACTCGGTCCGCATCGCCCGGTACAGCGACAACCTGCTGTCGGGCCTCGCCATGTCGGTGGTCGGGCCGCACTGGGCGCGCCTGCTCCTGCAGTCCTTCGTCGTCGGCGTCGGCGTGATCATCCTGGCCGGCGCCTCGAACACGTCCATCGTCGGCGCCAACGGGGTGCTCAACCGCCTGGCCGAGGACGGCATCCTCACCGACTGGTTCCGGCACCTGCACCCCAAGTACGGGACGACGTACCGGATGATCGACATGTTCGTGGGCATGCAGATCGTCACCATCCTGCTGTGCCGCGGCGACGTGTACGTGCTCGGCGAGGCGTACGCTTTCGGCGTGGTCTGGAGCTTCGTCTTCAACGCGCTGGCCGTCATGGTCCTGCGCTTCAAGCGGCGCGAGGCACGCGAGTTCATGGTCCCCGGCAACGTGCTCGTCGGCGGGGTCGAGTGGCCCATCGGCCTCACGATGATCTTCCTCGTCCTGCTGGCGACGGCCTCGATGAACCTGATCACCAAGCGCGTCGCGACGGTCTCGGGCTCGATCTTCACGGCGGTCCTCTTCGTCGTCTTCCTCGTCTCCGAGCGGATGACCGAGAAGGCCCGCGGCGACGGCGCTCAGTCGCACGAGAAGTTCAACCTGCGCGAGGAGACCGACCTCGTGCACGTGCGCGGCGAGTTCAAGAAGCCCAGCCGCGTCCTCGTCGCCGTGCGCGACCCGGGCAACATGCTGCACGTGATCAAGGCTCTCGACGAGCTCGATTCGGACAAGACCGAGCTCATCATCTTCACGTCGCGCATCCGCACCGGCCTCGGCCTCGTCCTCGACGAGCACGTGGCCATGGACGCCGACGAGCAGAAGCTGTTCACCAAGGTGCTCGAGCTCGCCGAGAAGCACGGCAAGACCGTCACGCCCATGCTCGTCGTCTCCAACGAGCCGTTCTACGCGATCGCCCAGGCCGCGCAGGCCGTCGGCGCCTCCGAGGTGATCTTCGGCGCCTCCGCCAAGCTCTCCACCGACGCCCAGCTCGAGCGCCTGGCGATGACGTGGGGCTCCCTGCAGACCGACAAGCAGCCCGTGCGCTTCCGCATCATCGGCGCCGGCGTCGAGCACGCGGTGGACCTCTAGCCGATGCCCGTCCTGCGCGTCACGAAGCACGGCGAGCGCGTCCTGAAGACGGCGTGCCCCCCGCTGGATTACGCGGCGATCAAGCCGGAACTGGGAGGTTTATTGAAGAACATGTGGGCGACGATGAACGCCGCCCGCGGCGTCGGCCTCGCCGCGCCGCAGATCGGGTTGTCCCTGCGCCTGGCGGTCATCGACGTGAAGCCCGAGGGCAAGTCCCAGCGCCTGGTGCTGATCAACCCGGAGCTCGTCTCGGCCGAGGGCGAGCTCAAGGACGAGGAAGGCTGCCTGTCCATCCCCGGGGTCTACGCGAAGCTCAAGCGCTTCTCCAAGGCGACCGTGCGCGCCCTCGACGAGAACGGCGAGCCCTGGCAGATGACCGGCGAGGGCCTGCTCGCGCGCGCGTTCCAGCACGAGATCGACCATCTCGACGGCAAGCTCTTCGTCGACCGCCTGCCGTTCGAGGAGCGGCTCAAGGTCCTCGACGTGATCAAGGACGTCAAGACGACTTGGAGCTAGCTCCGATCGAACCCTTTGGAGTCATCCACAGACTTGGTCCGGACCAAGTCTGCGGATAAGTCCGATCAGATTCTAGAACGATGCTGAAAACGATCTTCTTCGGAACGCCCGAGACCGCAGTTCCGTTCCTTCGCCTTCTCGCGAAGCGGACGGAGGTGCGCGCCGTCGTCTCCCAGCCCGACCGGCCGGCGGGCCGAGGACTCGAGACCGCGCCGACGCCGATCAAAGCCGCGGCTTTGGAGCTCGGCCTCAAAGTCCTCCAGCCCAACAAGCCGTCGGAGATCGCCGCGGACATCAAGGCCCTCGGCGCGGACCTGGCCGTCGTCGTGGCCTACGGCCGCATCCTCAAGGCCGACGCTCTGTCCGCGGCGCGGCTGGGCTTCATGAACGCGCACTTCTCCCTCCTGCCCAAGTATCGCGGCGCGGCGCCGGTGCAATGGGCGCTGGTCCGCGGCGAGAAAAAGACGGGCGTCTCGCTGTTCTGGCTCGACGAGGGCATGGACACCGGCCCGGTCCAGGCGATGCGCGAGACGGCGGTCGGCCCCGCGGAAGACGCGGGCGAGCTGCTCGCGCGCTTGACGGCCCTCGGCGTCGAGCTTCTCGACGCCGAGTTGGCGGGACTGGAGAAAGGCGAGGTCCGGAAGGCGCCTCAGTCCGGCGAACCCACGCTCGCGCCTCTGATCAAGCGCGAGGACGCCCGGATCGATCTGGCCCTCCCGGCTGAGCAGATCCACGACCTCGTGCGCGGCTTCCGCCTGTGGCCGAAGGCTTACCTCGAAAAACCGGGCGTTTCGCGCCTCCTGGTGCTGAGGACAGCTCTCGCGAACGGCTCCGACCCCGCCGGAATCGGCCGTCCCGGGCTCGTCCTCGCCGTTGATCGCAAGCGCGGAATTCTGGTACAATGTGGGTCCGCCAGCCGCCTGTGGTTCCTGGACGTACAACCAGAGGGAAAAAAGACGCTGCACGCTGCGGATTTCGCCAACGGCCTTCGATTGGCCGCCGGCGGCTTTTTGCCGTTTTCGGATCAGACGATTTGAGCGCGAACACGAAGAACGCGACGTACCTCGAGATGGCCGCCGTCAGCGCGGCTTTCCTCGCGTTCGCCTTCTGGGCCGTGAACTGGGGCGTCGAGGGTCTCGTGCACAGCCGCAAGACGCAGACGGTCCCCGACCTCAAGGGCCGCTCGCTCGCGGCGGCGCTCGACGCGCTCGCTCCGCTGAACATCGGCCTGCGCAAGACCGGCGTCGAGTTCGACGCCTCGGTGCCGATCTCCTCCATCCTGCGCCAGGATCCCCCCGCCGGCACCGTCGTGCGCGAGGGCAAGACGATCCGCGTCGTCGTGAGCCAAGGCGGCCAGACCGTGCAGGCGCCGACCGTGATCGGCCTGCCTCTGCGCAACGCCGAGATGATGCTGCGCCAGAACCAGCTCTCGCTGGGCGAGGTCAGCGAGGCCTACTCGCTGAAGTCCGAGAAGGGCACCGTGCTCTCGCAGGACCCGAAGGGCGAGACCAGCGTCGGCCGCGACACGTTGGTGAACCTCGTGGTCTCCGGCGGGACGCCTCCCGCGGGCGTGTCGCTGATGCCCGACTTCCAGCGCAAGACGCTCGACGCGGTCCAGGCCTGGGCCGCGGGCGCGGGCGTCAAGGTCGACGTGAAGAGCGACCCCAGCTCCTTGTTCCCGAGCGGCACCGTGCTCACGCAGAATCCCGCCCCCGACGCCGCGCTGACGCCCGACGCGGCCGTCGCCGTGACGGTCAGCGGGCATAAGGGCGCGGCGAACACGGCCGCGACGAAGACTTTCAAATACGAGCTTTCTCAGGGCGGGTCGGACAGTCAGGTGCGCATCGTTATTGTCGACAAGTACGGCGAGCGCGAATTGTTCAACGGCCTGCGCTCTCCCGGGGCCAAGATCGAGGTGCCCGTGCAGTCCGCGGGCGGAGCCCGCGTGAAAATCTACTTGAACGGCATCCTGGTCGAGGAGCGGGACCTGTGATGACCGCTCAAAAAACCGCCGTGGTCGTTCCTTCCCTTCTCGCCGGCGATCTTTCTCGTTTGGGCGAGCAGCTCGACCAGGTGAAGGCCGCCGGTTGTACTTGGGTGTCGGTCGACGTGATGGACGGCCACTTCGTCCCCAATCTCAGCTTCGGCCCGGATTTCGTGAAGCTCGCGAAGTCGAAGGGCTTTTTCGTCGACACCCACCTCATGGTCACCAACCCGTTGAACGTGGCCAAATGGTTCTCGGACGCGGGCTCAGACATCGTCACCTGCCACATCGAGGCGGTCGCGGATCCGCGAAAGGCTTTGGAGACGATCCGCGCGCTCGGAGTGAAGGCTGGTCTCGCCGTGAAGCCTAGAACTCCTGTCGATGGCTTGGTCGCCGTTCTCGACGTTTGTGATCTCGCGTTGGTCATGTCCGTGGAACCAGGCTTCGGCGGCCAGAAATTCATGGCCGACATGCTGCCTAAAGTTTCCGCGCTTCGCGCGGCGATCAAAGCGAACGACTACGATAGCTATGTTCAACTCGACGGCGGCGTCGGGCCCTCAAATATCGCATTAGCCGCCGCCGCCGGCGCGGATAGCCTCGTCGCGGGCTCGGCCGTGTTCGGAGCCAAGGACGTCGGGGCCGCGTTCAGAGATCTTGAGGCGAAAGCTCGTTCGTCGTACAAATCTTAGTTACCAGAAGGACCGGAGGACACATGGCCGTTGTTATTAGGTTGCAGCGCACGGGCAAGCCGCACCAGCCCTACTATCGCGTCGTCGCCATCGAGAAGGCGCGCGCGGCGTCGGGCAAGCCCGTCGAGATCCTGGGCAGCTACAACCCGCGCGAGGAAGTCGCGGGCAAGAAGGTCGTCCTCAAGACCGATCGCTACGAGCATTGGATCAAGGTCGGCGCGTTGCCGTCCCCGTCCGTCGCGTCGCTCGTGAAGTCGGCGCTGAAGACCGCGAAGGCCGCGGGCAAGTAAGAGCGATGAAGGAGCTCGCGCTCTTCGTCGTCAAGCGGCTCGTGGACAAGCCGGAGGCCGTCACCATCGACGAGAGCCGGGACGGCGACGTCGCCGTCCTCAATCTGAACGTCGACGAGGCGGACAAGGGCAAGGTCATCGGCAAGCAGGGCAAGGTCATCAAGGCCATCCGCGCCGTCGTCGGCGCGGCCGCCGCGAAGGCCGGCGTGCAGGTCGCCGTCGAGATCGACTAGATGAAGATCGACTTCGTGACGCTTTTCCCGGACATGTTCGCGCCCGTCATGGACGCGAGCATCCTGGGCCGCGCCAAGGAGAAGGGCCTTCTGGATTGGGCCTGCGTGAACCCGCGCGACTTCTCCGAGGACAAGCATCATAAAGTCGACGATCGTCCGTTCGGCGGCGGGCCCGGCATGGTGATGATGGTGGAGCCGCTTGAAAAGGCGGTCAAGAGCGTGAAGAAGCGCGGCTCGAAGACCATCTTCCTTTCGCCGCAGGGCGAGAAGTTCACGGACGGCAAGGCCTCTCAGTTGGCGAAAGAGAAGCACTTGGTCCTCGTCTGCGGCCGATACGAAGGGATCGACGAGAGAGCTCTCGATCTCTTCGACGAGGAGCTGTCCATCGGGGATTATGTCTTGACCGGCGGCGAGCTGCCCGCGATGGTGGTGGCCGACGCCGTGGTCCGAAAGATCCCCGGCGTCCTCAAGAAAGAGGACGCGGCTTCAAGCGAGTCGTTCGTCGAAGGGCTGCTCGATTTCCCGCAGTACACCCGGCCGCGCGTTTGGAAGGGCCGGGAGGTCCCGGAGGTCCTTTTCTCCGGCGACCACAAGAGGATCGCGGAGTGGCGTCACAAAGCCGCTCGCGCCGCGACCAAGCGCAAGCGACCCGATTTGATGTCTCGGGCGTAAGACAAGAAGTCCAGGAGAACGGCGATGATGGCTGCGATGGAAGAGAAGAAGAAGGCGACGGTTGCGAACAACACCACGTTCCGGCCCGGCGACACGGTTCGGATCCACATGAAGGTCAAGGAAGGCGACAGCGAGCGCATCCAGATCTTCGAGGGCGTCGTGATCAGCCGCCGCGGACGCGGGAACGGCGAGACCTTCACGGTCCGCAAGATCTCCTTCGGCGTCGGCGTGGAGCGCACGTTCCACATGACGTCGCCGCACGTCGAGCGCATCGAGCTCATGAAGTCGGGCAAGGTCCGCCGCGCGCGCCTGTACTACCTGCGCGGCCTCACGGGCAAGTCCGCCCGCGTCGACGAGCGCGAGACCGGCGAGGCCGGCGCGGCTCCGGCGGCGAAGCCCGAGGCGAAGGCCGAGGCCAAGCCCAAGGCCGAGAAGGCCAAGCCCGAAGCCCCCAAGAAGGGCGAGGGCGCGCCGGCCGTCGCCAAGTAAGCTCTCTTGGACGGCCGGCGCTTCGACGCTGACGCGAGGCGGCGCGCCGCGGGCGCGCGTCTGATCGGCGTCGACGAAGCCGGCCGGGGCCCCCTCGCGGGGCCCGTGGTGGTCGCGGCGGTGGCCTTGCCGGAGGAGCCTTCGGCTCAGCTGCGCAAGGCCCGCGACTCGAAACTGATGACCCCGGAGGACCGGCAACGGCTCTTCGGGGTCATTCGTTCGCAGGCCCTCGCCGTCGCGGTCGCCTGGGCGCATCCGTCGCTGATCGACCGGGACAACATCCTGGCGGCGACGCTGAGCGCGATGGGGCGCTGCGCTCGGCGCGCGGCGGCTCGAGCGGGCGGCGGGAGCGTCCTGGTGCTGGTCGACGGACCGAGGGAGATCCGGAATTTCGAGCTCCCCCAGCGGACGATCATCGACGGGGATGCGAAGTCTCTTTCCATCGCGGCGGCGAGCATCATCGCGAAAGTCGTCCGCGATCGCTGGATGGAGAGGCTCGACCGGGTCCACCCCGGCTACGGATTCGGCCAGCATAAGGGCTACGGCACCGCGAGCCATCTCGCGGCTCTCGACAGATTGGGCCCGTGCCGGATCCATCGTTTTTCGTATGAGCCCGTGATCAACCGCGCGATGGAGCTAGCGAAGTGACGCGCCTCGAGACCGGCCAGAACGCGGAGGCTCTCGCCGCGGCCTTTCTTCAAGCGAAGGGCATGACGATCATCGAGAAGAATTTTCGGGCGAAAGTCGGCGAGATCGATATCATCGCCAAGGATCAAGATGAAGTGATATTCGTCGAGGTACGAGCCCGCGCCTCCCGCGACTTCGGCGGCGCCGCGGCCTCGGTCGGCGGCGCGAAGCGCCGCAAGCTGATCCGGGCCGCTCGGCTGTGGCTCCAGGCCCGGAATTGGGACGGGGCGTGCCGCTTCGACGTGGTGGCGGTCGACGGCGGGAAGCTCGAGCACCTCCCGGCCGCCTTCGACGCGAGCGCGCGATGAGCGACACCGAGCTGATCCCCGAGGTCCTGCCCGACGACAAGCCGCTCCCTTTCTGGGACCACATCGGCGAGCTGCGCGACCGCATCGTGCGCTCCGCGCTCGCGATCTTCATCGGCACGTCGATCACCTACCTGCTGCGCTTCCATCTTTGGAATCTCGCGACGAGACCTCTCGCGCTCGCCGAGGCCCAGCACCCCGGGCTCGGCTTCCAGCTCTTCGCCTATACGGACTTGGCCGAGCCTTTCATGGCGCTCATGCGCTTGTCGTTCTGGTCGGCCGTGTTCTTGGTCTCGCCCTACATCTTCTACCAGGTCTGGCTGTTCGTGAAGCCGGCCCTGCGCGAGCGCGAGAAGAACATGGCGACGACGTTCATCGCCGTCACGAGCTCGTGCTTCATCCTGGGCGCGCTGTTCGCGTACTTCTTCATGTTCGGCACGCTGGCCAACCTGCTCATGGATGAGGCCGTGAAGGCGAGCATGCGCCCCAATCTGAAGCCGACCGAGTACCTGAGCCTGTTCCTGTACACCGTCGTCGGCAGCGGCGTGGCGTTCGAGACGCCGGTGCTGTTCTACTTCCTCGCGCGCTTCCGGATGGTGACGTCGCGCGCGATGCTCAAGTACTGGCGCGAGGCCACGATCGTGATCCTGTTCGTCTCGGGCTTCCTGACGCCGGGCGACGTGGTGGCCACGATGATCGTCTTCGGCGTGGTCCTGCTGGCGCTGTACTTCATCTCGGCGGGCGTCGTGTGGTTCGTCGAGAGGTCGCTCCCGGATCTCGGGGCCTAGCTGCGCCTCCGCCGCCAGGCGACGAGTCCCCAGAGGATCAGCCCCGTCGCGACCGGCGGCGCCGCGACGGCGAGCGCCGGGGCGAGCGAGTCCAGTTCGATCTCCGGGGCGGCGGGATCCTTCAAGTAGCGGTTGAACGCGTCGATCTTCGACTGCGCCCAGGGGACGACGACGTAGTCGATCGCCGGATACGAGGTCCCGTCCTTGAACACCAGCTCCAATACGGCGGGCGGTCGGGCTCGGCCTCCGACGGGCCTGGCCGTCCGCTTCAAGCGCGCCTCGACGACGTCCGCCTGCGGGTGGACGAGGAGGCGCCGGCGCAGCAGGCCGAAGAAATAATTCTCCCGGATCACGCATTCGCCCGTCGCTCGGCGGCACGATACGCAGGTCCCCGTCGGTCCCAGCGTGAAGACGAAGGCGAGGAGTCCGAAGGCGACGAGCGCGACGACGGCGAGCGCGATCTTCGCCCCGCGATCGAGAGGCGCCACCGGGCTCCTAATCCGAGGGCCCGGCGGCGGGCACGCCCGTCGGTCCGAGGACGCGCCGGAGAGGCGCGCCCACTTGCCGCGCCCAAGCCTTGGCGGCGTCCGGCGGGTAATGCATCTTCATGGGATCGGGCCAGGAGCGATCGTAGGCCGTGCGGCTTTGGACGTACGCGCAGGATCCGCCCACCGTCCGGCGCAGGTCGTCGTTGAGGCGCGCGACTTGGGCCTTCGCCTGGTCGGCGGGCATGTGCCCGGCGGCGTCGGGCGGCCCGATCCACGCGCAGCGCGCGCCTCCGGCGGCGATGGCCCGCGCCAAGGCGAGCGCGGAGTCGAGGCCGAAGATGCCGCCCTTGTTCCAGTCGGCCATGTTCGCGCCGAGCGCGACGATCACGGTGTCGGGATGCGCGGCCAGCAAAGTCCCGATCAGCGGCGTCGGCGCCGCGGCGGTCAGGCTCTCGAGTCTCGCCGGATCCTTCGGGTCGTAGCGATGGAACCAGGTCCCGCACGCGCTGATGTGACCGCTGGCCGCGTTGCCGGGCAGGAACCAGCTGGGCGAGGAGCCGCATGACGCGTAGGTCTCGATCTTCCAAACCGGATACGCGGAGCGAAGCATCGAGTCGATCTCGCGGCCGAATGTCCCGACGGTGTGCGAGTCGCCGATGTAGACGACTCTCGGCGCGCCCGACATCGACCGGAGGGACCTCGCCTTATCAGCGAGCGGCTGGACCTCGTCCGTGTATTGGGCGGAGGCGCGCGGCAGAGTCGCGCAGAGGAAAGCCAGCAGGAGCAGGAGACGGGGTCCGCTCATCTCGCGAGTATAGACCCCCTCCGCGGCGTTTGCCAGGGGGACGACTAGTCTTCGCCCTGATCCTTGGAGAAGGCGTGCTTTCCGTCGAAGTCGGTGAGCTTCTCGACGTGGACCCACGGCGCGACGCCGCCGACGCGCGCCAGCAGCTCGATGATCGTCGACTCCGCCACCGAGTCGCCTTTCTTCGCCCCGCCGAAGCGCAGGCGCAGCCAGTCGATGGGCTCGGCCTCGACGCCGAGGTCGTTGGGATAGACCTTCGCGCCGCGGTTGGAGATCTGCGACAGGTGGATGGGCAGGCCCTGGACCGCGGCCTCGATGGCGGGGCCGATCTTGTCGGGGGTCTCGAGCGTTTCGATGAACACGTCCACGCCGACGATCCGGCGGTCCTGCACGACCACCAATTCCGGCGCGTGCGAGACCTTCGGCATCTTGAGCCGCTTTCGCTCGCGGCGCGGATAGGATTTCGGAGCCTTGCCGAGGTTCTTGATGATCTCCTGCGTGAAGGCCTTCGTGCCGACGCCCGCGACGCCCGCGATATCGGTGGTGAGCGCCTTGCCCTCCTCCAGCGTGACGAGCAGCGCGTTCTCGACGTCGTCGGCCGCCTTCATCTCGCCGATATGGCGAAGCATGAGCACCGCGCTCTGCATCAGCGCGGTCGGGTTCGCCATGTCCTTGCCGGCGATGGACGGCGCGGAGCCGTGCACCGCCTCGAAGATCGCGACGCCGTCGCCGAGGTTGGCGGACGGCGCGAAGCCGAGGCCTCCGATCAGCGCGCTGGCCAGGTCGGAGAGAATGTCGCCGTTCATGTTCGTCATGACGATGACGTCGAACTGCTCCGGCCGCAGAACGAGCTGATGAGCGCAATTGTCGACGATCTGGTGCTCGGCCCGGATCTCGGGATAGTCTTTCGCGACGTCCTCGAAGACCCTCTTGAACAATCCTTCCGTGAGCTTGAGGATATTGGCTTTGGTCGCGCAGTGGACCGATTTTCGACCCTCCGCTCGAGCGTACTCGAAGGCGAGGCGGATGATCTTCTCGGAGCCCTTGCGCGAGACGATCTTGAGCGCCTGCGCCACGCCCGGCGTCTGCATGTGCTCGATGCCCGCGTAGAGATCCTCGACGTTCTCGCGCACGACGACGAAGTCGATGCCGCGGCCCGAGTAGGGAGTGCGGATCCCCGGAAGCTCTCGGACGGGCCTGATATTGCCGTATGTCTCGAAGAACTTGCGCAGGGTCACGTTCGCGCTCTTCTCGCCGAAGCCGACGGGCGTCTCGAGCGGGCCCTTCAGCGCGACCTTCGTGCGGCGGATCGAGGCGATGGTCTCCGCCGGGACTCCGGACGCGATGCCCTTCTTGAACACCGTGCCGCCCGCGTGCTGGACGTCCCACTCGACGGCGACCTCGGCCGCGGCGAGGACGAGCTGAACGGCGGCGATCACCTCGGGGCCGATGCCGTCGCCTGGAATAAGAGTAATCTGGTGAACGGAGGACTTGGAGGTCATAGCGTGAGGGATATTCTACTCGTTTCCGATGCGCGGCCCCTTGGCCGGCGGCACGAACGCGGCCAGCGCCTCCCCGCGCTCGACGGGCATCGGCTGGACTTTGACGCGAGCCGGCTCGACCAAGAAACCCTTTCCGAAGAGCTTGGCCAGCGCCTTGGCGCGCGCGGCCGCGAGCTTGCCGCGCGGGTCTTTCGTATACAGCTCGAATCGATAGGTCCCGTCGGCGCGGGCGTCGCCGGCGCGCAAGGCGTCGGCCATCGCGTCGAGGTAGCGCTCCGCGCCCGTCGCGTACGAGGCGGTTTTATCGGTAAAGATCTCCTCGATCGCGGCCTCCAGGCGCGTCTCCCCCGCGTACTCGCGGCGCGTGAAGGACTTGATCAGCACCGGATCGCTCTCGACGACGAACTCGCGCCCCCCGCGGCGTCCCGTGAAGCGGTAGCGGTAGCGGCGGCCGGCTATCAAGACAAGCCGGCCGTCAAGGCCGGAGCCGTCCCAGTCGATGCTCTCGCGCAGGATGCTGACGCCCTCGGAGCGCGTCGCGATCTCGCCGTCGTCGGAGAGGACCTCGAATGTCCAGGAGTCGTAGAGCGCATGTATATTCTCCGGACTGAGCGCCAAAAATGGAGCATCAGGGAACGGGCGCTCGAGGCGGAAGGATTCGGGCGAGACATGGACGACTTCGGGACCGGCAGGACCCTCGCCGCGGCCCAAAGCCAAGGAACGGAGGACTTCGTCGACGACCGGCTTCGACGGCGAGGGCGGCGGAACGGCGAGGGCGGGCGCGGCGGCGCGGCCGACCACGGTGATGTTTTGCGACATCTCCGACTTCCCCTTCGCATCGGCGGCGTGCGCGAGGAGGGCGGAGGCCAAGAGGAGAGCGAGCGCGCTCGTCACTTGATCTGCTCGGTGGCCAAAGCGATGTTCTTCGCTCCCGTGGATTTAGCGGCGGCGATCAGGCGTTGGACCGTGCGGTAGGGCACCGACTGGTCGACTCGCAACAGAACGACCGACTCCGGCCGTTTGGCGACCTCCGCGGACAGGTCGGGGACGAGGCGATCCCAATTCGACGCCGCCGCGCGCACGGACAGCGCGCCGTCCTTCGCGTAGGTCACCGCGATGGTCAGGTCCTGGTTGGGCTTCTGGTGCGCGGGCGGCAGGTCGACGGGAAGGGTCGGATAGGAGAGAAGCGGAGCGGTGACGAACAGGATCACGAGAAGAACGAGGGAAATGTCGATGACCGGGATGATGTTCACCTCGGTCACGGGCTCGGCCTCGGGCGTCTGCGCGCGCAGTCGCAGCAGGGCGTACTTCGCCATCAGCGGGGCGCTCCCTCGAGCGCGGGCGCGGGAGCGGCGGCCACGGCCTGCGGATCGACGACCTGCACCAGGGCGACCGCCGACGCGCCGCAGTTCTGGATGGTCTCGATGGCGGAGACCACGCGCCCGTTGGGCACGTCAAGCTCCGGCGACAGGAACACCTTCTTGTCGTCCCGGCCCTTGAGCAGGGGCGCGAGCCGGCCCATCAGCTCGCCGTCGCCGGCCAGCGTCTCCCCGTTCAGGACGTAGCCCATCGAGGTTAGGCCGATCGCCAGCACGGGCTCGGGCGGCAGCGGGTTGAGAGGATCTTCGCCGGGCTTGGGTCCCTTGGGCTCCTCCGCCTTCGCGGCCGCGGTCTGCAC
>Ga0134128_10002901_pt1 | contig 21022 bp, 18 predicted proteins | sample KB31754_FD_96462 | JGI IMG/M metagenome (GOLD analysis project Ga0134128, IMG submission 96462) | Terrestrial soil microbial communities with excess Nitrogen fertilizer from Kellogg Biological Station, Michigan, USA - KB3-175-4 | ecosystem: Environmental > Terrestrial > Soil > Unclassified ...
AACGAAGAGGCCGCCCCGACGGCCTCTTCCGCTTTTCCTCCCGAAATACCGCCATTTCGGGCAGAGTTCTACGCCCTTGGATCGTTTTGATTGCTATATTCATCCTCCCGGTTTTGGGAAATGTACCTCCTGTATTCGGAAAGCGCAGTCCCAGATATATCCCGTGCAAGCATGGCTTCACGTAAACCGATTCGGACAAAGAAAGCCAAAGAACCCAGTGTTACTGAGGTCTTGTGGCTTGCTTGGGATTTTCTCGCATGCTCTCGGAAGAGCTTATGGCGGTGGATGCAGTCTGCGGCAAACTCGTCTCAGCCGCGAATTCCCTGGTATCAGGGAATTTTGCAGGGAATGAAAAGGCAAAATCGTGGGCGTGATCCCGAATAACACGTCGAACTGCTGGGGTTTTAGCGGAAGGGGAAATTGCGAGCAGGGAATTCTAAAGAGGACAACAGGGAATTTCTGAGAAATTACAGCCATGCCCAGTGCTTGGTTCAGGCGACGCTTGACCGTTCGATTTGCGCTCTACGGGAGTGCATTCTGGCTGGATTGTCGGGCCGAAGTTCTCTAAACCGTGTCAGGAGAATACAAACTTAAGTGCCGAGACGCTCTCTGACGGAAGCTTTCGAAGACGGTGCAGCAACATTGTCGCTCACTCTGCAACAGATCCGTTCAATTTCAGATTTCGTTTGCTCATCGGGCGGCAGCAAAGGAAGTCGGCACTCCCCACCAAAATAACCGTTCAAATCCATCGCGTACTTCAAGCCTTGTATCCCGAATCGAGGCGCAATGTTCGCAGCTTCCGCAATCTTCTTTTGAAGAATGTCCGACCCTGAAACATCCCCAGACCGATAGCGTTCATGTACGAGCAGCGCCAAGCGAGGAAATGTATTCGCAACCGCCAGAATCCCGCCCTTGACACCCAAACGCAGACTCTCATGGTATTTACCGGAAGCGCCCACCAGGACATCGAACGTCGGCGGCAACGTCGACGTAAGCTTTTCGATTCTCTCCAAATCGGCGGAGCTCTCTTTGATTCCAATGATGTTGGGATGTTCAGATAGCTCACAAATAACATCGAGAGGAAGATCAATCCCTGTTATTTGAGGGTAGTTGTATATGAGGATCGGCAGAGGAGATGAATCCGCGACTGCGCGGAAGAAACTCAGTTGCGACTCCGGCCTCAACATTTGAGCACGATAGTAGTGTGGCGTAAGCACAAGTGCCGCAGCGTACTGCAACTCGCTGGCATGACGGATCAGCGCTAGAGTCTCGTTCACCGACTCACTTCCCACCCCTGCGATAAGCAGGCCGTCCTCAGCCGAGTCGCGAGCTGCCTGGAACAGCTTTTCTTTCTCCTGGGTCCCCAACATTGCCGCTTCACCCGTGGAGCCCGCGATTACAAAGCCCCGCAGGCCAGCGGTCCGGTATTTCGCAAGATTTTGCCGGAGGGCTGTGTAGTGCACTTCACCATTGCGGTCAAAGGGTGTTGTAATCGGGGGGATAATTCCATCGAGCTGCATTTCGCGAAACTACCATAGAGAAAGGCTCCGCACAATCGTCCCCGTAGCGCGACTTAGAAAACCAGGACAAATGGATATCGATGCAGATCTGGCGGCTCGAACGCGAAGCCGGGTTACGCGCCGTCTCATCCCCTTTCTGATGTTCCTCTATCTGCTCGCTTACATCGATCGGGCCAATCTGGGAGTCGCCAAGCTGCACATGCAGTCCGATCTTGGGTTCAACGATGCTGTCATCGGCTTCGGCGCTGGAATCTTCTATCTGGGATACCTGCTGCTCGATCTCCCGGGGAGCCTGATTGTAGAGCGCTGGAGCGCACGCCTTTGGATCGCGCGCATCATGGTCTCCTGGGGCCTTGTCACAACTGCCATGGCCTTCTTGGGCTCTCGGTTTTTTGGATCGATTTCACCAGTCACACAGTTTTACAGTTTGCGGTTGATGCTTGGCATCTCAGAGGCTGGCTTCTTCCCGGGCGTCATTGTCTATCTTTCCCACTGGTACCAGCCGAAAGACCGGGCAAGGGCAAAAGCGTCCTTTATGGTCGCGCAGCCGATTGCCATCGCGATTGGTATTCCGATGTCCCGCTGGATTCTGGAAAACGTCCAGCTCGCAGGACTCGCCAGTTGGCGGTGGATCTTCATCTTCGAAGGACTTCCTCCGATCATGATGGGTGTTGTTACGCTCTTCTATCTCACTGACAGGCCGCAGAACGCACGTTGGCTTCCGCGCGACGAGAAGGCATGGCTGGTGAGTAGGCTCAAGGCAGATGAGATCAGCAAAATCACCGCGCATCGAGTTACGGTCATGGACGCTTTGCGCTATCCTCAGACCTTCTTATTGATCACCATCGCGTTTCTCACCGTTACAGGCAATCAGGCACTCATCATCTTCCTGCCATCGATTACCGATAGCATGAAGAGCATGCCGGTCAGCGTCCGCACCTTGGCCGCAGCGCTCCCTTACGCCTGCAGTGCGCTGGGCATCCTTATTAACGGAAGCTGGGCCCAACGCACAGGTAAACTCAAATGGCATACAGCGATCCCGATACTATCCACTGGAACCTGCATTGGACTCGCCGGGTTGATGCACAACTATCTCTGGCTGATGATGGTCTTGTTTTGCCTTGCAGGCTTCACCGCGCAGGCCTATCTTCCCGCGTTCTGGACTCTTCCCACAACGCTTCTCGGGAAATCGGCAGCTGCAACCGCAGTAGGACTGATATGCCTTGGCAACCTCGGCGGCTTTGCCGGGCCTTTAGTGTTCGGCTATCTCAAGACTGCCACCGGTCAATACAATTGTGGTTTATACGTTCTGTCGGGCTGCATGCTACTAGCCGGTATGCTCGCCACTCGAATCCGGAGTTCTCCGCATCCTTCCTTGGTGCCATCGAATGACAACGCGTAAGAGTCCCGAAAGTCTACGTAGCTTTGGCTGGTTCGGCCCGGACACGATGCGCGGCTTCAGTCATCGTTCGCGCATGTTGCAACTCGGTCATCGCAAGGAAGATTTCATTGGCAAGCCCGTTATTGCGATTGTGAATACGTGGAGCGAAATCAATCCTTGCCATGCTCACTTGCGCGAGCGAGCAGAGGCTGTCAAACGCGGAGTGCTGCAGGCGGGAGGCTTTCCAGTCGAGATACCTGCTTTCTCGATCACCGAGACTTACATGAAGCCAAGCCCTATGCTCTATCGCAATCTTCTTGCCATGGACACGGAGGAAACACTGCGCAGCCTCCCGATCGACGGCGCGGTATTGATGGGCGGATGCGACAAGACAACTCCGGGCCTGCTGATGGGCGCCATCAGCATGAATCTGCCGGCGATCTTTTTGCCCGCTGGCCCCATGTTGCGCGGTAACTGGAATGGAATGCCGCTCGGCAGCGGCACAGACGTCTGGAAATTCTGGACCGAACGCTGCGCCGGAAACGTTAGCGACGAGGACTGGTCCGGCATCGAAAGCGGAATCGCACGTTCGCCTGGATTCTGCATGACCATGGGTACTGCTGCCACGATGACTGCGCTGGCCGAAGCCATGGGCATGACGTTGCCGGGAGCATCGTCCATTCCCGCTGCAGATTCCAATCACGTCCGCCTCGCAATCGATAGCGGAAAACGCATCGTAGATATGGTTTGGGAAGATTTGAAACCGGAGGACATCCTCACTCCTCTTGCCTTCCGGAATGCGATCACCGTCGACATGGCTATCGGCGGATCGACCAATGCCATGATTCATCTCGTTGCGTTGGCAAAGCGTCGAGGAATCGATCTGCCGCTTATCTTATTCGACAAGATCTCCCGAAATGTTCCGGTGCTTGCCAACATTCGGCCGTCCGGCAAATTCCTGATGGAAGACTTCTACTATGCCGGAGGTTTGCGTGCACTGATGTCGGAGATTCGCGATCTGCTCCATCTCAATTGTCGTACCGTCAACGGCAAAGATCTTGGCGAGAACCTCGAAGGGGCGCGCACCATAGACCCGGAGGTCATCCGCGATCGCCGGTCGCCGCTGATGGAGAGCGGCGGAACGGCGGTTCTGTACGGTTCCCTCGCTCCGAACGGAGCGGTCATCAAGACTGTTGCGGCAGATCGACGATTCTGGCAGCACACCGGCCCGGCCGTCGTCTTTACGGACTATCAGGATCTCGAGGCGCGTATCGATCGCGAAGATTTGGATGTTGATGAGAACTCCGTTCTCGTCCTGCAAAACGCAGGCCCTCAAGGCGGTCCCGGCATGCCCGAATGGGGAATGCTTCCGATCCCGAAGAAGCTCTTGCAGCGCGGCGTGAGAGACATGGTCCGTATCTCTGATGCACGCATGAGCGGCACCGCGTACGGAACCTGCGTGCTCCACGTCTCTCCGGAAAGCTATGTCGGCGGGCCGCTCGCGCTCGTTCAAACTGGTGATTCCATCACACTCGATATCCCGAATCGAAGACTTGACGTCTGCATCCCACAAGTCGAGCTCGAGCGACGCCGGGCTGAATGGATTCGGCCCACCCCCAGCGAACGGCGAGGATATCTCGCCCTTTATCGGGAACGCGTCACTCAGGCTGATCAGGGCTGCGACTTCGATTTCCTCGCGGAGTCCGCGCGCAATCAATAAAACGGCAGCAGTTCTACCGTATCCGAAACTCGCCATTTTCGGCGCGGATCGCCGCGAGACTCTTCTGGTCAAATTCTTCTTCCGAGTGGCCGACCAACCGGACATCACTCACCACAAGCGCGTTTCACGGTATTAATCCATTGCCTGCGTTCCACTCCACGCGTGCGGCGGATGAATAACCTGCGAGCCGAGATCCATCCGAATCGCACGAGCCGGAAGAGGCGCCGGCGACCAGTGCAACCTGATTCGATAAGTCGCTCTTAAACGAGGTGCTAGGGGAGCGGTTGTGAATGGCTACGCTCGGGATACTCGGAAAATCTTATCCATCGGATATCCCACCTTTTGTTTCGGATCGTACGGTCAGGATTCCGCGCCTCGCTACAAGGTTCACGACTTCAGAATTCCAATCGAAATAAAAGGTGTATCGGTGCGGCCCGGCGATATTCTCTTCGGTGACATCGACGGAGTTGTCGTGGTCCCGGCCGAAGTGGAAACACAAACGTTTAGATTGGCGCTTGAGAAGGTCCGCGGAGAAAGAGCTGTAAGAAAAGCCCTGGAAGGCGGTATGAGTGCGCTTGCTGCTTTCCGCCAGCATGGAATTATGTAGCACTGCACACACAAGGAGGGTGCTTGATGAAGCTGGGCCTGGGCTTATATCGCCACATGTTGAACCGCGAGTACTACGATTTCGCCCGCCAGGCGGGCTGCACGCACGTCATTATTCACTTGGTGGATTATTTTCGGAATGGCCTTTCGAACCCAAGGAGCAATCAGCCGACTGGAGACAAGTATGCTCCCTGGGGTCTTGCCGGGAACTCTGAAAGGCTGTGGACCGTCGAAGAGATGCGCGCCACTCGGTTAGCAATTGAATCGGCTGGCCTAACCCTCGCCGGAATTGAAAATCTCGATCCTGCGCATTGGTACGACATTCTTTTGGACGGTCCGCGGCGAGCGGAGCAAATCGAGAACGTCAAATTGATTGTGAGAAGGATGGGTGAAGCAGAAATCCCCGTGCTTGGCTACAACTTTAGCATTGCCGGCGTCTGCGGCCGCGTCGGTGGACTCATAGGACGCGGTAATGCAATTACCGTGGGTATGGACGGCCCAGCGGACGATGCTCCCCTTCCAAAAGGAACTGTCTGGAACATGGTCTATGAGGATGGAGTTGACGGCATCTTGCCCTCCATCTCTCACGACGATCTATGGCGCCGCTTCTCTTTCTTTCTGGAAGAGGTTATTCCAACCGCGGAAAGAGCCGGCGTACGGCTGGCGCTTCATCCAGACGATCCGCCCATGCCGACTATGCGGCGCCAGCCCAGGCTCGTCTACCAGTCAACCATGTATCAGAGCGTGCTCGAAACGTTCCCGAGCCACCACAACGCCCTCGAGTTTTGTGTTGGAACTGTCGCCGAGATGACGGAGGGGGACGTATATGACGCCGTCGACCGGTACAGTCGTCAGAACGCAATTGCCTATGTCCACTTGCGAAATGTGAAGGGCAAGGTTCCGAATTATCGCGAAACATTTATCGATGAGGGCGATGTAGATATGGTGAGGATTTTGTCCATCTTGAAGCGGAATGGCTTCGAGGGTGTAATCATTCCGGATCACACACCGCAAATGTCCTGTTCCGCCTCGTGGCACGCCGGAATGGCTCACACCCTTGGATATACGGCAGGCGTCATCGTGAGTTTGAGAAAGATGTTGTCTTATTCAGAAGCCGCTCAAATCGGACCAAGTGTCGCTTATAAAGGCGCCCCCGCGAATCGAAGCTGGCGGGCAACTCACCGCCCTGACGGCCGCGTGGTGTGACGCGCGTTGCGGTCTCGGGACATACGACGCGCTACATCGACCCAGGAGCAATCAATGGCATGCATAAGATCATGCGGAACTTCGCCCACACTTAAATCCTTAGCGAGGGGCCACCGTCAGCTAAAGCCTGAATTAAGGCTCGTCTTCAGGCGAGCAGACATATCAAAAGGAACTTATCCTTCGATGGAGAAAGATAGCCTTCAATGTTCCGGTCACTGGGGCGGGACCTTGTTCGATGGTGGCCGGGTTTCGGCATGCTTTGAAATTGGGAGGACAAAAATGTCTCTTTGTCGCGCGACTCTCTTTGCTCTTGCGGCCGGAACTCTCTTGTGCACCGCCTCATATGCCCTTGATCCCCCTAAAGAACCCAGTGGTGAGGTTCCTGTATTTCGTATCGGAGTCGTCGATGGATCGTCCGCCGAGTTTTCGCCAGAGGAGCCCGGTACTCAGGCCCCATTTGTCGTCGGTCAAAGCGTTGCGAGCAAAGACTGGTATGCGACGCAGCCAGCAGTGCAGTCTTCCGACCTGAAAGGCGAAAGAACGCACGGCCCCACGAGCCCACGAGTGATCAAATTTGTAGTCGCACATGCTCCTCTAGGCACCTACACACTCAAGGTGCCTCTACTCTTTGAGGGGAAGAGTACCCCGGCTATGCGTGTCGCGATCAACGGCAAGACTGGAATGTTCTATCCGTCTCCCAAGCTTGACGGTCGCGAAGGGGACATAAATGCGGTGAACTATCCAGCTTATTCGACGGCCGACATCGTCTTCACATTTCCTTCCAATTATCTGCACCTTGGCGTCAACATGATCACACTGCAGGCCGTCGAGGAGGGAGATGAACCCAACCCAGGTGCGGGCTTTAAATATGACGCAATCGAATTAGATTGGAATGGACCAGCAGCCACGGTCCTCAAATCATCGGTACGAATCGAGCCAACCGTATTTTTTCGCAGGTAGGGCACGGGAACGCAAGAGCTGATAGATGTAGTCATTCGAGATACGGTTGCACTTCATCCTGAGGATAGCGTGACGCTTGTTCTTGGCAAGAGAAGCTATCGGCAGAAAATTGAGAGCGCGCAAGATTTCGGCGAGGCAAAGGCTGTGTTTGCAGTAGACGAGTATTTGCCGAATACAACGGCGCGAATCAGGTGGACGAAGAGGCGGAACAGACCCGTGCGGACCGAGCAGGTGATAAGCCCACAAAAGAAATGGACCATATTTATGGTTCCACATGTCCATCTTGATGTGGGTTTCACAAATTCCCAACCGGCAGTCGCGGAGATTCAGGCAAGGATTGTTGACGAAGCACTAGATCTAGAGGAAAAGCATCCAGACTTTCGATATAGCACAGATGGAGAACGGAATCTGGAACAATTTATGCGTTCGCGGAGTGATTCTGACAAACAGCGTCTTATCAGCGCCATCCAGCATCAGAAATTGTTTGTCCCTGCGCAATACGTGAATCTTCTCACTGGCTTTCCAACGACGGAAACACTAATCCGGTCTCTCTACCCAAGTGCCAACCTCAGCCGCAAGTTGGGTACCCCGTTTAACTATGCAAATATTACCGATGTGCCCTCATATTCGTGGTCCTATGCGTCCGTGTTGGCGGCTGCAGGGATCAGGGATTTCATTGCAGCGTCCAACAATCATCGAGCGCCGGTTTTGGTCCAGGGACATCTCAACGAGCAATCGCCGTTTCTGTGGGAGGCACCTGATGGCCGGAAGGTTCTCCTTTGGTATTCTCGCTCCTACGGCCAGGTGACCAAGCTGTTTGGGAGTAATCCACCACTTATAGCGGCAGGTCAAGATACATTACCAATTTTCCTAAAGCAATATGAACGTCCTGATTACCCTGCTTCGGCAGCTATTGTATTTGGATCGCAGGGCGAAAACAGAGACCTGTATCCGTCACATGCTGATCTCGCGAAAAGGTGGAACAGCAAATGGGCCTATCCGGAAATCCGATTATCCGGCTTCTATGAGGCCTTAGAGAAGATCCGACAAGAACTCGGAGATCACATCCCAACAATCAGAGGGGATGGTGGTCCGTACTGGGAGCTTGGAATTGGCTCCGATGCCTACTATGCCGCTATGGAGCGGGAGACGGAGAGCCGTGCTCTGTCAGCAGAAAAGCTGTCGACCCTGGCGTCATTACTAAATTCACGACTCGTCGTCGACAAGGAGGAGGTCGATAGCCTGTGGTCCAACATGCTTCTCATGGACGAGCACACGTGGGGTCCCAGTGACAGCGTGAGCGATCCGAAAAGTGTCGCCGCAACCCAACAACTCGCGATAAAGGACTCGTTCGCGATCCGTGCCCACGCGCTGGTCGAGGACTTGATCGATAAGGGAATGACGAATGTTGCTGAATCGATCTCAACCCGTCGCAATAGCATTATCGCTTTTAACACACTAAATTGGGCTCGCAGCGGTCTCGTGGAATTCGACCTAAAGAAAGGAAACCAGATCGTTGACCCTTCATCTGGCAAGGTACTCCCCGTGGAGGTTGTGCGAGCAGAGAATAACTTAGATCAAGTTCGTTTTATGGCCGACAATGTTCCTGCGTTCGGATACAAAGTGTTTTCGCTCCAACCTGCCACCGGCACGACCATACCCATCAAGTTAACCGGATCGACCACCCTTGAGAGCCCATATTATCGAGTCGAGCTTGATCCGATCAGGGGAGCGGTGAAGAGCATTTACGACAAGGAACTGCGCCGTGAGCTTGTAAACCAGCAAAGCGACTATCGATTCGGTCAGTATCTTTATGTGTTGGACGAGGACTCGGCTAACAGCCGAAATATTACCTGGTTTCGCGGCGGCATGAACCTTCAAATATATCCGGCACGCAATGGAAAGCTTGCTTCCGTCACACGGACGCCATATGGATGGGAAGCAAAAATGGAGAGCACCTCCGCACATACGCCGACGATCAACACCGAGGTCCGCCTCTTTGAACACGAAAAGAAGCTGGAATTAATTGAAGATATAGAGAAAGAAGCCAGCCTCGCCAAGGAAGCTGTCTACTTTGCCTTCCCGTTTGCAATCAGCAAACCAAAGTTTCGGTACGAAATACAGACAACGGCGGTGGATCCAGCCAGGGATATGTATCCTGGGGCGGGCAAAGAATGGTTTTCTGTACAACATTGGGCATCCGTTCAAGCAGACGATATCGCAGCAGCTGTGATGCCGTTGGATGTCCCACTGGTTACCTTTGGAGATATCGACCGCGGCAAATGGCCTGATGCCTTTGGAGAGAGGCCAGCAACAATCTTCTCATTCGCCATGAATAACTATTGGGAAGATAACTATCGTGCAAGCCAGGGAGGAAGATTCCGGTTTCGTTATGTGATTACAAGTGCCTCATCGTTCAGCGATGAGAAACTAAGCCGGATCGGTTGGGAGGAGGTCACTCCGCTGGAACTAAATAAAGCCAATTCTCGGGGGCGCTCATCAGACGGAGTGATTCCTCTGAATGGTACGCAGTCGAGTCTTCTGAACATTGATGATCCCAATCTACTTTGTGAGACGTGGAAAGCCGCCGAAGATGGCAAAGGTACTGTACTCCGATTCCTTGATCTGGGAGGTGCCACGAGGTCGGTTGTTATTCACTTCCCGACATTTCATCTGACCAGCGCTTGGCAAACCGATGCCGTGGAGAGGAACGAGAGCCAACTCGCCGTGGAGGGAGGCGGCCAGGATCTTGTGGTCACCGTCCATCCACATGAAATCGTTACATTGCGTATCAACCTAGATGGGTTTGGAAGTGCGGAGCGTGAGTGAGCGTTGATCGTGCTGTTCCCGTGGGCAGCCATCGAGGAACTACACGGCTTAGCCGAGCAATTTTCGGCGCATGACAGCTTCCAGACTGCTCTCAATACCTGCGATTATCGCCGGTTTAGATTCCCTTCCGAGACCCAAGGCCTGTACACCGCCAATAGTCTTGATACCAGCCGATTTCAGGCGCTGCTCGGTCTGGGGCGTGCGACGAACACGCCGCTCACCAAAGTGACCGGATAAGACTTCAATGGAAAATGCCTCCGCCTCAGCCCCAGCGAGAGATGCAGGCTAAAATTTCAGGCCGTTGCCGCCAAAGCCTGTCCAGCCTGCCCAGGTGTTTCCGCCTGCAGATGTTTGCCAGTCGGACCAGACGTCGCCGTTCCCTCCTGTGGCGAAGAGTTGTATGCGACCGTCCGCTGTGTTGTCGACCACTAGACCCGGATCGACAACCGCCCTCCCAAGATTGTTCCAGTCGCCCCATTCGCCGCCAGGGGTTTGTTGAGCAATGGTCCAAACACTCGGGCCGCCTCCCTGGTTTCCGCCGCTATTCGATCCATTGCCTCCCTCGGGAGCGTTCGCTTCGACCCCGAAGATTTCCAGCCGTCCATCAGCGTTCTGGCCGACCACAAAACCGGGCCGCAGTTGCCGCCCATGTATTTCCGACCATCCGTTCCACGCGCCCGTCGGCGTCTGTTGCCAGTTATGCCAGACCCTCCCATCGGGTCCGATCCCGAATATCTCTAGGCGTCCGTCCAGGTTTCGGGCGACTGCCAGTCGAGGACTGAGGGTCGCGCCAGTCAGGCCGACCCACCCACCCCAACCGGCGCTCGCCGTTTGCAGGTTTGTCCAGAGGTTGCCGGCCTCGTCCACACCAAAGAGTTCCAGCAACCCGCTGAGGTTCTGGGCCGCCACAAATCCCGGCTGAATGGTTTGGCCGGTCAAATCCTTCCAGCCGGACCAGCCCACCTCCGGCGCGTTCTGGCTTGCGTACCACACATCTCCATTGCCTCCTACGCCAAACACGCTCAAGCTGCCGTCGGCGTTGTTGGCGGCCTGCAAGCTGGTGATGCCGGTCCCGCCCAGGTCGGCCCAACCATTCCAGGCGCCGCCAGGTATGGACTGAAAATTATGGTAGACGTCGCCCGTGGTGCTCGGGACGAACACTTCCAAGGTGTTGTTCTGGTTTTTAGCCACAGCCTGGCTGCCACGGGAAAGAACTCCGCCCAGGTTAGTGCTCCAGCCGCTCCAATTGGCCAGGCTGCTATCTGGAACATCCGCCGCTACTTGCGAGTTATCCCAGAGGTTGCCGGCGTCGTCCGTGGCAAACACTTCCAGGGCTCCGTTCTGGTTCATTTGGATGGGGCCTGCAGCATTGCTGGCCGCATGAAGTCTGACCACGGTCGCAGTTGTGGGCTGCACAGTCAGCGTCACCGAGCCGTTTGTATCTGGGCTGAGCGGCGTCCATTGCCCGGCCCAGCGTGCGTTGTTGGCGATCGAGGCGCCGCCCAGCATCGCGGTCAGCAGCCCTGCATTGCCTGGCTCACCATCGGTTAGCACAATTGACGCCGCGCTGGCGGCCGGAAAGCCGTTAGGTTGAAGCGTGACCACGGCATTTGTCGAGTCATTCGTGGTGCTGTGTGTCTTGTTGATGATGGTGATGTAGAGATCTTGCCCCTCGCACACGGCGTATGCGGTCAGGTTGATCCCGTTGGGATTGGAAATCGCTACCGGCTCCACATATCCGTGTCCGCTCAGGTCGAACGCCTTGATGCCGTAACCCTTCGGGGTTGTCTGGTAGTTTCCGCAGGTAGAAACGCATGGGTTCGGATTCGGGACGATCGTATCCGTAAAGATCCACTGTTTGTTGTGAAAATTCACTCCGGCAGCGTTATTTGCCGCCCACCAGTGCATGTAATCCAGCGCCCAAAGCGCCGAAGAGAAGGCATTGCTGGCGCCGTTCACGCCGGTTAGAAAGTCATCTGATTCGGTCAGCCGGTAAGGGAGGTCGTCTTGTGCTATCGCAGCCAGGCCGTTCGCATAGAGCCATGGATAGGGAGTGTAGGTAGACGAGGTAGGCGATCCTTCCGGTTCAGGCCTTAGTTCTGTACCGTTGACCCACCCCGGCGACAACATATCGTCGATGGCCTGCTGAGCGGTGATGGTTCCTGTGCTGCCGCCGACATAAAGGTGCTGCGTAATTTCCGCAATATTTGGTGAGCCGTTCTCGGCATTAGCAAAGCTTATGGTCCAGGGTACGCCGTTGTAGTCGATGGTGCCGTTATAAGAGCCGGAATCGGGCCCGGAGAACAACGCGCCCGGCGCGGCGGCCTCGATGGCGTTTGCGAAGTTCGTCCAATCCGCCAGATAGGACGGAAACGCTGTTCCCGCATTGGCGCGGCCAGGCGATGTTTGAAAGATCAATGGATCAACGGTGTGGTAGCTGAAAAAATCAGGCTCATTCCCGATAGCGAAGTTTGCCACGTTAGCTTTGTAATTCTTCCAAATGTACCCTGCAGCCGCAGCATCATCTGCCATGAGGGCAGGGATGGGTTTGGAAGCGGGGTTGAGCAGCCGCACCGTGTAAATGACATTTGCTCCGGAGGCTTGGGAGAAGCCAAAAAGATTGTCAATTCCCAGGTAACCATCGCTGCCTGTACCGACGACGCTCTCGGTGTCCACCGAACCTCCGCCGACGCGGAGGTTCTTGATACTGAGATTCTGAAATAGCGTTACCAGCTGAGTGTTTACCGGCGAGAAGATATACCCGGACGCTCCAGCGTTACCGGAATTAAGTGTTCCCCGTTCAAATCCCAATCCACTGAAATCAATGGGAATCGCAGCTCCGTGAGAGGTTGTGGTGATGGTTACAGTAACGGGAGAATCCTGCGCTAACGCAGCGACCGGAGGAAGGCATCCGGCCAAGATCAAAACTGAAAGTCTCTGGAGAATCGTCATTGTGGCCCCACTTCTGTCGGTGTGAAGTTTCGTGCGGCGCATACCTCCCCTGACAGGAGGAATCTGAAACAAGACTATAAGGTCTCTATTTTTGAGATGTCAAAATACCGGTCCCTGGACAATCTGACATTTTCGCTTCGGCTTGCGAGGCGCACCGCGATAGCATCGCGTCGTTTTACCAACAACTCGGCTTCTCGGACGCGACTAATGGACCGTCAAGGGCCGTGCCAGGGCCGCAGTTTCCCAGATGTGGCGGATCCCAGGGGTTGTGTGAGGAAGGTCAGCGCAGAGGGGATTTACCGGATCGGAGAATACCCAGCTTGTCAGAGACGACGGGAGACAGGAAGCGCTCTTTCCGACAAGAGAAATCCCCAAGCAGCCGCAAATATCCGCGGAAGCTGCCTCTTTTGGCAGAATCGGGGACGTCTAGTCATTTCGCTGGGAATGAGTGGCGGAGGGAAAGGAATCCTAGCAACCACTCACAAAAAGCCGCGTGAACACTAGTGATTGCGTGGACTATGAAGCCATAGTAAGGTATTAGTCATGTTTTCGAGGAATAGACATGGCTAATCGTAAGGTGACGTTGGTTCGCTACTGCAAGACACCGGATGGTTGGAAGCGGTATCCGGCAGTGATTGGAAAGAATGGCAGAGTGAAGCCGGGGTTTGTGACGGCCAAGGGACGCCAGCACCACTACGTTGAAGGTCACTACGAGGTCAGGTACTACGAAGGCAGCAAGCTCCGGTACAAGAATGTCGGTGACAATGCGGCAGAGGCTCTTGCTGCCTGTCATAGGCACGCGAAGCTGCTCATAGCGCGGGACTCTGCCGAAGCAGCCGGGGCGAAGATCGTAGAGGAAAAGGGCCGGCGGAACCTTGTTCGCGCACTGCGGGAGTTTGTCGAGGTTGCGAAGGGTAGAGGTTCATTCGTAGCGGCCAGGGATTACGAATTGGCCGGAGAAGAGTTCTTACAGGTTGTCGGCAAAACGTTTGCAGACCAGATTACCCTCGAAGATTTTGGAAAGTATCAGAGCCATCTTCGCAAGAACGGCAAGTCAGACCGAACCATCTTCAACCGACATATCCGGGTCAAGGCTTTCTTGCGATTCGCTGGGGTGAATAAGAGCACGTTTCCTGCTAAGGCTCCTCGATACGAAAAGACCATGCCTGAGGCTTATACGGCAGAGGAGCTACAGGCGTTCTTCGCATCCCTCGAGGATGAGCAATACCGGGTGACATTCCAGCTCGCTCTGAAGTGTGGTTTACGCGAGCAAGAGCTAATGCACCTCCAATGGGCAGACATAGACTTCAAGGCTAGGACACTCCTAGTGCGCTCTAAGCCGGATTGGGGCTTCTACGTCAAGGACAAAGAAGAGCGGCCTCTGACGCTGCCTAATGACCTCTGCGCTCTGCTGAAGGATTTCAAGGAACGGCACAAAGGTAAGTTGTTCGTCACCGGGACGGCTGGTAACAAGCCAAACACTCATCTACTCCGCACTCTCAAGCGTTTGGTGAAGGCTGCCGATCTGCACTGCAAGGTGTGTGCGCCCTGCCTAGAGAGGGGCGAGTGTGAGGGCTGGTTCCTTCACAAGTTTCGGGCGACGTTCGCGACAACGTTACTCCGCAACGGAGTAGACATTCGCACGGTACAGATGCTCATGGGCCACTCAGATTTGGCGTCTACGATGCGGTATCTGCGCCCTGCTGAAGGGGCAGAGCTGCGGAGCAAGATGGATGCGATTGCATGGTGACTCACGCTGCCTTCGACCATCGCTCTTCTAGCCAGTCTGCCGTAGCCTTCGGGTCTAGGCGGACTGACGTTCCAATCGTGTACGCCGCAAGCCTTCCATCGGCGATGTGATCGTAGAGCGTTCTGCGTCCCAGTGAGAGCATGTTAGCCAGTTCAGGGACTGTGAGGGCCTTCGGGGATGTGCGGATGATCTCGATGATGCTTGCGCCCAAAGACGGCGCGGCCTTGCTACTCAATGGCGTGTACGACTTCCTTGTTTAGATTCCTACACGCGAGTAGGCCGACGCAGGGGGTTGTTTGTATTGGATTCACCCTCTGCCCCGTAGATTCACAATCTCTTGAAGGGACTTGGGACACCGATCTGGACGGTTAGTTTTCGTACGGTTTTTGTATTTTGTTTTTGTACATCGGGGAAGGAACAAGGTACTTGACCTGGTATCCCCCTACATTGTTTGAAACCACATGGTTCTGCGGTGTCTACAAGCACCAAGAGCATCTTTTATAGATTCGCCAGTCACCATGCGGTGACCATCGGGTATAGGCGTTGCTGGAGACTTGAAGCCTTGTGCGAGGCTAACTCTCTCCAAAGGTGAGTACAGACGGCATGGCATACAGCGTGGATGGCCTGAGCTGGTTCGCATCGCTCAGGTGGGCCATTCGATCTTTCCAATCGACTATCGACTCGCTGTACGGCTCCAATCACTCGACCGCTCTTGGTCGCCCGAGTGACTCCCCTGACAATTCAGGGTATCTTGCCGTATCCCCAGCCGCTAGGATTCTTTCATCCTAGACCGTCACCAGAAGGACTTCCGCCGATGCGGATGCTCCGCAAGGGCGCTACAGTCTGGTGGGGCTTTCCTGACTCTTCCCACACCGGGAGGTCAGACAACTTTCGGATGTTCGGAGTTCTGAACATCAGGTTCATTCGATGCACATCATAGGCAGACGATGCGCTGTTTTCTTCATAGACCACACGGGGTCCATTCCGTTAGCACTGTGGATCATTATCTTGAGGTGAAGCTGGGAGTGATTAGCCTCCCAGCGCCTCTCGCGTGTGCCGGTCGCCGATGTTCAGAAGTGCATCCTTGGTGACGAGGACGCGCCGGCCGATCTTGATGTGAGCGATACGCCCTGTGCTCAAGTGAGTATCAAAGGTGCGCTGACTCATTCTCAAGGCTCGAGCGCCCTCGGCGCGGGTGTAGTAGACGGGTTGTTCAGTGCTCATGGTTCCCCTAGTGGTTAGTCTTTCGATGCTGCGATGGTGGCGCGGTGTTGACGCTGCTTGAGGCGAGCGACGGTGCGCTGCCCCAGGTCGATGAGGACTTCAAGGTCACGAAGTTCCTGTTTCAAGTCGCGTAAGCGAGCTATGAGGTGGGTCTGCTCTCTTCGAGCGATGGCGAGATCCGTTACGGTCTGGGTGAGGTTAGCGGCCATCTGTACCCCCGTACGCTGGACGTGGCAACGGCGGCGTACGCTCGACGCAGCGCTTGACAGCCTTGTGGATGGCTAGGAACCGCCCCTCGGCGATGTCCTGCTTCAAGATGGCGTATGCCGGCTTCTCCAGGGCGGGGACAGTGCTACCGGCCACGAAGTCCACCTGTGCTGACGTTGTCGTTGTCCACTGCCTCATCGAGCATTGCTTTGGTCTTGGCGAGGCTATTGGCAATTGAGCGCTGCCGTGCTGAAGGACGATAGATGTTGATGCCGTTGCGATTGAGGCCGATGGGCTTCTCGCCAGCGATCTTGGATGGTTTTGACATGGTGGTTCCTTTCAAAAGTGGGTTACAAAAAACCCTGATGGGGTGAAAAAATCCGGGGTACTCCCGAGGGGTTTTCCAGGGTAAAAATTTCGTGCGGCACCAACGCACCAAAGGCTTCTTTTGACCGCGCCCTACCGTCAATCCGCACAGCGGGGCCGTGACCCTGTCAGAAACAGCGACGGATGCGACGTGACGACCCGATGACTGCGCCACAAGACTCCAGGCGCGTGTGTTGAGGCATTGCGCCTCTGCCGTCAGAAAAAGGCCATGCTTGTCATCGCGAAACTTGATAGGTTGGCTAGGAACGTCTACTTCATTTCCGGTCTTATGGAGAGCGGAGTTGAGTTCGTGGCTTGTGATATGCCAGCCGCTAACAAGTTCGTGCTTCACATTATGGCCGCTGTAGCCGAGCAAGAGGCAGAAGCCATCTCAAAGCGAACCAAGGCCGCTCTACAGGCCGCTAAAGAGCGTGGCAAGGTGTTAGGTGGTAGGCGTGTATCGGCAGAACGGTTCGCAGAGATTCGGGCTGCTGCACGTGAAGTAAGTTCGCAACGCGCTGCCGGGTTCGCTATAGGTGTTCTGCCTGTTATCGAGGAGATAAGGTCTGAGGGTGCAGATACTCTTCAGGAGATTGCAGCCGGGTTGAACGAGCGTGGCATCGATACCCCACGCGGCGGTCAGTGGTCTGCTACACAGGTGTCTCGCGTCCTAGCGAGGGCCTAACTAGGATTCCTAACCGAGTCATCACCCCGTTCTGCTAGCTGGTTGGCTGGTAGAACGGGGTTTTGACTTTGTCCACGGGCACTAACCTAGTGGTGACTAGGCCAATCTCTTAGCGGGCTGACTTACCGCGAATCTGCTTCTGCTTCTCAAGCAGTTCGTGCGCGATGAATCCGCCGTGGGGCTGACCAGTTGGGCGCGAGGGAAGCGACCGGATGAAGTTTTCACCGTGCTTGGCGATGAGTCTCGATTTCTCGCTCAAGGGCAGCCGGTAGAACTGATCCTTGTACTTCAACTCTTCGGACGGCTGGGCCTTCGTCGGCAACGCAGCGAAGGCATCGTAACCGTGCTCCGCGATGTATGCCGCTTTCGATTTGGCGTATACAAGGTCTTGCTTGCTGGCGATACCGCGCCGGCCGCCGCCAGGTGAACGGCGCAGCGTGCGACGGTCACAGGTGCCATCTGGCGCGTCTGCTGCCCATCTCTGAAGACACTCGGACAGCGGCAGAATCTGCGAATCGTAGGTGGCGAACGGTTGACCGTTCTCGTCGAACTGAATCTCTCGTTCACCGTTTTTGAAGGCAGCGAGCACGTCTGCACGCTCCTGCTTGAATGTGATTCCAGTCGCGTCGAACGCGCTGTTCAGGGCTGCGACAGTGGTGTCCACGTCGCTCGTCGGCTTAGGTTCTAAGTGTGGTGTCTCGATCATTTCTCAGTCCTCGTATAGGTTCCATCGCGCTTCACTTTCGAGGCGGCGGAGGTGGTCTTGTGCCCTGCGGTCCATTGGCGTCGGGCGAGTGTCTGTGGACGGCGTGTCTTCCTCGGTCGTAACCGGCCCGGACTCGGGTTGTGTGCGATTGGAGTTGGCTGCGGCCATGCGCTCGTTCAAGCGACGCGCCCAGCTTTGGAGCGCAGAGCGGCGATCTCTTCTGCCTGTTGTTCGATTGCAGCCTCTAGCTTCTCGACGATCTTGTACAAGTCGCTGATTGACTCGAAGGCGACTTGGACGGCGTCCTGAACGGCGCTAGGATTTGGTGTGTCTGACATGGTGTTGCTTCCTTGTTTGTTGGGATCTGACCGCAAACCTGTGCGGTCGAACTTTTGTCTTTGACCCCCGTCCCCCAAAGGAGCACTAGCCAGCGACACAGGCGAGGAAACGGACACCTGTAACCGGGCGTGCATCGGACTTTGGGGGAGCGGGGTACATGGCCGCGCGGAGGATCATGGGGTGAACGACGCAGCGGCCATCTCGATCTTGATTGTCTAATGGGACTTGCACTGTGGTCACTAGCGAAGGAGTGCTAGGAGCTGCGATCACAGTGCAAAATAAAGGGTCGCCTTCAAGGGCGACCATGTTTCCTCATTTCTCATCTATTATCAATAGTACCATGAAACGAGAAATTGTCAAGTCGTAACCGGCGGAGAACTACAAAAATACCCAGTGTTTATGCTGGTATTTGAGATGAAAAGAATTTCTGAGCCGATGGATATTGAGGATTATTGCGTGTGCCCGCAACTTACTGCACCTTAACAACTTACAGAACCTCTTTCTGAAAACGTTAGGTACGATAATCGACCATTTAGAGACTAATTCCTAGTGCCGCACTCTGATTTCTACCGGCTTCCAGGGCCACGTACCTAGCTAGGAATGGCCACGGACTAGGATTTTAAGCTCTAGAAATGGGGTTACAACGATGTGGACCTACTTTGTCGAGTGAACTAGGCGGTAATCGAACCAAATGGTGCGACGCTAGGAACTTAGTGATCCTAGTAAGCGCACACTGTGCGGTCCTAGGGATAACTCCTAGACACCCACCTAGGATGTGTGGACATTGCCGGTGACTACGTTGCTGTAACTTTAAGGAAATTAACGCGCTTACGAGAATGGCTAGACACCTAGAAAATGCGCGTTGACGCGGCTAAAGACCACTGTTAAGGTCACCAGAGTTTCACCTATATCAAGCAAGACAAGGGGCTCACTTTGAACACATCGTCGTTGACATCGGTTTCGTCTACTCCTGTCTCCACCTCCTACTCACCCGCGGTCTCACCGTGCGCCTCATGTGGGCGTGTGTGTGAAGATGACGACCTCGGATACTGCGCCTTCAATGACTGCCGTTTGTGTGGTCGCTGTGACTCCCAGTGCTGTAAAGAGCAGAGAGAGGAGAGTCGGGAACACCAGGCACACACTGTGCGGTCGTAGAGAATGGAGGGACGGACAGATGCACGGTGATGATCTTAAGACATTGATTGTGACCGGCGCTGTACGTCCCACTGCCTCTAGGAAGGGCGGGAAGGTGCTCAGACTAGAGCGAGTATCCCCGGCACCGAGGCAAGAGGCGTGTAGAGGCCAGCTACACCGATCTTCGGGCGGTTGCTGCGTTGGCTACAACGTCACAGCCACCGATAGCCGCAAGGGGAGAATGACGGAATCACGTGCCCGAACTCTGCGACAAAGTCATCGGTGGCTGTTGTGTTGTTAGTGATCTCGAAGAGACCGACATCAGGTGTGCATGAGTGGACGGGTGAGAAGGACGTAGATTCCTCCGGCGTATCCGGCCCCGACCCGTCCGGGTTCTGCTCTCCAGGCTGCACATAGTAGTGCTGCGTCGGAACCTTGGTAGCGATCTGCACCAGGGGCGTTCGGCCGGCGAGTGTGGTGATGGTGGCTTGCTGTTGGAACGGGACATTGACGGTGCCCTCTGTCGGTGTGACGGTGCTTGATGTCGCGCCGTGTATGATGTGGCCGTTGTCGTCGATGATGCCGTAGCCGTCCAGGGTGAGCCGGTTGACTGGCGTTCCATCTCCGAAGGCGATGTTTCCGTTGCTGTCGATGGTGAGAATGACGACACCCGCGGTCTCGTCTTTTACTACGATCATTTGCTTTCCTTTGTGTGTGGACTGATGGGGACGTTTAGTGCATTCCCCAATGGTGTTTCAAAATCGTGTCGGCTAGTCCGGCAAGTGCTATGACTGCTCCCGTGATCGACCCCACTAGGCCGACGATGAGCTGAGGGGTCCACCCATTACCTTCGTGCCGGCTTCTGCCACGTTTGGTGGATTTGGATGGGCAACGTCGGGTCACACAACCATGCTGCCAAGGAGTAATTGACGATTCATCGCGCGTTAGTTGCAAAACGACCACGCGAGGGGGGATGCCGGGTACTACTTGTTTGCGATTACGAACCTACTACTTTGGTGCCGCGTCCGCTCTGGGACCCGCACAGTGTGCGGTTGCTGCCCCTGTAGTAATGCCCTGAGCGTTTAGTAATGCAAAACAGGCTCTTTGGCCTTACTAGGCCGCACGGTGTGCACGTGCCGCACAATTGACTGAGACACGTAAGCCGCTGATTATCAGCTATTTAGTAGCGTTATCAGCGGCTTAGCAAGTTTGCTGGCGGAGGGAGAGGGATTCGAACCCCCGTTGCCCGTTAAGGCAAAGCGGTTTTCAAGACCGCCTGTTTCAACCACTCACACATCCCTCCGCGTGGCCCAGTTAAGAATATCAGGGCCGTCTTTCTCGCACTCTTTTCAAGTGATCAAACAGCTTGGCCTTACGACGGTATGACCATCCGATAGAAGAGATTATTCTCAGAACGCGTGAGGTAAGTGAGTCAAC
>Ga0134128_10002902_pt1 | contig 21019 bp, 21 predicted proteins | sample KB31754_FD_96462 | JGI IMG/M metagenome (GOLD analysis project Ga0134128, IMG submission 96462) | Terrestrial soil microbial communities with excess Nitrogen fertilizer from Kellogg Biological Station, Michigan, USA - KB3-175-4 | ecosystem: Environmental > Terrestrial > Soil > Unclassified ...
GATCAGGCGCCGGATCGGCTCCGTGTATCCCTGCGCTCATTGGCGGACGGGTTGCTCTTGCAAAGGTGCTGCACTCTCATGCGGTTCACTTCAGGCGGATTGTTCGCCGTGCAGTGGCCGCACGTTGTCGGTTTCATGGGGTTCGCCGGCCTGCCAGCGATAGCCCGGCAGCAACCCGGCTACGCAGGCTTGCAGTGCATCCTCATCGAACTGCGAAGTGGCCATTGCCGCGCGATCGATCTGCGCCAGCACCAGCGCACTGGCGAATTCGCGCTGTGCGGCGCGGAATATCTTCGGGTGCGCCGTGCCGGTGTAATTCTCCAGCGGGTGAAACAGTTCCTCGAACAATTTTTCGCCAGGGCGCAAGCCGGTGTAGACGATCGCCACGTCGCGACCGGCTTGCTTGCCGGCAAGCCGGATCATCTGTTCGGCGAGATCACGGATGCGCACCGGCTCGCCCATGTCGAGCGCGTAGGTCTCACCGCCCTGCCCCATTGCGGTCGCCTGCAGGATCAACTGGCAGGCTTCCGGAATGGTCATGAAGTAGCGCGAGATTTCCGGATGCGTCACAGTCACCGGGCCGCCGGCGCGAATCTGCTCGCGGAACAGCGGCACCACCGAGCCCGCCGAATCCAGCACGTTGCCGAATCGCACCGTGATGAACCGCGTGCGCGATTCCTTGGCAACCGCCTGGCAGACGATCTCGGCTATCCGCTTGCAGGCGCCCATCACGCTGGTCGGGTTGACCGCCTTGTCGGTGGAAATCAGCACGAAGCTTTCCACGCCATGCCGCGCAGCTGCTTCGGCCGCCACGCGCGTGGCCAGCACGTTGTTGCGGAACGCCTCGCGCAGTTGCTCTTGCAGCAACGGCACGTGCTTGTAGGCGGCAGCATGAAATACGGCATTCGGGCGCGCGAGCGCGAACGCGCGCTCGCAGGTGGCCGGATCTCCGCAGTTGCCGATCAGGCCGCGGAACAGCAACTCCGGATAGTTCGCGCGCAGTTCCTGCTCGATCCGATAAAGGTTGTATTCGGAAAGTTCGATTACGGTGAGCGAGGCTGCGCCCAGGCGCGCGACCTGCCGGCACAACTCCGCGCCGATGGAACCGCCGCCGCCGGTGATCAGCACGTGGCGTTCGGTAAGGCTTTGCCGGATCGCGCTCCAATCCAGTTTCACCTGTTCGCGGCCGAGCAGATCCTCGATCGCCACTTCCTTCAATTCGTTGAACTGCGCGCGCCCGGCGACCACGTCTTCCAGCCGTGGCACGGTGCGGAACGGCAGGCCGGTTTCCTCGCATAATTCCACCACCCGTCGCATCTGCGCCTTGTCCGCCGAAGGCATCGCGATCAACAGCATTTCCGCGCCCGATTCGCGGGCGAGTTCCGGCAGGCGATCAATGCGCCCGAGGACCGGAATGCCGTGCACGCGGGCGCCGCGCAAGGATTCGCTGTCGTCGATGAAGCCCACCGCGTGATGGTCCTGGTCGTGGCGCAGATCGCGGATCAAAGCTTCCCCCGCGCGTCCCGCGCCGATCACCAGCACGCGCTTGCTGCGCCTGGTGGAAAACAGATCGATGCGGCTGTCTTTCCAGTAGCGATAAGCCAGACGCGGCAAACCCAGCAGCACGCACAGCAGCGCCGGATAGATCAGCAGCACGGAACGCGGAATGCCTTGCAAGCGGCTGTACAGAAACAAGGCGAGACCGATCGCCAGCGCTCCCACCACGCTGGCGCGCAGGATGTTCCATAGATCCGGCAAGCTGGCGAACCGCCACAGACCCTTGTACAACCCCGTCCAGTAGAAAATCGCGCCTTGCACGATCAGCACGATCGCCAATTCCGGCGAGAATATGTTGATCGGCATCGGCTGCGGCAGCAACGCGTAACGCAGCGCGTCGGCGAGGGTCCAGGCGATCGCGACCATCAGCAGATCGTGCACGACCACCGCCGCGCGCGGATGCAGTTTGCTGATCAGGCTACGCGGCGTCATGCGAAAACCTCTGCCGCGCGGACGTCAGGCACGCGCGCTTGCCACTGCACCAGACTACGCACGCGCCTGCGTATACCGCGGCGCAAATGGCAACGCCGAGCGAGGGCCAGCGCGTGGTCGCCCAGGCCGCTGGCGCCGCGATGATCAGGTTCCAGGCTAGGTACATGGCATCCGTTCGCGCGTGACTGAACCCTGCGCGCACCATCCACTGGTACAGGTGCTCGCGGTGGGCAGTGTACCAACGCTTGCCCGTCAGCATGCGCGCCAGCAACGTCAAGCCCGCGTCCACAATGAAGGCCGATGACAGAATGGCGCATGGCCACAGCATCGCAAACGAGCGCTGCACCAGCAGGCCGGCGAAGGCCGCAAGCAACCATCCCAGCGTGCCGCTGCCGACATCGCCCATGAAGATCCGCGCAGGTGGCCGGTTGAACAGCAGGAATCCCAGGCACGCGGTGGCGGATGTCAGCGCCGCCGCGGTCAATGCGGTTTGGTCCATCTGACGTGCGAGCAGCGCGTAGCCGATCAATACGAATGTGGCTTGCATCCCGAGCAGCGCATCGATGCCGTCCATGAAATTGTGCGCGTTGATACTGCCCGCGATGATGATGGAAACCGGAATCAGCCAGACCCACAGGCGTGGATCGGATTGTGCAACCGGCAGCAGCAGGAGCGCGCCGGTCGCCAGCGCCGTGAATAGATGCACGCCTATGCGTGGCAGCACCGGCAGCGGCGCATGGTCGTCGCGCCAACCTACCGCTGCCACGGCCAGCAGCATCAACCCGAGCACGATCACTGTCCCGAGCGGGCGTGGCCGCGGCAACAGCGTCAACACCGGCATCGCGCAGACCAACACCGCGACAACGATGCCGATGCCGCCGCCGCGCGGAGTGGGCTGCGTGTGCGAGCGTCGCTGCCCCGGCAGATCGAGCAGCCCGCGCTTGCGCGCATAGGCCAAGCTGGCCGCGACCACGATCACGGAGACAAGAAATCCGCAAGCGGCGCTGATGATGGTTGGCACGATTTCGATCACGCGCGCTTTAGGGTAGCGTGCGCATCGCGCACGATGAAGGTCTGTGGCCACGCGTGGCGTGCGCAGAGTGCACGTTACGCGAACACGCTATTCGTTCACCACGCCATGAATGGGCCGCACGGTGCCCCAATTCTTGCAACTCGGGCACTGCCAGTGATGCGCCTTGGCGCCGAAACCACAACGGCTGCAGCGATACATCGCCTGGCCCTCCACCAGCTTGCGGGTGAGGTCGCGCAGGATCAGGAAATTCTCGCGGGCCTCGCCCGTGGTTTTGTCCAGGGTGGCGTCGATCAACGCCATCAGCCCACGCACCGACGGACGCTGGCGCAATTGTCGGGTCAGGAAATCCACCGCGGTGCGCTCGCCTTCGCGGCCGGCGTACAGGCGCATCAGCGCCAGCACCGGCGAAATGCCGTGATAGCGCTGGATCACGTCCACCAGAAACTTCTCGGCGCGATCCATCTGCTGCGAGCGCGCGTAGTTGTCCAGCAACGGCGGCAGCACCTCCGGCACGAAATCCACATCGGCGCGTACCGCATGTTCGAACGCGTCCACGGCGCCGGTACGATCGCCCGCTTCGGCCATCAGGTGGCCGGCGATCATGTGCGCACGCACGCAGTTGGGCTCGCTGGCGAAAGCCTGATCCAGATACTCACGCGCTTCCTCGCGCGCGCCGTGCGTGCGGGACTGCTCGGCCAGTTCGCAATAGAACTGCGCGATGATCGGCGCCTGTGATTCGCCGGTCATGGTTTCCAACCGGCGCGCGTGATCGATGGCCTTGTGCCAATCGCGTTCGTGCTGGTAGATCGCGATCAGATGACGCAGTGCCGAAGGCGCATGCGCGTTCATCGCCACCAGGTCATCGAACAGCGCCTCCGCGCGGTCGAGCAGGCCGGCGCGCATGTAATCCTCGCCAAGCTCCAGCAGCGCCACGGTCTTCTCGCCCTCGCTCAGGTTAGGGCGCCCGACCAGATGCTGATGCACACGAATCGCGCGATCCACCTCGCCGCGCCGGCGGAACAGGTTGCCCAGCGCGAGATGCGTTTCCACCGTGTCACGATTGAACTCGGCGAGCTTCATGAATACCTCGATCGCCTTGTCCGGCTGCTCGTTGAGCAGATAGTTCAAGCCGCGGAAGTAGCTCGACGACAGCTCGCGCGTGCGCGCGCCGGAACTGCGCGCGCTGGTGTGCCGGCCGATCAGCCAACCGGACCAGGCAGCCACCGGCAGCAGCAGGAACAACAGATAGAGCGGATGCAACAACAAGGCGTTCATGCTTTCTCGCGCGGGCGTCTGCTGAAAACGAGTTTGCGCTGCCGTGCGAAACCGGAACCGGCCCAGCACAAGGCACCGCCAAGCAACCAGCCAAGCAGCATCGCGACCAGCAACGCGGCGCCCTTGGAGACTTCCATGCGCGCAAACAGAAAGTCGTAAACAACCGGCTGCGGATTGAGCGCGCCGAACAGCGCTCCCAAAATCAGGAACAGCACCACGAGTACGACGGTCAACGCGCGCATGGATCACCCGACGTTCGGATCACGCGCGCAATGTAACCGATTGCGATCCACTTGAACGGCACAGGTTCAGGTCGACTTTCGTGAAGAGTGCGGCGATGGATGGCCGCTTTTCATCAGGGTTGATGATTGACCCGTTCGCGCAATTCCTTGCCCGGCTTGAAGTGCGGCACATGTTTGCCTGGCAGCGCCACCGCGGTGCCGGTCTTGGGATTGCGGCCGGTGCGCGGCGGACGATAGTGCAGCGAGAAACTGCCGAAGCCACGCACTTCGATGCGATCGCCGCTGGACAGCGCACCGCTCATCTGCTCGATGACGTTGCGCACCGCGAGTTCCACGTCGGTGAACGCGAGGTGTGTCTGACGCAGCGCGAGCGCTTCGATCAACTCGGATTTCGTCATGGGGCGCGAGCTCGCAGGTTCCAACTTCACGGCTTCGATGATTCGATGATGCATTCCGCAAGCGTGCGGGGCGTTGCGCCCCGCACGCACGTCGGCCCGATTACTCCGACTTGTTCATCTGTTCCTTGAGCAAGGCGCCGAGCTTGGTGGTGGCGCTGCCGGAATCCTGATAATCCGACAATGTCTCGGCAAGCTCGTCTTCATCCTTGGCGCGGATCGACAACTGCAACAAGCGGCCCTTGCGATCCATGCCCGTGAACTTGGCTTCGACGGTGTCACCGACCTTGAAGTGCTGGGTGGCATCGTCCACGCGCTCCTTGGCGATGTCCCGGGCAGCGAGATAACCTTCGAGACCTTCACCCAGATCGATTACCGCGCCGCGTGCATCGACTTCCTTGACCGTGCCGGTCAGGATCGAACCGCGCGGATGGTTGCCCATGAACTGACCGAAGGGATCCTGTTCGAGTTGCTTGACGCCCAGGCTGATGCGCTCGCGCTCCGGATCAACCGCCAGCACAACCGCTTCCACTTCGTCACCCTTCTTGAAGTTGCGCACCAGCTCCTCGCCCGGCGTCTGCCAGGAGATGTCGGACAAGTGCACCAGGCCGTCGATGCCGCCATCGAGACCGACGAAGATGCCGAAATCGGTGATCGACTTGATCGAACCCTTCACCTTGTCGCCCTTCTTGAAGGTGCCGGCGAAGGCTTCCCACGGATTGGCCTGGGTCTGCTTGATGCCGAGCGAAATGCGGCGACGCTCTTCATCCACGTCCAGTACCATCACTTCGACTTCGTCGCCGACCTGCACCATCTTGGCGGGATTGACGTTCTTGTTGGTCCAGTCCATTTCGGACACGTGCACCAGTCCTTCCACGCCCGGTTCCAGCTCCACGAAGCAGCCGTAATCGGTGACGTTGCTGACCTTGCCGAACAGGCGCGTGCCAGACGGATACCGGCGCGCGATGTTGACCCACGGATCGTCGCCCATCTGCTTGAGACCCAGCGACACGCGGTTGCGCTCGCGGTCGAACTTCAGCACGCGGACATCCAGCTCGTCGCCGACATTGACCACTTCGGACGGATGACGTACACGCTTCCACGCCATGTCGGTGATGTGCAGCAGGCCGTCGATGCCGCCCAGGTCCACGAATGCGCCGTAGTCGGTGAGGTTCTTGACCACGCCCTTGATGATCGCGCCTTCCTGCAGGCGCTCGAGCAACTGCTCGCGCTCTTCGGAATGCTCGCTCTCGACCACCGCGCGACGCGAAACCACCACGTTGTTGCGCTTGCGGTCGAGCTTGATGATCTTGAATTCGAGATCCTTGCCTTCCAGGTACCCCGGATCGCGTACCGGACGCACATCCACCAGCGAGCCCGGCAGGAACGCACGCACATCCTTGATATCGACGGTGAAACCGCCCTTGACCTTGCCGGAGATGCGGCCGGTGATCGCCTCGCTTTTTTCGAAGGCGTTTTCCAGCACATCCCAGACCAGCGCGCGCTTGGCCTTCTCGCGCGACAGCTTGGTCTCGCCGAAGCCGTCCTCCATCGCGTCCAGCGCGACCTTGACCTCGTCGCCGATATTGATCTCCAGCGTGCCATCGTCTTCACGGAACTGCTCGATCGGGACGATGCCTTCGGATTTCAGCCCCGCGTTGATCACGACCACGTCGGAACGGATGTCCACGACGATGCCGGACACAATGGAGCCGGGCTTCAGCTTGGCGATGGATTGGCTGCTCTGTTCGAACAGCTCAGCAAAACTCTCGTTCATAAAATTTCCAGTGGGGGAAAGGACCGCGCTGCCTGCAACACTCATTGTTTCGATTCCAGGCGACGATCCGCCGGTTGGGGGCGCTTGCGCGCCGTTGGTTGGGAATATTCCATTTGTCTGGACACGTCCATCCCGAACTTGTCAGACCACGACGAACCCGGTGCATATCCGGATTCGTTTTTCGTGGGGTCGGACACGCGCCGCAAATGCGTGCCCTATCCACCTGCAAGCCTCCTTGGCCAGCATGGCTGTTGCCGTCGCCCGTAAACGATCACTGCTGCAACAGCGACAACACCTTTGCCACGACTTGATCGATCGGCATCCCGGTCGTATCCACCATCACCGCGTCGCTGGCTGGCTTCAACGGCGAAACCGCACGCGACGCATCGCGAGCGTCGCGCGCCTCGATCTCGTGCAAAAGGCTGGCTAGTGTAACCTCCAGACCCTTTTCCTTCAACTGCTTATAGCGTCTTTGCGCGCGCTCGCCAGTGCTGGCGGTCAGGAACACCTTGTGGGCTGCGTCCGGGAAGATCACCGTGCCCATGTCGCGGCCGTCGGCTACCAGTCCCGGCGGCTTGCGGAAAGCCAGCTGCATCGCGACCAGCGCCTGGCGCACAGAAGGGATGGCGGCAATGGCGGAGGCCGCGGCACCCGCGGTTTCGGTGCGGATGGCGTCGGTGGCGTCATGACCGTTGACGATCACGCGTGCCTCGCCACCATCTTTGGGGTCGCGAAAGGCGATTTCCATTGCCTGGGCGCAGCTTGTCAGCGCGGCGGCATCACTCAGGCTCAGCTTCGCTCGCGCGGCCGCATAGCCGACGGCGCGATACAACGCACCGGAATCGAGCAGATGCCAACCGAGCTGGTCGGCGACCGCACGTGCGATCGTACCCTTGCCCGAACCCGAGGGACCGTCGATGGTCAGGACGGGAATGTCGATAGCCATTATATTTTAATACAATTAGTTGAGAAACTATTATAAGGTAATTTCAAGATATCGACACCTGGCCGGGCACGATCTCGACCCGCATGCCCGAGCCGTTCGCCTTCTCCGCAAAACCCGGAAAAGAAGTTGCCACATTGGCGCAATCGCGGATGCGCACCGGTTCGCGCGTGATCGCGCCGGCCACCGCGAATGCCATGGCGCAACGATGGTCGCCCTGTGCGTCGACTTCGCCGCCTTGCAAGCCGCCGCCCTGGATGATTGCGCCATCCGCCGTTTCCTCGATCCGCGCGCCCAATGCGCGCAACCCTGAGGCCATCACCGCGATGCGATCGGATTCCTTGACCCGCAGTTCCTGTGCGCCACGGATCATCGTCGTACCTTGCGCGCCGGTGGCGGCCACGAACAGGATCGGAAACTCGTCAATCATGTCGGGCGCCACCAACGCCGGCATTTCGGTTGCCCGCAGCGGTGCCTGGCGGACCAGCAGATCGGCAATCGACTCGCCCCCGGATTCGCGCGGATTTTCCTCGATGATGTCCGCGCCCATCGCACGCAGCACGCGCAACAAGCCGGTGCGACGCGGGTTCAATCCGACGCCGCGCAGGCGCAACTCGCTTCCGGGAATGAGCGTCGCCGCCACAATGAAAAATGCCGCGGAGGAAAAATCCGCCGGCACGGCCACCTCGGTCGCATGCAGCCTGCGGCCGCCGTCAAGTTTCACCCTGCCTGCCTCGAATTCGATCGGCCAGCCGAAAGCCGCCAGCATGCGTTCGGTGTAGTCGCGGGTTGGTTGCGGTTCGCGGATACAGGTCGCGCCGCGCGCGTACAGGCCGGCCAGCAGCAGCGCGGATTTCACCTGCGCGCTGGCAATCGGCACCGTGTATTCCATTCCGTGCAGTGGCCGGCCACGAATACGCAGTGGTGGCAGCTCCCCGGCTGCCGCTTCGATCCGCGCACCCATTATGCCCAGCGGTTCGGTGATCCGTCGCATCGGTCGTCGCGACAACGAGGCGTCACCGACCAGGGTGCAGTCGAAGGATTGCCCCGCAAACAATCCCGTGAGCAAGCGCATGGCCGTGCCGGAGTTTCCGCAATCGAGTACGCCGCCCGGCGCGCGCAATCCGTGCAGACCCGCGCCATGCACGATGCGTTCGCCCGGAGCGGGTGTTTCGATGCGCACACCGAGTTGCTCGAAGATGGCCGCACCGGCATGGGTGTCGGCGCCTTCCAGAAACCCGTGGATGCGCGAGCGGCCTTCCGCGATCGCCGCCAGCATGATCGCGCGGTGCGACACCGATTTGTCGCCGGGTATCTCGATCTCGCCGTGCAACGCGGATGCGGGAGCGCTGATCCAGTCGAGTCGCGCATTCATGGCAGCGCAGCGAGCAGACGCTGGTTTTCCGAACGGCTACCGATGCTGATGCGCAGGGTATGCGGCAAGCCGTAACCGAGCATCGGCCGCACGATTACGCCGCGCTCGAACAAGTGGCGCTCCAGCTCATGTGCATCATCTTGCAGGTCGAGCAGCAGGAAGTTCGTTTGCGACGGCAGGCAACGATACCCGCGCGAGTCCAACTCGCCACGCAGCCATTCGCGTTCGCCGTTGTTGTAGGCACGCGAGCTCGCCAGATGTTCGCGATCGGCCAGTGCGGATTCCGCGCCGACCAGGCCGATACCGTTGACGTTGAAGGATTCACGCAGCCGCTCCAGCACCGCGATTACGCTCGGATGTGCAGCCAGATACCCGACGCGCAAACCGGCGAGTCCGTACGCCTTCGAAAACGTGCGGGTGACGACCAGGTTGGGATGCGCCTCGGCAAAACGCAGCGCGGTGGTGAGCTCCGGTGCATCCACGTATTCGTGATAGGCCTCGTCCACCACCACCAGTACGTCGCGCGGGATGCATGCGAGAAAATCCGCGAGCGCCGCGTCGTCGAACCAGGTGCCGGTCGGATTGTTGGGATTGGCCAGATACACGATGCGAGTATCCGGGCGAACCGCTTTCGCCATTGCGGCCAGATCGTGGCCGTACGGCGCGCGCGCGTCATCGCGCGGCAGCGCCGGCACGCAGATCGGTTGCGCGCCCGCGGCGGCCGTCGCGATCGGGAACACCGCGAAGCCAAACTGCGAAAACACCACCGAATGCGCGGCATCGGCGAAACACTGCGCCAGCAACATCAGCAGTTCGTGCGAACCGTTGCCGAGTGCGATGCGCTCGACGCCCAGGCCGAGACGATCACCGAGAGCCGCCTTCAATCCCGCGCCGCGCGGATCGGGATAACGAAAGCTGTCGGCCAGCGCCGCGCGCATTGCCTCCAGCGCGCGCGGACTAGGCCCGCACGGGTTCTCATTGGATCCCAATTCCGCGATTTCGCGCCCGAACCTTCGGCGCAGCGCCGGCAGGTCGTGGCCGGGGTCGTAATTGCGCAGCCGCGCCAGCGGGGCATTGGCCAACTGCGTGGCATCGAACGCGCTCATGACCCCGACTCAATCGCCCGCCGCGATCACGCGCACGGAAAGGATGCCTTCGATGCCGGTGATCGTCGCCACCAGCGATTCCGGCACCACCGCATCCACATCAATCAGGTTGTAGGCAAGCTCGCCGCGCGACGCGTTGTGCATCTGCGCGATGTTCAACCCGGCCTCGCCCAGCACATGCGAAAGCTGACCGATCATGTTGGGGCGGTTGGCATTGGCCACGCACACGCGCGCGTGGCCGGCGCGCGCCATGCGCGTGTTGGGAAAATTGACCGCGTGCTGCACGTTGCCGTTTTCCAGGAATTCGCGCAGCTGGTCGGCGACCATCACCGCGCAGTTCTCCTCGGCTTCCGCGGTGGATGCGCCCAGGTGCGGCAACGCAATCACCCGTGCATGGCCCATCAATTCCGCTACCGGAAAATCGCTGACGTACCGACCAAGCCTGCCGTCGTCCAGGCCCGCGCGCACCGCGGCGGCATCGATGACACCCTCGCGCGCAAAGTTCAGCAGCACCAGTCCGCGTTTGGCCGCCGCTATCGCCCCGGCGCCAAACAAGCCGCGGGTCGCTTCCATCAGCGGCACGTGGATCGAGACGTAATCCGATGATGCATACAATTCATCCAGCGAAGCCGCGCGCTGTACGCTGGAAGACAGCTGCCACGCGCCTTCCACGGTCATGTGCGGATCGTGGCCGATCACGCGCATCCCCAGGGCGAATGCAGCATTCGCGACGCGCACGCCGATTGCGCCGAGACCCACCACTCCCAATGTCTTGCCGGCGAGCTCGGAACCCGCGAAGCGCTTTTTCTCCGCTTCCATGCGAGCGTGCGCGCCGCTTTCATCGCCGAGCGATTGCGCGAATGCGAGCGCATCGGGCAGATTGCGCGCGGCCAGCAACATGCCGGCGATCACCAGTTCCTTGACCGCATTGGCATTGGCGCCGGGCGCGTTGAACACCGGCACGCCGCGCTTGGACAATTCGACAACGGGAATGTTGTTGGTACCGGCGCCGGCGCGCGCCACCGCCAACACGCTGGCGGAGATGGCACGCGCATGCAGATCCGCGCTGCGCAGCAGGATCGCATCGGGATCGGCGATGTCGTTGCCGGTCGCGTAGGTGCTTTTCGGGAGGCGTTCCAGACCGCTGGCGGCGATGTTGTTGAGTGTCAGGATTTTGAACATTGGTGCAAGTAATCTCCGATTACCAAAAGTGCAGGCCATGGATGGCCGCGTTGAGTGAGCTTCAGCGCCGTCGCATGACGCCGAGCACCGCAGCGCCAAGCGGGAGCAAGGCGCGACTGTTTGAGCACACGGACGTGTGAGTTCGCGCCGGCCCGCTTGGCGCAAGATGCGCAGGGAAGTCGAGACAACACGATGTTGTCTCGACCGTCGTGCCGAGCGCAATGGTTTTGGCTACTTTTGCCGAAACAAAAGTAGCCCGCGAGCGGCAGCGAGCGGAATCAAGGCAATCTTGCGAAGGAGCAAGATGGAAATGGATTCCGGCCTTCGCCGGGAGGACGGCAAGCGGCAAGGCGATTGTCATCAGCCATGCCGCTGCGCAAAGTCAGCCATGAATCCGGTGAGCGCACGCACGCCTTCAATCGGCATCGCGTTGTACAGCGACGCGCGCATCCCGCCGACCGCCCGATGCCCCTTCAGCGCCAACAGACCGGCGGCCTCTGCGTCCTTCAGGAAGGCCGCATCCAGCGCCGCATCGTGCAGCACGAAGGGTACGTTCATGCGCGAGCGCGCGAACGGTTCGACCGGATTGCGGTAATAACCGTTCGAACCATCGATCGCGGCGTACAGCGTTTCGGCCTTCTCGCGATTGCGCTGTTCCATCGCGACCAAACCGCCCTGCTCCCGCAGCCACTGGAAAGTAAGCCCGGCCAGATACCAGCCCCAGGTGTTGGGCGTGTTGAGCATCGAATTCTGTGCCGCGTGTTCGGCGTAACGGAAGATCTTCGGCAACGGCCGCGGATTGCGCGCCAGCAAATCTTCGCGCGCGATCATCACCACCAGGCCCGAAGGCCCGATGTTCTTCTGCGCTCCGGCGTAGATCATGCCAAACCGCGACACCTCCACCGGGCGAGACAGGATGTCCGAAGACATGTCCGCGATCAGCGGCACATCGCCGACATCCGGAATGGAATGGAACTCCACGCCATGGATTGTTTCATTGGGTGTGTAGTGCACGTAGGCGGCATTCGGGTCGAGCTGCCATTGCGCACGGGCTGGAATCGTCGTGAAATTGGAGGTTGCAGAGCTGGCCGCCGCGTGCGGCTTTGCGTATACGGATGCTTCCTTCAGCGCTTTCTCGCTCCAGTGCCCGGTGATGATGTAATCCGCGCGCTGGCCGTCAGCGCACAAATTCATCGGGATTTGCGCGAAGTGCTGGGTGGCCCCGCCCTGCAGGAACAGCACCTTGTAATCGCCCGGCACATTCAGCAGTTCGCGCAAATCTTCCTCGGCGCGCGCGGCCATTGCTTCGAACGCCTTGCCGCGATGGCTTACTTCCATCACCGAGGCGCGCGCGCCGTTCCACTCAAGCAGTCCTTCCTGTGCGCGGCGCAATACCGCTTCCGGCAACGCCGCGGGACCGGCGCTGAAATTCCAACCACGAGTCATAAGACACTTGCCCTCTGAAGAAATTGATCGCTGCAACCCAAATCGGATACTGACACAAGCCCTACGGACCCTGCTCGGCTTGCCAAGCGAGAAACGCACACGGATCAGGCCGGATTGAAACTCGCGCAACCGGCTTCCATCCCTGCCGGGAGCGCTTCACCCCATTTCGCGCGGGCAGCCCTTCAATGTTTCCACCACAACAGCGCCGCAATGATCACCGCGAGCAATGCGGCGGTGCCCAGTAGCCACCACAATTCCGCGATCGAGCGCCGCGGCTCGATCGCAATCGGCGCCTGCGGCGGCTCGGGTGTTTCCTGCGCGGCGGCGCTCGCCGCCTGCAAGCCCGGTGCTTCAACCACGAAGCGGTGCTCGCCCAGAATCAATTGATCACCCGATTGGAGCAGTGCGCGTTTGAGTCGAACACCGTTGACGAGTACCTGTGCATCACCGGCATCGAAGCGCACGCCCGTTTGGTGCAACTGCAACTCGCATTGGGGCACGCCCGCCAGCACGAACCCGCGCCCGCCCAGCACCAGTCGACCCTCGATCGGCAGCAATCGCCCCGACCATGCCCCCGATACCGCGCGCAACGCGGCAAACCCCGGGCGCGGCGCGGCATCGCCGGGCAGCGGCTTGGATGCTCCGCAATCATGGTCGGCCGGATTGTCCGGCAGTAGCGCGAGCTTGCATCCGCCGACGCTCAGGATATCCCCGAAGCGCAGCAACGCGCGCTCGCGCACCGGCCTTGCGTTCACGTAGATGTGCGATGCGCCCGGCAACACTTCCAGCACCAGGCCGCGGCGGTCTTCCGCAATCGTCAGATGCCGTTGCGCGACGCCCGCCCCGCTCAATGCCAGATCATTTTCGGCCGCGCAGCCGATGCGCACGCGCGCACCGGCGCTGCGGAAGGGTTCGCGGGCAGCATTGACGAATCCGATGCGCATGAACTGTCCGTGCAGAGCGGGCGCACTGTAACATGGCCTCGGCGGCATATCGGAACAGGGCATGGCGACCATCGACATAACCCGGCGACACAATCTCGGCCGCGAACGCGCGCGCGAAATCGTCGAACGGATTGCCGCCGGAATGGTGCGCAAGTATTCGGTCGAGAGTAGTTGGGAAGGCGACACCCTGCACATCCGACGCAGCGGCGTGGAGGGACGGATCGAAGTCGGCGAGGACAGCGTGCGCATGCGCGCGCAACTCGGTCTGATGGCCGGCATGCTCAAGGGCACGATCGAGCAGGAGGTACAGCATCAGTTCGATCAGCACTTTGGGTAAGTGAGCGGCCTCGCGAAATGTGTGGGGCCGCCCCCACGTCGGCGAAAGCGGCCACAGGCCGTCGGGCAGAACCGATTCCCGGGCGACTGCTTGCTGATGCTTTCGCGCTTCCGGCGTCCGTGGCACAATGCGCGGCTTGCGCGGCAACCCTGCCGCCCGTTCACTGCCGGGGCACATGGCCAAAGACGACGTAATCGAGATGGAGGGCACGGTGCTGGAAACCCTGCCTAATACCATGTTCCGCGTGCAGCTCGAAAACGGCCACGTGGTCATCGCGCACATCTCCGGCCGCATGCGCAAGCACTACATCCGCATCCTGACCGGCGACAAGGTCAAGGTCGAGATGACACCGTACGATCTGACCAAGGGGCGGATCACGTACCGGTCGAAATGATCGCAGGGCGGGTCTTGACCCTCCGTCAGGCATCCCGCGGCGGGTTGAAACCCGCCCTACAAAAACGGCGGCCGCTGGCCGCCGTTTTTCGTTTGCCGGATGGCAATGGAGCGAGCGGCTATTCCACCACAGCGGGAAGCTTTTCGGCTTCCTCGGTTTCGACCGCAAGCTCGCCGTCCTTGACGCTCAGGTTGACCTTGCCGCCTTCGGCGAGTTTGCCGAACAGCAGCTCGTCGGCCAGCGCGCGCTTGATCTTGTCCTGGATTACCCGCGCCATCGGCCGCGCACCCATATGCGGATCGAAACCGTGCTCGGCCAGCCAACGCCGCGCGTCGGGATCCACGTTGAGATTGACGCGCTTCTCCTGCAACTGCGCTTCCAGCTCGATCAGGAACTTGTCCACCACGCGCAGGATGTGTTCGAAATCCAGCGCCTTGAATTCCACGATCGCGTCGAGGCGGTTGCGGAATTCCGGCGTGAACGCGCGGCGGAGGGTTTCCATCGCATCGGTCGCGTGGTTCTGTTCCACGAAACCGATCGTGCGCCGCGCAGCCTGCTGCGCGCCGGCATTGGTGGTCATCACCAGGATCGCGTTCTTGAAGTTCGCCTCGCGGCCATTGGTGTCGGTCAGCGCGCCGTGATCCATCACCTGCAGCAGCACGTTGAACACATCCGGGTGGGCCTTCTCGATTTCGTCCAGCAGCAACACGCAGTGCGGATGCTTGACCACCGCGTCGGTGAGCAGGCCGCCCTGATCGAAGCCGACGTAGCCCGGAGGCGCGCCGATCAGGCGCGAAACCGAATGCGCTTCCATGTATTCGGACATGTCGAAGCGGATCAACTCGATGCCCAGCTGCATCGCCAGTTGCCGTGTGACTTCGGTCTTGCCGACGCCCGTGGGGCCGGCGAACAGGAAGCAGCCGATCGGCTTGGCGGGATCGCCCAGGCCCGAGCGCGCCATCTTGATCGCGCTCGACAGGGTGTCGATCGCGGCATCCTGGCCGAAGATCACCATCTTCAGATTGCGGTCGATATTGCGCAGCACGTCGCGGTCGGAAGCCGAGACCTGCTTCTGCGGAATGCGCGCCATGCGCGCCACGATGAACTCGATTTCATTGACGTCGACGGTAGTCTTGCGCTCTTCCTCCGGCATCAGGCGCTGACGGGCACCGGCCTCGTCGATCACGTCGATCGCCTTGTCCGGCAGCAGCCGGTCGGGAATGTGCTTCACCGACAAATCCACCGCCGCTTTCAGCGCCGCGCCGGTGTAGCTGACGTGATGATGTTCCTCGAAGCGCGACTTCAGACCTTCCAGGATCGCCACGCTGTCGGCAACGCTGGGCTCGACGATGTCGATTTTCTGGAAGCGTCGCGCCAGCGCCCGATCCTTCTCGAACACGCCACGGAATTCCTGGAACGTGGTCGAACCGATGCAGCGCAACTCGCCCGAGGCCAGCATCGGCTTGATCAGGTTGGATGCATCCATGGTGCCGCCCGAAGCGGAACCCGCACCGATGATGGTGTGGATTTCGTCGATGAACAGGATCGCGTGCGGATCTTTTTTCAGTTGCGCGATCACCGCCTTCAGGCGCTTCTCGAAATCGCCACGGTATTTGGTGCCGGCGACCAGCGCGCCGAGATCCAGCGCCCACACGGTGCACTCTTCCAGCACCTCAGGCACCTCGCCTTCGACGATGCGCTTGGCCAGGCCTTCCGCGAGTGCGGTCTTGCCCACGCCGGCTTCGCCGACATAGAGCGGATTATTCTTGCGCCGACGGCACAACACCTGGATGGTGCGCTCGATCTCCTCGGTGCGACCGATCAGCGGATCGATTTTGCCCTGCCGCGCAAGATCATTGAGGTTGTTGGCGTACTCGGTGAGCGCGTTGCCTTTGGCCTCGCCGCCCTCCTCGCCTTCGCGTTCGGTCGCGGCGGGCTCGGCCGCGTCGTGGCCGATCTTGGCAATGCCGTGCGACACGTAGTTGACGACGTCCAGCCGCGTCACTTCCTGCTGGTGCAGGAAGAACACCGCATGTGAATCTTTTTCACCGAAGATCGCGACCAGCACGTTGGCGCCGGTGACTTCCTTCCGCCCCGATGACTGTACGTGATACACCGCGCGCTGCAGCACGCGCTGGAAACCGAGCGTGGGCTGGGTATCGCGCTCGTCGCCGGTCGGCAGCACCGGCACGGTTTCGGCGATGATCGAGCGCAGATCCTTGCCCAGCTTGTCGACATCGGCGCCACAGCCGCGCAGTACCGCCGCGGCGGTAGGATTTTCCAGCAACGCCAGCAGCAGGTGTTCCACCGTCATGAATTCATGACGCTGCTCGCGCGCTTCCTTGTAGCACTGGCCGATGGTGAACTCGAGATCTTTGCTGAACATCATTCTCTCACTTCAAAGCGATTCGGGATGTTTCCCGTGTGGCTTCGATATGGGGATGGCTAGAGTTTTTCCATAGTGCACAGCAAGGGATGTTGATGACTGCGTGAGAATTCGTTCACCTGGGTGACCTTGCTCTCGGCGACCTCACGCGTGAATACGCCACACACCCCTTTGCCGCGGGTGTGGACATGCAACATGATCTGGGTGGCGCGTTCACGATTCATGTTGAAGAAGGTTTCAAGCACCGCCACCACGAACTCCATCGGCGTGTAGTCGTCGTTCAGCAGCACCACTTGATAGAGCGGCGGACGTGCGGTCTCCGGCTTCGCCGTTTCCACGGCGAGGCCGTGCTCGTGTTCGGATTCCGGGTCGTGTCGTTTGGTTGGTGCCATTGCTCTGGATGGATTGCCTTCGGCCCGAGTATACGCCGCGCGCGAACCGGCACTATGCAATGCGACACACTGCCGTGATGGCACAATGGCGAAGTTTTTCCATTCCTGCACTGGATTCCTGCCATTCCCCGGCCGGGATTACGATGACCCTTTGCATATGTCCATTTCCGCAGAAAACAACGAGGAGATCTGGTGCCCGCACGTGACCGTCGCCTGCGTGGTACACGATCGAGATCGCTTCCTGATGGTGGAGGAAGACGTGCGCGGCACGCTGCGGTTCAATCAACCTGCGGGCCACCTCGAGCCCGGCGAGAGCCTGATCCAAGCGGTCCACCGCGAGACGCTGGAGGAAGCCGGCTGGGAGATCGAACTGCAATCCTTCATCGGGGTGCGCCAGTACGACAGCCCCGAGCACGAGGCGCAGATCGTGCGTTTCGCGTTTGCGGGGCGTCCCTTGCATCATCATGCCGGGCGCAAGCTGGATCACGGCATCCTGCGCACGCACTGGCTGAGCTATCCGGAAATCGCGGCGTTGGGCGAGCGCCTGCGCAGCCCCCTGGTGCTCGCCACACTGGACGATTGGCTGGCCGGCCGGCGGTTGCCGCTTTCGGTCGTGGATGGCACGGCATGCGCGTGATGGTCGGCATGTCCGGTGGCGTGGACTCCTCGGTGGCCGCACTGCTGCTGCAACGCGAGGACCATGCAGTCGCCGGCATGTTCATGCAGAACTGGGAAGACGAGGAGCCCGATTCCGGTTGCCGCGCAGACGAGGATCGCAAGGATGCGCTGGCGGTATGCGCGAAGCTCGGCATCCCATTTCATCCGCGCAACTTCGCGCGTGAATATCGCGAACGCGTGTTCGCGCATTTCCTTTCCGAATATCGCGCCGGGCGCACGCCCAATCCAGATGTACTCTGCAACCGCGAGATCAAGTTCCGCACCTTTCTGGACGCGGCGCGCGAACTCGGCGCCGAGAAGATCGCTACCGGCCACTACGCGCGCGTGGAGCACATGGATGGACGCTGGCGGTTGTTGCGCGCGGCAGACAGCGACAAGGATCAGACCTATTTCCTGCATGCGCTGGATCAGCAGCAACTCGGCGCCGCACTGTTTCCGCTGGGCGAGCTGCGCAAGGTTGAAGTGCGCGCGCTCGCGCGCGAGTCGGGTTTCGCCGTACATGCGAAGAGGGATTCCACCGGCATCTGTTTTATCGGCGAACGCGATTTCCGCGGGTTCCTTGCGAAATACCTGCCCGCACAGCCGGGCGAACTGCGCACGCCGGAAGGTGAAATTCTGGGCGTGCATCACGGCGCGATGTTCTACACACCCGGCCAGCGTGCGGGGCTGGGGCTGGGAGGGCGCGCGGGCGCGGGCAGCGCGCCGTGGTACGTGGTTGGCAAGGATGTGCCGTCGAATGTGGTGTATGTGGCGCAAGGCGCGGAGAATCGCTGGCTGATGTCGCAGCTGGTGCGCGCGGAACAGCCGCACTGGATTGCAGGCATCACCCCTGCCTTCCCTCTCGCTTGCAGTGCAATGACTCGCTACCGACAACCGCCGCAGACCTGCCGCGTGATAGCAACCGGCGACGACATCGAAGTGCATTTCGATCTGCCGCAGCGTGCGGTCGCCCCCGGACAGTCGATAGTGTTCTATGCGGGCGATGAGTGCCTGGGTGGTGGTGTAATCACAAGCACGGACGCGCCGGAGATCGCCGCATGAACGAGGCGCGCGTCATCGCGCTTGCCGCCTTGTTCCAGGCCGCGAGTCTGGTGCGTTCGCTGGCGAGCGAAGGCGACTGCGATCCGGCGGAACTGGAAACCTGCGTGGCTTCCATCTTCAAGCTGGAGAGTGGCAGCGCGGCCGACGTCTACGGCGGCTTGGCCGGGGTGCGCGAAGGCTTGCGCGTGCTAATCGCGCAAATAGATGGCGGGCGGCGCAATCCCGTCCTGCTGCGCATGGTGTTTGCGATCCTGCGGCTGGAGCGTTCGCTGCATCGGCATCCTGCGGTGGTCACTTCGCTGCAGGAAGGGCTGCAGGGCATGCAGCGCCAGTTGGTGCACTTCGGGCCAACCCATCCGACCGTGCTGGCGCGCGCGGCGGATCTGTATGCGGAAAATCTTTCCAACCTGCGGCCGCGGGTGATGGTGATCGGCAATCCGCTGTACCTGCATCAACCCAATCAGGTACAACGCATCCGCGCGCTGTTGCTGGCCGCGGTGCGCGCTGCCGTGCTGTGGCGGCAACTCGGCGGGCGCCGCTGGCATCTGCTGCTGCGCCCACGCCGCGAAGCCATGCTTGCGCGCGGCATGCTCACGCGCACGATGCTGGATAATGGTTGAAGGCATAATTGTAAAAATGGGTAAAGAGGGTATATTGGCCTTATCTTTGACGAGTGCCTGCCATGTCCGTCCTCCACAAGCTCGATGCCCTGCCCCGCACACCGGCTTCCGACCTCAAGAAGCTGGGTTGGCGCGGCGTGATGAAATCGGTTGACCGCGAAGGCAAGGTGGTGGTCACCAACCACAATGAACCCGAGGCGGTCATCCTTTCGATGAACGAATACAACGCCATCGCCCTTGCCCTGGAAAAAGCCGAATCGAAAAAGGCTTCGGCGCTCGATGTGCTTCGCCAGCGCTTCGATGAGCGGCTGGCGTCCTTGCAGTCGGCAAATGCCGGAGACCGCCTGCGCGCGGCGATGCGTAGCCGCGCGAAGCTCGGCGGCAAGCTCAAGGCTGCGAAACGTTATTGATGGAGCGCCCCATCCTTTATGTCCTTGCCGGCGCCAACGGCGCGGGCAAGAGTTCGATAGGCGGCCATCTTCTGGAACAAGCTGGCTCAACCTGGTTCAACCCCGATGTCTTTGCGCGCGAACTTTTTGCCGAAATCGGATGCGACCAGACGGAAGCCAATGCGCTTGCCTGGCAGGAAGGCGTGCGCCGGCTAGACGAAGCGCTGGCCCAAGGGCATAGCTATGCTTTTGAAACCACGCTCGGTGGCCGCACCATCCCGGCAAAGATTGAACAAGCCAGTCGAACGCACGACGTGCTGATGTGGTTCTGCGGCCTGTCTTCGCCAGAATTGCATATTGCGCGGGTGAAGGCGCGCGTGGCCGCGGGTGGCCACGACATTCCCGAAGCGAAGATTCGCGAGCGCTACACGCCGGCACTCGAGAATCTGATCAAGCTGATGCAGCACTCGTCCCATTTGCAGGTGTACGACAACAGCGCCCAAGCCGCACCGGGAAAGCCCATTGCCGATCCCTTGCTCATTTTGGAAATGCGGCTCGGCAAATTGCTCTGGCCGACAGGCATCAAGTCACTGCGCCAAACACCGGAATGGGCGAAGCCCCTGCTGGAAGCAGCGTTATCGTCGCGTGCTTAATATCCGAAGCCATCACGGCACCGGCCGCAAAACCTTCGCTGCGGCGGTTTTGATTGCATCATCCAAAGTGTGCCATTGCTTGCCGATTTGACACTCGTAGACATCCCAAACGCGCTGCTGGCCGTCTTTTATCATCGTGATTTGACTACTGGGCGCGTCCGGGATTACGGCGGGACACTGTGCCCCGTTCACGTCGCGGGATCGGGCCGAGAGCATGGCGCGCAAGGCCGATTCGAGTGGCTTGAAGTCTGCTTTTGTGAGGCGACCCGCTTTCACTTCGGCGCCCCCGGTTGGAAACGGATCGTAAACGATTTCAATGACGCTTCCGTCTGCACGAATTTGTATAGAGCGGGAAAACACGGGCATCGCGCCCGCTGTGCTGGCCGTCAACAGATCGAACTGCCGGGTCATCGCACCACCGC
>Ga0134128_10002903_pt1 | contig 21009 bp, 21 predicted proteins | sample KB31754_FD_96462 | JGI IMG/M metagenome (GOLD analysis project Ga0134128, IMG submission 96462) | Terrestrial soil microbial communities with excess Nitrogen fertilizer from Kellogg Biological Station, Michigan, USA - KB3-175-4 | ecosystem: Environmental > Terrestrial > Soil > Unclassified ...
AGCTCGGCGGCGGCATTCGCGACCGCGCCACCGTCGAAGCCTGGCTCGAGCGCGGCGTCCGCCGCGTCATCCTCGGCACCGCCGCGCTTACCGATCCGGCGATGGTCAAGGCGGCGTGCCGCGCCCATCCCGGCGGCATCGTCATCGGCATCGATGCGCGCGGAGGGCGCGTTGCGGTCGAGGGCTGGGCCAAGGAATCGGAGCGCCAGGCGCTCGACCTCGCGCTTGAATTCGAGGATGCCGGCGCCGCCGCCATCGTCTACACCGACATCGAGCGCGACGGCGCGCTGGCGGGGGTCAATGTCGAGGCGACGGCGGCTCTCGCGCAGCGGCTCACCACCGAGGTGATCGCCTCGGGCGGCGTTGCCTCGCTCGAGGACCTGCGCGCGCTCAAGGCGCATGAACGGGACGGCATCGCCGGCGTGATCTGCGGTCGGGCGCTCTATGACGGACGCCTCGATCTGGCCGCCGCGCTCGCGGTGGTGGCGGGCTGAGCCATGCTGAAGATGCGCGTCATCCCCTGCCTCGACGTCAAGGACGGACGCACGGTGAAGGGCGTCAACTTCGTCGACCTCATCGATGCCGGCGATCCCGTCGAGCAGGCGAAGCTTTACGACCGCGAAGGCGCCGACGAGCTCTGCTTCCTCGACATCACCGCCTCGGCGGAGAACCGCGACACGCTTTACGACGTGGTGGCGCGCACGGCCGAGCAGTGCTTCATGCCGCTCACCGTGGGCGGCGGCGTGCGCAGCGTCGAGGATATCCGCCGGCTGCTGCTCGCCGGCGCCGACAAGGCGTCGATCAACACCGCCGCGGTGGCGCGGCCCGAGCTGGTCAGTGAGGCGGCCGAGAAATTCGGCAGCCAATGCGTCGTCGTTGCCATCGACGCCAAGGCAGTGGGCGCCGGGCGCTGGGAGGTCTTCACCCATGGCGGCAGGCGCGGCACCGGCCTTGACGCCGTCGACTGGGCGTGCCGGATGGCCGGCGTCGGGGCCGGCGAGATCCTGCTCACCTCGATGGATCGCGACGGCACCAAGGCGGGCTTCGACATTCCGCTGACCCGCGCGGTCGCCGATGCCGTCGGCGTGCCGGTGATCGCCTCGGGCGGCGTCGGCACGCTCGATCATCTCGTCGAAGGCATCCGCGACGGCCATGCGACGGCCGTGCTCGCCGCCTCGATCTTCCATTTCGGCAGCTTCAGTATCGCCGAAGCGAAGGCGCATCTCGCCGCCGCCGCGATTCCGGTCCGGCGCTGAGCCGGCGCCGCGGAGCGCCTAGTCCGCGCGTCGCGCCGCGCTCTTGCCGAAGAGCAGAGAGCTCAGCGCCTTCTCCGGCTTGATCAAATCGGCGAGCGTGTAGCCATCGAACACCTCGATGAACGCATCCGTCGCCTGCCGCACCACGTCGCGCAAGATGCAAGCGGGCTGGATGCGGCAATAGCCTTTGCCGCGCAGGCAGCCGAGCACTTCGAGCTGGTCCTCCATGTCGCGGACGACCCGCCCGATATTGATCTCGCGCGGCTTGTGCAACAGCCGGATGCCGCCATTGCGGCCGCGCACCGTGTCGAGATAGCCCTTCTGCGCCAGCTCGTTCACCACCTTCATCAGGTGGTTCTTCGAGATGCCGAAGCTCTTCGCGATTTCGCTGATCGTCGTCAGACGGCCCTCGTTGAGACCGGCATGGATCAGGACGCGCAAGGCGAAATCGGTATTGAGCGTGAGACGCATCAAAAATCTCCAAACCGTGCCGCCCGCCATCGCAGTGGAGTGGCGCCGATGCGGCCGCTTTATGCGCCGCGATGCCAGCGGCGGCAAGGCGGCGCGCGGCCGACGGCCTGCCGCGGCGGCCAGCCGAAGAACGCGGCAAGGAACCACAACGCGCCGAGCGTCGTCGCAGTGATGACGAGCGCGCGCCCGGCAGCCGCCTGCTGGTCGAGCCGGTAATAGGCGCAGAGGCGGATCGGCGCACCGAGATATAGCCCGCCGATCGCACCGAGCTTCGGGATGAAATTGGCCCAGATGAAAGCCCGCCCCAAGGGCGGCATGCGGCGCCAGCTCAGGGCGAGCGGCACGCCGGCGAACAGCGGCAGGCTCAGGAACTTGGCGAGATCGAACAGCGGCTCGGCAAGCGCCCGGTCGAGCATCCGCGGCAGCATCCAGAATGATGTGGCGAAGACCACCGCCAGCAGCCCCGGAATGCCGAGCCAGTCGGCTTCGACGAGCGAGCGCGGCTCGGAGCTGCGCAACGCAGCGGCGAGCGCATAGCCGATGCCGATCAGCAGTGGCAGCTGCGCCAGCATGTGAAGCGTCATGTCGTGCTCGAGGAGTCCGCGCAACGGCGGCAGCCAGAGCGCGGCCCAAAGCGCCCCGGCGGCGAGCATCTGCCGCTTCTTCGGGGGCCCCATCATCGGCTCGCCGAGCGGAGCACCTCGCTCACCTGCTGCGGCGACGCCTCGGCGTCGAGCACGCGCGCAAGGCGGCCGCTGGGGTTCACCAGAAAAACAGCGCCGTCGTGAATGAAGCCGCCCATTCCGTCGGGAATGACGACGACGCCGAAGCTGCGCAGCAGGGACGCGAGGCTGCGTCGATCGGCCGGAACCGCGACGCGCCAGCGCGGCGCGATGGCGCCATAGCGCTCGCCATAAAGCGCGAGGGCCTGCCGGTCGTCATGCTGCGGATCGAAGCTGATGCTGAGAAGATCGACCTCGCTGCCGAAGCTCCCGGCGCGCGCCAGCGTCGAGAGCCGCTGGAACTCGTCGCCCAGCACGCTGCAGAGCCAGGGGCAGCGCGTATAGATGAACTCGACCAGAAGGGTCTTCCCGCGATAGTCGCGCAGCGAAAAGGCCGCTCCGTCCTGGTCGATGAGCCGCGCCTGCGGCACCGGCGCCGGCCGCTCCTCGATCTGGAGCCGTCTTGCGCCGTCGCTGGTGACGACGCGAAATCCCTCCGTCCCCCAGGCGAGCGCGCCGATCCCGGCCAGCAACACGATGCCGAGCAGCGGCGCGAAGCCCGATCTCACGGCGCGCCGTCCGGCTCCTGGGCCGCCTTGCGCAGCACCGCGAGGAAGCGTCCCACCAGGAGCAGGGTTCCGGCGACGACGAGGCTCGCGCCGATGGCGCCGATCCGGTCATAGGGAAGCCAGGCGGGGAGATGCACGGCGTAGCGCCGCGGCACGCTGCTGCTGCCGGCGGACAAGAAGGCGAGAACGAAGATGGCGCCGCCGACAAGGAAAAGCCACAGCCCCGTTGGCGCCACGCCGTAGAGCGATCGCGGGCCGGCGATGTAGGTCATGAAGCCGAGCAGCATCGCCATCATGCCGAGCAGCAGGTAGGTGTGAAAATGACCGGGAACCCACTGGGTGTTATGCATGACGCTGTTGATGGCGATGGTGCCGTCGGCGATCGCCGGAATGACGCCGATCGCCCAGCCGGCGACGCCGATGAAGACGAGACCGGAGGCCGTGTCCCATTTCAGGCCGGAGCGATAGACATTGGTGAGGGCGCCGAACGCCGTCACCAGCAGGACCGGGAGCCCGCTCAGCCAGGAGATGATCTGGCCAAGCACCAGCGCCCAGGTTGGCATGGCGAAGTCCATCAGCAGATGGTGCGGATAGACGATCAGCACGAAGACGGTCGAGAGCACCCAGGCGAGATAGAAGGCGCGATTGGTTTTCCAGGCGCGATGCGTATAGAGGGGAAGGATCTCGTAGACCGCGATCACCGCCATATAGATCGTCGCGTTGATGAAGACGTGACCGAAGAAGTAGATCATGTTCTTCGCGGCGAGCGCGTTGAAGGCGAAGCTCGGCACGTAGAGATTGACCAGCGAGATCACCAGTACCGCGGCGCCCAGCAGGATGCCGAGGATGTTGACGATGCACACCATCGTCGCCGCCGCCACCGCGGGTGGCGGCCCCTCCTTCTCCGGCGCAAGGCCGAAGGCCTGGGGCGCGCCGAGCGCCTTGCCGAGGCTGCCATAGACCGAGAGGATGCCGCGCGCGACGTCGAGGTGGAACAGCAGGAAGCCGACGCCGATGACGATGAGCCCGAGCAGATAGGCGGCGGCGGCATTGATCGACCAGAGCCCGCCCGAATGCGCCGGCAAGGGAAAGAGGAAGGTCCAGGCGGCGGCGAATCCGCCGATGAAGCCGGAGCCGAGGATCAGCACGGCGCCGATCAGGAAGAACACCAGGTTCGCAACGAAGACCCCGGTGCTGACCGGCACGTGGCGGCGCACGAAATGCCACATCACCGCCGCGCCGGCGATGCCGGCGACGCCCACCATCCCGGCGCCATGCATGGTCAGGATGACGTAGAAGAGGTCGGGCGGGACGTCGATCCATTGCGCCTGGGTGAGGCGCATGGTCAGGCCGAATATCATCATCAGCAACAGCACCACGCCGACCACGGCGAGATAGGCGAGCACGGCGGTGCGGGGAGCAATCCGGCTCGGGCTTGCAACGGCTTCAACGGCCATGACGTCCTCCTGCGGCGGCGATCAATGCGCCGCGACGTTGATCTCGGTCTTCATGTCGTGATGCTCGACCCCGCAATATTCGAGGCAAAGCACCTGGTAGGTGCCGGGCTCTTTGAAGGTGTAGCGCAGCACGTTGACGTAGCCGGGCATCGCCTGGGTCTGGGCGACGATGCGCATGCCGGGATCGTAGAGCGCGAAGCCGTGGTTCACGTCCTTGCTGCTGACGTGGAACTCGGCGGTCTGGCCGACGGAGAAAGAGCTCGGCGTGATCGTCCAGGCCCACTGTTCGGCGCTGACATCGACGCGCTGCATCGGCCCGGCGGGCGGCGGCGACGAGCGCGAGACATAGGGCAGCGCCTCGAGCGAGCGGTAATTGGCGGCGACCAGAACGATCATCGCCGCCGCGAAGAGCCAGGTGCGCAGACGATAGGCGGCGGCGATGGGCGGGCCGTAATCGGCGAGCGTCTCATCGGCGCCGGCCGCGACCCAGGCGAAGACGATCGCCAGCAATCCCATGAGGACGATTGAAACGGCCCAGACGGTGTCCTGGATCACGGCAGCCTCCCCCGACGACAAAAGATGTATTTTATTTACATCTTATAGAGCCGCCCTCGCCGCGTCAACGACGTCTCTCGCGGGCAGCCGCTCCCGTGACACCCTCGCGGCGATCTGCTAGGCAGCCCCGCCCGCCCCGGAGACGCTCATGGCAGAAATCGACGGCAGCACGCTCGACCGACTCTATGCGGTGATCTCCGCGCGCCGCGGCGCTGATCCGGCGGGCTCCTACACGGCGAAGCTGTTTGCCGAGGGCTCGGCCAAGATCGCCAAGAAGCTCGGCGAGGAAGCGGTGGAGGCGGTGATAGAGGGGGTGCGCGGCGACGGCCCGCGGCTCGTCGCCGAGAGCGCCGACCTGCTCTATCATCTGCTGGTGCTCTGGGCCGATCGGGGCATCGCGCCTGCCGAAGTCTGGCGCGCGCTCGATGCCCGTGCCGGCGTCTCGGGCATCGACGAGAAGAACTCCCGCGGCAAAGGCTGAGGCGGCGATGGCCTACGATCCCGACAACGTCTTCGCCCGGATCCTGCGCGGTGAAATCCCTTGCCGGAAAGTCTATGAGGACGAGCATGTGCTCGCCTTCCACGACATCAACCCGCAGGCGCCGGTGCATATCCTGGTCATCCCCAAGGGCGCCTATGTGTCGCTCGACGATTTCTCGGCCAAGGCGTCGGAGGCCGAGCTTGCCGCCTTTCTGCGCGCCGCCGGCGCGATCGCCCGCGCCCAGGGACTCGCGGCGCCGGGCTATCGCGTGCTCGCCAATCACGGCCCCGATTCGCATCAGGAAGTGCCGCATTTTCACCTGCATATTTTTGGCGGCCGACCGCTCGGCAGAATGATTTCAAAGGCTTAGACAGGATCGGCCGGCGCCCGGCTTGGTTGACGATCTCTTAACGATCGGCCGCTAGCATCGCCGTTTCAATTCGCCCGAGGGGCGGAAAGAACGGCGTTTGCCGCTGGAGAGAAGCCGCGCCCGATGGCAAAGCCCGATCGGTCCACCGCTCCGGTCCCCTGTGCCGACGCTCCCGCGCCGGATGAAGGCGAGCGCCTGCGCGCCTTCACCGAGATCGGCTCCGACTGGTTCTGGGAGAAGGACGCGCAGCTGCGCTTCACCTATATGTCGGCGGGCATCGACGGGCAGAGCGCCGCCTTTGCCGATGACTTCCTCGGCAAGCGCATCGACGAGGTGCGGGTGCCGGGGTTCGAGGAAGTCGACTGGCGACCCCTGCAGCAGCTGCTGGAGCGGCGCAAGCCCTTCCGCGAGTTCCGCTTCATCCGCCGCGGCGTGCATGGCGGCCTGCGCCATCTTGCCGTAAGCGGCGTCCCGGTCTTCGACGCGCTCGGCCGTTTCCAAGGCTATCGCGGCACCGGTCGCGACCTGACCAAGGAGACGCTCGCCGAGGAGCGGGCGGCGATCGCCCAATCGCGCCTCATCGATGCGATCGAGGCGATTCCCGAATGCTTCATGCTGCTCGATCGCGACGATCGGCTGGTGCTGTGCAACACGCGCTATCGCGAGCTGCACCAGAAGATCGCCCATGTGCTCATCCCCGGTGCGTCCTTCGCCGAGATCGTCCGCGCCAGCGCCTATGCCGAGCTGCCGGCCAAGGCGAAGGGGCGCGAGGAGGAGTGGATAGCGGACCGGCTGCTGCGCCACAGCGCGCCGCGCTTCGCCGTCGAAGAGCGGCAGATCGGCGAGCGCTGGTACCAGATCAGCGAGCAACACACCCGCGATGGCGGCACGGTGGTGGTGCAGACCGAGATCACCGCCGTGAAACGCCGCGAGCAAGAGCTCGCCGAAACGACCACGCTGCTGCGCACCACGCTCGAGCACATGGAGCAGGGGCTGCTGCTGGTCGACAGCCGTTTGCGCCTCAGGATGTGGAACGACCGCTGGGTCGAGCTCATACAGATCCCGCCGGCGCTGCTCGGCACCGGTCTGCCGATCGAGCCCATCCTGCGGCTCGCCGCCGAGCGCGGCGAGCTCGGCTCCGGCGATATCGATGCGCTGACGCAAGACCGCATGCGCATGTTGCGCGACGGCGTTGCTGGCATCGCTGAATTCCATCCGCCGAACGGCCGCATGATCGAGATGCGGCGCAATCCGATGCCGGATGGCAGCATGCTGTTCACCTTTGCCGACATCACCGAGCGCAAGCGGGTCGAGGCCGATCTGCGCCGCGCCAAGGACGAGGCCGAGCTGGCGAGCCGCAGCAAGACCGAATTCCTCGCCAATATGAGTCATGAGCTGCGCACGCCGTTGAACGCCATCATCGGCTTCTCCGACATCCTGCTCGGCCAGATCTTCGGGCCGCTGGGCGATGCGCGCTACGGCGACTACGCGCGCGATATTCGCGACAGCGGCCTCCACCTGCTGAACCTGATCAACGACGTGCTCGACGTCTCGAAGGTCGAGTTCGGCAAGGTCGAGCTGATCGAAGAGGCGGTGGACGTCGTGGCGATCGTCGAGTCCTGCGCGCGGCTGATGCGCGACCGCGCCGATTCCGCCGGGCTGCGCCTGGTGCAGGAGCTGCCGGCGGGCTTGCCGCAGATCCAGGGCGACAGCCGACGGCTGAAGCAGATCCTGCTGAACCTGCTGTCGAATGCGGTCAAGTTCACGCCCTCGGGCGGCCGCGTGACCATCCGCGCGCACCAGGACCGGCAGGACGGGCTCCGCCTGGTGGTCGAGGACACCGGCATCGGTATCGCCCAGGCCGATCTCGAGAAGGCGATGCGGCCCTTCGGCCAGATCGACAGCCGGCTCGCCCGCAAGTACCAGGGCACCGGCCTCGGCCTGCCGCTCGCCCGCTCGATGGCCGAGCTGCATGGCGGCAAGCTCGAGCTGGAAAGCGCGCCGGGTCAGGGCACGACCGCCACCATCTGGCTGCCGCCGAGCCGCGTCCTCTATCCGGCCAACCTGCCGCGCCCCGCGGCCCAGGGCTGAGGCGCAACCAATAAATAGCAGATTATTTATGTTATTACTGTGTGATTGACAGCCCCCCTGTTGTTGATTAAAAGAGGGGCCAGCGCCGATTTGAGCTTCAGCTTGCGGGCGCTTTAGAAATGCGGCTAAAGCGAGGTCCGGATTCCGCCCCGCCTTGGCCGTCGACGCTGAGGCGGATTTTTTGTGCCCGAAGGGCGGGAGCGCAGCATGGACCGGAGGAACGAGGAGCAGGAAAAGCGGGCGGGGGTGCTGGCCTGGCGCTATGGCGCGCTTGCCGGCGAGTCGCTGCTCGCGCCGCTGATCGAGCGCGAGTTCCGCGGGCGCATCGCGCTGCTTTCTTCTTTCGGCAGCGAATCGGCGCTGCTGCTCGACATGGTCGCGAGAATCGACCGCAGCGTGCCGGTGCTCTTCCTCGACACTGGCAAGCTCTTCGGCGAGACCTTGCGCTATCGCGACACGCTCGCGGCGCGCCTCAAGCTCACCGATCTCCGCAGCATCGCCCCGGATCCCGCGGAACTTGCGCGCCGCGACGGCGACGGCACGCTTTGGCGGCGCGACCCCGATGCATGCTGCCGGCTGCGCAAGGTCGAGCCGCTCGCGCAGGCGCTCGGCGCGTTCGATGCCGTGATCTCCGGCCGCAAGCGCTACCAGGGCGGCGCGCGGCGCGACCTTGCGGCGATCGAATGGGCGGCCGATTCGATTCGCGTCAATCCGCTGTGGAGCTATGATCGTGCGCGCATCGAGCGCGAATTCGCCGAGCGCGACTTGCCGCCGCATCCGCTCGAGGCGGAGGGCTTCGCCTCGATCGGCTGCGAGCCCTGCACCGAGCCGGTCGCGTCAAGCGAGGATCGCCGCGCCGGACGGTGGCGCGGCCTGGAAAAGACCGAATGCGGGATCCATCTCACTGGAGTCGCGGAGGCCGCATCCTGAACCGCGCAACATTGCCGGCAGACAAGGCGATGATCGATGGCTGAAATCGGCCTGCTGCATGCGTTGTCGGGCTTCGTCGTCGGCATGCTGGTCGGCATGACCGGCGTGGGCGGCGGCTCGCTGATGACGCCGCTTCTCATCCTGCTCTTCGGCGTGCATCCGGTGACGGCGGTCGGCACCGATCTGCTTTACGCAGCGGTGACGAAAAGCGCTGGCACGCTGGTGCATGGGCTCGGCCACACGATCGACTGGCGGATCGTCGGGCGGCTTGCCGTCGGCAGCGTCCCGGCGACGGCCCTCACCCTCCTCGTCATGTCGCGCATCGCACCGACCAGCGGCGCGGCAGGCCAGATCATCAGCGCCGTGCTGAGCGCGGCTCTCCTCGCGACGGCCGCGGCGCTGATCTTTCGCCGGCACCTCTTGTCGCTCTTCCGCCGCGCAGGCGAGCTCGAGGAGCGCCGCGTCCGGGCGCTCACCGTCGCCATGGGCGTCGTGCTGGGCATCCTCGTCTCGATCTCCTCGGTCGGCGCCGGCGCGATCGGCGCCACCGCGTTGATTTTGCTCTATCCACGGCTTCCCGTCGCACGCATCGTCGGCTCCGACATCGCGCATGCCGTGCCGTTGACGCTCGCCGCCGGGATCGGCCATTGGATGATGGGCTCGATCGATTGGCCGCTGCTCGGCACGCTGCTCCTCGGCTCGCTGCCCGGCATCGTGCTGGGCAGCCGCCTCGCCAGCCGGGTACCGGAGACCGCGCTCCGCCTGATGCTCGCCGCCACGCTTGCCTTCGTCGGTGGCCGCCTCGCCTTTTAGGCCGGGGAAGTTGGCTCCCATCGCTTGCCGCGGCGACGGAAGCCATGGACAGTTGCAAGCGAACCGCTCTACACATCTGCCATGTTGGGTCGCCGCTCCCTGTTCGGCCTCAGCCTAGCCGCTCTTGGCGGCTTGCCGCGCCTTGCCCGCGCCGAGACCGCAGCGCCCGAGCCGGCGGCGACGCTCGCCCCGGACGTGAAGCGCATTCTCGACCGCGGCCGGCTGGTGGTCGCGGTGGCGGGGTTCCCGACCCCGCCTTTCGTCACCCCCGGCCCCGATGGCAAGCCGCAGGGAACGGACATCGAGTTCGCCCAGGCGATGGCCGAGGCGCTCGGGGTCGGCATCGAGTTCGACCAGCGGGCGCGCAATTTCAACGAGATCGTCGAGGTCGTCATCCGCCGCGAGGCCGACCTCGCCCTCTCCAAGGTGAGCGAGACGCTCGACCGCGCGCTCCGGGTGCGCTTCTCGCAGCCTTACCTGGTGCTGCGCCACGCGCTGCTGCTCAATCGGCTGCGCTTCGCCAGGCTCGCCAAGGGGCGCGACGCCGTCGAGGTGGTCAAGGAGCTCAACGCCACGATCGCGGTCGTCAGCGGCACCGCCTATGTCGAATATGCGAAGCGCTTCTTCCCCAACGCCACGATCCGCGAATACGTCCACTGGGAGAAGGGCGCGGTCGATGCCGTGCTGCGCGGCGAGGTGGTCGCCGCCTATCGCGACGAGCTCGAGGTGAAGCACGTGCTCGCCGCGCGTCCCGAGGCGCCGCTCGAGCTGCGGCCCGCCATCCTCACCGACACGCGCGATCCCATCGGCATCGCCGTGCCGTGGGACAGCACGCAGCTCCTTGGCTGGATCGATTTCTATCTGCAGAGCACGGCCAAGCCGCTCGGCATCGACGCGCTGCTGGCGCGCTACGACAAGTCTGGCGGGCCCAAGCGGGCGGACGACTGAGCATGCGCCTTCGAATTCGGCTTCGGCAGCACCTTTATTCGAGCTGGATGGTCGCCGGCGGCTTCCTCGTGCTCGGCCTCTATCTCGGCGTCTATCACAAGGGCGCCGCGCGCGCCATCGCGCCGCTCGGCGATCTCTATCTCGATCTCCTCAGGATGTGCATTCTGCCCTACCTGCTCGCCGTGGTCACGGTGAGCCTCGGCAGGCTGCTGCGCTCGCAACATGCCGGCGGCCAGCTGCGCCGGCTCGTCATCGTCTTTGCCGGCGGCGTGCTGCTGGCAAGCGCCGCAGGCACCGCGGCGGGCGTCGCGCTCGGGCCGGGGCGCAATTTGCCGCCCTCCGCGCTCGCGGCGCTCGGCAGCCTGGTGAAGCAGGCGGCACAGTCGGGCGAGCTCGATGTGTCGCTGAGCGCGCCGAAGGTCGTGGTGGAATCGCCGCCGCTGCTGCGCAGCATCGCCGATACCGTGCCGTCGAACATCTTCCGCGCGTTGAGCGACGGCGCGGTGATCCAGGTGCTGATCTTCGCGCTGATCTTCGGCGTCGCGCTCGCTCTGGTGCCGCAGCGCAACAGCATCATCATGACGCGCGCGCTCGAAGCGGTGTATGGCGCGTTCCAGAAGATCATCAACTGGGTCAACTATCTGCTGCCCTTCGCGCTGTGCGCGATGATCGCCGATCATGCGGCGCACAGCACCGGGCCCGGTCCGTTCGAGGCCATGGCCGTGTTTCTCGTCGGCTTCATCGCTCTGGCCGCCGCCTGGCTCGTCGGCTGCAGCCTCGTCGTCTGCTGGCGGAGCCGACAGCCCTACATCGCCTCGATCATGGCGCTCAAGGAGCCGCTGCTGCTCGCCGTCGCGACGCGCAGCAGCCTCAACTGCGTCCCCGCTTCGGTCGATGCGCTGCATCAGAAACTCCATTTCGAGCGCAAGAGCGTCGAGCTGGTGGCGCCGCTCGCCGTCACGCTCTGCCGCTACGGCCCGCTGCTCTATTACTCCTTCGCGACGGTGTTCGCGGCGCAGCTCTACGGGGTTGCGCTCGATGCGCATAACCTGGTGATGATCGTGCTCACCTCGGCGCTCGCCGGCATCGCCTCGATCGGCACTACGGGCGTGCTGGGGCTCACCCTGATGGCGCTGCCTTTCGGCGCGCTCGGCCTGCCGATCGAAGCGCCGCTGGCGCTCTTCATTGCCATCGACCCGCTGCTCGATGCCACGCGCACGCTCTGCATCGTCTATGGAAACTGCGCCGCCACGACGGTCGTCGGCAGGGTCGCGGCGCGGCACGAAGAGGTTGTGGACGCCGAGGCGCTCGCTACTTAGACGGGTTTCCGGCCAAGCCGGTTCTATTTCGCCGAGAGTAGAGAAATCTTAAACCATCCTCGGTTACGGTCGCCGGGATGGAGGGACGCGGACAACCCGGCGCCGCGGGCTGGAAGCGCCTCAGCCCGAGCGAGCTCGAAGCGGCGCTCCTATCGCACGAGCGCTTCATCGGGCGCAAGTCCGGCGGCCGTCGCGCGCAGTTCGGCTCGCTCGACCTCGCCGATGCCGATCTCATCTGCCGCGATCTCAGCGATGCCGAGCTTACCGGGGCGCGGCTCACGCGCGGGCTGCTGATGGGCGCCGTGCTGCGCGATGCGGTGCTCTTCGCCGCCGATCTGCGCCTGGCCAATCTCGACGGCGCCGATCTGTCGCGCGCCGATCTGCGCGGCGCCTGCTGCCGGGGCGCGCGGCTCAACAAGGCGATCCTCGCCAAGGCCGATCTGCGCGAGGCCGCGCTCGGCCGCTATGACGAACGCGACAAGGTGCTGCTGGACCAGCTGCGCGGCAGCCATGTCGATCTCACCTCGGTCGAGGCGCGCGGCGCCGATCTCAGCGGCGCGAAGCTCGCCGGCGCGGTCACGGTGCGCGCCGATTTCACCGACGCGGTGCTGCGCGGCGCCGATCTGCGCGGCGGCGACCTGCGCAACGCCAATTTCACCGGCGCCAGCCTCGAGGGCGTCAATCTCGCCGGCGCCAAGCTCGCCGGCGCCGTCTTCCAGGCGGCGGTGCTCACCGGCGCCGCGCTCGCCGGCGCCGATCTGAACGGCGCCGATCTGCGCGATGCGATCCTCGACGCAGACGCGCAGAGGCTGCCGGATCTGCGCCATGCGCTGCGCACCGAATACGTCGCCAAATCCGAAAGCGAGATGCGCGATCTCTTGGAGCGCCACGCCATTTGGCTCGATTCGCAGGGGCGCCAAGGCGAGCGCGCGGTGCTGGCGCAGATCGACCTGACGCACCGCCGCCTCGACGAGGTCCGGCTGGTGCTGGCGGTCCTCAAGGGAGCGCGGCTGCAGCACGCATCGCTTGCCCGCGCGCAATTCGTCATGGGCGATTTCACCGGCGCCGATCTGCGCAACGCCGATCTGCGCGGCGCCGATCTGCGCGGCGCAGTCTTCCAGCGTGCGCATTTCAACGAGGCCAATCTCAGCGGCGCACAGCTCGGGCCGCTCCGCGAGGTCGGCGACCAGCATCGCGATCTGCCGTCCAATTTCGAGCGCGCCAAATTCGGCCGCGCCGTGCTCGCCCAGGCTGATCTCTCCGGCGCCAACCTCGCGGGCGCCGATTTCTCGAACGCCAACCTCGCCGGCGCCAAGCTGCAGAACGCCCGGCTCGACGACGCCAATTTCCTTGGCGCCTGCCTCGACGGCGCCCATCTCGAGGGCGTGAGCCGCGAGCGCACCGCCGGGCTGGCCTAAACTCCGCCGGCCGGTCGCGCGCGCGAAAGTTGCGCTGGTGTAGGCAAGCTTTAACATTTCCCGCTTAGCATGCGCTAGACGATGCTAGGGGACGAAGATGGAGACGCTTCAACTCGGCGATACCGCGCAGGCCGCCTGCGATACCGTGCAGACCAATGTCCGCGTGGCCGAACTGGACAAGCCGCTCGTGCTCCAGGTGGCGCAAAGGCTGCGCAGCGACGCCGCGTTCCGCGAGAAGCTCGCGGCGCTGCTCGACGATCATGCCTGCGCCGGTATGGAGGAGCGGATCAAAAAGCTGGAACAGCAGGTTAGCTGGCTGCTATCGGGTGCTATCGTGGTCCCGCGAGCACCGGTGCGCCCCGGCCAGCCCCCGTCGAACGGCGCGAGCGCGCCGAGCGCGCCCGGCCCCAAGCTGCCGCCGCCGAAGCTGCCGCCAGTGCTGGCGCCGCGCCGTCCCGCGAGCGAGATCGGCTAGGCGTCCGTCCTCGGGGGCTACCGCCGCCGGCCGGTTTGCGCTAGGAGCCCGCGCTTCGGCTCCTGGAAGCGTCCGGTGTCACCGCTCCTGCGTCCGCTCTATCGGCTCTATGAACGGCTGCTGCTGCGGCAGATCGGCGAGAAGCCGCTGCCGCGCCATGTCGGCTTCATCCTCGACGGCAATCGCCGGCATGGCCGCGCCCGCGGCATCACCGAGCCGCAGGAGATGTATCGCATCGGCGCCGAGAAGCTCGACGACATTCTCGACTGGTGCGCCGAGCTCTCCATTCCGGCGGTGACGCTCTGGGTGTTCTCGGCCGACAATTTCCGCCGGCCCGAACCCGAAGTCTCCGGCATCTTCGCCGCCATCGAGGCGAAGCTCGCCACCCTGGCGCATGACCCGCTGATCCACCGCCGTCGCGTCCGGGTGCGCGCGATCGGGCGGCTGCCGCTGCTGCCCCACTCGCTGATCGCGACGATCACCCAGGCGGAACGGGCCACCGAAAGCTATGACGGGCTCGACCTCAACATCGCCGTCGCCTATGGCGGAAGACAGGAGATCGCCGATGCAGTGCAGGAGCTGCTGCGCGATCGCGCGGCCAAGGGAGCGAGCCTTACTGAGGCCATCGCCGCCGTCACCCCCGACGCCATAGCGAACCATCTCTATACCGCCGGCCTGCCCGATCCCGATCTGATCATCCGCACCAGCGGCGAGATCCGCCTCTCGGGATTCCTGCTGTGGCAGAGCGCGCACAGCGAATACTACTTCACCGACGTGCTGTGGCCGGCCTTCCGCAAGGTCGATTTGCTGCGCGCCATCCGCACCTTTCAGCAGCGCCAGCGCCGCTTCGGCGCCTGACCGCCGCTTTCGAGCGGCGCGCGCATCCTCTTTACCAGAACGTCCTGAGGGACCGCCTTCGGCTTTCGCGACACGGCCGTGCTAGGCTGTTATCGGCGGCGCGGATCGGGACCGGTTCCGGACGGAGGATATCGAGCATGCAGCGCAGCAGCCGACGCACGGGCCTTGCCAGTGACGCGCATCGGCAGGCGATCCTCAGCAATATCCCCGACCAGGCGTGGCTCAAGGACGTAGACTCGCGATATCTCGCGGTGAACGAGGCCTATGTCGAAGCATGCGGCCTGTCCGAGGATCGCATCCTGGGTCGATTGCCGACCGAGGTGTGGAAGTCCGCGGTTGCCGAGCAGTACCTCGTGACCGACCGCAAGGTGCTCGCGACCGGCCTGCGGCAGCGCTACGAGGAGCAGCGACCCGATCGGCTTGGTCGCTTCCGTTGCTATGAGACGATCAAAACTCCCGTGCGCGACCCGAACGGGCGCATCATCGGGACCGCGGGCATCTCGCGGGACATCACCCGCCGCAAGAGGCTCGAGAGCGAGCTGCGCAAGTCGCGCGGCCGGTTGCGCGACCTGTCCGGACATCTGCGTTCGGTCCGCGAGGAGGAGCGCGCTCGCTTATCGCGTGAACTGCATGACGAGCTCGGCCAGAATCTGGCGGCGCTGCGCTTCGGGCTCGATTGGGTCGACGCGCAGCTTCTCGTCGATCAAGAGAGCCTCGCGGCGAAGGTCGCCGAGCTGCGTGCGGTCGCCGAAGCAACGATCGCGACCATGGCGCGGATCGCAACCGAGCTGCGCCCCGGCATCCTCGACGATCTCGGGCTTGCCGCGGCGGTTGAATGGCTGGTCGAGAGGGTGGCGACGCAGAGCGGATTGGAGATAGCGCGGTCGCTCGACCTTCAATGTCCATACGACCGCGAGATCGATATTACGGTCTTTCGCATCCTGCAGGAATCGCTGACCAACGTCGTTCGGCACGCGAAGGCTTCGACGGTGACGGTGTCGCTGTCGAGCATTGGGCACGACGTCCTGCTCGCCGTCGCCGATAACGGCTGCGGCTTCGCGGCGGCCGACGGCCAGGGTCTGAATTCGGGCCTCGGCTTGCTCGGCATGCGAGAAAGGGCAGCGGCGGTCGGCGGCACGTTGGCGGTGGAGAGTGCGCCAGATACCGGAACACGCGTCCTATTGCGCGTACCTGGGCGTCTTTCCCCGCGCCGCCGTCGGGGATAGTGTCATGATCGACCTGTTGATTGCCGACGATCACGCGATATTCCGGGAAGGGCTCCGACAAATCCTTGCCGCGCAAGCGGACATGCGCGTCAGCGGCGAAGCGTCGGACGGTGACGGGGTTCTTAGCCGACTGCGGCAAGGCCGCTTTGACGTCCTCATCCTCGATATGTCCATGCCGAATCGCGGCGGCGTGGCGCTCATCGCGCAAATTCGCGCACTGCACCCGCGGCTGCCGATCCTGGTGCTGAGCATGCATCAGGAGCATCAGTACGCGGTGCAGGCGATTCGCGCCGGCGCCGCCGGCTATGTGGTGAAGGCGAGTCCTTCCGCGGAGCTGCTCGAGGGCGTTCGTCGCGTCGCGCGCGGCGGGACTTACGTGAGCGAGTCCATCGCCGAGCGGCTGGTGCGAGATCTGCGTGAGCCAGAACAACGCCTGCCGCACGCCGAATTTACCGCCCGCGAATTTCAGATCTTCCACATGCTGATTGCCGGGCTGCGCGTCTCCGACATAGCGCGGGCGCTCAACCTCAGCGAGAAGACCGTCAGCACCCACAAGACGCGGATTCAGCAAAAGATCGACGCCCATTCGGTGGCGGAGATGGTTCGCTATGCGGTCAAGCATCGGCTGATCGAGAGCGGAGAGGAGCCCGTCGGGCCAGGCTAGAGAGCGATCCGGCGCCAAGCCTCGGCGGCGGTCGCGCTCGGAAAAATCCTACGGGAATATCAGGCGCCGCCGATTTCCCAGGCGGTCCCGATGCTGCAAGATCATCTTGCGAAAGCCTCTACGAGGAGTCGTCGCATGGCGCTTACGCGTCCGGTTGCCTATGGCGAGCGCGGGATGGTCGCGACGCCTCACTACTTGGCATCCGCGGCCGCTCTCGACGCGCTCAAGGAAGGCGGCACCGCCGTCGATGCCGCGTTGAGCGCCGTCGCTACCCTGGGCGCGGTGCTGCCGCATATGACCGGGATAGGCGGCGACGCTTTCTGGCTCATCTATGACGCGAAGACCGGCACGCTTGCCGGAATCAACGGTAGCGGGACCGCCGGCCGCCGCGCCTCTCTCGACGCCTATCGCGGCAGCGACGCCATTCCGGAGCGCGGTCCGCGATCGGCAATCACCGTGCCGGGGACAGTCGACAGCTGGCGACTGGCACATGGCCGGTTCGGCCGCCTGCCGCTCTCCCGGCTCCTGGCGCCTGCGATCCACTACGCCCGCGCGGGAACGCCCGTGACCGCCGGACTTGCTGCCTGGACGGCGGAGAGCGCAGCTGCGTTGCGCGAGGATGCCGGAGCCGCCGCGATCTTTCTGCCCGGCGACGAGCCTTTGCAGGAGCGCGCCCGGTTGATGCAGCCTCAGCTGGCGCACACACTGGCGCAAATCGCAGAGGCGGGGCCTCGCTATTTCTATGAGTCGACCGGCGTGTCCGTGGCCCGCTATCTCGCAGGTCGCGGTGGACTTCTGTGCCCGGAGGATTTTGCCGGCTATGCGGCGCGCTGGGTCCAGCCGATCTCGGTCCGCTATCGCGACTGCACCGCCTTCCAATTGCCGCCGCCTTCGCAAGGACTAGCGGGATTGCTGATCCTGAATTTCCTCGCTGGAGTCGATGTTGCGGCCCTTGGCGACGCATCGACCGGGTATTTCAACGCGCTCGTACAGGCGATCAAATGGGCATTCCGACAGCGTGATGCTTGGCTGACCGATCCGGACTTTCTCGACATACCGCTGGCGCGTTTGCTTGACCCCGCAACCGCCGATCGCGATCGGGTGGCCGCCATGGCCGACGTCGCGGCATCCCCCGCCGGTCGAGGCACCAAGGGCGACACCGTCTTCGTCGCGACCGCCGACGCAGAGGGCAACGCCGTCGGGGTGGTGGAGAGCCTCTATTTCGACTTCGGCGCCGCGGTTCTCGATCCCGATTCCGGCGTTCTGTTGCAGAACCGCGGATCGTACTTCTCGCTCGATGCCGCCCATCCCAACGTGCTGGCGCCGGGCAAGCAATCGGCCTCGACATTGATGGCCGGCATGCTGTTCCGCGACGGCCGTCCTTATCTCGTACATGGAACGCAGGGCGGTGAGGTGCAGCCGCAGACCAATGCCGCGCTCGTCAGTCGTGTCGTCGATTTCGGGCGCAACGCGCAGGAGGCGATCGAAGCACTGCGCTTGCTCCATGGCCGATCCTGGGGCGATAGCGCGAACCAGCTGCTGGTCGAAACGCGCGGAGACGATGCAGCAATCGCGGGCCTCGCCCGGCTCGGCCACCCGGCCCAAGCCGTCGCCTGGCCGCATCCGCGCATGGGCACCGCTCAGGCCATTCGCCTCGATTTTGCCAGGGAAGCTTTCTTCGAGGGCGGCGCCGACCCCCGCGGCGAGGGGCTCGCGCTCGGCTATTGACGCTCGCCGGAAGAGGAGAAGGCCGATGCAGCTCCTGATCAAAAACGTCCGGACCTCCGAGCACAACGAACCGATCGACATCGCCATCGACGGCGGGCGCATTGCGGCGATCGAGCGCGGCATCGGCGCCGCCGCGCAGCGGATCGTGGATGCTGGCGGCCGCGCCGCAATTCCGGGGCTGCTGGAGCCCCATCTCCATCTCGAGAAGGCGTTGCTTCATCGGCGAATGCCGGCGCGCAGCGGCACTCTCGAAGAGGCGATCCGCATTACCGGAATCCTCAAAGGCAAGCAGGAGCGGGAAGACGTGCTTGCGCGCTCGCGCCAGGTGCTCGACATGGCGGTGAAGGCCGGCACGACCGCGATACGGGCGCAACCCGACGTAGATGTGATTCAAGGCTTGATCGGCGTCGAAACCGCGCTCGAGCTCAGGGAGGAGTATCGCAATCTCCTCGACCTCCAGATCGTCGCCTTCCCGCAGGAGGGAATCCTGAAATCACCCGGCACCGTCGAGCTGATGGAGCGGGCGCTGCGCCTCGGCGCGGATGTGGTGGGCGGATGCCCTTACAACGAGCTGACCCGCGTCGACACCGAGAAGCATATCGATATCGTCTTCGGTCTCGCCCAGAAATACGGCGTTCCCGTCGATCTGCACGCCGATTTTGCCGACGACGCTTCGGATTCGCGTTTTGCCGTCGCAAGCTTCGTCGCGCGCAAGACGATCGAGACCGGATATCGCGGCCGCGTCTCGCTCGGTCACATGACGAGCCTTGGCGCGCTCACCGCGGAAGAAGCGAAGCCGGTCATCGACCTGCTGCACGAGGCGGACATCCACATCGTGACCTTGCCGGCGACCGACGTCTATCTCGGTGGTCGCAAGGACGAGCGCAACCAGCGGCGCGGGTTGACGCCTGTTCGACGGCTGCGCGACGGCGGCGTCAATGTGACCTTCGCATCGAACAACATCCGCAACGCGTTTACGCCCTTCGGCAAGGCCGATCCGCTGTTGATCGGCAACTTCCTCGCCCATCTCGCCCAATTCGGCACGCCGGAGAACCAAGCCTTCGTGCTGGATATGGGAACGTATGGCGCCGCGCGGGCGATGGGCATCGCCGACGACTACGGCATCAAGGTCGGGCGTCAGGCGGACCTCGTCATTCTCGACACCTTCGACGTGGCGGATGCCTTGCTCGACATTCCCGCCCGCTCCTGGGTCGTCAAGCGCGGGCGTGTCACCGTCGAGACGCATCATTCCTGCGAAATCCATCGCTATTGAGGGGGAGGGACGCCATGAAGAATTCAGCAACGTCGATCGGCGCCGATCGAGGGAAAATCGCGCGAAAGCCGCCGGCCGAGATCGTCGCGTCTCTGCTTGCCGTTACCACGATCTTCATTTCCATGCCGCCCTACAACCTGCCGCCCTGGGCGATCTTCATCGGTTGGGCCGGCACCTTCGCCGCCGGCGGACCGAAGCCCGACGTGCTCCGCAAGATCTGGCCCGTCATGCCGATCGGCTCGGTGACCGCTTTTCTCATCGTGCTCGGCTTTGACTGGTCCTCGCGTCACTTCAGCGGTGCCAGCTTCGTGCTGGCGCAATGCGTCATCCTGTTCTGCCTCAATACGGCACAGATGCTGTTGGGCCGCATCGTCCCCGCGCTCGGCTTCGTGCCCGGCATGTTTTTCGGTTTCGCTTCCTATTTCGCCACCTTCTATGGCGGGTTCGGTCCCAACGCACACGATACGGTCGCCGCGCTCATCGCGGTCGTGCTGATGAACGGCCTCGGCCCGCTCTATGCTTGGCTCAACGTGAAGCTGGCGGCGCCGCACGGGCACTGATCCGACCGCACTGCGACGCGGTGGGCGGCTGAAGCAGGTAGGGTGTCACTGCTCTTTACGCGAGCGACCGTTGTGCGCCGCCCTCATCGCCCGAGCATGTCGCCGCCCAGCATGATGCGGCGATAGGAGAGCGCCTCCGCTACATGGATGCGGCGCACCGCATCCGAGGCTTCGAGATCGGCCAGCGTGCGCGCGACGCGCAGCACGCGGTGATATCCCCGCGCCGAGAGATGGAGCCGCTCTGCCGCGTCGAGCAGCAGGCGCTTGCCTTCGGCGTCGGGCGCGGCAAGCTCGTCGAGCAATTGCCCGTCGAGCTCGGCATTGGTGCGGATGCGGCGATCGGGCGGCAGCCGCGCATACCGTGCCGCCTGGCGCGCGCGTGCCGTGCCGACGCGCGCCGCCACCGCGGCCGAGCCTTCCGCCGGCGGCGGCAAGGCGAGATCGGCGGGCCGAACCGCCGGCACGTCGATGTGCAGATCGATGCGGTCGAAGAGCGGGCCCGAGATCTTCGACTGGTAGTCCTGCGCACAGCGCGGCGCCCTGCCGCAGGACAGAGCGGCGTCGTCGAGATGTCCGCAGCGGCACGGGTTCATCGCCGCAACCAGCTGCACGCGGGCAGGATAGGTGACATGCGCATGGACCCGCGCCACCGTCGCCTTGCCGCTTTCCAGCGGCTGGCGCAGCGCCTCGAGGCTCGCGCGCTGGAACTCCGGCAGCTCGTCGAGGAAGAGGACGCCGAGATGGGCGAGCGACACCTCGCCCGGCCGCGCGCGCTGGCCGCCGCCCACCAGCGCCGCCAGCGAGGCCGAATGATGCGGATCGCGA